>ERZ827498.176-NODE-176-length-94456-cov-35.615703_pt1 | contig 94456 bp, 64 predicted proteins | sample MGYA00519865_ERZ827498 | MGnify/ENA primary metagenome ERZ827498 (study PRJEB31778, sample SAMEA3449328) | human gut metagenome | biome: human gut; feature: human-associated habitat; material: faeces | place: United Kingdom | collected 2010/2012 ...
TTTTCACGATAAATGCAACCTTTTCGTACTGTTGCATTTACTTTGAGAATTTACGCTTTCTTTTGCCCTTATATCATAAACATCCAATAGAGTCTGATTGTTATTATACATGGCGCTCGGCTCGAAAAAAGGCGTTTCGGAAATCCGAAACGCTTTAACCGCATTGCCTCGAGTGTTTTTTTGACTTATGTCATAGCCGAAGTCAAGCTGCCTTCCACACTCAAACTCTCGGGAGCCCCTCCTCATACACTTTTTCGGCAAAGCCTATGTTTCACAGGGAAGAGATATTTCTACCTATTGCTTATTCATTATAATTGATATTATTCTTTTGTCAACTGTTTTTTTAAATGCAACGGACATATGTTTTTGAATAAACCAATTTCTTTAAACCGGCATTGATATCTGCAGATTTTCCTTTCCGCGCAATTTTAAATAAAGTGATTTTGCAGAAGCGCGTCGCCTTTGTATTTTTCATTTTTAAGTATTGACTTTATGCGTTCTGAAAACCACCTGTTCCCGCCGTCCATTGTGGGAACATTTTCTTCCGTCAGCCGTTTGGCTATTTCAAGATAGGTTGCCCCTGCAAGAAAGTCGTTGTATATACGCCTTACAATATCCACCTACTCCGGAACAATTTCGGGCTGACCGTCAGCGCTCCGTGGTTTTGTAGCAGTAAAACATTGTGCTCTGTAAGATACGGCGCTATTGCCTCGGGTACTTCGTTTGTAGAGGGCGTACCGTAAGGAGTAAGCGGTATTGAACCTATTGCAATTACGGTTTCAATCATACTGTACTCATCAAGTCTCTTGTACGCACCCACCGACCCGCTCTGTATAGCATCGCATATTTGCTCCCTTATTTCCGTATATGCCATTTTTCGCACATTACTTTTTAAACTGCGCGCCGTAGTTTGCGCAGGCTCTGTAATCCGCGTCCTCTTTATCCATTCCGAAAGCGTTCCATGCAGCCGGACGGAATATATCTTCTTCGGGCACATTGTGCATACAAACCGGAATACGGAGAATGGAACAAAGCGTTATAAGATCTGCACCTATATGACCGTAGGATATAGCGCCGTGGTTAGCGCCCCAGTTGTTCATAACATCATAAGCCGACTTAAATGCGCCCTCGCCCGTAACGCGCGGAGTAAACCAGGTGCAGGGCCATGTATAGTCGGTGCGTTTCCAAAGCGTGTCGCTTACCTCTGCCGGCAGATCCACTGTCCAGCCCTCAACTATCTGGAGTACAGGCCCCAAGCCCTTTATAAGGTTAAGCCTTATCATTGTGGCGGGCATTTCAGCCTTTGTTTCAAAGCGTGAGGAGAATCCGCCGCCGCGGAAGTAACCGAGATCGGCATAATTCCAGGTGGTGTTATCCATTATAGCCTTTTGATCTTCTTCTGTCACATTGTACCAAGGCTTCATAACGGCGTTGCCGTTTTCGTCTTTTGCCGCGCCGCTTGCATCAAGGCAGCAGGCACCCGAATTTATAAGGTGAATAAAGCCGTCCGCATCTTTTGCGTGACCCTCAAGGTCATAGCCCGTTACTCTTTTTACCGACTTACCGTTCCAGCAGGTTCTGACATCGGCAAACATCTGCGCGCGGTTGGTGAGCAGTTTCATAAACAGCATACCAAGCCCGTTTAAAACATCATTTTCGGTTGCGAGTATGTACGGCTCTCTCGCTCCGTTCCAATCGAACGAAGTATTGAGCAGCGCCTCGGGGAAATCGCAGTTCGGGTAGAAGTCCGTCCACTGGCGCTGACCCTGAAAGCCCGCGGCTATCGCGTTATGTCCTACCGTTTCCTCTTCACAGCCTTTGGGGAGATTTTTGTTACCGTTCATAAGATCCTTTATGATAACGCACATCTTAACGGTAAATTCCCAGTCCTCTTTTTTCTGCTCGTCTGTTCTCTGCAGATTTTCGGGGTTTTTATCAAAGCCCGGTTTGCAATACTTCTTTGACCATTCAAGAGCTTTTTCGTACTCTTTCTCATCATAAATGCCCTCGGTCATTCGGCGGATAATTTCCACCTCATCCACCGATTCAACGCGCATACCGAGGTAATCCTCAATAAAGTGCGGGTCAATTATAGAGCCGCCTATGCCCATTGTGATAGAGCCTATCTGCAAATACGACTTGCCGCGCATTGTGGCCGCCGCTACCGCCGCTCTGCCGAAACGAAGTAATTTCTCGCAAACGTCTGCGGGAATTTCGGTATCGTCTGCGTCGCATACATCATTTCCGTAAATGCCGAATGCGGGCAGGCCTTTCTGAGCGTGGGTTGCAAGCACGCTTGCCAAATACACAGCGCCCGGTCTTTCGGTGCCGTTAAAGCCCCAAACCGCCTTTATTGTGTCCTTTTCCATATCCATAGTCTCAGCGCCGTAGCACCAGCAGGGTGTAACCGTTAAGGTTATATCCACACCCGCCTTGCGGAACTTATCCGCGCAGGCGGCAGCCTCGGCTACTCTGCCTATGGTGGTATCCGCTATAATTACCTTAACGGGCTCGCCGTTTGAGTATTTAAGGTTTTCGGTGAAAAGCCTTGCGGCGGCTTTTGCCATATTCATGGTCTGGTCCTCCAGTGACTCACGAACTCCCAAAACACCGCGTCGTCCGTCGATTGTAGGGCGAATACCTATTACCGGATAATCCTGTATGTATCTGTTTACTGACATAATATCAACCTCATTTACCTTAGAATTTTCAAAGTATAATTTTCCTTTAAAGTGCAGTTTACAGAAATTACGTCTTTATCTGTTTTATAATTAACGGAATTACCGTTTATTAAAACCGCAGAAACGGATTCAAGTGCCGTAACAAAGCTTTCAAGCTTGATTTCACCGTATAAAACCGTAAATTCATAGCTGTCGTTCAGGCTCTCCACAGTGCCCGACGCACTGTATATTCCGAACAGATCATATGCGTTTTTAAAAGCATACCCGATTTATCCCTACACTATTTCGATATGCTTCTTTATCTCGTTTGCCATTTGAAGATACCCCGCCGCATTCGGGTGTATTCCGTCATGTGTATACTCCGCCTTGAAGGTCTTTCCGTCATCGGAAAGAACGGGTACAAAGTCTATGTATTCTTTCCCGAGGCTTTTTAAAAACGCATTCATTTCCGCTGCCATACGGTAGCGTTTTTCTTTATCCTGCGGCGGCGCTATATCGGATGGCGGTACAGAGCAGATCAAAAGCTCTATTCCCGCATCGTTGCCTTTTTTAACCATCTCGGACACATTTTCTTTATAATCTGCAAGTACCGTTTCCTCCGCTTCGCCGTCTTTCCGCCACCAAAAATCATAATCCGTACGCGAAATATCGTTTGTTCCTATCATCATAACCGCCTTTTTCGGGTGCAACTGTATGCAATCGGCATCAAAACGTTTGCACATATATTCCGAGCTGTCCCCGCCTATACCGCGGTTTACAATATAGCATTTCGTGCCGAAATATGCATAATGGTCCCACAATTGCGTAATACTGTCGCCGATGAATAAAATATCCACCGATCTTTTAAGATATAAAATCTGCTCGTTCCCGAAATCAAAATCTCCCCGTCTGTTATCCGCAGGGACATTTTTCCCGAAATTCCCCGGTTTTATCATAGTTATTGATCTGCCTTTCCAAATAATACTTTTTACTGCTCTTCAAGCATATTTACCTTATGAATTTTACTGCCGTCAAACGCTATTGTACGAATTTCAAACGGCTTTAACGGAACAGAAAACTTATAGTCTCCTATTGTGACCCCGGCCACGGTATTCTCCCCGTTTTCCTCAACAATGCGAAGTATCGTATCGCCGTTCCGCTCGGATTTTTTTACCGCCGAAAGATACGCGCCGTCGCATTTAAAAAAGCTTTTTTGCGGAGGAAATATGCCACCGTGGTTAGCCTCGGCAATTATAACGGGCGGATTGTTAAGGGCAGCGGCAGCGTGTTTACCGTTATCAAAACACATTTGGATCACACCTGTGGTTTCACCCTGTCCCATATATGTATATTCGCGGCTTGTATCAAGCGGCGCGCTGCGCAAGTCCCCGAACAACGCGTTACGCAACAGCGTAATTCCTATTTGTTTGCCGTCATAATCATACGAAAAAGCCGATGAAGTACCTAAAGAAAAGCCGTCGCCCTCTATCCACTGTGCCATAGGCATTTCGTATTCGGATATCTCGCGCCGAATAAATCCGAACGGAATGGAAGATATGCAGCTACCGCTGTTAAATCCCAATTTCAGCGTTCGCCGTTCCTCATTCCAAAGGCAGCGGTATTCGCACAGTACCCTGTCATCATATACCCTGAACAGCAGCGTAAGCGTGGATTTATTGTATGCGTAAACCGCTTTATAAGCGGTGCGGAACAAACCGTCCTCAATTACTCCGAAAGATTTTAACGAAAGCTCCTGACGCTCTGTTTCTAAAACCGTTTTGTTGAAGCCCCATGTGTCGCACTCATCAACACGGACATACGGTAAAAAAATTCCTTTTAATGTTTTGCCGCTTTGTGTATCAATTAAATCAAAACCGCCGTATGCTGCCTTACCAAGCTTAAAGCGGCGAGAAGAAGCCTCGCTTTTTTCGGTTTGCCGAACAATGAAACACTTATATCCGCCCGCCGGAATTTCCGCACGGAATACAAAGCGAGAACGGAACGACGGAACAACGCATTCCTCGGTAATGATCTGCGTGGGATAATCTGTGCCGTCGGCGTCTGTCAGGGTTATGCCGCCGTTATACCAAGGAAACTCCCATGCCCATTGAACCTCCGCTTCAATCGGTGCATCAATGGGAAAGCCGTTGAGATTCCATACCGCCAAATTCCAAGCGTTATCAGGGTTTTTACCAGGCATTGCTATCATATTTGTAATACTTTGCAGCGCATAGTGCATATGCTCTGCGGCGGTCTGTATTGCTCTGCCGTGCCGGTCACTTGCGTCTCTATAAGCGGAAGATATGCAGGTGCCGCCGAGAATGTCATGAAATTGATTGAACATAACATCCTTCCAGCACTGCTTTATTTCCGCCTGCGGATATTCACGGTCTATAAGATTATAAGCTATTACGCTTGCCGCCTCACAGTTAAGCAGCGCCGTTTCGGCGCGGCGGTTATCCTGCTTAACGGGTGTATAATTACAGTACGGTCCCAAATACCTTGTCTGTAGCTCATCGCAGACCGAAATTTCAGGCTTTACATCTCTGAAAAATCCGCTTACCGTGCCATACGAAACATCATAATCCTTACATTCTGCGGATAATCTGTTTATTACCGACATTTGCTGCTTAGTGGGCGCGCCGCCGTGATCTGTAACGCCGAAGACAACCATAAGGTTATCCTCCGTATTTTCGCTGAAAATTTTACCGAAAGTTTCTTTTTCAATATCTTTTACAAAAATCTCGCCGCCCTTTCCCCCGAGCCTATAGCAGCGAACGGAAGAGCCGTCCAATCCCACCCAGTCAAACAGCGGTTTCGGCAATTCCTTATGTGCTTCGTTCGGTCGCCAAAAAACATAATTTCGGAAACCGCACCCCCGCAGAATTTGCGGAAGCTGCATATTATGACCGAAGGAATCGATATTGAATACCGTGTCGCTCGTTTTTCCGAAATGCGTTTTCAAATACTCCCGGGCATAAAGACCCTGTCTGATATAGCTTTCGCCACAGGGTGCGTTGCAGTCGGCTTGCACCCACCAGCCCTCGCACAATTCCCAGCGACCTTCCTTTACACGTTTTTTAATTTCTTCAAAAAGTTTTATATCGGTTTTTTCTATCCATTCGAATACGGCGGGAGTACAGAAGCTGTAAATAAAATCGGGATTTTCGTTCATTCTGTCAAGCGCGGAGCGAAATGTGGAGCGTATTGAGGCCAATGCCTCGTCCCATCTCCATAACCACACCGGATCAAAATGAGTATTTCCTATCATATAAAGCTTTTTCATACAGTAAATTTATTTCCTTCAATCAAGTGTGATAACGCTCATCATTTCGAGCTTTTCAAGTTTCACCGCAGTATATTCGCCGTCCCATTCAAAATCAAGCTGCAGATTTTCCGGCTGCCTGACGACCCTTTCGGGTTTGTTTTCGGTTTTGACCTTTACGGTAATGTTGCAAATCGGCAAAAGCTCATCATATGTAAAAGTATTCGGGTCGCTGTGCGGTCCGGAGCAGTTAAGCAGAACCACCTCTTTTTTACCGCAGTTTCTGCGCAGGGCAACTTCAATATTGCGGCTGCCGATAACGGTCAGTTCCGGCTTTTGCAAAAGCTTTGAAACGGTGCGCTTAACAAAATCGCAAGCGCCTGCGGTTCTTCCGCTTATATATTGCTGCCCCATATCAAAATAAATGCCGGCAATTTTGCCTTTCCCGAGCCCGTTTACGGTAAGCGCTGTATGAATATCCGAAAAATCGCTGTTTAAAAATGCGTTTTCCGCAGCAACAGCCGTTAACACCTTAACCTCGTTTATATCGCTCAATTCACCGAATGAGCAATAATCGTACTTATCGCCTATAAACACTCTCTTCTGTTTAACCGTATCGGTAATGCTTACGCCGAGTTCTTTTTCAAAAAGCTTTGTTGCGCCGCTACCGATAATAAGCAGGCTGCCGCCGTTTTCGGCAAACGCGAGCAATTTATCCTTGCAGCTGAATTCCGACCATTCGGGAACAACTATCAGCTTATACCGCAAAGCGGGGTTATCAAGCTCCCACTCTCCTATAACGTCAACCGATTGCTGCGAATCCGCAAAGCATTGCAGAATACCGTTAATACCGTCAAGCAGCGAGCCCTCGAAAAATCCGTATGCCTTGTTATTCATCTTCATTGCCGTTTTTCCGTCAAACAGCACGGCAATTTGAGAGAGCGATTCGCTGCCGAAAAGATATTCTCTGTATTTACGGCAATAATCAAAGGTTTCTTTAAATTTATCAAGCTTTTTAATATCCACACCGCCGTCCGGTTCCTGAAGCATATACAGTTCCACCCCGCCGCCGTGCATCATTATCTGGGAAGCCTCGTGCATAAGCTGAACGGAAGGCTTCAGGCAATTGACAAATCCGCCGGCGTATTTGGCGGCATCGCACCACAGCATAAGATCCCACGGCTTTTTTTGTCCGGAAATAAAGCGGCATTCCATTCTGAGAATATTAAATGTTGTCATACCCCATATATCTGCCGAAATAAACGAAATGTCGGAATCAACCTTTTCCGAATCGTAAGAGGTATAATCCCAATTGCAGCATATTTGGAAGTCGGGATATTTTTCATGTACCGCATTGATGTAATGGCGCCTGGTTTCAGCATATTCATCACGGAAGAACTGCAAAAACTCGGCATAATGCGGGTCGTTTTCGTTTTTCGGAATTTCGGTTATACCGGTTTTTTCGGTAAACCTTGCAAGTATTTCGGGTCTGTAATTAGGCTCAATATTAAATCCCGAACCGTCCATCCATGCGCCGTCAAGCTCATAATCCCCCGCAAGCTCCAAAAGCTGCGGAATGAGCCTTTTTTCTATGTAATCACCCGGAATGTTCAGCAAGCGCGGATCAAGAGATCCGTCAGCCCGCATAAGCGCCCAATCGGGATGTCTCTCCGCCGCGTCTCTGTCGTCCATTGCGGCATGATGTGCAAAAAGGCCCACGCCGTTTTCCTTTGTGACCTTACGCCAGATTTTAAGTATATCCTTATCTATTTCGGGCGCGCGATTTTCAAGTCTTGTGGGGTAGCTTGCAATGCCGTAAGCTCCCTTTGTATCGCACTGAATATAATCGGGATGCAGCATGTCGATAACATCCTGCACCGTTTTTTCGGTGAAACTTTTTCCTATGTGCCTGTTATCTCTTGAGGCGTGAAAGTCAAAATGCACGCCCAAAAAGCCGTTTTTTCTGTCATATGTTTTCATATGTCGCTCTCCCTTGCAGTATTGCCTTGCGTGTTAAACTTCCCTTTCAAAAAAGCCCTTCAGCTCAACTGGATTTTTACCGAGCGCTTTTTCTTCCCCGAGCAGCACCTTAACAAAATATTTCTGCGTTTTTTCACCGCATGAAAAAGCGTTTATGTAGGTGTGTAAAAACGGAAATTCATAAAGCTTATACGGGTCGCCGAAGGAAGTAAATATAAATTTCGGGTGTGAAAGTCCCAACCCGTCCCAAAACGGCCCCATATGGTCGCTGCCGCAGCGCAGCGAGCCGGCATTGCTGTGTGAAACGTCAATAAAACTGTTTACCAGCACGCAATCGTAATTTTCCTCTATACCTTTAAGCTCCGTATGAATAAACGGTATGTTTTTTTGATCAACCTTGAATCCGCGGTCTTCAAGCTCTTTTCTCAGCGGCTCGTCAATATTTGCGTCGTTATTGTTCGAAGATGTGGATATAAGGTTCAAAAGCAATATTCTGTCCCCACGGTTTAATTTCAACGGGATAAGCTTATCAAAGTTGCGCTCAATTCTAAAGGATTTTGCAACCGCCTTATCTATATAATCCTGCGGGTCGCCGCTCAGGCTTATTTTTGCGTCATCGGACTGTTCGTCATCCAGTAGACCTACGCTGTTTTTAAGTCTTAAAACCCGTTCTGCGGCGTCTCTCAACCGCTCTGTCGGTATAACCCCGTCTTCCGTAGCCTTTCTTATTGCCCTGTAATCCTCGGGCTTGGAAAAGAGCATTAAATCTCCGCCCGCATTTATAAAACGCACACCGAGTTCCTCGCGTTTACAAACCGCAACCGCTCCCACCATATTCATGGCATCGGAAATAATGCACCCGTCAAAGCCGAGTTTTCTCTTTAAAAGATCGGTCATAAGATTTTTACTGAGCGAGCACGGAAGATAACCTGTTATCGGGTCAATTTCTTCTTCGCTCTGCCATGACGGAAGACTGATGTGCGCACACATAACCGCTTTAGCGCCGTTTTTGAACATTTCCTTATATACGCGTCCGTAAGTTTCAAGCCATTCCTGCCTGCCCTTGCTGTTAACGGTTGTGCAGTAGTGCTGATTGCGGTCGTCCATACCGTCTCCGGGGAAGTGCTTGCAGCAGGCAACTACCCTGTTTTCGGATGTAAGCCCGCGCACAAAAGCGCCCGCCATTTTTATAACGTGGTCGGCACTGTCCGACATTGCCCTTGTATTTACAAGCGGATTATTAAAATTGTAATTTATATCAACCACGGGTCCCAAAAGCACATGATTTCCCGTTTTTCTGAGCATTTGCGCGTAAACCCGTGCGTACTCTTCCATAAGCTCGGGGTCATCCGTTGCGCCCCACGCCATTTTGGTAATTTGCTGGTCAAAGTTTTCAATCCAACCGTCGGTAAGCACCATTGTCGGAATCGGGGCATACTCTCCCGCCCTTTTGCAAAGCGTTCTGTTCATTTCAAGCTGATTCATGCCCTTGCAAAGCGGGCTTACCGGTGCGGTATATATAGAACCCAAGTGCATTTCTTTAAATATTCCGTCATACTCGGATATTTCAAAATCGGGGCTTGCTAAATCAATATTCAATACCTGCCCGCAAAGCTCATCAAGGCTCATGGACTCAACGACTTTTCTTATTTCGTTATTTGTTTTCATTAAAGTTTACTCCTTACACACATTGAAAGCGCTGAAAATATTTACAACAGCCTAAAGCAATTTTCCGAACGCCGCATAAAGCGCGTCACCCAAGGCTTTTCCGCCGTTACCGTCCGGGTGAGGTCCGTAAAGCGACATATGCCTTCTCGGTGACGGTTTTCCGATAATATCGGAAATATCGAAAAAACCGTCCGCATTTTTTGATACGGTATTACGCAGAAAATCGTTCACGGCATACCATTTTTCCTTATCCTCTCCCACCATATCAAACGGCGGTACGGAAAGCAATATAACCTTGCAGCCGGCCGATTTTAAAAGATACACAATGCGCTCCGTATCATTACAGATACCCGTAACGGAACGGTGCATATTTATATCGTTAACTCCAAAACAAACAAAAACCGTATCGCCCGTCTTTGCCTTTTTCAGCCAGCTGCCGTCGGTTACTGCGTCATACGCATGCCCGCAGCCGAGCCCCAAATTCCAAAAGCTGAAATTTTTTCCCAGCCGCTCTGCAAGTCTTGCCGCCCAAAACTCATATTTATCGGGCGTTGTGCCGAGACCCTGAGTAATGGAATCGCCGAAAAATACAACTTTTTTGCTTTTGCCGACCCTTATACCCACAAAAATCGGCTGCGGGAACTCTTTATCCTCTTTAAATTCGTTTCCGTCCAGAGAAAATGCGGGTATAATTTTATCGGGTGTAAAAGGTATCTCGCTGCCGCTGAAGGTAATTTTGAAGCATAAATAATGATTTTTCGGAATTTCAAGCTCTGTTTCATCGCTCCAAAAAATTTCTCCCGGCAGCACATCCTTTTTCGTACTCCCCGAAAAGCTTAAAGGTACAAGTTTTTCCGTCATATGCGGATCGCCGTAAGCACCGCCGTCGCCCGCAAAAGCGGAAACGATCCGCCAACTGCCGCCAAGGCAATTTGCCCGACATTCTGTTCCGTCTCCGTATGTGCTGTCAACACAGTTTGAAAAGCAAAATCTGTAAATTGATTTTCCGTGTTTTTGAACCTTATAATAAATTGCCGAGGTTTTATTATCAAAACTGCCCTTTAAAATAAAGTTATTATTCGTTCCCGCAACGGTATTTGACGAATATTCTTCAAAAAGCTTAAATGCGTTATCAAAAGTCATACTTATCAATTACTTTCCCTATAGCCTCGGATGCCCAACCGCCGATAAGCCTTGCGCCCGCCTCTTTAGGATGAACGCCGTCAAATGTCAGATCTTCGTTACGGTATTCTATTGCCGCGGCTGTCATCATTCCGTCAAGCGGAACAAGTATATCCGCATATTCGCGCGAAAGCGCCCTTATTGCGTCTATATCGGGGTCAAGCTTTTCCCTGAACGGTTTTTCGGGATTATCAAGCAAAAACGGCTCCATAACAACAAGGCCTGCCTTTGTTTTGCTTTTAAGTGCTTCAAGCATGCGGCGGCAATTTTCCGAATACTCTTCGGTTGTTATATCAAGACCATGTGCATAGCTGTGCCAAACATCGTTAATGCCTATCATAAAACATACAATATTCGGTTGAACGGCAATGCAATCTTTTTCCCATCTTTCAAGCAGATCCCCGCTTTTATTGCCTGAAATACCTAAATTAAGAAATTCAAGCTGTTTTTGCGGGAATACCTCTTTAAGTCTTTGTGCCGCAAATTTGGCATAACCTTTTCCCAAGTGATGCGGGTCGTTTCTGTCGCGTTCCTCATCGGTCACGCTGTCGCCCTGAAATAAAATTTTAATGGTCTTCAAAAAACATTCTCCCCTCGGTTTTATTCCTTTTCCATTTTAATCTTTTTTCCGCGTTTTTTCTTTATAAGTATTATTGCAGCTACCGCACCCGCAATTAAAAGCACACCGCCGACAGCTCCGAGAACGATTACCCACGTTTCTATATATTCGTAATATATATCGGGACTGCCTTTTCTTACCACCTTGCGCTTTTTTCTTATAATACTCTTTTTGGTCTCCGGAACGGTTTCGTCATCGTCGGTTTCCGACATATCTATCCGTTCGCCGCTGTCTGTGCCGTCGGTTGCGGCATATGCCGAGCGATACACCCCGAAATCATAAACAGTGACCGTTTTTCCGCCGCCTGCCGTAATATCCGAAACCTTTACATACCGCGCGTTTACAGGGTCAAAGCGCAGTATATCCACCATACCGTCGGAATCCGTAACCGCCGACACTTCCTGCCAATTTTCGCCGTTTTTTGATACCGAAACGTTATAATTCTTGCCGTAGCCCGAATTATTCACCCATTTAACCTCCACGCGGTCGATTGTTTCCTCTTTTCCTAAGTCAACAGAGAAAAATGCTTCGTCAAGCTTGGTAACGGTCCATTGCGTATCCTTTTTACCGTCAACAATATTTTCAGGCTTTGTATCGGACGCCCTGAACGAATGAGTCGTTATTTTTTTATTCTCCGCCAAATTTTTTGAAAGCAAGCCGCCCAAGGTCAGGGAAATACTGTTCCAATCGGCAGCGGGCACGCGAATGACAGTTTTTGTATAGCTGTCAACATAATATCCGCTTTCATCGGATTCCGGCATATGGTCAAGTTTTTCAAGCGCTTTGCCGTTCACCTTTACTTCGCTCGCGTTTATACCGTAAGCCAGTATAACCTTTTCCTTTGAAGCGCGGTCTGCTGAAACGGTAAACATATTTCCGTCGGCTGAGGAAGTATATACGGTCCTTGTATTTTTATCGCTCCAATACTCCTCCTGTCTTTTCCCGTTCGGAGCGGTTACAACAAGCGCCTCAACCGCCGAATCCGACTCTATTTTATCCGTAAGAGAAAGGGTTTTGCCCGAAACGGTAACGGGAATTACCGAGCCGCTCCTTATAAATACCGGCGTAAGGTCAAGGGGCGCGTCAACATCATATTCACTGCCGCCCTTATACAGTCTGCCGGTCCACAGATCGAACCAATTTCCTTTTGGCAGCGTCACCTTTGTATGGTAAAGATAATCCGTAATCGGGCAGACAAGCAGATCATCGCAGAACATATACTCGCTTTCGCTGTTTAAAAGCTTGCTGTTGCCGGGGAATGAAAGCGCCATTGATTTAGAAACGGGCGAGCCTGTTTTGTTAGCTTTTATCGCGCTGCTGTAAATCTTATTAAGCAGGTTTTCACGCAGCCAATAGTGAGAAACAAAGGTGTTCGTCGCAATATCTCCACAATGCCACGGATCCTGCTCACCCTGCCCGTGCAGGCGCATATACGGGCTGAATGTACCGAATTGCAGCCAACGCGTATATATTTCGCTGTTTTCCGTTGCACCGTAGCCGCCTATATCCGAGCCCCAGTTTGAAAATCCGCACGCAGTAAGCGTAAGCATTGCGTTTACCGCTCGTTTCATTCCGTCAAACGTGCCCTTTTGGTCGCCGCTGAAATTGCCTGCCCAAACCTGAGAGCCCTGGGTGGCATTACGCGCGAAGAGTACAAAGTCATCGCCGTATTTTTCCGAAAATACCTGATTATTTACTTTAGAATAGTAATAGCTTGAAAAATTATGGAACTCCGCGCCGGTCATACCGTTGTAAGCAAGCACGCTTTCCGGAATGTATTCGCCGTAATCCACCATAAGCCCTTTCAAGCCCCAGTCAAGATACTTTTTCCACCTTTCGCGCTGAACCGCAAGCGCGTTCGGGTGCGAATAATCCATTGTTCCCGTGCTCGGCTGAACGGCATATGTCCAAGGATTCAGCGCGTCCCTGAAACAGGGCAACTCGTAATCCGAAAACAGCGTGCTGAGACTCGGTATCCAATAGCTCATATCGGCACGGCTTTGGAACGGAGTAGTCCATGCAAGCATTCTTGTATTTGTTGATAAAAGCTTATTATAGGACTGAATATTGTAGGAAAGCTCTCCCTCGCCGTAAAGCGCCGCTATATCGGTTATTCCGAGCTTTTTATATCCGGACAGAGACTCGGTAAGCTTACCCAGAACATTTTCCGTACCGTCGGATTCCCATGTCTGCCCCGAAGCGCCCGCCCAATAACGGTACGCCCACTTAGGCGAAAGCAACGGAGTTCCCGTAAGCGAGGTATATGACGCTATATTTTCAAGCGGAGAGCCGGTCCAAAAATACATATCAAATTTAGGACCGTTGAAATCAAGCGAATACTTGCGCTTATCAGTAACACCTATGTCCGCAACGGCGCTGTAAGCCGAATTGAAAAACAGCATATATCCTACAGAGCTGTGCAAAATCGGAATATTTTTATAGGATGTTCCGTCCTCGCTCCATGAGTCCTGATTCCACAGCACCGTTTTAATTCCGAGCTGATTAAAGGCTTCAAAACGCTCGCCCAAGCCGTAAAGACTCTCTCCCTCGCTTATTCCGCACTCAAGCTTAACCTTTTTAAGCACGCCGTTTTGGTAGCCGAACCAAATTTGATCCGCCGCAAAACGCGCAACCTGATTATTCATATTATTAAAAATATCAATCTTCCATTTTTCGGCGGAGGTATCAAGCAAAACCCGAGTTCCGTCATGAGCCTTCATCGAAAGCTCTTTATCCGATATCTCCTCGTATTCGATTTTATTGAGCTTTTCGGGAGTGAAAAAGCCTTCCGCCTCACCGTAAAGCCGAAAGCCGCCGAAGGACGGGAAAACCAAAGTCAGCTTTTGCTCGCTGCCGTTAACCGAAACATACAACACAAGAGATTCCTCGTTCTTTTCCACCCTCAAAATGCTTTCGGGATAATACCATTTCACCTTAACGGTAGACGGATATACCTGTGCCGAAGCGGAAAAGGGAATCAATACAATAAATAAAAGCGAGCAAAAAAGAGCTGCAAGCCTTTTCAATATATTTACCTTCATTATGCGTTCCTCCAATTAAATAAAACCGATCCGCGCCGTTTTCCAGCTTTCGGCGGGAATATCCGCAATTACTCTGCCGCATACATCGGACCGAATATATTTTTTATCCACAGCTTTCCCATCAACGGTTATATGAACCTTTCGGGCGTCTGCGTATAAAATAAGCTTACGGTATGCAGCCTGCCGCTCCCATTGCAATTCGCAGCCGCCTTCTTCGGCTTTAAGGCAATATGCTTTTTTCGCCGTGTTTTCCGAGTAAATCGCACCCACTGATGAAATATCGGGCGGAGTTATAAGCAGCGCCGGTGTACAGCTGCCCGAATATACAGGCTCTGCAAGCTCTCCGCTTTCGCCGAGACGTATCGGAATAACGCTGCCCGCCCTTATATATACGGGTATGTCTTCAATTTCGGCCGAAACGGTTTCGGTAACGCCGCCCGACACCCTTTCGCCGCCGAATAAACCGTACCAGCTGCCGCTCGGAAAAACTATTTCCTTTTTATTCGCGCCCTCTTCAAGCACGGGGCAAACAAGCAGCCTTTCACAGAACATATACTGACCGTTCACATCCGGCATAATACCCTCTTCGGGAAATGCCGCCGCCATATTCATCACCGCGGGAACACCCTCTGTGTGCGCACGCACGGCAGATGAATAAATGCAGTCAAGTAAATTTTCGCGTATCCAATACATTTTGCAAAAGACCCGAATCGCCGTATCACCGTAGGTCCACGGGTCGCGGTCAAGCCCCGCGCCGTGGGCGCGCATAAGCGGGTTAAACGTGCCGAATTGAAGCCATCTTATATACACCTCGGGCGTAGGCGGACCGCCGTAGCCGCCTATATCCGTTCCCCAAACAGAAAAGCCGCATGAGGTAAGGTTAAGCATACCGTTGATTGCCTGATTAAGACCCTCAAAGCTTGAAACCTGATCGCCGCCGAAATTTCCTACCCACTTTTGGCAGCCTGCGCACCCGCTGCGTGAAAACAGTATGCAATCATCACCCATTTCGCCGTACCATGCATCATGATAAGCTTTGTTATACCAGTATGAAACGCCGTTGTGCATTTCATCGCCCGTCATACCGTTGGATGAAAGACTTTTAACAGGCAGTATTTCTCCGTAATCGACCATACAGCCTTTAAGTCCCCAATCCCAAAGCTTTCTGAAAAAAGCGGAAACTACCTTTACCGCGTTCGGGTGAGCAAAATCTATTACCTCGCGCCCCGCCTGCTTTGTGCGGTCGTCGGGATTCATAAAATACGGAATTTCCCGAAGCTCATCCGTACCGAGCAGCTCCGCCATTTCACTTATAAGCAGCGAGGGGTGATTCCAACCGATCATTCTGGTGCCCGTTTTTTTAAGAATTTCATAGGCGGGCTCGTTGTTCATCGGCTTACCCTCGCCGCCCAGGGCGGCAATGTCCGGCATACCCATTTCGGCATATTTACGCAGAGTTTCCTCCAATGCTTCAAGGTAATTTTCCGGACCCGATTTTTCATCCCACACCTGATAAGCGCCGCCCGCCCAATACCTCAGTGCCCATTTGGGCGGCAGTATCGGTTTGCCGGTAAGCTCGGTATACATACGTATATTTTCCGCCGGGGTGCCAAGGAAGAAATACGCGTCCCATTTAGGGCCTTCAAATTCCAAAAGCATTTTATCGGGATCGGTTTTTCCTATATCCGTCTCGCAGTTGTAAAAAGAGTTAAAAAACATCATATATCCTGCGGTGCTGTGAAAAATCGGAATATTTTTATAAGCCGCAACGCCCTTGCTCCAGCAGTCGGCATTCCACAAAGAAAATTGCGTGCCCCTGTGGTTAAGGGTATTAAAGCGCTCCCCAAAGCCATATATGCCCTCATTCTCTGCAAGGAAACTGCTGTATGCCGCTTTACACAGACTTTCCCCGTCATATCCGAACATTATCTGCGAACCCTCGATTAAAAGCCTTTTTCGTAATGCCTCAACGGTAATTTCAATATGTAACGCGCTTTTGCCGTTATTTATATAAACCGAAGTTCCGCTGCCGTCCGAAAGCCGTATGTTATCATCGGAATACGTCGCCGCGATCTCTTTCAGGTCATTCGGCTCAAAATACCCCGCGTTTTCACTGCAAAGCCTTACTCCGCCGCCTGCGGGAAAGCTTAAAAACAGCTTTATCTCACCCTTTTGACCCGTGCAGTAAAGAACCGCCCTTTTATCTTCAAGCTTCGCTTTTAAAAAATATTCCGCAGAATACCATTCGACCTCTTTTATCTCAACGCCGAACTGATTTGTTTTCATCGGTGTCACCCCTATATCATTCGCCGGCAATACCGGTTCTGTCAATACTTTCCACAAACTGCTTCTGTAAGCATATATACAAAATCAAAATAGGCAAAATTGAAAGCAAAGTTCCCGCAAGAGATGTTGCCTGATTAAGCCTTGAGACTGTATTTACGGCGTCATCCTTGCCGAAAATTGCCTCGTATCTCGCCGTAAAATTGCTTAACTGAACGGGCAATGTGGGAATCGCGTCCGCAAAGTACATACTTGCCTGGGTAGTTTCGTTCCAATACCATACCCCCGAAAAAAGCATTGACAGAACAATTGCCGAGCGCGACATCGGCATTGCAATGCTTGCATAAATTCTTAACGATGACGCTCCGTCAATTTCAGCCGCCTCATCATATGTGAGCGGGTAGCTTTTGAAAAACATAAAGAAGACCAAGATGAAAATGGCACTTTTTAAGCCCTGACCGAGCAATGCAGGCAGATACGACGGAAAAACCGTATTGATAATTCCGTAATCGTAAAACAGTGCATACCGCGGAACAAGCATTATCTGCGACGGCAAAATAAAGGTTGAAACTATAAGAGCTATCCACATTTTTTTGAGCGGAAACTCATATCTTGCAAGCCCAAACCCGACAACAGACGCAACAAGAGTTTGAAAGAGCATAGGCAGCACGGTCATTATAAGCGAGTTTAAAAGACTTTTCCAAAAATCAAGCGCGGCAAATGCCTTTTTAAAATTACCGAAAAACAGCTCGGACGGAATCCAGCTGATCGACGGATCAGCCAAATCCGCAGGAGACATAAAGCTGTTTACAAGCATATACAGTATAGGGTACACATAAATGAAGCCTATTCCTATCAATACAGAATAATATACCGCAAGAGAAAGGGGACTTTTACGTTCGTGTGAACCGATAAGCCATTTTTTAATGCTTGACCTTTTCAAAACCGACATTATCTGTTTGACCTCCCTCTTACGAACAGCGAAATAAGATACACACCTAAAAGTATTGCTATTACGGCGAAAAAGTATATCCACGACATAGCTGCGGAAATACTGTAAAGCCCCGATGTTGAAAGAATACTGCCCGAAATTTTAATATTTACCGCATTATTTGCATAGTTTGCAATGTCAATTACCGTATAAACCGCGCAAAGCAGAATCATAGGGCTGACAAACGGCAGCGTTATCTTCCAGAATTTTTCCCATGCACCGGCGCCGTCTATTTCGGCGGCGCTGTAAATATCAGGGCTGACCTTTTGAAGTCCCGCAAGGAATATAAGTATTTGAACGCCCGAAAACCACAATATCAAAACAAGATTTTCAAGCACGAACATAACCGGCTTTTGGGCAAAAGCGGGCAGCAGCTTTAAAAATTCAAAAACGGTGGGGGATCTCTCCGAAAAGTTCAGCGAATGCGCCGTTAAAAGCTCGCTTATGGCAGGTCCGCTCATTACTACCACCGGGAAGAAAAAAATCACTCTGAAAAAGGTTCTTAACGGAAATTTATTGTTCAGCAGCAAAGCTATTATTAAAGAAAATATAAGAATTACGGGGGTTGAAAATAAAATCATTGTAACCGTATTTCCGAGATCCATTCTGAATGTTGTATCAACATTCCATGCAGTATTATAATAATAGTTTCCGCGCCAAAGCATTTCCATTCCCGCAGGGTCAAGCTTAATTTCATTTAAGCTGAGCCGCACCGAAAATATAAGCGGGTAGAGCGTAAAAAGCAGGAAACCTGCTATCCACGGAGCTATATATGCGTATCCCGTAATTGCGCTGCGCGTTTTCATATTCAACATTTTACCTTTAGACTTGTTTTTCACTGCCGTTTTCCCCCCGCGCAGAAGCTTTGACCCTCCACCGTAACCTTCCCGTCCGTGAAGGGCTGCGAGCCGTAATTTATGTATATTACGGTTCCGCCGCTGTAGGTTACGCGATATACGCCTACACCTATTGCCTTATGCTCGACTATGTACTGACCCTCTACCATGCTTAAAACTTCGTTCAGCCGGTTGTATATTTTTTCGATCTGCGGATACCAGTTTTCAAAATTAAGAGAAAAATAATCTTCAAGCGGTGTATCCGTCAGCGAATGGTTATCGGACGCAGTAACCATAAAGGAGGGATAGCAACCGTATTCAGCCATTTTCAGAATGCTCTCGGTAGTATAAAAGCCCTGATTGGCATACGGCGCGTAATAATCCATACTGCCCTTTAAAACAATTTGTAAAAACGGAACCGTATCCGTCTCAAAAAGATACTGGCTGCATGATGTGGGAATATCAAAGTATTCATCGGTATATTTCCATAAATAACTGTTTACGCGGCTTAATGCGACCGATTGTTCCATATCCTTTATCTGACCCGAAAAGCCCTTTGCGGACTCATCCCTGATCATTGCGGAAGAACGTGTAAAATCAGAATAAAGCCGACTTCCGAGCTGTTCAATGCTTAAAGAAAAATCGCTGTAATTCTTACGGTATTTTTCAACCGTCTTTACCGCTTTCGAAGGCTTTACAAGAAAGCTTTCGTTATACATTATATTATCGTTCTGACGCACAAACTTTGCAACCGAGTTAGAGGCAGTAACCGTTCCCATTTCGTTTTCGTTTATTTGGTCCTTATTTGCCGTGATCGGATTTATTTGAAGATAAAATCTCCCGCCCTTTTGCTTTAAAAGCTCGTTCAAAGCTTGAAAATCCTTTCTACTGCCGACATTTTTATTAAATGTCAACGCCCCGTATTTAGAACCGTTTATTCCGCCGCGCTGCCAGCCTTCAAACGCCAGAGTAATATTCTTAATTCCGCTATTTTCAAGCCGTGTTAAAAAGCCCTCCGCCTGTTTTGCGGTAGTAAAAACCTCCGTGCTCTTGAAAAAAAGATTTTTCTTTATTTCAGAGCCTACAACGTCTAACCGCAGCGGTATATCCGAATCCTTTCTTTCGGTATTAAGCTCACCGTTTTCCTTGAGTATCCCACGGTACGCCGTCGCCATTCCGGAGTAATCGGCGTTATCCCCCGCAAACAGCACATATCTCACGGCAGGCGTTATTTTCTTGGGTTTTTCCTCGGTAGTAAAAATTCCCTTGCCGGCAGTACCTGTGGATTCGGCGTAAAGCTGCCTGAAATCAAAACGCGCGGTGGTCCAGAAATAATCGGTTGTAAAGCCCGCGGGCGACGCGATTATATTTGCGGAGTTGAATCCGTCCTCTATAATTCCTAAAAATGAATTTTTAGGGGATAAATACGCTATTCCGAAAATCGGCATTGTTATTTGTTCCGAATCAATCAGGTAATCGTTGGTTCTGCTTGCCTCTAAATCGCTCGCCTTGCTCAGGGTATCTATTCCCATATCAAGACCGTACACCTTATCGTCATACCCGCTTACATAATCGCCCTTGTTGCCAAAACGTATCAATGCCCCCGGGCCGTCGGGAATAAGCAAATAACCGTCGGTTGCGTTTTCTCTCACACTTCCCAAAAACGGGAGAAAATAGAGTGATTTTATCTTACAGTCGCCGGTTTCCGTAAGGCTGCCCTTATCAAGCTCTATTTTAAAGCCGTCTTCAAGCAATGTAAGTGTGAACGAAAATCCTATTTCTATATTCGGAAACCAAACCTTACAGTTTACCGAATCGTTATTCCAGCTGTACTCCGTTTCGGCAGAGCGGTCGGAAATACTTATGCGGCTTTCGGAAAGCGCCTCGTTAAAATAGTCTATGGTACAAACGGAATTTCCCATTGCGGACCATTTTGCGTTCATACCCTCAGGCTTGTCGCTTTCAAGCGTTCCCCATATATGACCGTTTTTGAGATCCTCCACCCGTATTGCGTGGGTTTTCTCTCTGAACCATATTTGTAAACGGTTATTCCGCAGCTTAAGCTCATAGCCCTCCGTTCCGATCTTTTCGGCGGTCTTAGCCGGGGAAGCATACATAGTGTGACGGTTTGTTTCCGACTCTAACATTGTTGTATCGGGGAGTGTAAAGCGTGTGTCGCCGCTCTTACTCTCCGGTATACCTTTTGCCGCAAATACCGATATTATGAGAGACGCCGCAACGCCGCAGGATATTATTTTTTTCGGTAGTTTCATAATAAATCACCATATCTTTCAAAGACGCAAAATGCACCGAATACTTCCCGTCTCACAAGCATTTATTTTCTGTAAGAATAATACTTTTTAAGAGCAATCAAATCCAAAATATCGGTTTTACCGTCATAATTTACATCACTTTCGGGCTTGAGATACTCCTGCCGCTGCATAAGAATGCCCTTACGAAGCAAAACCAAATCGTCCGCCATAACGCGTCCATCATAATTAAGGTCTCCAACAAGAGTATCAAAGTACGCCTTGTTTCCCAAATCCCTTACTCTGAAATCGGAAAATGAAAGACCGGAGCCGTTCACCGCAAATCCCACAAAGCCTTGCCTGTAATTTTTTCCTAAATAAAACTGAGCTTTAACGCATGCTCCGCCCGAATTTTTCGGAATTACGGTTACTTCGGCTTTATACCCATCTATTCGCACTCTTATAATAAGCTCGCCCGAATAGGAGGCGGGAATTGCACCGCTCCCGTCTGAAATTTCGGTTTTCCTGCCGCATAAGCCAATTTTACCGTTTTTATATACAGCTATGCCGAAGCCCGTTTCAAGGGAGTTATAAGGGTCGTTAACTCCGAATAGAATCGTCGGATAAACATTATCTGCTCCGCCGCTGTTTTTGCAGGTCACCTGAATTTCAAAGCTGCGATATTTGTGCCCGTTATAAAGTGCTGTAACAACAGACGCATCCGCTGCGGCAATTCCCGCCTGAGTCGCATAAAACGCGCTGCTCATATCCGTTTCAGCCACAGAAGATATGTTTTCACCTTTATATACATTAAACAGCGCGGAGGCCTGTTCAATATTTGTAAGGTCGGAATACACATCGGAAACGGTTTCGCCGCCGAGATCGGTAATTTTAAAATTCCAGAAACGGCAGTTTTGACCTGTTGAAGCAAAGCCGACATACCCGCCCTTATAGCCGTTGCCCAAATCATATGAATAAGAAAATTTCTTTCCCCATTCATACAGCGGTATTACCGTAACAGTCGCCTTGTGACCCGTAACCCTGATTTTAAGCGTATACGGATACCACGCAGCCTCAAAATATCCGCTTTCGGCGTCTTTGTGTATACTCGGGTCGGACTGAACAACATACTCCCCGTTTACAACGCCTTTAAGAAAGGTTCTTCCCTCGTTGTATACCCCTGTTGCATAGCCGCCCTGCCGAGCGCCTACCCAACACGTCGGGTTTTGCACGCCGAACACAAGCATTGGCCAGTAATAGCCCACATTGTTTTCCTTGCCGCTGCAGTTTACCTGCATTTCAAAATTACGGTATTCGCTGCTTTTTAAAAGTGCGGTCGTTATATAATCATCCTGCTGCCCGAAATAATCGGAAATAACGGAAGTATCGAATATATGCGTAGCAATACCGTCAACCAAAGTAAAGCGGGTGCCGAACGCAGTTTTATACAAACCGCTGTTTTTAGCGTCCGTACCGCAGTACACATCGAAAATTTCATCGGCATTATCGGCGCTTGTAAAATTATAAGAAATGTCATTTAATACCTTACCGCCCAAATCGGTTACTGTCATTGAGTAAATTTTGCTCACGCCCGTACCGAAAACAAATCCGATATATCCGCCTTTGTATTCCGCACCGAGAGCGCCTAAATCATATTGATATGAATAAGGCTCAAATCCGTCATCCTCAACGGTAACCGTAACCTTTTCACCCTCAACACGCACTGTTAGGTTGTACCGGGCGCCCCAAAGGCTGTTAAACTTTCCTTGCGCATTGTAATTTGATAAATCTTCTTTTCGAGTAAATTCACCGTTGAAAAGCCCGTTAAAATAACTGTTACCCTCGTTATAAAGTCCTACAGTATATCCGCCGCCGCTTGTGTTTATCCAAGCGGTCGGGTCTTGTACCCCGAATATTACACGCGGTAAAACCGCCCAGTTTTTATCAACATTTATCATGCGCACCTTCAGCTCAAAGTCACGCATTTTCTTCGCCTTATACAGTGCCGAGGACACTACCTCGTTTTGTGCCGACCATACATCGCCGCAGTTGCCGAGTTCGGTGATTTTATGTATAACGCCGCCCTCTGTGGTTTCAAAGCGATCGTCGAAATCAGCCTTTGAAAGACCGCTTGAAGATGCGCTCGCGCTGCCGTAAACACTTACGGAATTGCGTATATCGCTGCCGAATACGGTTACGCTTTCCATTTTTTCCGTATAGGCGTCGTTATAATCGCTGGCGCGCGAAAGGTTCGGGATATTATCCGAGGCGGTATCCGAATATATGTTTAATTTGTACAGATAAAAGGCATTTTCCTGCGAAGAGGTGAAGCTCTCAAAACGGATATAACGTGCAGATACGCCCGAAAGGTTCATATGCTCTATCATTCCGCCGCCGTTTGTTACCGAAGCCGCCGATTTCCATGAAGTACCGTCAGACGAGATTTTTACCGAATACGATTCAGGACCGATGCCTGCCCATTTAAGGAACAGGTCGCCTAATTTTTCTTCTTTTCCGAAATCAAGCGTTATAAAACTCTGCGCACCTGCGGTTATCCGCGCCGACGTATCGGCAAAGCCGTCTATCGCAAGCGATACATTTGAAACGGAATTTGAGCTTATTGCAGCCGATACCGCAAGGTCGCGGTTTTTAGCGCCGCTCGCCGTAACCGTAATTTTACTCCATTCCCCGTTCTTTAAAATAACGACGGTTCTGAGAGAGCCGTCAATATAATATGACGGTTTTGCCGCAGACAATGAAAGCGTATCGCTTTCGGTCAATGCTGCTCCGTCAACCGAAACTCCCGACGCGTTAACGCCGTAAAGCATTATTACCCTGTTGTCACCCGATACGTCTGTAGAATAAATTTCAAAGCTGTTATCGCTTACAGCCGAAACGGCGTAGGTGGTTTTTGTATTTTTATCCGTGTAGAAATCACTGCTGCGCGTTCCGTTCGGCGCTGTCACAAGAAGAGCTTCCGCCGCAGTTTCATCACTGAACGGGGTTGCAAGAGTAAGTGTTTCCGATGAAACGCTTACGGGGAATGCGCTGCCCGAGCGTATATACAGCGGAGAGCGTTTTAAAGGCGCGTCAACCTCTGCTCGTTTACCGCCGCTTATAACCGCGCCCGTCCACAAATCCACCCAATTGCCGTTAGGAAAATACACATCGGCATAATACGCGCCCTTTTCGGTAACGGGACATACCAGTATATCCTCACAGAAGAGGTATTGTTCCGCAGCACTGAAAAGCGCCTTTTGCCCCGGAAATGCTACCGGCATGGACTGACACATAGGTATTCCGCTTTTATTTGCGTAAACCGAACTGCTGTATATTTTTTTCAAAAAATTTTCTCGCAGCCAATAATAGCTTTTAAACGACTCCTCAGCCGTTTTGCCGTAATACCACGGATCGCCGTCCCCCGTGCCGTGCAGCCGCATAAGCGGATTCACAGCACCAAACTGCATCCACCGCATATAAAGCTCGGGATCCTTTCCCGTAGCCAGACCGCCTATATCGGTTCCCCATGTTGAAAAGCCGCAGCTGCTGAAGGTAAGCAGCGCATTTACTGCTTTGCGAAGACCCGAAAAATTCCCTTGCTGATCGCCGCCGAAATTTGCCGCCCATTTTTGGCTGCCGGGTGAGGCACTTCTTGCAAAGAGGGTAAAATCCTCGCCGCAGGTTTTATTAAAAAGCTCATATAATTGTTTGGTATAGAAGTAAGGATAAAAATTATGCAGCTCTTCCCCGCACATACCGTTGGCGGCAGTGCTGTCGGTAGGTACATACTCACAGTAATCCACCATTAAACCGCGTAATCCGTCGGCAATCTTATCCCGCCATACCTCAGAAATTATTTTTGCTGCGTTTTTATGTGTAAAGTCAATTACATCCGAGGTGTGATAATCGGTACCGCTTGCATTTTTAAGTCTGGGCAGCGAATACGAGGTAATATCACGGCTTAATTCGGGAGCAATTTCGGAATAATCGTCAAGCGTTAAAAATGGATTGCACCAACCGAGCATTTTAATATTGTTCGCGTTCAGAAGACTGTAAGCCGCGGGAATATTATCAAGCGTATTTTCGCCGTACATAGCCGCAAGATTATTTATTCCGAGGGCCTTATAGCCCGCAAGCTTTTCTTTTAAAATATTACAGGCGTTATCCTTCCCGCCCGATTCCCAAAGCGAAGACGCCGCGCCGCCCCAATAACGGAACGCCCACTTCGGCTGTAAAGCCGGAGTGCCTGTAAGCGCCGAATAAGCCGAAATATTTTCGGTGGGTGTGCCTGCCCAAAAATACATATCAAAAACGGGACCGTAAAAATGCAGGTCGTATTTATCCGCCTTTGCAGCGCCTATATCCGCCACAGCTTTATATGATGAGTTAAAATAAAGCATATAGCCCTCGGTGCTGTGAAGAATCGGTATGCTCTTGTATGTGCTTTCCTCATCGCTCCAGCAATCGCTGTTCCAAAGTGTGTGAACCGTACCGTTAAGGTAAAGCCCGTCAAACAGCTCGCCCATGCCGTACATCAGTTCATCGTTTTTTATACTTCCCTGCAGTTCCACTTCCTTAAAGGCATTTCCCGATTTTTTAAACCGTATCTGCGAGCCGGTAATTTCATATACAAGTCCGTCGGAATTATATATTTCCATTCTCCACGGCGTTGTATTGCGGTTTATTACAATGCTTGTGTCCCTATTATCCGCACCGTAAAACCTCGTGCCGCTTTGTGCGACCTCGCTTTTGATCTTTTGAAGAGAATCGGGAGAAAAATATCCCTCATAATTTTGTGCATAAAATCTGAACCCGCCGGAAACCGGAAACGAAATTTTTAGCCTTTCAAACGAGCTCCTCACGTAGGTAAGCAAAGTCACATCGTTGCTGTTTACCTGAACCGCACGCAGGTCGGACGCGTCATACCAATCGTCCGTTGCGGCGGCATTTACCGAAAATGTGCCGAAAAGCATACCCGAAATAACAGAAACCGCGAAAAAAACGGAAATGATTTTTTTTATTAAAGAATGCTTCATAATATCCTTTTCCTTTATTTATTTTCGGAATAAATTATATTCAAGCTCCCCGAAAAGGTCATACAAATATCCGAACACCTGCGTCCAGATGAGGTAAAGAATGGTAAGGGTAATAACCGCCATTATCATAAAAAATAAAATTAAGATCACGTTTTTAACCGTTTCCGAGAACGTATAATTATGCGTCTGCATAATTTCCGTAAACAGGAGCACGCCGGTCCATACGATTGCCGTAAAGCCGATAAGCGTAATTATAAACTGCTCGTTGAGCGAAAGAATATATGAAGCCGCTATGCCGAACGGCGTAAGCAGAATATACGGTGCAAAGGCATAAGCGGTGGTAATATAAATGTTCTTAAAGCTGCCCTCGCCCTCGCATATTGAGGAAATCATTTTATTCCCGAAAAGCAGAAGCGCCAACGGCACAAAGAATATAAGCGGAACCGAGAAAATCGGGATTGCGCTTATATCCGTTCGGCGGAAAAGGTAACTCGGCAGATACATATCGCAAACGAACACAAAAAATGTAAGCAGATAAACTCCCGTGGCCGAATATACGCTGCCGTATTTGCCCGAGCGCAGATAGTAAAAGGTATCTATCGGGTGGGTCATCATTTTAAGAATTACCGGGCGGCTGCGCCTGCTTTTGGCTTTTGCAAGTATACCCCTTTTCCGCAGCAAACCAAGCAGACTTGTAATTATTGCCGCGGCGGCAATACCGACTAAAATATACGACATATATTTATTCATCCACTCGTTGCGTATCTCCCAAAATGCCTGCGAGTAATATTTTTTATTTTTGCAAATTTTAAAATGTTCCATTGCCTCGGAATATTCTCCCTGATAAAGCAATGCCTTTCCGTAGCCCAAATGCGCAATATCCGAGTTTCCGTTAAGCCTTAGAACCGAAGCCCATATTTCCCTGCTGCTTTCGTAATTTCCCTCGGAAAGCTCATATATGGCGCGGTGGGTCACAGTAGCAAATTCCGTAGGGAAAAAGGTCTGAACCCGTCCGCGTTCGGAATCGAGAACGTAAATAATACCGTTTTCATCCACCGTTATCGCTGCGGCGGAGGTGAAAAGTCCCATTCTGTCCGATGATACCGCGCGCCCGCCGAATGAGAAAAGCAGATTTCCGGCTTTGTCATATTCATATATAAGCCCGGTAGCCGTAAGGGCATAAATAATATCGTATATTCCGTAAGCAACATCGGTAAAATTCCATTCCTCGCTCATAGAAGAACCTGCGGACATTATATTTACGCCGTTCATATTATGCAGCTTTAAATAATTCTGCATTTTTGAAGAATCGGATTTCTGACTATCCGCCTGGGTAACGCTTAAAACCGTGTCCTTATCGGCAAGATCGATGTTTTCTACGGAGCGCGGGAAACGGCTCAGCTGCTGATCCTTTTGTTCATCGGAAAGTATCAGCTCCTGAACAGTCTCCAAAAATGTAAGGTCACGCTTATTCGCCGCAAAAAAGCCCTGAAATACTCCGTTTCGGTCAAACTGCATAAGTCCCTGGTATGAGCCCTGCCCCACGGCAAATATATTTCCCTGGGAGGTTACTATAACATTTTTGGGCTGATAAACCGTTTGCTCGTTGAAAAGATAGCTGTCGGGTCGGGTGATGCGTCCCAACTCCGCGCCTTCTGCAGAAAAATGAACTATAGCCGGAATATCGGGATCGGCAACATAGAGCGACAGGTCGTCACAAACAAATATACCGGTAGGATTTACAAGGATTCCCTCGCCTATGACCGTCTGTGTCTCGTGAGATAAATCACGCTTTATAACTCTGCCGTTGCCGCTGTCGGCAACATAAAGACAGCCCTTTTTGTAAAATACGTCCTTCGGCTTTGAAAGCCCCTCATTTCTGAAATACACCGAGCCTGAACGATAAGCGTCCTGTGTTCTTATCCAGTTGTCATCTACCGAAAGCGTATATGTATAGGTTGTGTTTTCAGCGGCAAACACCGTTAAGCCTGCGGAGCAGAAAACAGATAAAGAAAGTAAAGTAATAATAATTGCGACAGCTTTTTTCACCATGTTCCGCATAGCTCCTTTATTTGATTCCGGAATGAGACATTGTGTTCATGACCCTTGACTGACAAATAATGAATAAAATAAGATTCGGTAAAAACATTATAAGGCTCGCCGCAGCGGATACCCCCTGCCCTGCAACCCCGCCCGCGCTTGAAAGGTTAGACATATAAAACGTGAAATTTTTAAGCACCTCGTTATTTATAAAGAGATTGGAAGCCTCCGTGGCATTCCATCCGCTTTGAAAGCTCATAATAACTACGGTTGCAATGGCGGGAGACACCAGCGGCACAATAATTTTGCGCAAAATGCAATAATCGTCCGCTCCGTCAATAACCGCAGCCTCTATAAGTGCGTCGGGCAGCTGGTCTATAAACTGCTTGACCAAAAAAATACTCGTGGGCGATACCAAAAGCGGTATAACGTGTGCAAGAAAATTATCCTGCAAACCAGTGTATACAATAATAAAATACCTCGGAATATTAACCGCTATGGAAACAAACATAAGCGCCACGGTATTGATGTTGAAAAGGAAATTACGCAGCCTGAAATGTTTTTTTGAAAAGACATATCCCACGCTCACCGCAATTATAACATTCCCCAGAACCACAAGCAGGGTTGAAAGAATACTGTTAAACAGATACCGCGACGCGGGAACAGATGTATCCGAGGAAAGCGAAAACAGCATTTTGAAATTCTGAAAAGTAGGCTGTTTAACGTAAAACCTCGGCGGATAGGCGAAGAGCTCGTCTATCGGTTTAAATGCATTCATAAAAATAAACAGTATGGGCAGACCCATTATTATGGCTATCGGTATAAGATAGGCGTGAAATTTCAGCTGCCCTACCGAAAACTTTTGCGGGTTTATGCCGTTTCGCTTAATACTGTTACGTTTGCTCTTTGTCCGTTTCACCGTATTCCAGTCCTTTCCTCTTATTCGTCGCTGCTGCCGAAAAGCTTTTGCGCGCCGTTTGACATAAGCTTTATGCCCAAGATCATTATAATCGATACCGCCGCCGCATAGCCCATTTCGTAACGCAAAAATCCGTAGTCCTCTATATGGGTCGCTATAAGCTGACCCGCATAGTTAGGCGTGGGGTTTGAACCCGAAAGAGCAGTTCCTACCCCGCTTGAAGAAAATGTGTTTACTATCGCCATTATCGCTCCGAAAAGCATTTGCGGCTTTGAGGACGGTATGGTTATGTAAATAATCTCCTGAAAACGGTTTTTTATGCCGTCTATATACCCTGCCTCGTAAAGCTCGGTGTTAACGTTTAAAATGCCGGAAAGTATTGCAAGAAAGCCTACGCCCATGCTGCTCCATAAAGCCACAAGTATCATAATAGGCAATAAATACTTGTCGGATTGCAGCCACGCTATCGGCTGCTCGATAATATTCAGCTTTGTCAAAGCATAATTAAGATACCCGCTTTTGTCTCCGTTGAATATTACTCCCCATACTGTAGTCAGCAATACGCCGCCCGTCATTGACGGAGAATAAATAATTACCGTAAGTATCGTTCGTACCCGCTTTGTTACCTGTGCTAAGGACCATGCCAGAAAAAAGCCGAGAATATAACCGCCTATGCCCACAAACAACGAATATACAACGGTGTTCGGCAAAACCTTTTGCATGAATATCTGGTCGTTTGTAAACAGCTGCATATAGTTTTTAAGCCCTATCCACTTGGGAAATTCAATAGTATTGAACTGTGTGAACGAAAGGAATACAGATGCCGCAACCGGTAAAACGATAAACAGAATAAATAAGATTACATAGGGAAACGTAAGTATAAAAACGGAATGTTTATTTAAAAGCTTTTTCATTTGCATTGCCCTCTTTATTTATTCGCATACAGTATTCTATCGGAATTTGTGGTGTAATCCTTTATCTTTGTCCCGCGTTCGTCACAGTAGCCGAATTCCAGCAGCTTACGCAGAATTTCGCGGTCTGACGATACCACCGCATTATCCACCGCGTCGGAAAATTCCATACCGTTTACAACTATGTTCGTCCAAATATTGCTTATATCGCGCTCTATCATATAATTGGCGGGATGATACATAACCTCTTTCTGCCATTCCCACTGCTTAAGGATCACTTTCTTGTGGTTTTCGGGGAGCGGCAGCTCCGCAAACGCCTTTAAATTGGCGGTAGACCAGAAATATTCAGGTCCGTAAGTACCTGTCAGCAGCTGTGCATATTCCGACTGAATATCATCGGAAAGCCACCATTTAAGGAATTTCCACGCCATATCGCTTTTCTTAGTGCTTTTAAATATCATACAGGCGGTGCTGTCAGCCGATTGCCAACGCACCGTTTCACCGTTTTTATCAGTCCCGGGAGTAAGCGCAATGTCCCACAGCCCGGATAACTCGGGAGCAGCATAGGTAAGCTGCAAATATAATCCCATATCGCCTATCGCAATAGGAATTTCGCCGTATCTGAAGCTGTTATAAAGGCTCGGAACAGATTGCTGCATACCGTAAACCGTGTAAAGCTCCGTCATTTCGTGAAAAGCTTTTTTGCATTCCGCACTCCTGTAATCAACCGAAAATCCGTCATCCGAAAGTATTTTCGCTCCGTTTTGGAAAATAAACGGCGTCGTTACTGGAAAAGATTTATAGCCTGCCGCGCCCGACAGCGGAATATAAAAATTCATCTGATGCCGCAGCAGGGTAGGCATTAGGTATTTAACATCCTCCCATGTATTGGGAACACCTATTCCGAGAGACTCAAAAATATCCTTTCTGTAAAAAAGCACATTAAAATTCTGCGTTTCAATTACGCCGTAGACGCCGTCATTATAGCATACAGGGGTCAAAGCCTCGGGATTGTAGCAGGATGTATAAAAGGAAAGAAAATCTTCGTATTCCAAAAGGTTTTTCGCCGAATTTCTGATAGCAAAGTTAAAGGGTGTTGAGTAGCCCACTCCCATTGCAATATCGGGATTTGTACCCGACGCGTTTGCAAGTATAAGCTTTTGCTCGCTCGGCATTATGGAAAGCCTTATGTTCGTTCTGTTTTCCTTATTAAAGGTATCGTCCAGCAAGCTCTGCATGGTTTCCGTGTACTGAACCGAGCGGTTTACCCAAACCTCAAGCTCGCCGTCGGGCTCGGCGGAATACGTGTTGTAGTCCTTTGCGAAAGTTCCGAAAAATTCGGATATACTCTCAAAAAGCACCGTAAAAAAGCCCGCTTTGCCCGACGGGAGCGTTTTTCCCGAATTAAAATAAATTCTGTCAATACTGAGCGGCGAGGAAATAAGCTGCGAAAGCACATCGCCCAAAAATTTGGTCACCGAATTATCGCCTACATTTAAAAGCTCAAGCTTATTAGGCAAAACACGGGGCTTTGCAAGTAGCTTTTTAAGCAGTGAAGAGGCATATTCAAGCGAATCGGCAAATGTGGCGCCGGAGTCTGACAAATCGCAAAGCTTTTTGTAAACAGAATCTATTCTTTCCGAAGCTGCTTTAAGCCGCGGAATTGCTTCCGGCATTACAACGTCCATATCCCATGTGCGGTTGGCGTCAACCGAGCCCGCCGAAAGTTTTTTCAGATCCATTCCTACAGAATTGATTTCACTCATTACCGATATTATTTCATCATAAATTTCCCTGAAACCGCCTAATGTGACCTGCATTGAAATTGTATGTGAACCCTCTTCAAGATAAATTTCAAACGGTTTACCGTCTTTACCGCAGAGGGTATAATTTTCGTATTCATTTGTTCCCGTCACGGGAAATGTAACCGATTCAAACTCGGCAAACGGCGTTATGCCGTCAATTTCGATTTTTCTGAATACCGGTTTACCGGCATTGCTTGACTGGGAATAGCGGAACGCAAGCTCGTAAGGCCCGCTCTTTTCCACCGAAAAATTCCAAAGCACCTTTTGTCCCGCCGACGACCAAGAGCCGCCGTCAAGTAACGCTACGCATTTTTTACCGCTTTTGTGCGGTGTAACGGCGGCGTTTTTTGAAAGGCCGCTCCTGATATAGGATTCCGATTTAAGCGTATGGTTTTCGCCCTCAACCGTTAAAAGATCGTTTGCTCCCTGTTTTTCGGAAATACTTTTCCTGTATTCCTCATATGTATCCGTATCGCGCGGCTTTATAAAGCTTATCCCTTTAATTTCAATTTCACCTGACAGAGATTTAAGCACAAAGCTGTTGTTTCCGCTCTCAAGTTTTACTGTTAACCTATCTGCACCTATATCGCCCGAATCAATTAAAAAATCGCTTATGTATTCCGAAACGCATATCTGGCGCGGGACGATTTCATTGCCGTTCATATCCTGCTCGTAGGTTTTCGTCTCGTCACTCCAGAGAACAGGCAGACCTACCGTTAACGTCTTGTTATTAAACGAAAGCTCGTATTGCGGTTCTCTGTTCTCTTTTCCGCTTATGCGGTAATTTACCAAAATATTATATTCTCCGCTTTTAGAAGCCTCAGCGGAAAAAGCGACCGTCCCGCCCTCTGCCGCCGTAAAAGGCAGCGTGACGGTACGGCTGCCGTTCACTTCCGTTATTGCAGCCGCAATATCTCCCGAATTTTCATTCAAAGCGGTCGCGTTCCACCCCTTAAGAGAAGCAGCGGTATAAGACGCTTTGCCTGCCGATTCAACCGTTTTCTGCACTGCCGCCGAAAAGGGCGCGCTGAATGTTGAGGTAAATAAAGCTATTACCGTTATTGCAGTACAGAGCTTGATTCTTTTCATCATAATAATCACCATAGCATTTAGAATTAAAGATATAAAATCAAAAGGTTATAATCGGCAGACAGACATTTTTAATGCGTTAAGCCCTTATCCCTTAAATTCGGACTGAACCTTTTTAAGCTTAGTCTCAAAATCGGACCATTTCTTTGTTATTTCCGAATTTGTCTTAGCCTGAAGAGACGGAATTATCGAATCCACATCGGCATTGTCCTTGCCCTCCATAGCAGCACTGATAATCTTTATTATATCTTCCCAGCCGGGAACTATTTTAAGCAGATCCGAACGGTAGCCGTTTCCTGTATTTTCAAAGAAGTAGATATCAACATCCGTAACGCCCGGCAAGGACTTGAATTTTTCGGCAACTTCCTTGTTGTTTACCGTGGGATAGAAAATACGGCTGTTAAGCGCGTATTTGCCCTTATTTTTGGCGTCATACATACTAAGCCTTGCAAGATTGCCCTCGGTGCTGTATGTCATATAGCGCAAAACCTGGAACGCCGCGTTGGGATTTTTAAGGTTGTTGGCGCTTGTTGTCATAAAGCAATGGTCAATATGAACCGGTATACGCCCCTTTATCGCCTGCGGATAGGGATAAAGCTTCCAGTTAAACTTGCAAATAGACTTTAAGTTATCTACCGCCCATGTTCCCTGCTCAAAATGTACAAGGGTTCTGCCGAGTTTGAACGCCATATCAACAACGCCGGTGTTTCCGTTTCCGAATTTGCTTACATAGTCGTTTATGTTCGGAAAACGCAGGCTGTATGCCTCAAGCCCTGCAGTTTTTTTGAGATTTTGATTTAATTTGAGCGCCGCACCGTAGCTTGAAGCCATTTCAAATTTTTTGGTCTTGACATTATACCCGTAAGGACCGCCGTCGGCAGTAAAGCTGCCTGCCGTTTCCGCAGGAACCGCACCGAGATATTCGCAGCCCGAGAATTTATCGGTAGTTCCCGTTTTGAGGACATTTTCAAGCTCCTTCATATTCCACGAAAGGCTCGGTATATCCATATTCAACTCGTCAAATGCGTCCAAATTCAGAACCACGCCGCTGTAATGCGCCTGATGCGGCAAAGCGTAAAGCTTGCCTAAATACGTATAGTTAGCAATCAGAGATGACGGTATATTACTAAACGCCTTATCGTTTTTAACAAACTTATCAAGCGGATAGACCCACCCCTGAACCAAATAGTTCGGAAGTCTTCCCGCATCGTCAAAAACAACGTCCGGCATATTTCCCGCCATAGCACGGGACGCCAAATAATGGTTTGTTTCATCTGCGTCGGCGCCGTGCTTGGGTCTGTAATCAAGCACAAGGTCAATATTCGGATAAACCGCGCTGAACGCGTCAAGCATTGCCTCGTAATCGCACGGGCGGTAGGATGATACCGCAACCTTGACCGTACCCGAAGCCTTATAATCAGCGTCGGGATCGGTTCCCGCACCCTCTACGGTCAATTTGTTTTTACTCGGTGTGAATTTCTTTTCGGGCTTGCTGCCGGTATCCTTGCTTGAAGCGGTACTGCCCTTGCCGTTGGTTTTACCGCCGGACGCGGTGTTTTCGCCGTCAACCTCTTCGGTTATCCAGTATTCGCTTGCGTAGTCGCTGCCGTTTCCCGCAATCTTTACGGTTCTGCGGCATCCGACAGCCGAAAGCATAATGCCGGAAATCAAGGCGAATGATAAAATTTTTATAGCTGCTGTTTTCATTTGGTTACCTCTCTTTTCTTTTTTTGAAAATCTTGAAATACCCCACTGCGGCAAGATAAGCCATGCTTACCGTTAAGGTGAAAATTGAGATCAGGCGGTATTTCCCGTTATCGCCCGTTTTCGGATAATTTGCGCCGTTTTCGTTTGAATATGTATACGTGTCCTCTGCGTCCGCCTCATTTAAGACCGAATGCAAAGCGGGGTAATTATCGGGAGAAAATCCCTCGGTGTTATATTCCTCCGTATCGGGCAGAGCGGTTATTGAAAGATTATCGAAATACGCCGCGTTCATATTCGTGGTTATACTGATATACCCGCCGCCCCTGTATTCATCGGGAATAATGGTTTTCAATACCGGCTCGCGGCCATCCACCGACATTTCGGCTATGCCGTCCTTAACCGTCAGCTTCATTGTATGTCGTCCCGTATATTCAAAATTTTCATACGGCGTGGTATGTCCCGCAGATACATCGTTGCCCCAGAAAAGCGGGCGTCCCTCCTGTTCAAGGTAAGCGAGTATTCCGCTGCCCTCGTCAAGCGGATATGCGGCGGGATCGTCAATACCGAAGCCTATCATTGCCCAGTAATAGGTGTTTGAGGCACGCTGAAAATCAACCGTGAGCTCGAAATTTTCGTATTTGCGGCCCTTGTAAACAAGCGAGGACATTTCCGTTTTTGCCTTTTCCCAGCTCCATTCGCCGCTTGATTTCACCGAAAATTTATTGTCTATTCGGTGCAGTCGCCCGTCCGCTATCTCCCACGTTTTCATAGAATCGCTCTTTTTAAGCGCGTCTGAAAATATACTTGAATAATAGCATTCAAAATTTTCGGTTATCTCGCTTTTTCCGTTAAAATCAAACTTAACGGTGTTTTCGTCTATCAAATCCTTATCCCCGGTAACGTTTATAACTCCCTTAAGGGTCACGCCGTTACCGTAAAGTTTAATATGATTTTCAAGAAGCGAATCCGAAAGTATGCCGATCACGGTATATTTTCCGCGTTTATAGCGGTTGTAGCCGTCAAAATCCCACTCTATCGGGGCTGTGTAAATCACTCCGTCGGCAGCCTTTACCCTGACCGTTTTCGGTAAACCGCTTATTTCCGATGTATCCGTTCCGACATCGGCGTTTATCTCCGGGCTTTCGGAGATTATTTTTTCTGCCGTAACTTTGGTTACGTCGTTATTGTTTAGCGGACGTATTTTCAAATTTTTAAAGCAGCAGATATTAGCCTTGCCCACAAGAGCTATGTATCCGTCCATATCGGTATCGCCGAGCTCGCAGCTGATAGGCGCGGGCAGCGACTCTCCGTCAGCGCCCGTAACCGACATTGTTACGGTATTGTATTCCACGGTAAGTTTCAGGGTATGAACTCCCGTGCGGTTGTAACCCGCCGCAGGTTCTTTTCCCACTATGTTTGTATATTTGCCTTTGATTTGTCCCAAAAACATCGGTGTTCCCTCAGCCACGGGGAAAACAGCCAGTCCGCCGCCGCTCTTGGTAATATATTCGGCGGGATTTTTAATTCCGAATACCACCATCGGGTAGTTATATTCGCCCACCTCATCGCGCTGAATATCTACCATCAGCTCAAAGTTATGGTATTTCCTTTTTGCAAAAAGCAGGGATGAGAGATATTTTTCGCCCCATTTCATATCGCCGACCGTTTCCTTAGTACGTGCAATTCCCTTTTCGGAAATTTCCCAAAACGGCGAATATGAATTTTGAATTTCAAGTCCCCTTTCCGCATCATCGGCATAGTAGCAGTCAAACCCCGCCGTATCGTCGCTTGATGTAAGCGGCAGGCTTATCTCGTCGTCCTTGCCGTAAACCGTAATCCGTACTGCCGCGGTTTTTCCCTGACATTCCGCCGTAATAACGGCGCTGCCCTTTTTCCTTGCCGAAACAACTCCGTTTTTAACATCGGCTACAGCTGAATCCGACGTACTCCATTTTACGGTGTCGTCCCCCGTTATTTTGGCGGGACTGAAACACGGGTAATATGTTTCGGTCTCACCCTCGAATATATAATCGGATTCCCGACCGAGGGTAAAGCTTTCAAGAGGACCCGGCAGCACTATTCTTTTTGCTATTTCCACGGCTATAAAGCCGTATCCGCTCTTTGTAGGATGAACCCCGTCGGCATACCACGAGGAATGTCCCTCTGTCAGCGAGTAAATGTCTATTACATCACACCCGGCAGCTTTCGCGATCTCCCTTTGCAGCGGCACTATTTCGTTCTTGACCGTCTCTGCCGAAATATCGTAATTATCTGTTGCAACCGCAGGCGATAAGGCGACATATACCGTCGGGTTTGAGGGCAGCGCCCTATACTCCGCAATAAGCGCCTTGTAATCATCGGCATAGGAATCGTTCAAGCTCCAGTTTTGAGGCTTAGAATCGTTTGTGCCGAGCATTATTACAACTATATTCGGTGCAAAAGCCTTGCTTGCGGCGAAAGCGCTTGACGAGGTATAAGGATTATCCCCCGATTTTAAAAGGGTCGCCCCGTCAACACCGAAATTTTCAATATCGTATTTTCCGCCCAAAAGCTTACGCATTTGCCACGGATAGCCCTGCTCTGTACCGGAGGCGTAGGTTATGCTGTCTCCCACACAGGCAACCCTTACAGGCGACAGATCTTCCTTGCCCTTAACCCTGACCTTTATTTCAGCCGTGCTGTCGCCTATTATTACGCGCGAATGTTTATCATAATCAATCAGCGGCGAAAGCGAGCCGATAAGCGTATATTCCCCACGCACAAAACGGTTATAATTCGCTCTGCTCCACTCAACGTTCAGGGTATATTCTTCATTATCGCTTCCTACAATCTTAACGCTTTCGGGCAATTTAAGGTCTTCCGGCAAAACGCCCGTTTCAACCTCAACCGCCGTCGGAACTTTTACCCTCGCAATTGAAACGTTTTTCAGTTCTCCTTCCACTTCCTTAACCGAAAGTCTCGATAATCCGCATACATTTGCCATTCCCACAAGGGCTATATAACCCCCTGTGTAGTCCTCGGGCAAAATTTCTACCAGCTGCTCCGGATTGTTTCCGTCGCCCGATATTTTAACGGTCACTCTGCCGTATCTTACGGATATTGTCATTGTATGTACGGTTTCGCGGCTATACCCTGCAGGTGCCTGCGCCACAGCCGAAAAATCATTACCACGAACACATAGCGCGCCTTCGGCGGTTGCATAGCAGAAGTATCCGCCGTCCTTATAATATGCAAAATTACCGGGGTTCTTTATTCCGAAAATAACACCCGGATACATATAACCGTAGCCGCCGCTCTCTTTCCTCTGCATATTAACGGTCAGCTCAAAATATTTATACTGCTTAACATTATAAACCAATGTTGATGTGTAAAGATCTTCGTCATATTCGACCCTCGGCAGAGTATCCGGGTTTCTCCAAATGCTTCCGTCCTCCTTATGCTGCCAATAGTCCGTGTAATTTTCCACGAGCTTCATTCCGTTTTTAATGCTCTCGGCATAGTAGCAATCGAATTTCTTCATATCCTCGGAATTTGAAAGCCCGATATATTCCTTAATCGGCATAGGAACAACATCTCCGCCCAAATCGGTAACACTGAAATTGCGGAACTGGCAACCGCCCGTTCCTGCGGCAAATCCTATTTTGCCGCCGTAATAATCGTCGCCCAAGGTAAACTGTTTGGAATATGCGGCTTTAGTGCCCTGCTTTACCGTTACGGTAACAGCCTTACCCATCACTCTTACCGTAACCTTTGACCATAATGCAAGACTGCCGTATTCACCGGTTTTCGTATGGTCGGTATTGTCGCTTTGGGTTTTGTACTCTCCGTCGGTAATGCCCTTTAAATTTATAATACCCTCGTTATAAAGCCACACCGAGTAGCCGCCGCCCTCGGCATTGACCCACGACATAGGGTCCTGAACTCCGAAAATCAGCTTTGGCAGCACCTGCCAGTTTGCAGGCACAACCCTGAACTCCGCAGTCATTTCAAAATTGCGGTAGGCTTGTTTTCTGTAAAGAGCCGTGGTAACAACATCGTCCTGTGCGTCCCAAATTTTGTAATCGCCCGATGTGTGATTTCCGGTAGAGGTGCAGGTATGCTTTACTATTCGGCTTACGACCGAAAAGTATTTTTCGGGCTCTGCTGCCGAAAGACCTGCGGTAACGGCACTCTCGCCGTGATAAACATTAAAATTCTCGGCAAGCACAGCGGCGTCCTTAAAGACGATCGAATCTGTTGTGCTGTCGGAATCAGCTAAAGAATATATTGAGCAGGTTCCGCATATAACCGCAATTATTGTAAAAACGGTCAAAACGGCATTGATAAGCTCAGCCCGTTTAACTTTTATCATCCTACCAATCCTCTCTGACGGAAGCCGATACATAAAGCAGCGGCTTCCGTCAATATGCTTAGATTAAAATTACGCTTCCGCGATGATTGCTTTTTTGAGCTTTATAAAGTCTAAAATATTTACAGACTTATCATCATTCATATCAAGGTCAACGCCCTCGCCCGCTGTAGCCGTGCCGAGAAGAATCTTTTTCATTGCAGTAAGGTCAACAGCGTTAAGTGACCAATTATCGTCAGTATCGCCCTTTATGGCTTTACCGAAAACAGCTTTTGCAAATGCTCTTGCCATAAGCGCGTAACCGCCTGCATTCGGGTGAACTCCGTCCGCAAACCAATTTCCGTGATTTTCGGTAAATGAGTACATATCTACCGTTTTAATGCCAAGCTCTGCGGCTATCTCCCTTTGCTTTGCCGTAACAGCCGATATATTGCTTTCTATGTAGCAGGCCGGTGAAATTGCCAAATAAACCTCAGGTTTGTTTTCAAGATACATATACTCCTCTATCAGAGAGGTATAGTCCGATACGAACTGCTCCTCATTCCAATAGTCGTTCCATGAATCGTTTGTGCCGAGCATCATTATAACGATATCGGGATTGCTTGCAAGGCTGTTTGTATACGGTGTACTTCCCACATAAGGTGATTTATCGCTTTGTGCGGTAGCGCCGCAAACCCCGAAATTCATAACCTCGTACCGTGCGCCCAGCAGCTTTTGCAAAACAGCAGGATATGATTCGCCGGCCTCCGCCTTATCACCATAGGTAATGCTGTCGCCCACGCAGGCAACGCGTATCGGGGTAACCTCCACCCCGATTACGGTAACGGTAAGAGTTGCCGTTTGTCCGTTCGGAACTACTCTTTTGCCTTCGGCATTTATTATCTTACCGAGTGTTCCGGTAAAAGTATAATCGCCGGGAACAAAGCGGCTGTAGGTCGATGTATCCCATACAACGGGTAAATCGTAGCTGTTTCCATCATCGCATAAAACCGATACGGCAGCCGGAAGATTTAACTCCTCCGCAAAAGTGAGCACAGGTACGCTTAACGCGTCAGGGGTATTGACCGCAATGGCTTTAACAGAGGTATCTGCCTCGCCGCCGAGGTCGGTGACAGAAAATCTTATAAATTTCGACTCGCCGGGGCCTGCCGCAAAGCCTACATAACCGCCGTTATAATTCTCCCCGAGATCGAATGAATAAGAATAAGTATTCGGGTCTGCCCAACCGTACGTTTTAACCGTAACGGTTGCAGCTCCGTTTTCAACACGAACCTTTAAAGTGACAAAGTCATAGCTTAGTCCCTGAAAAGACGCATGGCTGTCTAAATTATCGTTAAGATTTACAGGTTCACCGTTAACAATTCCCGCAAAATTGATTACACCCTCGTTATAAAGCTGAACCAAATATCCGCCGTCCTCGCGGTTTACCCAGCTTAAAGGGTTTGTCGCGCCGAATACAAGCTTCGGCAATCTGTCCCATCCTGCGCTTTTCAGCTGTACCGACATTTCAAAATTGCGGTAGGTGCTGTTTTTAACCAACGCCTTTGTTATCGTGTTGTTCATATTCTCCCAGCGTTCTGAGCCGGTTGAGCCCACATACGGATCGTATGCGGATGTAAGGAAATTGTTTTCGTCCAATTTAAAATAGTTATCAAATTCGGCTGCCGTGAAATTATCACTCAACGCTTGGTCGCTGTGATAAATGTCAAACTGCCCGAGTATATCGTTTTTGTTCATTAACTGGCTTTTAACATCGCTAAGTACCTCGCCGCCGAGGTCCGTCACGTTCATACTGATAATTTTGCTCACACCCGTACCGAAAACAAAACCGATATATCCGCCTCTGTATTCGGCGCCGAGAGCACCTAAATCGTATTCATACGAATACGGCTCGCACCAGTCCTCCTCAACGGTAACCGTAACCTTTTCACCCTGGACACGCACTATTAGATTGTACCATGCGTCCCAAAGGCTGAAAAACTTATTCTGTGTGCAGTAATTTGCAGGGTCGGCATTGGAAGCATACGCACCGCCGAAAACGCCGTTCAAATAACTGTTACCCTCGTTATAAAGTCCTGCAGTATATCCGCCGCCGCTTGTGTTTATCCAAGCGGTCGGGTCTTGTACCCCGAATATTACACGCGGTAAAACCGCCCAGTTTTTATCAACATTTATCATGCGCACCTTCAGCTCAAAGTCACGCATTTTCTTCGCCTTATACAGTGCCGAGGACACTACCTCGTTTTGCGCCGACCATACATCGCCGCAGCTGCCGAGTTCGGTGATTTTATGTATAACGCCGCCCTCTGTGGTTTCAAATCGATCGTCGAAATCAGCCTTTGAAAGACCGCTTGAAGAAGCGCTTGCGCCGCCGTAAACATTGACGGCGGCCTTAATTTCGGCTGCCGAAATTGTAACAGAAGTATTTTCCCCCTCGGCTGTTGCCGTTAAAAGTCCGCCCACAGGCAATATTGCCGCTGTAAGAACTAAAGAAAGTGTAAACGAAAGCGCCGTTTTCAAAATCCCCCGATTCAATATTTTTTTCATTATAAACCCTCCAAAATTATTTTAAAAAACAACCGTGGCGCATAAACAGTCAAAAGGCACCGTCCTTTCTTCCCCTGAACTTTTAAATTGCTGCACAAAGTGACTTAATTTATAAAAAAGCCATCACTTATCCGTCATTAAAAAACGTGAACCCTCGCGTTTGCTGTTGTGTGTTTCAAACAGTTGCGGTTTCTCATTTGCAAATTATAACCAAAAACAGCATTGACTATTTACATTATTTATTGTATACTTCACATAAGGTGTTTTCAACTCTAAAATACACCTGTTATATATACAAATCGACTGCAAAGGAAATATTATGCAACATTATAATTTTTTCAGATTATTGGATTCATCCCACAACGATATATCGGATGAATCAGCGCCGATCATTGTTAATTGCGGCGGTAAGACCGATACCGATATTCCTTTTGACACCGTGCTTGAAAATCGTACCGACTTTCATTTTCTTTATATAGTTGATGGCAGCGTAACCGCTTTTATGGATAAAAGTCAAGTCCCGCTGAAAACAGGGGACATTGTTTTTTACCATCCGCACCAAATACACCATTATGAATTTAACGGTGACGGGCGAATTACATATTATTGGCTTTACTTCACCGGCAAGGATTCCCAAGAGTTGATGGAGCGTTTCGGTTTCAAAAACCAAACCGTAATAAACGTGGGCGTAAATACACGCCTTTGCGATATTTTTGAGCATTTGATTTCAGAGCTTATTTTCAGAAAACAGGACTTCACATTTTACGCAGGAACATACCTTATGCAGCTGTTTTTGGAAATATCGCGTTGTAACTCCTCTGAAAGCCACAAGGCGGATACATCATACCGTATTGAAAAATCACTTCAATTCCTTATCAATAATTTCAAACAGGATATAAGTATTCCCGACCTTGCGTCAATTGAAAATTTGAGTTCAAGCCGTTACCGCTATGTTTTCAAAGAGTTGACCGGAAAATCACCGAAGGAATACCTGACAGATGTGCGTATGCAGCGTGCGCGCGATCTGCTCACTACCACAAATCTTTCAGTATCGGATATTGCAGAGCTGGTAGGCTATAAGAATATGCTGTATTTTTGCCGCATTTTCAAGCAATACAGCGGAATGACCGCCTCGGAGTTTCGCAAAAGACCTTTGTAACTTAATCACGCGCTTAAACAGGCTTACAGGCAGCAAAGGGAAAACCGCTATTGCTATGCCGAATGCCGTGCTGATTATTGAAAGAATAACCTGTTTAAAGCTGTATCGTCAGGTTTTTCAAGGATTAAAAGCACATTGTTATTCTCAAAGGCTTTCTTTATTTTTCGCTCTTCTTTTTTCGTGTGTCTGTTCGGATTGTGATGCGGTCGGCGTGACCTTTCTACCAACGAGTGCCAATCTGTACCGTCATATCTATTGCACCATCTTTTTACACTCGACAGGCTTACTCCGTACATTCGGCTTGCTGCACTTTTTCCGTTTTTCTTTGCAAATTTTACCACTGCTTGCTTTTTCTTGGTTTCTTGTGTTATTATATTCATCAGAAGTTACCTCCTTTCGGTATTTGGTTTTGTGGTAAAAACATTATACCATATTTGGAAGTTAACTTCTCTTTTTATTGGGTCACATCATTTTAACACATACAATCAATGTATTTAATTCCAATGCTTTTCATGGACGCATATGGAATTTTCACATATCCGGTAAAAGCGCCGTCAAATTGAAGTCCACCCTTGATCTTATTCGTGTTAGGCTGATCGTCGTTATAACAATTGATTATTTCGCCGCTTTCCCATTCATTTGAATTAAGCGACATTTTTTGATGGTTTGCTCCAACTTTTAAAGACACTTCCGGATAACCGTAATGTCTCGAATTTGCAAATTTTTTAAAATAAGAGTTAGATTTATAGTATTTGCATTTGGTATTGAAACAAAAAACAGCAACCCGGTTGTATTCGCTAAATTTTCACTCATAGAATCAAACTGCAATGTACCAGTCGATGTGATTGCCAGCTTGTCCGGCTTAACATTCCAAGGAAGCGTGCGGTTTGCCGTTTCCCCTTTTAATAATACATCCTCTATAGGATATTGCGAGGTTCCTTCAAGCATAGTACGCTTAACAATATAATCAGTAATCGGCGTAACGGCAATACCTTCATCCTGTTCATCTATTGCATTCGCGAACATGTTTAGTCCTGAAAAGATCACAGACATACAAATTGCTACTGTCAATAATACTGAAATGATTTTTTCATCTTAATCAGCCTCCAAAGGTAGTTTTTTGATTGCGCCAAGATCTATTGAATTGGTAACTCCGTCTTGATTTGCATCAGCCGCCATTAAATTGATTGTTTTTTTCGCCAATCTCGCTTTTAACCTTACTAAATCTCTTATATCAAAGTACCCGTCTGCATTTACATCATACTCGACACATTTTTCGCCAAAAACATCAATCACCCTGTTATTTTCTGCTTTGCAAATCAATGCAGACGAACACAAAATACAAAATATTAGTATTGATAAAATTTCTGTTTTGATTTCTTTTTTTCATTTACATCACATATCCTCCCTCAATTATATTTCTATCAAACAAGGCGGTCATCAAAAACAATTTATGCTAAATCGCCAAGATTTGTCAATATCGGTATATCTAATTGTTCGTTTTTTGTAAATGAACAATATTATAATTTTTTATGGACAAATTTATTATTTATGTTTGTTTCTGTATTCCAAAGCGGTAGTGCCTGTTTCCCTTTTAAAAATTTTCATAAAATGTAAAATGTCTGAAAAGCCGCATGAAAGTGCTACGGCAGTTACAGATAAATCAGTGGTTTCCAATAATTCACAAGCATACATAACGCGTTTTTTTATAACATAGTTTATAAGCGTCAAACCGTATTCTTTCTTGAAAAGTCTTAATAAGTGCGCATGGCTTACGCCTACATCCCTGCAAAGACTCTCTATGTTAAAAAACTGTGACATACAACTACAGTCTATAATCTCTTTTACTCCTTTAACATCGCTTGCAGGTATATGCGAAACGCAAATATCCATTACCTTATAAAATGCAGACAAAACACCAAAATATTCATTTGCTTTATCGCAAAGCGACTCAAACAAATCCTTTAATGTTGCGTTTATTATCTTATAATGCCTGTTTTTCAAAACAAAAACCTCATTTGAAAAACCAATCAGTTCTCTGTAATGCTCCGCCGTTTCGCCTTCAAGCGAAAACCAAACATATTCCCACGGGTCAGTTGAATCCGGGTAATATCGCATTTTGACATTCGGAGGAATAAAAAACATATCGCCACTGCCGAGCTTATATTTTTCTTCTTCGACCTCCAAAGTTCCGCTGCCTGAAATAATAAAATGCCATGTATAAAATGTTTGCACTCTGAAAGAACGCTGCGGTTTTGTTACTGCAAAATTATCGTACCCAACTCCCAAAATCGTTTTGTCACCGATGTTGCTTGCCAAGCCATAATATGAAGGCACATTTATAAAGTTCCACATAATTAACACCTCAAAAAAAGCATAACACAAGTTTTCAAAAAAGTAAATGATAAAAAAAAACATAATTATGTTTTTTTAAAACATTGCTTTTTCATAACTTTTTTGCTATTGTTTTTTTAAGGAGATGACTTGATATGGCAAAAATCAAAGCATGTGTAGTAGGTTTAGGAAACCGTGGGTTCAGCCTCATCCGCGATGTACTTCTAAAAAACGAAGATATTCAGATAATATCGGTATGCGATATTTACGAGGACAGAATTGCGCGCGCCGCTCAGAAAATCAAGGAATACGGTGAAGAACCGAAAGGCTTCACCGATTACAGGGAGGCACTTTCGGTTAAGGGGCTTGACGCCGTTTTTATATTCAGCGATTGGAGCACCCACACGGAAATTGCCGTTTACGCTATGAAAAAGGGCATTGCCGTTGCAAGCGAGGTTGGGTGCGAATATACGCTTGAAAACTGTCAAAAGCTTGTGAGAACAAGGGAAGAAACGGGAACGCCCTATATGTTTGTTGAAAACTGCTGCTGGGGTAGGGAGGAGCTGCTTGCAACCTCAATGGCGCGAAAAAACGTTTTCGGAACAATAGTGCATTGCGCCGGCGCTTATGCGCACGATTTGCGCAATGAGATTGCCTACGGTCACGTTACCCGCCACTACCGTTTTGATAACTACCTTAACCGTTGCTGTGAAAACTACCCGACGCACGAGCTGGGTCCCATTGCAAAACTGCTTGATATTAACCGCGGCAACAGGATAATGACCGTTTCATCCTTTGCTTCAAAAAGCGCGGGACTTAGCGAATATATTAAAACCCGCGTCGATGCAACCGATGAAATGAAAGCCGCTAACTTTGCGCAGGGGGATATTATTACCACTGTTTTGACCTGCGCGCGCGGCGAAACAATTCTTTTGCGGCTCGATACAACCCTGCCGCGCTCCTACAGCCGTGATTTTACGGTTCGCGGCACAAAGGGGCTGTATATGCAGGATACAAACTCGGTATTTCTTGACGGAGACGAGGAATCGTTTGAGCCGGTTGAATATTACGTAAAGGCGCTTAATAACGCTGTTAAATTTGAAGATGAATACTTACCCGATATTTGGAAGAGCGTTACCGAAGAAATGCTGAAGGCTGGTCACGGCGGAATGGATTGGTTTGCCTACATGGGCTTTACCGACGCGCTTATAAACAGTGAGGAAATGCCGGTTGATGTGTACGATGCCGCTACGTGGCAGGCGGTGGCGGTGCTTTCGGAAATGTCAATAAAGCAGGGCGGCGCACCGCAGATAATGCCCGATTTTACAAACGGTAAGTGGTTTAAGCGTCCGCGAAAAGATGTATGTGAATTTTGAGATAGAGAATCTTAGTGTAAAATAAATGTAGGAAAAAACAGTACAAGAGTATGCCAAAATGTGTTTTAATAAGGTTGAAGGACCCAAAACACTAAAGAGGCATACTCTTGTGAAAAACAATATGACACAGATAACGGGAGATTTCATCAAAAAAATCAGAGAAATATTCAAAGAAAGTGAAAAACTTTACGAGACAGAAGAAAAAATCAAATTGCAAACGCAAAATTCAGCAACAAGCCTTGTGGAGCTCTATATAAAAACATATATGATTCGTGAAAAAATGTCGGTAAAAGGGCTTTCGTAGGTTCGAGTCAAAAAAATGCTGAAAAAGTGCCGTTTGCATCTATAAAACTATCATTAAAAAATCTTTCCAAAAAACGCGAAAAACCCCGAATTCATCGGGGTTTCACGGCATGCATCTTTTTCTTCATGCTTTCATGTTTTCCCCGCTTTTTCTCACACTTAACTCCTTTATTTTTCACGATAAATGCAACCTTTTCGTACTGTTGCATTTACTTTGAGAATTTACGTTTTCTTTTGCCCTTATATCATAAATATCCAATAGAGTCTGATTGTTATTATACATAGCGCTTGGCTCGAAAAAAGGCGCTTCGGAAATCCGAAACGCCTTAACCGCATTGCCTTGAGTGTTTTTTTTGACTTATGTCATAGCCGAAATCAAGCTACCTTTCACACCAAAACTCTCGGGAGCCCCTCCGCATACACTTTTTCGGCAAAGCCTATGTTTCACAGGGAAGAGATATTTCTACCTCTTGCTTATTCATTATAATTGATATTATTCTCTTGTCAACTGTTTTTTGCAAATCAACAGACTTTTATTTTTTAATATAACATTAAAAATTAAACTTTTTGTTTTTGACGGTTGACAAATTCAGGAAAGGTTATATAATAATAGCAACAGAACCCGACACGCCTCTCAACGATGCGGACCATGTCGAGTCATTTTTTATAATATAACATATATCAAAAGCATTATTTCTCATTAAATGATGGTTTAAACAATTTCCTCCTACTCAGCAATCAATTTTGAATTATAATCCGGGATATAAAACACACAAGTGCATAATACAAATAATGCATTATCCTCTTTCAATTTTTTAAGTTGAATATCGAGAACATCAGCCGGATCAGGCAAAATTCTTTCATATTGGAAGGAAATATCATCCTTCACAATCTTCCAAGCCTTTTCGATGTTTTGCTTAATGACTATGTTGCATTCCGACTTATTTACAGCAAATTTTGAATAATCATGATTTCTGTTTTCGGCAGCAACTCTTGATTTGTAAATATGATTGCTCAATTCCTGCATTGTAGCCGTATATGACCAGTAATCGTCATCAGGGATACTTTTCATATGATAAAAAGATTCCACCATAGGATAGTTCAAATACAATTTTCCCATATCTGATGATTCAACAAAATAATTCATCATTTCCGTTATCTTAGTTGAAGAAAATTGCGGATCCTGCGGGTCAAGATCAAAAATAAGTAAAATATCAGAATAGCGTTCATCAAAAACAGCTTTTCGTTCCGCAACGGTTTCATGCTCTTTAAGCAATTGCAGGATATCAACATCATCGGGGTTGGTATTCCGAAACATCAAATTATATAATGAATAAATATTTGTATTATAAGAAATAATTTGATGGCTCTGATCAATGCCATAAACACTCAACAGATGTTTTAACAACTTAACATCCGTTTTTGCCCCCTCAACCAACACAAGAATTTTAGCCTTTGCATTATCCATTAAACTCACCGCTCATATACAACTTTTCAAGATTATGACCCTCTCTCAGTTCACGGTCAGTAGCGTTTACAAGTGATGTCAACCTATCCTTAGTCAATATGAAATAACAATCCGGACGCATAATTCTGTTAGTAAGAAGATTTGTATTGTGTGATGTGAGAATCACTTGCGTTGTCTTCATTTTTTCAAGCAGTTTTACAATACTTTCTGCCAATTCATAATGGTAAAAGGCATCAAATTCATCAATAAACATAAGCGATACATTCTTGGCAGTCTTATACCAATAAAAGAATGTATAAAGCGCTTTCGTTCCGCTTGAAGCAACCTTAAAAAACGGTAACGGAACATCCGTATCAAAATAAAGGCGCTTTATTCCATCGTGATCGGTTTTAACCGTAAGATTATTGTCTATTCCGGAATCGTGTAAAAATGTTTCGAATTCTTTCAGAATATCTTCTTCAAAAATAAAATCAAAATAATCATTACTCTTTATTTTGTAACCAATATAACGATTTTCGTCAAGACTCCTAAACCAAAGCATATTATTAACATACTCCATCATTAGGCGTAAAGGATGACTTTCATCAAGAACCGTATTATTCATAACATACTTTAATACCGAATCAACATCCTGCAATGACCAATTAAGTGTGGGGGAAAGTTTACGAATCCCTTCCATTACACCCTTTTTACTCTCATAGTCATATTCAAACACCAAATCATTATTTAAGCACAGCTTCTCATAAAGCAAAGACTGCTTCTCATCTTTATGATAGGTGTAATCAATTTCATTGCCATCAAAAGAAAACACATAATGAAAAGCAGCATAGGCATTTGCATTTTCAACATTAAGATAATAGTCATAAAGATTAGGAGTAACATTCTTTACCGAAAGATGTGAAACAATATCAAATAATGCAAGTCCTATATTGGATTTGCCGATTGAATTCTTTCCGTAAATAATCATTTTGCTTATAAGATCATTATTTACACAATCAGTATTAAAACCGTAATCGCGCACATCGGAAAAATCAAGGCTGAATCGGTTCTTAAAGTTTTTAAACCCCGCAACCTCAAACAGTTTAAGCATATGATTTCCGCCTTCCTGACTTTACAGCTCACACTCCGCCATAAGTCTTTAAATAACTATTTAAAATCCCTTTAGGATTAAAACAGATTCAAGTAATATTACTTTATTACATATTTTATCATAAAAGTTTTTTATTATCAAGTCAGAAATATCAAATTAGTCATTGCTTTTTACATTAACACTTCCGTCACCGTCCCATCCTTAAAACATATTTTTATCATATCGGCCGACATAACCTTTATACAGTCTATAAGCTGCCTTACTACTTTATCGTCATATTCAACGGGATGATTTTTAAGCCCTGTTACCACCTCGCGCATTTCATTAAGCATATCTCCGTCGAGTGCGGATACATCGCTCTGCATTTCTTCGATTTCATCTTTCACCGAATATAGCTCGGCGTACAGCTCGCTGAATTTATAGTCAAGCTCACCGCTTTGCGCCTCGTCACTGTTAAGCCTTGCAAGATCGTCAATAACCTTTTCTATTTCCGCAATTTGTCTTTGCCTTTGGATTATACCGTCCGAATCGCGCCGCGACCCAAAGCTTTCAATATGATCCATTATGCCGCCGATATTTATTTCTTCCGAATTTGCCTTTTTTGTTATCGCCGCGGCTATTGCGTTGTGCAGCCTGCTTTCTTCAACCGAGGGAGAATTTTTACAGTATTTTTTACCGTAGTCAAGCCGGCTCACGCAGCGCCAGACAATTTTCTTCTTTCCGTCCCGCGACCATGTGCATCTCCTATACGGCGTTCCGCATTCTCCGCAGTACAGCAGTTCGGTCAGCGCATATTTCCCCGAATATCTTCCGAGCTCGGTTTTTGTACCCGTCTGCTTTACCTTTTTCTTTCCTGCCCTGCGTGCTATTTCTTCCTGCACCCTATCGAAAATTCTGCGTTCGATAATCGCCGGATGGCTGTTCTCCACATAATACATCGGCAGCTCACCGTTATTCTTTTTTACCCGCTTGCTTATGGGATCGGTTATATATGTCTTTTGCAGAAGCGCGTCCCCTTTGTATTTTTCGTTTTTAAGTATTGACTTTATGCGTTCTGAAAACCACCTGCTTCCCCCGCCCATTGTGGGAACTTTTTCTTCTGTCAGCCGTTTGGCTATTTCAAGATAAGTCGCCCCTGCAAGAAAGTCATTGTATATACGCCTTACAATATCCGCCTGCTCCGGAACAATTTCGGGCTGACCGTCCGCGCCCTTTCGGTAGCCGAGGAATGTTTTATAGCTGAACCTGACATTGCCGTTTTTAAGACTCTGTCTTATTCCGAGCTTTACATTCATACTTATAGATTCGCTTTCTGCCTGCGACAGCGCGCCGAACAGGGTCAGCAAAAGTTCGCTTGATACCTGAATCGTATTGATCCCCTCTTTTTCAAAGATTATAGGTATTCCGAGCTGTTTCAGTTCTCTTACATACATCAGGCAGTCAAGGTTATTTCTTGAAAATCTTGAGACGGATTTTGTTACTATCATATCTATTTTACCCTTACGGCAGTCCTCAATCATCTTCATAAATCCGGGGCGCTTTTTCGCAACGGTGCCTGTTATTCCCTCGTCGGCATAAATGCCCGCCGTCTGCCATGAGGGTTTCATCATAATCATTTCGGTATACATGGCTTTCTGCGTTTCAAAGCTGTGTTCCTGTTCTTCCCTGTCTGTTGAAACGCGGCAGTATGCGGCTACTCTTTTCGGGCGCATATCTATGCGGCTTTCCCCCTGCATTTCGGCTATCGGCGGTATTACCGTAACCTTTCTTCCCGTCTGTGCGCAAATATTCATATTACGAATCCCCCTTTCCTAAAACAGTTCCGTTTTTTAAAGTAAGTCTTACCGTTCCGTCCTTTTCCATAACCGTCGCCTTTACAGTTCTTAGAAATATTTCACCCGAAAATTCCGAAAGCGGAGCCGTGTTTATAAGCTCCGCTTTCATTCTCTCGGTTATATGTCTTGCAGTTTCGTTTTCTCTGTATTTTTCCTCCGCACATTCAAATATAAGTTTTTGAACAGCCGTTATATCCACCTCTGACGCGGCTGTCATTCTTTCTATTTCAGCCGTTTTCAGAACAACCTCCTGCGACTCGGTATATCCTTTATCCTCTCCGTTTTCCGTGAGTGACGGGGAATGTATAAGCCTGTTTATTATTTCGGTAATATCTTTCTTTACTTTCGTCACGGTTTTATATACCGTCATCCTGCAATCCTCGCACACCCAACGTTCGGCCTTTTTATTGCTGTTATCCGTTATATGCCTGAGCTTACCGCCGCAAAGCGAACACCGCACCGAGTCCGTAACAGGCTTGTCCTCGCTGCGAACGGTATATTCCTTAGCCCTGTTTCTTTTTTGCTTTATACCGGTCGCTGCGCTATACAATTCAGCGGATATTATTTCGGGATACTTTTCGTTTCCGCAGTACCTTGCGTCATCTATTATTCTTTTAACACGGCTTTTATTCCAATCGGTTTCTCCGGGAAGATATTCCGCACCCTGCGCTTTAAGCGTCGCGGCAATATCCTTTAATACAAGACCGTTTAGATATTCCGAAAATATGTTTTTAACCGTTTCCGCTTCAGCGCCGTTTATTACAACCGCTCCGTTCTTCATTTCGTAGCCGTAGGGTATTTTCCTGTTTTTCATTTTTCTCTGCACCTTCTTCTGTCCGGTATTTTTTCGGATACTGTAAGCCCGCCCGCAAATTCTATCCGCACTTCCCCGTTGTTCGGAACGGTAATGCCCTTAACCGTTTCGGCAAACAGTTCGGAATCAAATTCCGTTAACGGTTTCTTTAAATCCGTAAGCCTGTTATTAAGCGTTTTCAGCCCCGAAAGTGTGCCGTTTTCATCTCTTTCCTCAAAGAGCCTTGTGCGTTCCTTTCTTAATGCGGTTATCTTGGAATTTACCGCGGATATCTGTTCCGAGTATTCAAAGCTCCGTATAATACCCTTTGAGTGAAGTCTTGTTATAAGGATATTCTTATCGCTTAATTCCGCGATTTCCCTGTCTATCTCCTTTATTTTAAGAGTGCTGTTGCCTGCCCTCATATACAGGTTTTCCGTCTGCTGTATTGCGGGCAGCAATATTTCGCACCTATACTCCCGCAGCTTGTTTACTGCTGTTATATATGCCTCGTATATATCGTCTTCGGGCACACGCCTTGAATTACATTTTCCCGAATCAGATTCATGAATATTGCACGACCAATATGCTTTTCCTGAAACCGTCTTCCTGCCGAATGTTCCGCCGCACGAGCAGCGAATCTTACCGTTGAGTGTTCGGTCGGCTGTTTTTTCATACGGCTTTCTGTTTCTTCTTTCTTCGGTAAGGCGTACCGCCGCCTCATATTCTTCTTTTGAGATTATCGGCGGATTGGTATCCTCAACATAATATTTCGGCACCTTACCGTTATTGGGCTTATTCTTAAACGGCTCTGCCGCGTCGGTATATGTCTTCTGAAAAACAGCGTTGCCCGTATACCTTTCGTTTCCGAGAATATACTCAACCGTGCTTCTCTGCCAGGGCGTTCCCTCTCTGTTAGGCACATTCATTGAATTGAGCATATCTGCTATTGTCTTCTTTGCAACGCCCGAAAGATAGCTTTTAAATATCTGTTTTACAATCTCTGCCTCATTATCTACGATAACATATTCGCCGTTTTCTATTCTGTATCCGTACGGAGTATGGCTTGCAAGATATGTTCCGTTTTTCATTCGGCGGTTTATGCTCCATATCATATTTTTGGATATAGATATGGATTCTTCCTCGGCCTGTGCGCCGGACACCGCAAGCAGCACCTCGTTTGACATATATGCCGTATCAATATTTTCTTTCTCAAACAGTATGCTCACGCCGTTTTCTTTAAGCAATCTTGCGTACATAATAGAATCGACCGTGTTTCTTGCAAATCGGCTAACCGATTTAGTAAGTACACGGTCGATCTTTCCGTTTTTGCAGTCATTTATAAGCCTGCAAAAATCATCTCGATTTTTTGTCTTTGTTCCGCTTATCCCCTCGTCTGCGTATATATCCACAAGCTCCATACACTCATTGTCCCCGATAAGCCGGGTATAGTATCTTACCTGTGCCGAGAACGAATGAAGCTGATCGGCGGAATCGCTTGAAACTCTGCAATAGGCTGCCGTTCTTATCTTTCTCTCTTGGGTCGCTGCGGCGTTTATAGCCGTCACGGTTCTTTCCATCGCTTTTCACTCTCCTTTCCGACACAATATATACCACATAGGTTCGAATAAATCCAGACATAAATGCACCTTTTTAAAATGTTTTTATTTAAGACATATTTTACTTCTAAAACTGTTGACAAACGAACGACACATTGCTATAATAATAACAGAAAGGCTACCTAATAGACGGTTAGCCCTGTGGTTAGAGAAATAAATCGCCAACTTTTAACAGGGGTATGGCGGTTTATTTCTTTTTAGTTATATTTATAACTAATGCAACAATTGCTGTAATCAATGAACCAAATAGGAACAATGAATCATAAGTAACCATTGGCATCCCTCCTTTCCGGAGGGAAAAGTAAAGCCCTCCTTTGTTCAGAAGAGCCAACCGCCTACCGCTTGGTAGCCTTTAAGGGTACATAAGTACCGATAATATATTACTATATTCGACACCGGCTTGTCAATACAAAATCAAAACAATACACTACTTTTCTTTGCTTATAATATCCATCATTTCTTTAGGTGTAACTACAAATGCTTTTTCGGGGAAGTGCTTTAAATTACCCGTCACTAAATATGCATCAACATCCTTGCGTGCTTCCATTACTATTTCATAAAATACAGCATCATCCGGATCCGGTAAATATTCATCAATAGGCTTTTTATCCACATAAATTGCTTGTTTTTTTAATTCATTCATTAACAGGATAACGGTATCCGCATCAAATCCGAATTTTTTGCGGCTCAGTACCTCTGTATATTCATCAAAAATTTCTTCATTCGCAAGCAAACTTATATTTCCCGTTAAAACTTCCCTTAAAACAGCAGCGGGAGTTGAATTGCTTTTCAACATTGCAGATACAATAACATTTGTATCAATGACAGCGAAATATTTCATTAAAATTAACCTTCCTTTTTCCGTTCCTTACGGCAGGCTTCAATTTCTGAATTTATTTCCTCCAATGTCATTTCCGAAACTCCGTTATTCACTGCGCCTGCATTAAGTTTTTTCATAAGGCTTAATGCTTCAGAAGCATTATACTCGTCTTTCGGGACAACCATACTAAACGGGATACCGTTCACAATAACTGATCTCTTTAAAAACATTCTCATTGCAGTCGACAGATCGATTCCCAATTCCTCATATATTTTGGTGGCCTCATTTTTTAAATCGTCATCAACTCTGAATTGAACAATAGAAGTAGCCATTACAATTCCTCCTTGAAAAATCGTTTTCCGTATTTCAATTATAATACAGTGTATGCCGTTTGTCAATGATTATTCATTGGATTTTCCGATTTGGCTCTCAGCTTTCATTTATATATAGGATTTGATGTTTTTCACTTATATAATAGTCAATATCAAATTCCGATTTCGGAATTTAATCCGAAGTTTATATGTTTTTATTCCTAAATCGGAATTTACGAAAAGTATATCATCAACTTGTCAATACAAAATTAAAAAGGACGCACCCTTTTCTATATGCAATATTGATTTGTGTCTATTATTAAATCGCTGTTATAATCCTTTGCCGCTATATCTATAATGTGCGGTAAAGCCTTTTTATCTATGTACCCCATTTTAACAAGTATTCTAAGAATACATATCTCACGGTAAAATGCGCTGTTACGAGTTTTCATAATATTTTACCTCCATATTTTAATTGTTCTTACGGCAGCGGTATGCCTTTATACCGTTCCCGTAAAACCAATTAGGAAAAATGACCGCAACTGTTTTTTAAGAACGGTAACGGTCATTTCAGTATCAATCGTTTGTTTCGTCCGTATTTGTCCACGACGCCCCGAACACTGGGAACGCACCCTCCGGCAATGCATTTTGCCTCATTGGAATCTCACCACCCCCGGGATCTCCGCAGGCCGCCCGATCTCTCGTGACGGAAGTATCTTTAATTCTTCTGCCTGTCATCGCCATCGTTACGGATGCGCCGTACCGTCCGGACGGAGTCCAAGTGGCTTATCGGTCGCCCGACAGCAGAAGGAAGGTAAAGGATGCGCTGTACTATTCTGTTTTCAAGGAACGGAGTTGGGGGGTGAAATATGCCCCTCACTCGTATAAAGGAAAAAATCTTACTTTCTACAACCGAAAATTTAAAATTTCTGCTTGTTTTCTTATTTTTGTACATATTTTTTTAATGCGTTTACTTACCGCTTGCTGAGATATTCCGAATTTTTCGGCAATTTCGGATTGCGGAATATTTTTGTAAAAGTATAAGTCAATCATTTCCTTTTCTTCCTTATCCAATTTTTCCAATATCGAATATAGCTTGTCCGACATTGTCATCTGAGAAAATGCGTCTTCAACATTATCCGCAGAAACGCAAATATAATCCACGCCATTGTCTGTATCTGTATCCAAAGACTCAACAGACAGCAGTCCGTATTTCTTATTCAGTTTTTTTATGTATTTTTGTCTTTCATATGTTCGATAAAAATATTTGTAGTTTTCATAATTAACCTCCATAAGAAATCCTTGCAAGCTAACATAATATTTTTCCGTATAACCGAGTTCTTTTTCTTTACGGATGCAAAATTCTTTATATGTCAATTCTATATATTTACCGTTTTCTATTACGAAAACTGCTTTTGGGTTCTTTTTCAATTTATTTTCCTCCGTTCAATCATTTCTGAAAATCTCCAAAACGATTGATGCGGAGGGCTGCGGCAGCCGCATTTATAACGCCGCCGCAGCTGCTTTATATACAGAACGCAAAAGGTCTGACCAATTTCAATGCCTTTTCGGGCGGCAATTTTATTGGTCTTTTCTTCTTTAATTTCGTTAATTTTACGGGCGTTATTACAGCCCGCTTTCTTTAAAATACAGCTTGTTCGGAGTTTTAAACCCCTTACAGCTATATCTTCACCTTATGCCTTCTTTTATTTTTCACTTAGTCACCTTGCAGTCGCCTATGGCGCGCTCATTCTTTCCTTTGTTTTGTATGCAGCAAGGTTTATACAATACATCGGTGTCCGCCCCTTAAAATGTAGAATTATGTTTTATTTTGTCGAATAAAAAAAGAACGAGCGCCAAACTTGCTTTTCACAAGCTCGGCGCTCTGTTGCATCCTCGGTATTTTACACCGATACATATTATTTTTTGTGATTCCATTTGAATCACCCCGTATTATAAATTCGTATACCTTATGAAATGTTATAATGCTTATACCCCGGGTGTTTACCTGTCACATGATAATAGTTGTCGCGCAGGTACAAGAGCTTATCAATCTGCTCTTTCGGTATTTCTTTAGCTCCCCCTAAAAGGTGTGCGTTAAGCGAGATCTTTGCAAAAAGTTCAAGTGTTTCCATACGGTAATATGCGGTTATAAGGTCGCACCCTACCGTCAGCGCTCCGTGGTTTTGGAGCAGAAGTACATCATGCTCTGCAAGATACGGCGCTATTGCCTCGGGTACTTCGTTTGTAGAAGGCGTGCCATAGGGAGTAAGAGGTATTGAGCCTATTGCTATTACCGTTTCAATCATACTGTATTCGTCAAGGCTTTTGCCCGCAACCGCATAACCCGTAGCTGTCGGCGGGTGGGCGTGTACCACCGCGCCCACGTCGTCGCGCTCGGTATAGCAGCGCATGTGCATTTTAATCTCGCTTGACGGCTTATATTTACCTTCTGCCTCTACGATATTCATATCCTTATCGATAATAACAAGCTTTTCGGGAGTTATAAAGCTTTTCGATATGCCTGTCGGCGTTACCAAAAAGTTGCCGTCAGGCAGCTTTACCGATACATTGCCGTCATTAGCGGCAACCCAGCCCAATTGCCACATCTTATGGCATACATCGCATATTTGTTCTCTTATTTCCTGGTATTTCATTTTTATCATTCCTCAATAAGTTTTGATATATAATCAGCGTATAGACTACCTATATAATCAGCACCCTTGGCAGTAGGATGAACGCCGTCAGCAGCATAGGAAGTCGGTTCATCACCTATAAAAGCCGACTGTAATAGTCCGTCTGTCGGCAAATAAGCATCTGCGTACTCACGGGCAAGCTTTCTTATTATTTCAATCTTCGGCGCCAAATCCTCACGGAAAAACAGCTTATCCTCTACCGGAATAAGAAACGGCTCCATTATCATAATTTTTGCGTTTGTTTGCTCTTTTATTGCTTTAAGAACAGTGCAGTAGCGGTCCTCAAAAATATCATTCGGAATCCAACTTTTATCGTCCGCATGATGCCAAACATCATTTATTCCTATAAGTATTGAAACAATATCAGGCTTAATATCTATAAAATCGTTTTGCAGGCGTTCAACCAAATCCTTTGTCTGATTTCCGCTTATTCCAAGATCAATGAATTCAAAATCAATATTCGGATATCTATTCTTCAAATATTCAGCAGCATATTTGGGATAACCTTCACCCAAATTATGACAATCAGTATATTTTCTTCCTGCATCTGTAATGCTGTCGCCTTGAAAAAGCAACTTGATTTTTTTCATTTATATCACCCCTGTTATTTTACAACGCCCTTTTGAAGCATAATATTAGCGTACAAAGCAGATTCGCCGGTGGCTATAATCGCATACGCAGTTTTCGCTTCCTCGTAAAAAGCAAAACGTTCTGTCTGACCTATTGCCTTTTCTCCTCGTTCGTCGTGCTTTGTTATAATTTCCTTATATTCATCCCAAATAGGCGTTTTTACATTATCTCCGGGCATTACCTGCATTAAGGAAACGGGAGTTTCAACATATGTGTCAAGCGGGAAAACGGTTAATATTGCCTCTAACAGCTCGGGTACGCCGTGACCGTCGCACCGTATGACCTTTGCGTTTTTGCCCATACTTTCGCTCGGGAAATTACCGTCGGCAATAACAAGTCGGTCGCTGTGACCCATTTCGCAAAGCACCTTTAAGAGTTCGGGAGATAATATCTTCGGTATTCCTTTAAGCATTGCTTTTACCTGCCTTTAATATAATATTTTTATAAACTGCGTCATAATCCCGCCATACATTACCGTTATTCGGATAATATACGGTTTGCTCTGCGTAGTCCGATACTTCCGTAATATCCTCCCCCTGTTTATATAAATAATTATTGCTTTAGCAAGTTCAATATGCTTTTCACTACTTATCAGCAGTGCTTTAAAATTAGAAATCTTTAATTATTGCTTATTGCAGCGGAGTATTTCTAACCTTGTCCCATTCCCATTCAAACCAGTTTATTTCTTTGGCAGGTATGCCGGATAACTCCTTTAAGTATTTTTCAAAAAACATTTCCCATCTTGGCTTATAAAAATCTCTTATAAGACCTGACCACTGTCTGTTGGAATAGTCGTGCAATCCGCTTTCGGACATTATGTAAGCTCCGAAAGTTGTTATAAGCATTTTTGCACTCATGCCGCATACTCTTTTTGTGAAATCATCCTTTCCGTCCGCAAGTGCTTTTACAAACTCAGAATATCTTTTAAAAGAGTAGTATTTATTCTTTCCCGTAACAGCGTTCATTTCATCCGCAAGGTTTAAAAAATCCTTTGAGAATTTTTTGAAATCGGATATATTCTTTTCCTCGTATGCCTTTGATATATTGTTATAGCAGTCAAGCGCTTTATTTGATAAAACCTGTTGCCTTACCGATACGAGATCATAATTATATCCGTCACTGTCGGAAAGCAAATCATAATCTTCCGAAAGCAGCATTTCTGCCCTTTCAAGCAGCTCGCTGTTATATCCTATAAGGGAATTTCCCCATGTCGAGGCGCTCTTTAAACCAAACCCGGGTCTTGCATTAACAATACATTCCGGTGCGCCTTGCCCAAGCATATTTTTTTCTGCTTTGTATACGGTATTAAGCAGTATCTTCCAAGCTCTGTTTGCCGAATTGCTTTTTCTGCCGTACCGCCTTTCGGCATACTGTTCTATCCAGTTTTCAATATTTACAGGCACAGCACTGTCTTCGGCGCTTAATTGCCAGACGCTTTCAAAAAGAAAGTCATAAAGAACGGGATTGTTCTCGCTCGCTTCGCAAGTCATTCCGATTCCGCAAAAATGGCTGCACTCATTTAATACCTTCGGTATTCCGGTCACCATATTATCAAGGTGACCGTGAAGTCCCAGTCTCCCGCCAAAATTATTAAGCATACAGTAAACCCACGGAGTGCCGTCAAATTCCGATGAATAGCCGTGATTCGGGTTCCCCGGCTTTCCATCGTTATAATTCGGTGATTTTTCCGCATACAAGTCCAGTATCAAAGCGTGCTCTTTTCCGTTTTCAACATCTGAAATTCCGGCCAGCAATTCAGAGGTCGGGTTTGATTGCCACGACTGTATTATCCAAACAGACCTTTCATTTGCTCTCAGCATTTCTGACAAAACAACAGCAGATATTTTTTTGGGTGACATTCCGCCTGTTACGCCGCCCTCATGAAACGGATCGGTCGCATAATATATCGCGTCACCCAAAACCTCTCTTTGTGCGTTATAAAACAGTTCAGCATATTTTTTAAATGATCTGCTATCGGTTTTAAGCATTGCCGGTCTTTGCACCGCACACCATGTTCCCTGCGGTATTATTTCTGACGCGGGGTCATATTTTTGTATGTCAACAGGCACCATTCCGCTATATCCCTGCAAAACAGGCTGCATACCGAGCCGTCTCATAATAAGCTGATTACGCCTTGCAAGGCGTGTACGTTCTTCAAACCATGAATCGTGAACAGGTCCGTTAAGACCGAACATATTAGCCATATAAAACCATGCGTAATGTGCCGGATCGGGAATAAAAGCCTTAATTTCGTCAAGACCGTATCCTATCCCGCCCAAAAATCGGCGCCAGACTTCCTCTTGTGCGGTTATATCAAGAACAACATTCACCCCATTAAGTGCCAGCCAGTCAAGTTCGTTCCGCCATTCCTTTTCGCCCCAAAAGGCACTTGTATAAGAAAGCGTGCAATAATTGTACGCATAGCGTACTTTAGCTTTTGTTTCGCGGTATATATCATTTTCAAGCATTACAAGCTTTTGAGGCATTTTCACCTGATCGCCCACCTGCGAAATGCAGACCTTGCAATAATATTTTAGATAATAATTAAGTCCTGCCGCAATTGATACGCCGGTATTGCCGACTATTTTGATTTTACCATTTTCACTGCTTATTTTATAGTAATCATATATTTTCTTTTCTGCCAAGGAAAAATCAAACCACGACTTATATTTCTCACCTAATCGGCGTTCAACAATTCCGTATACCTCTTTTACCGTATCGGCAGCAGTTATCGGCACATTAAATTCCGAGCTTTTAAAATCGCATATGTTTATTTCGGGGCGTTCGGTTATTGGATTGCCGCTCGGTCTTCCGGTAAAATCCAGATTATTAAATGCACTTTCGGGGGACGCGGAATTATATTCGTAATATACCCGTATAACACGCGCCTCTTTACCGCCAAGATTATATATATCACCGTTTTCGCCGCACGGTCTGTTATCGTTTTTTAATGCAACAAGGTCAAAATCTCTGCCGTTTAAGCTTACATAAAGAGAATAATGCGAAAACCCATCCGTTCCTGTAAATACGGAAACCGTATCAAGGTAATAGTTTTCCTTTAAGGGAATATCAATACACTTGGGATATAAATTCAGCAAATTAACGCTTTTGTATTCAGAAATTGTTATATCCGATATTTGTGAATCACAATAAAGGAATATATGCGATACCGCAATTGGCTGATCTAAATTGATTTCAACCTTACCGTTTTCATCCGGCATATAACTTCCGAGTGTTATTAAAGTATCTGTAACCGAATTTTGCGCATATTTAACTTCGATTTTCGAGCTTGCGGCGGCAGATATTTTATTAACATTACGGTTTCCGCAAAGCTCCAACACAATTCCGCCGAAAGGCTTTTCTGCATTAAAGCTTATCCTCATATTTGTCGATATCTTATTATATTTCATATTACAAATTCCTTATTACAAATACCGTAGCACCGAATGCCGCTTCTTCAGTATTTGCGGGAATTTCAAGCGGCATTTTAAAGGTTTCTTCCAAATAGTGCTGTAATATCTTATTTTTCCTCACGCCGTTGCCCGAACCCATAAGATGTGTGCTCTTTTTCCCCGTAAGCTTTTCCATTTGTTCATAAAACGCATATAATTCACGGCACATACCTATAAGAAATCCGCGCGTCAGCTGCTGCGGTGTAAAATTATCCTCGGTTATTTGCAATACAGCGCCTTTTATATCCGGCTCGCATCTGGTACCGCAAAAACGCGTATCGACCGAAAGGGAGCAATTGTCGATATCTTCCGCCGCCATTTTATCCATAACAGAATAGATATTATCGGCTGTCACGCCGAAGCAATCAAGCGTTTTTTCAAAAAAGCTTTTAAGCAGCGCGTATGACCTGCCGCCGCAAAGGGGCGCGCCCACAAGCAGATTTTCGGTTTTTGAAAACGGGCGTATTTCACCCGCTGTAAAGCCGCTTTTTTTATCGGTCAGCACCGATACCTGACTGCCTGTGCCGATGTTTACAAGCACACTTTCCTTATTTGTAACCGAGCCTAAAAAGCTTGCCTGATTATCGCCTACCGCCACGGTTACGGGTATTCCGCCGCAATCCGTTCCTATAACCTCGGGTTCGGCGGTCACTCTCGGCAGCGTTTTCCTGTCACATCCTATTTTTTCAAGTGCTGAGCTGTCAAAGTCAAAAGTATCAAATGAATAAAAGCCCAATCCCGCAGCGTTGCTTATGTGCATAACGGGCGTTTTGCCGCCTGTCAGCTTCATTGTAATGTAATCCTGAATATTGCAAAGCCCCGCGGCATTTAGGGGTACACGACCAAGCTTTCGATTTACAAAATCCGTCACAAGCCCGTAGCCCGACGGTGCATTAAAGCCTGTAATATTAGCAAGATACTCGGAAAATGTTGTATCATTATACCTTAATTCACCCGATTTATCCTGCCATGTATAAAGCGGACTAACGGCGTTGCCATCTTTATCAATATAAAGTATTCCGTGCATTTGCCCCGTTACGCCTATCGCGTCTATCGGGGCAAATTCTTTTGCCAGCTTTTCTTTAATCGAAAAACCCTTTTCGGTAATAGTTTTTACGCTTTGCAAGCGGTTTTTCGCAAATTCGGATTTTATTGCAGCGTAGCTTTGCTCAGTTACGGAATGAATAACCCGTCCGTTCTCTGCAACCACCGCGCTTATGCTTGTTGTTCCTATATCAAGACCTATTACACGCATCTCATTCTCCCATTTTACAAAGCTTTAAATCGGTTATTTCCGCGTTTTCCGTAAGGAACTTAATACCGCTCACCTTAAAATCCGGTCTGTTTGATACAAAGGTTCTTCCCTCTCCTATTTCCGCGTCCATCACAATGCTATCCGATTTTTTCTCATAGTGGAATATTATTTTAAGCGTATATTCATCTGCCAACTCTCTTACATTCGCAATTGCGAAATCGTGTGAGTGGGTATGAATATTCTCGCTCGGTATCTGCGCGCAGCTTGTACGCTCCTCGGGCATTTCGGGTATGTATTCATAAAGTGCCTTAACCTCTTCGGTAAAGCTGTTTATATTATCCGTTTCAAGAGTTTGCACCTTTTGCCGCTCTGTATTCAATTCAAATACAAAGGGTTTTCCGCTGCCCGAAATTGCCAAGCCTACTCTGCCGTTTTTCTGCGGTTTTACCTTGCATTCTAAATAATACGAGGTTTTACCATCAAGTTTTAATTTTTCGCCTGACGCGACTTTTTTTACCTCAGCGATTTTATCAAGCTCATCGGGATTTGGTGTCAGTTCAGGCATCCAGCGAATACCAAGTCTGCCGCCATCATGCTGAACAAGCTCTCTATGCAGCGTTACAAATGCCCAGCCCGAGCCGCCTACCCAGCCCGCAAGAATATATCTGCCGCCGCAATTTGCCACCATAGGCACGCATAAGCCGTCATAAATATCGTCGCCTATTACCGCAAGGTCTTTAAACTCATTATTGTTAAGACCGCTTTGCCAATAGCCCCTAAAGCCCATTATAATATACTTATAACCGTTCCACTCAAATATTGAGGGGCATTCGCTGCTGTTCCTGACCGGCGAGCTGTTATCAAACACCGGCATATCGGTATCTTCCTTTTTCCACGGCCCGTCAATATCGGGTGCGCGCCAAACTCCCGCAGCACCGTAGCCGGCATACATTACAAGGCCTCCGTCCTTATCCTCGTATATACTCGGGTTTTCCGAGCAATGAATTTGCTTTTTCCCCTGAACAAAGTGTATTCCGTCATCTGATACCATATAATTGGAGCCGCCGGGTAGCAGTCCGTTTTTCTTCAGCTTATCATATGTAACCGCCGTGAATACGCCGTCTTTTTCGTAATTCTTTTCAAGAAGACGCGAGCCGACCTTTTCCCGCGGTATAACGCGGTCGGTATGAAAACCGTGGGAATAATAATACTTTCCTTTCCAAAAGAACATTGTACCCGTTCCGAACGATTCCCACTGATTCTGTATCGGGTAAATTTCACCGTAATTTTCCCAATGTATAAAATCTCTTGTAGTCATATGGTAGGTTGAATGAGCGCCGCAGCCGAAACGGTTACCGTGGTGATGACGGTCGAGTAATACCAAGAAGTGATAAACGCCGTCATGCCAGAAATTAACTATATCTCCGCCCCATGCGTTATATCCGCGTGCCGAATAAAAAGCGATGCTCTCGTTTTTAACCTCGGTTTTTTCTTCGCTTTCAAGCAGTTCTATACCGTAGCATACGCCGATTTCGGCGCTGTCTGATATATAAATATCGCCGTTTTCGGCTTTAAGCTCACCGGTCGGAAAATTTATGTTTACCGTATCGCCGTTTACAATCCATGCCAAACGCACGCCGTCATACAGAAGATATACCGCCTCTTCAGACGCGTCGAAAAGGTTAAGCGGCAGTCCCAAGGTCATTGTGCGCACCTTTTCTTCACCGTATTCCTGATAAAGCTTTATTTCCGCCTCAATATACGGTGAATTTCCATGCCCGTCGGCGTAAACGTCGTACTCCTCGCCACGTTTATAATAATTTTCCAAATCGAGGTCATCGGGGAAACGGTATACTCCGCTTTCTATTTTAAGCGCGCCGGGTATTTCCAAAAGCTTTTGTCTTTCGCCGCCTTCGGGCTTAGCCTTTAGCTTTACTTTTATAATTATTCCGTTATTAAGCTCATTCTTATCCGTAAAAGACGAAAAATTCAGCCTTTCCGGGTAGTATTTTATATAGTGTTCGGTTATTGTGTGTCGCATAATATTTCCCCTTTCAAATTTGCAAAAGCTTTTTAATGAGGTCTTTCATAAGAGAATCGCGGTGAATAGCATTAACGTAGCACATAGGCGGCGTATTTTCGCATTTATGATATTTTCCGTCATAACCGGGAATATGCCTTTCCCTTATATCCGACCACATAAACGCCGTGTTATCATCGTGGTTTATAAGCCACGCAACCGCAGTTACATCCCAAATAACCCTTGTCCACGGCTCACCCGCGGCATAGCTTTCCGCCTCTTTAACAGTATTGCGTGCAAGGTAATCGGCAAGCGGATTTTTACCTGCAAGCCAATATTCAAGCTCGGGCTTACTTATTGTAAAACCGCTTACAACCCCATAGCACGGCAGTTGTATAAACGGCACTCCGCTGCCTATAACCGCCCTTGCCGCCGCAATATCCTGTGACATATTAAATTCGTAAAAGTTCTTCATTCCAACTGCGTTACCGCCAAGCCAAACCACTACAATATTTTCTTTAATTTCGGGCTTTAAAAGCAGAGCCGACGCTATGTTTGTTATTGCACCTATCGCCACAACATAAAGCGGTTTTTCGGGCGAATAATTCATAGCCCTTTTACATAAATCCTCCGCCGCGGGTGATATTATGGGCGTTTTTTCGTCCTTTAAATAGCCTGTACTGCCGCGATAAGCTTTTTCCTTCATATCGGGTCTCCCCGCAAGCTCAATGATATGCAGTATTTCATTGTAGCTTTTCTCCATACCGTCCGCCGGGCTTTCCGCCTTTGAATTGTAAAACGGCGCGGCATATATCGCAACCGGATTAATTTCGGGCGAATGCAGCATATATGCTATTGCGTATTGGTCGTCCACCTCATTAAATGCGTCGGTATCAAGCACCGCATCAATATTTCTCAAGGGGGATTTAAGATTTTTTAAAAATTCTTCATCATTCATAACAACAGCTCCATTTTAACAAAATATCAGTTTTTTTTGATTTTTAATACGCTCTTGAACTTTTTCAAGTGGCGGTATGGAATTTGCCGCTCCTAAAGCTTCGGTAGCAATCGCAGCAGCGGCAGAAGCATACGTCATTGCAACTTTTATCTCGTAACCTTTACTTAATGCTGCGGCAAAATATCCGGCAAACGTATCTCCGGCGCCGGTGGTATCAACAGGCTTTGCCCTAAATGCCTCCTGATTTATACGGCTTTCACCGCGCCCGAAAATGCTGCCCTTGCTCCCCAATGTCAGAACAAATCCGGTATTCGGATAATCCGCAGTCAACTGTTTCAGAATTTCATCGGCACCGTCAAGCCCTGCAAGCTCCTTACCCTCGGTGCTGTTCAATATCACATAATCGCAAAGCGAAATACTTTCTCTATTGATTTTATCATTAAACGGCGACGGATTCCAAATAACCGTCATTCCTTTTTTGTGTGCCGCATTTATAATATAATCGGTTTTTGGAATTTCATTTTGCAGCATACATATATCGCCCGCGCAAAAGCTGTTTACGGCATTATCAATTTGCTTCTCGGTAATAAGACCGTTTGCGCCCTGACATACTATAATACAGTTTTCGCCGCTTTCATCCAACTGGATAATTGCGTGCCCAGTTCTTTCATCGTCAACATTCAAAAGCCTTGTGTTTACACCGCTTTTATCAAGCAAGTCTTTTAGGAAGAGACCATCCTTGCCAATATTTCCGATATGGTATACATCTCCGCCCGCAACTGCTGCGGCAATCGATTGGTTAAGTCCTTTTCCGCCCGAATGCTCGGTTAAGCCTTCTGCCGATACCGTTTCACCGGGTGAAACAATGTGTTGTAAGGAATACACATGATCTATGTTACATGAACCGAAGTTAATTATTTTCAAATCAATTACCCCTTTACTGTTATCTTTTATGAGCTACATTTATAATACAATCGGTACAGAGCGTTTCGTTTCAGAACATACAAAGGCACTCTCGTAATAATACTTCTTGTCTTAAATCATTACTCAATTTCCTTAAAATGTTTAATCCATTCACGAGCAATTATTTCATGTCCTATTGCTGTAGGATGAACTCCGTCAGCAAGAATTTGCTCATCACCCATTATTTTTGCCGCCTCATTCAGCTTTTGCTGTAGCGGAACAAATTCCAAATTATAATCATCCGCTACCTGTTTGGCGATCCCTGAATACTGAAAAACGCTTTTTTTAAACCCATTAAGTCTGTCAGGATCTTTTTCGATATTTACCGTATTGCATCCCGGAAGAACAAATGGTTCCATAATCATTATTTTTATATCCGGCAAATACCTTAATAAATCATCTATAAGCATACGGTAAATCTTGTCATAATGTTCGGCATCCACACCGTTATTCCAATCTCTCCCGTGCCAAATATCATTTATACCGTCAAGAATGCTTATGTAATCCGGTTTCACTGCAATAAAATCCGCCTGAATCCGCGCATATAGATCTACAATTCGATTTCCGCTTATTCCGCGATTAATAAAACGGTATTTATTTGGATTTTCAAGTCCTAATCTTCCCTTTACCATAGTTGGATAACCCATACCAAGACAATCGTCATACTTTGTTTCGGCATTATCACGCAATCTATAGAAATCGGTTATTGAATCCCCTTGAAATAAAATAGTTTTCATTTTACATTTTCCCTTTCAAATTTAAATATTTAAAAATAAAAAAATAAAAAAACAAATACGAATATTGCTTCGGATCAGTATTGGTATTTTTGTCCGTACTTTATTCTTTAAACTTTATCATCAAGGTGTTTGAAGTATAAATACACTCCGGCCGTCCACCCCATCATAGTGGGTGCATCATATTCTTGACAAGCCGTTTCACCTGTAGTACCGTTATATTTTTCCCATAAATTTCCGGTATTCTTATATGAAGTGTCAATTAAATTTATGTACTTTTCACGGATTTCAGATGCTAATACATTGAGACCGCAATTATCACACGCTTTATATGCGATGTATTGTATCGGTGCCCATACATTCGGATAATCCCATTGATATCCATTAACATATTTACTGTTAATCGAACAACTTATACCGTATTTAAGAATAAGACTATTTACAAGTTTTCCTGTTTCTCCCTGTTTTTCAGTGAAACCCACATATGCAGGATAAAGGGAAGCTGCCGAAATTACCTTGCTAAGTTTATTTGTTCTAAAATTATAATCACAATAAATTTTATACTCATCATTCCAAAGCAATTCGTCCATAAGCATTTTTCTTTTTTCTGCAAGAGCAATCCATTTATCCTTATTGCCATTTTCAAGAATAGAACTGAATTCCGACATTTGAACTTCAAAACCGTAAAGTAAGGCGTTTAAATCTATTGGATTGAAATTTTCTCCGTCTGCCTCAAAACGCGAACAACAATCCCACCCACTTTCAACAAATGTTAGGATTGTGTGTGCCACTTGTGTTTTACTGACATTTTCGATTTCTTTAGTTCCACAACGCTTAATATAATCTTTGTAAAGTGCCTCTATTTTTTCATCATCTAATCCCAAATAGTTTCCGTAAAAATTTAATCCGTTTGGTGCAAGTCGGCGAGTTTGCCAAAAGTTATATTCCTTACATAATACTTCGTAGGCATAGAGAAGCCAATCCTTATCATGTGTTACTGAAAAAATATCTTTAACTCCAAAGCATAAAAAAGGAGGTTGTGAGCGATTAAGATAATATGTGCGGTTGCCGTTTGGCATAAAACCGTATTTTTCAACAAGCCATAGCATATTATCTATGTTGTTTTTGGCCAACTCTATATTCCCGATAGAAATAAGTCCCAAATTTGTAAAATATGTATCCCAGTAATACATTTCAAGAAAAGAATCATCAGCACAAGGTACTGTATATGGAAACGGAAGCCCTAAAAGAGTTCCATTATCCTCTGTGTTTCTATGAATAGTTCTTTTTAAATTTTCTTCAATAAACGCTGTTATATCTAACATTTTATCACCATTATCCTATTAAAATTTAAAGCTGATATTAGTATTAAAGTCATCTTAAAAGCTTATATACTTTCTTTAATCCTTTCAAGCGACGGTATGAAATTTGCCGTTTCTAAAGCTTCAGTAGCAATCACGGCGGCAGCAAGCGATTGATTAAGTCCCTTTCCGCCGCGTTGTTCGGTTAGATTTTTTGAAGAAACGGTTTCACCGGGTGAAGCAATGTGTTGCAAGGAATACACATGATCTATGTTACATGAACCGAAGTTAATTATTTTCAAAGCAATTACTCCTTTACCGAATTGCACACCTTAAGCTATATAATAACCTGTAAATTTTAAGTGTTTCTTCAAGGGTTAACAAATCCGCTTAAATTTTTTTCTATCAAACAGATTCTTTGAGCTACGCAATCGGCGGAGCGCAGAGCGTCGGAGGGCGTATTGAAGATATAGTCCTCAAGACGGTCGAGAGTAGTTGAGGCAACGTGCAGACGTGTGTCGGATGACGCATAATAAATGTAAACCTCGCCTTTTTCGTTCACGGCCGCACCGTTTGTAAAGACAACATTTGAAACATCGCCGACACGTTCGTCGCCGCGCGGCGCTATAAGGTATCCGCCCGGCTCTGCTGTGATTTTAAAGGGATCGTCAAGCGCCGTAGCATAGGCATAAATAACATATCTCAGCCCCGCCGCGGTATTTCGCACACCGTGCGCAATATGCAGCCAGCCGCGATTACCCTTTATAACGGTTGCGCCCTCGCCGTTTTTAGCCTCGGTTACGGTATGATACCGCCTTTTTGAAAGCGGATATTGCTTATGTATTACGGCGTGACATATATCGTCGCAAAGTCCTATGCATATTCCGCCGCCGCTGCCGGCAGAAATAAAGTCATCCTGCGGGCGTGTATAAAGCGCATATTTGCCGTTTACAAACTCCGGGTGCAGGGAAACGTTACGCTGTTGACCGAAATCGGTAACCAAATTATCAAGGCGCTCCCAGTTTTTCAAATCCTTTGTTCTTACAATACCGGCTTCTGCCGTTGCGGCCGATAAATCGAAATTGCTTTCATCCTTGCTTTCACTGCAAAAAACGCCGTATATCCAACCGTCCTCGTGCAATGTTACGCGCATATCGTATACATTTGTTTCCTTTTTACAGGTGTCAGGCAATACCACGGGATAATCCCAAAAGCGAAAACCGTCTGTCGGGCTGTCACTTTCCGCCACGCCGAAAAATGACTTGCGGTCGTTTCCCTCTATACGCGCCACAAGATAATATTTACCGTTCATATAAATCGCGCCGGAATTAAATACCGCATTCACTCCGAGACGCTCCATAAAATACGGATTCGTATCGGTATTAAAATCATATTTCCAAAACGGCGGAATGTGCGCGGCGGTTAAAACCGGATTTTCATAACGCTCATATATTCCGTTATAAAATTCCGTTTTGTGATTTTTCCTTGCAATCAGCCCCGCATATTGATTTAAAACCGTTTCCTTTTTGTTACACATATAAACATTTCTCCTGCCAAGTCTTATTTTTTTCAAGACTGTTAATCACAATAAATTAAATCCGTTAATAACCGCATTATCGGCATATTCTATTTCAAGCGCATTGCCTGTTTTATGGTTTAGGGTTATATATTTAAGGTTATATTTTTAATATGCTCCTTAATATGCCCCAAAATACGGATACCCTTGTTTGAAACCATATTGATGCCCGAAAGCTTAATTCCGTTTATGCGGCACTCATTCGGAAGGGGCTTTTCTCCGAACGCCAAAACAATTTCGGCAGGTCGGTCGGAGCGAATATTAAGGTCGCTGCACAAAATATTCTCAACGCTCGTCGCATGCTTTGATTCTTCGCTCCAACGCCCCATAATTCCGAGTCCGCAATTGTTCGGCGCCTCAATATTGCAGTTTGATATTAAACAGTTGCGTATTGTTCCCGCCCCCCGACTCCGATTCTTATACCGTAGTCTCTGTGAGAGCGCAGTATGCAATTTGTAACCGTGATATTTTCACACCCTTTCTTGTTTTTGAGCGGTTCGTCGTTTCCTCTCAAGGTAAGCGCGTCGTCTCCTACGTCAATAACGCAGTCGCTTACCGTAACCTCTGAACAGCAGTCAAGGTCTATTCCGTCATTTGTCCACCTCGGGCGGTCACCCGCTATTCTCAAGCCGTGTAATACGGCGCGGGTGCATCCGTGCAGAAACAAGTGCCAATACGGGCCATTTACAAGTCTGACATCGCTTACGCGTACATCCTCGCATTCGCAAAAGAAAATCATCTGACCGGGGCGCTCGGGGTTCGGCTTGTAATCTCTGTCCTCTGTATTCGGGCATCCGAGAATTGTGTCATTTTCGTTCATCCAATAATTTCCCTCGCCGTCTATCGTTCCGCGACCCTCTATAACAACATTTTTCTGTTCAACCGCGACTATAAGATGAGCGCCCATCACATATTCTTCTTTCCATATCCTGTTCTGTGCGCAAAAATCATCGGAATTGTAGTCCTCCTTACGGTGACTGCCCTTAACGGTACTGCCCATTTCCAAATGAAGTCCGCCGTTGCTTTTAAGATAGAGCGTTCCGACCCTGTATTCTCCGGGCGGAACATATACCATACCGCCATCGTCAATAGCTTTCTGAAACGCCTCGGTATCCAAAGCTATTCCGTCGCCTATTGCTCCGTAATCTTTTACATTTCTCATTATATTTTTCCTCATTATTATCGTATTGTAAGTTCAACCGAAAGTTGAGAATCTCTCAGCCCTTTTGGTATAATGGTTTTACTGCTTACTACACATATAAACATTTCTCATTGCTGAAATTTGCACTTTGACAGTAACCAATCGGTCACTGTACAAAAGAATTATATAATTTTAATTTTTATACAATTCTCAGTTAAGCAATTTTCCCCGATGTATACATAAAAATCGCCTTCCTCTACAGTATAATTACCATCAGTATCATAAAATCCAAGTTCTGTATAACCTAATTCAAACTCAAAATGTTCTGTCTTACCGATTTTTATTAATTTTTTCTTATAATCCTTAAGTTCTCTCATAGGTCTCATTACCGATGCAAAAACATCCCTGATATAAAGTTGTACTGTTTCTTTGCCGTCATATTCTCCGCTATTTTTAACATCAACAGAAATATTAAACTTATTCCCAGCTTTAATTTCTTCCATAGAAAGAACCTTTTTTTCAATTTGAAGCTTCCCATATTCAAATTTTGTATATGAAAGTCCGTATCCAAAAGGATAATACGGGTCTGACAGGCAGTCCTCATATGGCATTTCGATATGCTCGCCGTAATAACCGTCTACAGGTCTGCCGCTTGAGGTGACATTGTAATAAATAGGAATCTGTCCCGTTTTTCTCGGGAAAGTAACAGCCGTTTTGCCGCTCGGAACTATGTCCCCGAAAAGAATATCGCAAGCCGCTTCCGCAGTCTTCGTCCCACTGTGCCAAGCATATAGAATTGCATCGAAATTTTCGGCAATTCCATTCATAGCCATAGGACGTCCGCAGAAAAAGACACCTATGACCTTTTTACCCACCGTTCTCATTGAACGAATAAGCTCAATTTGAGACGCCGACAGAGAAATACTGCTCATTGACCTAGCCTCACCCGTTGTAAGCCAGCTTTCGCCCAAAGCCAAAACAATCACATCCGAAGCAAGGGCAGTACGCAGGGATGAATCGAAAAGTCCCGTTTTATCAGGATTAACTAAAACATTGTCCGCACCGATTTTTTCTGTCATAGCTTCATATATAGTCTTTGTTTCAGGTAAAATGTAATCAAGAGCCCATGTTCCCAAAAGCGAACGGCGTTCATGAACAAACGGGCCGAGCAAAGCAACCTTTGTATCTTTTTTTAAAGGCAAAACGCTGTTATTCTTCAAAAGCACCGCCGCTTCCGAAGCTAATTCTTTCGCATTGTTAAGGTGCTCGCTCCTGTCAACACTGCGTTCCTCCGTGTAAGGTCTGTCAAACAGGCCCTTTTCAAATTTTACACGCAAAATTCTGCGGACTGCCGTATTGAGTGTTTCTTCAGAAACCCTGCCCTCTGAAATCAACTGCTCCAAATTATTAAGGTAACAGTTTGTACACATATCCATATCAACGCCGGCGTTTATAGCCAGCTCGGCACATTTTGCCCTGTTTTCGGCAACTCCCTGCTTTTCAAGCTGAGTTACCGAACTCCAATCGGAAACAACATAACCTTCAAACCCTAGCTTATTCCTCAAAATATCGGTCAAATATTTTTTACTCGATGTCACCGGCTGACCGTTAATATCATTAAAGGATGACATAACCGTTGCCACACCTGCGGACACCGCTTCTCTGAAAGCCGGTAGATAATAATTGTATAAGCTGTAATCTGAAATCTCAGTGCGGTTATAATCCCGTCCGCCCTCACTAGCACCGTATCCGATATAATGCTTGGCGCAAGCCGCTAAGCTGTCCTCCCTTGAAATATCGTCATTCTGAAAGCCCTTTACCGTAGCCCTTGCGAATCTCGCGCCTACAAGAGGATCTTCACCGGGTCCCTCAACAATTCTTCCCCAGCGCGGATCTCTGCCCATATCAACCATAGGCGAAAAGGTCCAATGAATACCGTCTGCCGTTGCTTCCTCGGCAATATCTCGGTAGCAATGACGAATAAGTTCTTCATTAAAGCTTGCAGCCGAAGCTATCTGAACGGGATATACGGTATTATGCCCGTGAACTACGTCGAGTCCGTAAATCAACGGAATACCGTTAGGGCTTTCCTCAACCGCAACACGCTGAAGCTCATTATATTGAGGCAAATGCGCCACATGCTCTGTATCATTTCCCGATGTAGGACTTCCGACAAGAATAAAAGAGCCTATTTCTCCCCTGCGTACCTTTTCACAGCATTTGTTAAAATCTTCTTTCGTCCTCGGCCACGGTAACTGATTCAGCTGTCCGATTTTTTCTTTGAGAGACATTTTTGCAAGTAACTCATCAATAGCTTTCTCATATTTATTATTCATACTAAAATCCTTTCGGTAATGTTTTGACCCTATGAAATCATATCGCTCAACATAGATGAAGAGTAAAGCAGTAAGAAAAGCTTTCTTCCTTCAATTGGTATTTTTCGGATAAGACAGGTCCGCAGCTGTTAGAACCAATGCCACTGTGCTTATAATCTATATACAATACAGTCTCATCTGACGGCGAAAGCTCAAAATTATGCTTTGCATCATCTAACTGCTCAGCGGTATAATGGCTTACATTAAATGAGAAGGGTTTATCAAGTGGCTTGAATACCACAGTATTCACTCTGTCGGTAATTTTAAGACTCTCGCATAATGAATGTGCTCCGTTTTCCTGAGGGAAAGCATAATCCTCATACATTTCAGAGACGGTATCTGTAAAATGTCCAAACCAGCTCGAATGATGCTTATCCTGATAGTTATCATACGGACCCATAGCGGTATATTCAACATTCTCAAAGCCTTTTTTCAAAGAGAAACAAATACCAAATCGCGGCAAATAAGGCATCAGGCAGTTGCGTTCGGCATCAACTTCTACAATTATATTTCCATCATCGCAGACAGTCCACTTAACCTTTGCATGAAGGATATTTTCAATCACGGCCGCATTTATTACTAAATCCGACTCAACCGTTACTTCACCGTTTTCCTCACAAGCCGTCATAGAACGCACTCTGCATAATGTGCGGTCATATCCTGCTGCTCTCCATTCATTCTGTATTCTGCGGTCGTTATCTGTGGGGGCGCGCCATATTGTCAACTGCGCACCGCGCGCCAGTATTTCTTTACCGGTACATACAGCCCTTGAGAGCATTCCTGTTTGCTTGTCAAATTCATACTCGTATTTTCCGTTCCGAACGGTAATTACCTTTTTATTTTCGGAAACGTTTTGTGCAGCCGCTTTAAAGCTTGGCTTTTCGGGAATATACTGTGAAAGTTCTATTTGTTGTTGCCCCAATTCAAACCCGACATCATAAAACGGTGTTTTTTGCTTCGCATATTCAATAAACCTAATAAAAGCATGTCCTTGCGGCATTTTGACCTTAAGCGGCAGCTTCACGGTTTCACAGGGTGCTATAGGCGGCAGTTCAAGGTTCTCTCTCTCAATTACGGTACCGTTGCAAGAAAGCTCATACACTACCGAAATACTTTCGTCCGCCTTAAGGAAATCATAAAACGAGGTTGCATAGAACGCGCCGTCCTTAAATTCAAAACGAAGCGGCCGCATTACATTTTTCAATTCTCGCAGACCGCTGTGAGGTCTTCTGTCGGGATAAACAAGTCCGTCCATACAAAAATTTCCGTCATTTAGCTTATCGCCGAAATCTCCGCCGTATCCGTACTTTGGTTTGCCGTCCGGATTATATCCCAATAAAGCGGCATGGTCGCACCATTCCCAAACACAGCCGCCGATAAAATATTCGCTGTTAAAGCATTGATAGTATTCTTCTAAATCTCCGGGACCGTTACCCATAGCGTGGGAATATTCACAAAGGAAGCAAGGCTTTCTTTCGGAAGGATTTTTATTGTCCTGTTCGTCACAGTAATTTCGTATTCCCTGCGGCGACAGATACATCCAGCTCTGCATATCCAAATTTGAAAAATCAGAGGTTTTTTCTTTAGGCCCTCTTCTGTCTTCATAATGGATAAGGCGCTGACCGTCGCGTTCCTTTAAATATTTCGCGCCTTCTTCGGTTGCAGCACCCCAGCCCGATTCATTGCCGAGCGACCAGAAAATAACCGAAGCACGGTTTTTATCCCTTTCATAAAGCAGCTCGTATCTGTCAAGAATAGCCTTTGTAAAAGCGGGAACGTCAACACAGTTATCCGATCCGTTTTTCTCACCGTATAATGCAAAGCTTCCGTGGGATTCCATATCAGCCTCATCGATGAGATAAATACCGTAAACATCGCAAAGCAATGGAAAAATAGGTGAATTCGGATAGTGCGAGGTTCTGACTGCGTTAACATTATTTTGCTTCATAATACGCAAATCGTTTATTATATCCTCTACCGAAACCGCAGGACCTTTTTCGGGGTGACTGTCATGCCTGTTAACGCCGTGAATATGCACTCTTTTCCCGTTAAGGGTGAAAACACCGTCAATAACCTGAATTTTTCTTATTCCAACCCTTTCGGAAATAATTTCGCCGTTAGCGGTTAAAACCAGATTATAAAGCAATGGGGTTTCTGCATTCCAAAGTTCAGGCTTTTCAAGCGATATAAATATATTTTCATTTTCATTCTTTCCTTCGGCAATCAGACTGCCTTCAGGTGAATATAGCTTGTATTCAACCTCAAGCGGTTCGTTTGAAAATGCAAGAGAAAGGTTAATTTGTGCGCTCTGATAATCGTCTGACAAAACGGTTTTAACAGTATAATCCCTGATATGATTTATAGGTCTGCTAAGCAAATACACATCTCTGAAAATACCTGTAGTTCTGAATTTATCCTGACACTCAAGATATGTTCCGTCGCACCATTTGAAAACCAGAACCGTAAGCAGGTTTTCACCCTGCGTAATGTATTCAGTCACATCAAATTCTGAGGTTGAATGAGATACCTGACTGTATCCGACAAAATTGCCGTTTATCCATAAATAAAAACAGGAATCTACACCGTCAAAAACAATATACTCTTTCTCTGAAGGTGCGGCTTCAAATAATTTGTGATAAACACCGCAAGGGTTGTTCTGAGGAACATAGGGCGGATCAAACGGTATCGGGTAGCGGTCATTTATGTACTGATGCGCATCATATCCGTGATTTTGCCAGACAGACGGAACAGGTATCTTATCACTGCTTGCCGTATTTAAAATAAAATCATCAGGCAGGTCGGAAAAATCGGAGTAATAGCAAAAGTCCCACTCGCCGTTTAATAGCTTTACTTGTTCGGAATACTTTTTTGAGTCAATACGGCAAGCATTTTCCTCGGTTGCGCAAGGTACATAAAAGCTACGGTTCGGCATAGTGTTAATATGCAGTAAATCTAAATTTTCATGATAAAACTTCATATAATCTCTTCTACCTTCTTGTGATATATTTCATAGAGATTGCAGTATGTTTTTAAGTATTACATTCTCTCTTTTGACTTCTCATTACTTTTATATTATTATTAATCAATTCACAACGTTGCTTAACACAGTCGTTAGAACGCAAAGCATCGGACGGGGTATTAAAAACATAATCCGTAAGCTTATCCACGGTCGTTGCCGCCACGTGAAGCCTTGTATCAGATGAAGCATAATAAATATATACTTCACCTGCTTCATTGACCATCGCTCCGTTTGCGAAAACAACATTAGATACATCACCGACACGCTCCGAATTAATCGGGGCTATCAAATAACCGCCCGGCTCTGCAATAACCTTAAAAGGATTATCAAGAGCAGTGGCAAAGGCATATATAACATATCGGAGACCCGCAGCAGTATTCCTTACTCCGTGAGCAATATGTATCCAGCCTCTTTCGGTTTTAATCGGTACCGCTCCCGCACCGTTTTTTTCCTCGGTTATAGTATGGTACACTCTTTTAGAAAGCAAAACCTCTTTATCTATCACAGGATTCGTAATATCTTCACAAAGTCCCATACAAATACCGCCCTGACCTCCCGCAGATATAAATCCGTCCTGAGGTCTTGTATAGAAGGCATATTTTCCGTCAATAAACTCAGGGTGAAGTACCACATTTCTCTGCTGGTTTGAAGCGGTTTTTAAATTAGGTAATCTTTCCCAGTTTTTTAGGTCTTTTGTCCTGACTATTCCTGCCGCAGCAACTGCGTCTGAAAGATTTGTACTCCCAGTATCTTTACTTTCGCTGCAAAAAACCCCATAGATATATCCATCATCATGAGCGGTAAGACGCATATCATAAACATTGGTCTCCTCAGGGCAGGTGTCAGGCAAAGAAACAGGATAATCCCAGAAGCGGAATCCCTCTGTAGGACTTTCGCTCTCTGCAACCGCAAAAAACGATTTTCTGTCATTTCCCTCAACACGGGCAATAAGATAGTATTTTCCGTTCAAATGAAGCGCACCCGCATTGAATACTGCGTTCACACCGAGTCTTTCCATGAAATATGGGTTAGTTTCAGGATTTAGGTCATACTTCCAAAACGGCGGGATATGCTTTGCTGTCAGTACAGGATTTTTATAACGGTCAAAAATGCCGTTATAAAAATCAGCGATTTTATTTTTTTTATTAACAGCTTCCTCATATTCCCGGAAAACTCTTTCCATATTTTTTTTAAACAATAAAATCATACCCTTCAAAAGTTTTTTAAACAACGGTTCTTACGCATTTTCGTCCAATATGGCATTCATTTTTTTCGGAGCGTTTGCGGGTGCCTCAGGCAAACGGTAAAGCAAGGTATATTTAGATGAATACTCACCGCACTCCAGAATAATTTCCAGCGTATCGGCGTCTTCAACAACGGGAAGCTTGTATCTCACTGTGGGGCCAGCAATGTTAGCGCATATCGGCACATTATTGTAATCCCACTTAAGCAAAAAAACATTTTCCCGATTACCCACCTTAACAAAGACATTTACTGTTCCGTCGTCAACCTTTTTAAGAGAATCGTTAAGTAAATATAAATCGAAATCCAGCGTCTCTCCCGCTTTATAGACAAGCTTTCTGTAACGGGCGCTTGCAAGCACACTTCTACAGGCGGAGCTTATTGCATAATAGACAGGCTTAATATTGTTAGGATAAGAAAGCACACTGTTATTCCCAGTATTAGGCCAGGGCTCATTAAAGCACCAATTTGATACCATTGAGCAATACGGCTTTTGTCTGCGTCCTTCCTCAAAAATAAACTGCTGACCGACACATTGCAAAAACTGTCCGCATTTGATAAGCCCATCTATATTATCAACCTTGCCAAAATACTTTTCAATAGGCAGATTTTTAAAATGTGTACCGTGCGCCTCTGAAATTTCATTTCCATCGAACGGGTATATTTCATCGGTTTCGCCTATCAGCTTCAAAGTTTCAACAGTTGAATAACCCGGACCGCCGAATTCTGTATAGGCTGTATTTCTGCAACTTGGTAATACCTGCATTATTTCGCTGCCGTCATTGAAATTAAAGGAATAAGGACCGTGTGCCATTCCCATTACGGGAGCGGTAGAAATAAAGGGGATTTCGGGCGTTCTTTGATAAGTCAGGCTATTCATAAGCCTGATTGCCTTATACTGTTCTGTCATAACAGACCAGTTGTTGAAAAGCTCATTTCCTCCGCACCACAGCATTAAGCAAACATGGCTCTTAACACGATCAATGATTGCTTCTGCTTCGCTTCCCAGAACAGAAATATAATGCTTTGTATTCTGATAATGGTTGCAGGCAAGCGGAAACTCCTGAAAAATCATAATACCGAGCTCGTCGCATATTTGAAAAAAGCTTTCTTTGTTTATAACAGCTCCGCCCCAGCATCTCAGAAAATTAAGATTTGCCTTTTTCACAAGCATCAGCTGCTCGCGATAACGCTTACCGTCAAGCGTGCCGTAGAATATTTCGGGCGCTACCCAGTTAGAGCCCTTTGCAAAGATTACGGTATTATTAAGACGTACGGTTATAGGCGGTGTGTTTCTTGACATAGGATAATTAAGGTTTTCGTTCCACGAGCCTTCCGCTTTAACAATCTCAACCCTTTTAAATCCGAGCTTTCGGACTTTCGGCTCTTCCCCATCAATATGTGCAGTCCAACTGTAAAGCGGCTGTTCGCCGTAGGCATTACACCACCACAGTTTTACATCATTAACGGTAAATTCAAGCTTATTACCCTTTCCGCTGTAAATCAAATTGCCTTCAGGGTCAAAAAATTCCCAGCAGACGGCTTCCTTACACTCCGCGTTAAGAAATACTCTTGCACGGTCAAGTTCCTCGCTCAACTCATAAGAAACCTCGGCTTCAAAAGACTTTCCGCGCTGAATTTCCTCAATATAAATATCGTCCCATATACCCAACGGTTCAAGCCTGGGGTGAAAATCCCAACCGTAGCTTACCGTAGGCTTACAGCATTGGTTCGCCTCGTCACGTGTATCCTTATGAACACCCGGCAGGGTGCTCTTCGGAACGGGATAAACAACTATCTCAATTTCTATTCTTTTTCCGATAAATTCGGTTAAAGAAAGCCTGTGCGAACGGTACATTCCCTCATAGCTCAAAAGCTTTTTACCGTTTGCGTAAATATCATATTTATAGTCTATACCCTTTACTACAAGAAATATATCCTCTTCCAAAGAAATATATGAAGAATCAAATTCAGCCTTGTATACCCAGAATTTGTCCTCCATCCATTTATACTCTTTAAAATTCAGTCCCTTTTTATAATCGGGCAAATTTTTATAAGCAGCATAATCAAGCTGTACTGCTCCGGGTACACACGCCTCAAAAAATTCTGTCGGACGTGCATTTTCATTTTCGCAAAAGCCCACAGACCAATTAAGTGAAAGTTTCATATTAATCTCCATTTAAATTAAAGACTTATCACAGCAATATATAATCGAATACAGCCGATATAATCGCTATTAATCCTTATATCGACTGTATTTACTTACTATGATTTATAATCCAAAAGATAATTAACTTATTCGGCAAACTCCGTTTCTATTCCTTCAACGTAATTATCTCCCCATTTAACATTTTTATTTTTTCCGCGGTATAAAACTCCGTGATTGTGACATACTCTGAAAAATCCGTCATACACGTTAAGATAGCCCCACTGATGATCGATTACAGTGATATCATCAAGTCTGAAAATCGGGTTGTTCAGATATGCACAGCCTGCCAATCTGGTATTGTCATGTATCTCAAAGCCGACGTTTGCGGTATCGGCATAGCAATCCCTCAGCAAGCAGTCGTTTCCGTCGCAAACGAGCACCTTAAAGCAGACGGAATTTTTTAACATTTCAGGAATACCGCCTTCCTCCTTCGGGGGAATAGGACCTCCCCATACATGACATCTGGTAAGACGGCATGAGCCCGAGGAAACCTCCATCCCAACCGTATAGTCCACAACAATACAGTCGGTATAATGGCTGTCTCCCATATCAATGCTAATTCCTGTATTTCCTGCAAGCCCTGACATATTACATCTGCAGTATAAATTGTTCGCAATCAGCTCATATCCGGGCTTCTGCGCACGGAAGCCGTATTTCTTTCCATTGATAAAGGAGATATTAGATACCGTAAAATGCTTGCATCCGGTAATAAACATACCGCTTGCCAATCCGTTGCCATCGATAATACCTCCTGTTACAAAAGCATTTAAGTCATCAAGATCAAATGCTTTATAATTTAAATAACAGCTTAAAACATAATCCATTTCACGGTTGGCTATAAGCTTTGCTTTCGGATGCATTAAAAGCGATGTGTTATTTTTGATAATTATAGGCGATGAAATTATATACTCGCCGCAAGGCACATAAAGTACCCTGCCAGCCGCGGCGCTTATCGCGCGTTCAAAGCGCGGAGCATCGTCATTTTCATTTTCAAAACGTTTATAATCCGCTAAATTAATATCACAATTATTTGTCATAGTAATATTTCCTTTAATAATCGTTTAAAATGAGCACTAAATCATTAACCAAATTCTTTTTCGATTTTCTGTATGTTTTTGTCAATCGTTCCCGACCAAGCATCGAGGATAGATTTAATATTAGAAGAAGCAACGGTAGAAAGTTCATTTACCATAGATTCCCAATTATAGTTATCACCATAATTAATAATACCCATAAAGTTTGTAAACTGTTTCTTTTGTTCCCAAAGCCAGTTATTCACTTCTTTAACCTGAGTATTCGCCCAAAGCGGTTTATCTGCCGGGTCAAATGATTCGTCTAGCCAATAGCGTAACCAATAACCTGCTGCTTCGGCATTTTTAGCGCCTCGCGGAATTCCCCAGAGTTTGACGGTACTCGGTACTATAGTTTCTTGTCCTTTCGGAGAAGGGCATGGAGCCATTCCCAAATCAAATTTACAGCCAGAGTCAAATGAATCTCCTGTCTGAGCTACATAGTTCCCTATAATGCACATTGGCATTTTACCACTTTTAAAATCTTCTTGTCCGCCGCCTAAAATATTGTATTTATTAGTTAAATCGTTTTTAAATTGCCATGCTGTTTCAAGGAGCGAGTCAGAGGAATTGTTGATAATTTTTCCGTTTACAAATTTAACCGGATCTGTACCGGCAGATTGCACGATATAGTGAGCTCCGTATTCACTGCTAACAACACTTTGAAGCTTAGCTTTATTCTTAATTTCCTGTGACATGGAAACAAATGTATCCCAATTCCAGTTACCTTCTTTCCATAATTCCTCAGGGTTTTTTACACCATACTTCCTAAACATATCTCTGTTAAAGAATGTTGCATAGAATGTAACCATTGTTGATGATTTAATCATTGCACCGTAATATTTGCCTTTATACTTAAACATATTCATTGTATCGATATCATATATCGAATCGCTTAAATTAAGCTTTGCGGCATCTAATGTCTGGAAATTGTTCTGCATTACAATTCCTGGATAATAATCTTGAACTATACAAGCAAGGTCAGGCGAATTCTTTTGCTGAATAAGCGCAGAAAGTTTTGTTGCATATTCTCCGCCCAAGCCTGTCTGAACAAATTTAATTTTAATTCCGGTTGTTTTCTCAAAAGCCTGAGCCTTAGCTGTTTCTGTCACACCCGGAGTCCACCAAACCAATACCTTTACGGTCTTTCCTCTTAAACTTTTGGGAACAGACTCTAAGAAAGACTTCTTTTTAATCTCGTCAATTTCATAATTGTTAGATGGGGATGTGTTACCGTTTGAGCCATCCTTATTTGTTGATGTTGTACCTGATTTACTGACAATCCCCGTCCCGGAAGAATTATTGCTTGCATTAGCTGTATCGTCATCATCTTCGGTATCCACAGCATCACCATAAAGAATATTCGCATCGGATGTTGTTCCAACGTCGCTTGTTCCACTTTTATTATTGCACCCTACCGCGCATAACATAAGGCAAAAAATCAAAAGAACCGTAATAATTTGTTTAAATTTTCTCATATTAATTTTCCTTTCTGAAATAATAAGAATTTGTCAAAACCAGCGTTTTCAAATTTAACAATTTGCAAATGACTTAAACTCACCTCCCGAAATACAAAAACCAAACCTCAATATACATATTCCAAACAAATCATGCTATTTACCTTGCAACCGAATATGTATGATTTGTTATAGAAAACTACAATATACAACTTATCCGACAATACCAACACGGTCAATACTTTGAATGAATTTTTTCTGCAATATGATATACATCAGAAGGACCGGAAGTATAAACAGCAAACAACCTGCCATTGTGTAACCGCGGTTACTTGTAACATTAGAGGCTAAATTAGAGTTTATAAACGAAAGCTGAACCGACAGTGGAAAGTTTTCGTTAAAAAACAAAGCCGATAAATCATATTCGTTCCAATGCCACAAAACTGAAAAAATAGAAGCCGTTAAAATAGTAACTCCGCTTGACGGTACGATTATATACAAAAAAGTTTTAAAGGGACCGGCTCCATCAATAGAAGCAGCTTCCTCAAGTTCTAATGGTAGGCCCTTAAAATATTGACGGTATATAAATATCAGTAATCCCGAACGCAAACCCGAAGCAAACAACGAAGGCAAATAGAATACAAATCCCGTATCCAGGAGATTCGGACGCAGATCCTGACCCACAAGTTTTGACAGTCCACCCAATATGCCGAATACATCGAAAAAAGCATAGTTAAGATAAAGCGGCGTCGCAATAATCTTTGAAGGAACAACAATTGTAATCAATACAAGTGTAAACAATAGGTTTTTAAAAGGGAATTTAAACCTTGCAAAGCCGTATGCCACCACAGCGCATGTAACAACCTCCAGCAATGCACTTAAAATATGAATATGTAACGTATTCCAAAGTGAAGCAAGATATTGAAGTTTTTCAAAAGCATCTTTAAAATGCTGAACAGTCAATTCGCGCGGCAACCATACTACCGATGGATCATTCATCTCATCAATAGGTCTGAAAGCATAGGAAATCATATAAAAGATTTGAAAAAGAATAATATATCCTATTGAAATCAGAAAAAAGTATTTTAAAAATAACGCAAGTGCATGTTTTCCTTTTTTAGTCAAAATATTATTCGGTCTATTATCTCTGTTTAATTTCATAAAAAATCACCGTATCTTTTACTGTAAAATCAAATCAATCCCATTTTTTGAAAACATAATGCTGCAAAAGGAACATCACACCTCCAAACACAAGACCGATAATCAGGAAAAACATCCACATCATAGCGGAACTGTCGGCATATAATTGTTGCTCAAGCAATACAGTATATGCCTGTTCCATAGCTTTATTTGCATTGGACGCGCAAAACTCTATTGCCGTAAACACCAAAACCAGAATCATAGAATACCTAAGCATCGGAACCGTAATATACCAAAATTCTTCCCACTTTGACGCTCCTTCAACTTTTGATACTTCATAAAGCTGTTCAGGAATCGATTGTAATCCGGAAACAAACAGTACAACCTGAACACCGCTGTTCCAAACCAAATCAAAAATATCATTTATATAACCTAAAATCACATTACCGAAGGAAGTGGGCAGTCCCAAGCCCTTAAACACCGCTTCAAAATCAATTAAACCAATCGCATAAGCGGTTTGAGAAGAGCTGTCTGTGCTACGCATACTTTCCATTACGGCGTCGCCGCCTATATAGTGCATTACAACGCCTGTCGATATTATTGCAGGGATAAAGAAAAGCGAGCGAAAAAAAGTTCTTCCCTTAAACTTAGAGTTTAATACTACGGCAATTATTAAGCTAAGTATAAAAATAATCGGGACTTGAAACAGAAAGCCTGTAAAGCTTTCGATAAGATTATCAACATATTTTGCAGATTCAAAAAGAATAAATCTATAATTTTCCAATCCAATATATTTCAAACTGAAACCGCCAAACTCAGCTGTAACATCCGAAAAAGAAAAGGCAAGAGACTGAACAAATGGATTTAAGAAAAACAGTATAAATCCAATAATCCAAGGTGAAACAAAAATAAATCCGTATATGCTTTTTCTGCGTTCATTACCAAACTTTCTTTTTAGCTTTAGCATTTTATCTCTCACCTCTTTGAATAAATGAAATCGTTAGCTTTTACTGTTCCAAGTGGAGTAGAAACCTCGCTGTCAGTAAAATTAGTATAAACGGTAATTCCGTTTTCAAACAAAGTACAGCTGACACCGTCAGTTTCCGAATATGTCATAATCCTGCTACCAGATACAGTCTGCAAATAATCCGCACTTTTAAAATACAGTTCAATTATCTGTGATTTAATATCCTTGTATACGCTTCCCGAAAGACCGCTGTAAGCACTTGAAATTAAATCAGTATCATAATTATTTATTACTGTAAATGAGAGCGCCGTGCCTGTTGAAATCGCTTTTAAAAACTCATTAGAAGAATTTGAAACAAGATTAAGCGGCACAGACGAAATTGAAACATTTCCCTTAAATACCAGTTGATAAAAAGGAACATCCTTATCAAGAGAAAAATAAGAGGATGATGCGGTGGGCGCATCAAAAATATAGTCAGAATTTACTGCCGCATAAGCATTGGCATAAGATGAAACCACAGTCATATTTTTTTCTTCAAGCATACCCGCTATTTTAGTATAATCAGATACCGTGTTTGCCTTTAAAAAGTAATCCTGATCAGTGTAATCACCGTATGCAACACTACTTAATGATGCCAAAGACACTCCGTTTAGTCCATAGCTTTGAGCCGCTTTAAGCATTTTTTCAGCAGCCACCGGTATTTTTTCACGTTTTAGCAGTAAAAGCGGCTTTACATTGCTATTTTCTTCATTGGTTACCAAGGTATAAAACTTTGTCTTTGCAGATGTATTGTTTGAATTCTGAGCTACATCAGTCAAGGAAGAAAAGCCTGAGCCTGATTTTGTGAAATGAATCAGGTCAAAGTCCATTGAAAGTGCTGTGCCGTTTTGTCTGCATAAATCCACCAGAGACTTAAGCTCTGATTTATTGCCCATTTGCTTATCCACCCTAAAGCCGCCAGCCAACACCGTGTTGTCTATACCATCTTCACCGTATCCTCTGAGTCGTACTACCAACCCGTTATCAACGCTCTTTAAAATATCATCAATTATTTCCCTTGTTTCTTTTAAGGTAGTGGTTGTGCTTGTTGATTTATACGGAATTCCGAAAAAGCTTTTAGTGAGTTGAGCTCCGCCTATAATATCCAAGTACAGGAAACCACTATTTTCTTTTTCAGCTAAATATCCCTTTGATTGAAGATAATCACGATAAGCCGCTGCCATTCCATTGAATGTTACGTCATCATTCAAAACAATGTAATTTACCGTAACGTTTTCTTGATTTGTTATATATTTGCCTATCCGCTCAACCTGCTGATTTGCACCGTACGCGTTTTTAACCAAAGCAATGCTTTTAGAGCGAAGATAAAAGCTAATATAAGCAGAAGAATAGCCCGACAGTGTATCGCCTGCAATTGCATCAATATAGCTCAACTCACAACCTTCCTCTATTACGGCAAATATACCCTGATCGATGTTTTTTACACCAAATACAGGCAAATGAATTTGAGCCGATTTATTAAGTTTATATACTGTATCATTAGCCGGATCTTCGCCGTAAACCGGCTCGGAATATAGCCTTGCATCACGCTTAGTATCGTCAGAATACATAAGCGCACCGCATCCCGAAGGGACAAACAAATAAGAATTTGTATTGTTTTCGCAAGAAACAAAATACGGAAGCAAAGATATTTTGTAAATACTGTACAATTCATTTTCCGTTATTTCCTTCACAAGCACTTTTGCCTGCAAGCCTGTGTCTGTAAGAACATAATCGACTGGCACCGATATTTGCGGCTCTTCAAAGAAATACACAACCCTTATACCGTTTTTGATTTTCACCGAATAAGAATTGTTTAACATTACAACGCTGTCATATGAAGAATAGTCCTTTAAGGTCTGATCTTTATTATTTATGCAGGAAATGGCAACCGATGAATTAAGCAAAATATCTGTAGCTTCGGAATGTTCTTCTTGTGAAGAATAATATTTATAAGGAATGGTTGAGCATAAGTTTCCTGTCGATTTTTGATATAAAATCAAGTTGTCGACCGAACTGTCATAGCTAAAAACGAAATGCTCATTTTCGGCTATTTGCCCCGTGCCGACGCTTGCAATCTTTTCAGGCAACGAATACTTCTTTGCTTTGGAAAAGTCTTTATTATTACACGAACTGGCAAAAAGTAAAATGGACAATGCCGATAAAACAGCTAATAATTTTTTCAATGTAATTTCACCTCTCACCTTAATGTTGCCTCTTTTATAACTCCTGTAACAAAGCCTATAAGATCCTGAGCCAAGCTCATTACGGCAAACAATACAAAAATAGAAATTCCTATACCAACAACTACCATTAGCATAAGTCCGATAGCTTTAAAAAAGCTGACATCGTGAATTACCGTGATAGAAAGTAATAAGTATATAACAAAAACGCCTGTAAACAACGAAGTAATTAATGTTAATCCTGAATTACTGCTCGGAACAATTATGTATGACAAAAACACATATAAGAATGATGACATTATAAGCGGAATCAGGCAATAACACGAAGAGCAATATATTTGCTTTAAGGTTCCCTTTCCGCCGAACAATTCGCAAACGGCATAATTCACTATAACATATAATAACAGCAGTCCAACAGAGCCTAATACAGTATAAATCGAATTGAATTCGCTTAAATCCACCCTGTTATACATGAAGCTCGGAAACAACTTCTTTGAAATCTGAGCAATGTAAAATAAAAATAAAATCAAGGTAGCTATCGGAACAGAGTCCAAACCGTAATTTTTTATATTGTTAAAGCAGTCGATCGGATGAGAGATAAGCTTCAAACAGTTATTTATTTTAGGTGTAAGCTTAATTGTTTTGCCGCGCTTTTTAAAGATATGCACTACAACGAGTAAAATTATTAAGGCAGCAATCACCCCAAGGACTATCCACCACAAATTTTTGTGCATAAATGTACTCATTGCAGTGCTGTACGCCTGAGAATAGGTAACCATGTCGTCACCATCCTCGGCATATTTCATAGCTTGCTTATAATCGCCGTTATTAAGGTAATATTTTGCAAGACCGATATAAGCGAGCTGGCAGTTCTTGTCCTGAGAATAAACACTTTCCCAATACTCAAGAGCTTTATCATAATCTCCTTCAAGGGTTAAATTCTGTGCTTGCTTAATCAGATTACCGTAATCCGTTATTGAAAAAACGGTAAGATTCTTATTAGCATAATCAAGAACAGAAATATCACCGTTACAAGTTGCTATAGAAACCGGAGAAACAAATGTACCAAGTTGACTTCCCTGCTTACGTCCTCCGCCGAATACCGAAATGATATTACAGGAGCTGTCATACATATAAATTCTGCCCTGAGTAATATCTGATGCGTAAATAAAGCCCTCACTGTCTGTTGCAATAGCAGAAAAACTTTGAGCGATGGAATTAAGCCATGCATCGGTCTTATTCACAAACTTATTTGGATTATCAGCAAAGTTAAAATCATCACCGTTACCATTTTGGAACTGCTCGCTGTATTGCAGAATATTATCCCCGGTAGGAGCAAACTTTTTTATCTGACCTTTTTCCTCGCTGTTAACGGCACAAATATAACCGTCCTCGCTTATGCAGATATCCACCAACAAAAAGGGCAGCTTTTTAACTATACCCTCATGCTTTTCTTCGGTTTCAAATATTGAAGTAATCAATTCCGTAATTGTATCTGACAAAGAATTTTTAACCTTATTTGCACCGAAAAAGCCAAGAAAATTGCGTTTCTCGTCAAAAACCATCAAACCGTAATAACAGCCGTCTGAAAGCAAATAGCCGTAGCCGTGTTTATCCGTAACAAATCTTTTTGGCTTGAATTTAAAATCCGACGGTATAATGGAGGAGTCGGGTTCGCCGATAACCTCAATCACTTTATTGCCATTGCAAACCAATACACGTGCATTTTCGGTATCACATATATACATTAAATCGCCGTCTATATAAAGCCCTTGCGCACCAATCAAATCGTAAGCTTCATTATTATAAAATACCTCATTGATTGTATATTTATAGTTGTATGAACTATCCAGAACAATAACCGCGCCTGTCGAGCCTTCAAGGATATAAAGCCAGCCGTTTGAATCATAGCATACCTGGTTCAAGGCAATATTTGAAAAATCAAAGCCTAATTCGGAAATTGACATTTGGAGTTTAGGCGCATAAACGGCTTTTGTTGGAATCGCCTTTTTATCATTTCCTGATCCCCAATAGGTGTAATCGGTATAAGTATTATTGTTATACTCCAAAGCCTTTTCAGCGCTTACAGCCACAGAGCACACAAGTAGTAAAGAAATCAGTGAAAGAAACAGAGCAAGAATTTGTTTTAATTTTGCCATTAGAAAATCACTCCTTTATGCCTGCGCTGTTCATAGACTCAAGAACATTGCTTTGAGAAATCAAATATACTAAAATGGGAGGAATCATTAAAATTACCGTTACAGCCATAGCGCTGCCTGCCCTCGCTACTCCGCCGGCAGTAATTTGAGACATTATAGTAGGCAGCGTTTTTATGCTCTCACTGAAAATAGTTCCATTTGAACCTGTTGCCCAAGCTGAGCTGAAACCAAAAAGCATAAGAGTCATCATGCAAGGCTTAACAAGAGGAATTACTATTTGAAAAAAAATTCTGAATATTCCGGCACCGTCAATTCTTGCCGCTTCAAGTAAAGCATCGGGAATACTGCCCTCCATATACTGTTTCATCAAGAAAACTCCCATCGTCCCCGCAAGCATCGGCAAAATATATACAGAGTATGTATCAATCATACCCAATGCGGAATAAATAAGATACTGCGGAACCGCCAGTGTAAATGTATTAAACAGTAGCGCAACTTGGACAAGCATAAAAATCATTTTTTTCGCTTTCAAGTCTGATTTTGAAAGCGAAAAAGCCGCAGCGGTTGAAATAAATATATACGAAACGGTTGACACCACAGCTACAAAAGCGCTGTTAAAAATATATCTGGAAAGCGGCACCTTTAAATTCGAAAGCAAACCCGGAATTGCTGCGTAATTTTGCAGCGTAGGTCTGTGAACAAAAAAACGCGGCGGGAAAATAAGAAGCTCATCAAGCGGTTTAAAGGATGTAGCCACACAGTAAATAAGCGGCAGAACCGAATACAGCGCAAAGACCGTTATAAACAATACATAGAAAAAATTTCCTATCTTTGAGCGAGTGTATTTACGGTATTCTGCTTTTTTTGAGGAAAATATCCTTTTAAAGTAAGAAAAATCAGGTTTTTTCATAATGCTTACTTACCAACCCTTTCAAGAATTTTTCCTATCAGATATCTGGTGACAATTAAAAGCAGGAATAAAAACACAGATATAGCACAGGCATATCCCATTTCATACTTAACCGTACCGACATCACTGATATAAGTAACCAGCGTATCCGCAGTATAATTTACGCTCGGATATCCGCACATCGTTACGCAGATAGCGCCGATTGAAAAGGAAGAGGCAATCTGCATAACTGCCGAAAAAAGAAGCATATGTTTCATTGCGGGAAGAGTGATGTACCAAAGCTCCTGCCAACGGCTTCTTATACCGTCAATAGCGCCCGCCTCATACATCTCATCGTTAATATTTTGCAATCCTGAAATGTTTGCAAGGAACGAAACTCCCATACTCATCCAAAGCTGAATAATTACAATGATAGGTATGATGTACTCAGGAGCTTTAAGCCAGCTTATCGGTTCCGTAATAAGATTCATTGAAAGCAAAAAGCTGTTTGCATAGCCGTATCTGTCATTGCTGAAAAGTACCTGCCAAATATAGTATGCGTTTCCTATAAGTGCAGGGCAGTAAAACATAAAAGACAGTATGGTTCTTACCATCGGTGAAAATTCATTTATAAACCACGCCAACACAAAGGAAAGAAGAAAACCTGCCGGACCTGTAAGAAGTGCAAGCAACAAGGTATTCTTAAGGGTGGTAATAAAAATGGTATCATCCAAAAACATTCTTACATAATTGCTAAAGCCCGTAAATTTAGGAAGAGATACCATATCAAAATTGAAAAAGCTTAAAGCAACCGATGAAAGAATCGGCAAAAGAGTAAACAGAAAAAACAGAAGAACAAACGGCAATAGAAGAATTGCATATGGCCACTGTTCAGTAAAATGAGATTTTTTCAATATTTTCATTTTGTTTTTCAAGATAATACATTCTCCTTTACTGAAAATCCGTGTCGGCATATTCTTCTATCTTGCGTTTGATTTCACTGTTACAAATATTGCCCCATTTATAAAGCGTATCCTTTGGCTGAGCATTCGATTCTACAACATTCCAAAAAGCTTGATCGACCGCTCTTGAGAGGAAGTAGCTTCCGGGAACCTCCGGAATTTCCTTTATATAGCTTCTCTGCTCAAGCAAAATTTCAAGATCCTGTTTACCCCAGGACATACGCGAGAAGGCTTCGATATTTGAGGTTGTAACACGGGAAACCGCACCGATAATCGATTCTACATTATTATTGTACATCAGCTGAGTATCAGCAGATGTCCACCATTTGAGGAACTCCCAGGCCTCCTCAATGTGCTCAGACTTTTTGATTATGGCACAGCCTGTGCCCGCACCCGAAATTGTGCGGTTTATTGTGCCGTCCTCCTGCTTAACACCGGGAACCAATGCGATCGACCATCTTCCCTCAATTTCAGGAGCCGCCTCAGCAAAGGTTGTGTAATTGGTATAAACGTCAATACCCAAGGGCATTGTTCCGCTTCTGAAACGATTGTAAAAGCTGGCAGTTGTAGGAAGCTTCTTTTTAGTATACATATCAGTCCAGTATTTAAAGGCATTGAAGGCGACCGTACTGTTAAGTAAACATTCATTAAGCTCATCATTGTAAAACGAGCCGCCGAATTGCTGAAGAATAGTAGCATAAAGGTTAAGTCCGCCTACACCCGCATTTACAACGGTAGTATCCGTAATCTGTGTATAAGGAATATATGCGTCAAGATTGTTTATCTGCAAAATACTCGCAGTTGTCAAATATTCATCCCAGGTATTAGGCACCTCAAGATCGAGCTTTTCGAAGATATCTTTCCTGTAAAACATAAGATAAAAGGACTGTGTATCAGGCAGAGCGTACACTCCGTTTTTATATTTATAGGGTATTTCAGCTCCGTCGGCAAAACGCGTAATTACCTCTTCATAATCTGAAAACTGTGTCAAATCATAAAGGGCGCCGCGCATTGCAAGATTAAGCGGTTCCGTTCTTGAGAGGTTAAGACTCAAATCGGGAGCATTGCCCGAAAGCATTCCCATAAGAAGGCTCGCGTTGGTAATTTTCAAATCAACGCTTATGCCTGTTTTGGCAGTGAAATATTCTCTGATAAGGGAATCCAGAACAGTAGCCTGGTCGCGTCCCCAGTTAACCCAAATTGTAAGCTTCTCTTCGTTATTATCCGTTATGCTGTAATCATCCGAAAAAGAGGAAACAAAACGTTTAACAGAGAATGAAAGCTTTTTAAAAAAGCCTATTTTCTTTCCCTGCGAGACAGAATCGGCAGGCGCGAATATCATACGATCAATTGAAAGCGGCATCGCTTTCATATCATAAAGCCATGAGGTAAGGGTTGAATAGCTGGTATAATAATCGGGTACATAAAGCTGTGCCTTAAAAGGTTTCTCATACATAGTATCAAGAACACGCGCCATATCGTTAAGCGCCGCAACAAAAGAGTTAGTCTCTCCGCCCGAAATACCCTTCATTTGATCCGAAACAGATCTTACGCTGTCGCTGTACTCCTTAAGACGGTCAGAAAAATCCGGAACCTGCTTATGAAGCTCATAATCGCGGTTTGAATCGGGGCTTTCGCCTGTTATCATCGTGATATCTATATATAAATCCCCAAGCTTATCCAAAACCGCTTTGGTTTGCTGATAAATCGTAAGGGTCTCACCTAAAGTAACTGCAAGTGAAACGGTATGCTTACCCTGTTCAAGATAAAAAGTATATGGCTCGGCATCACCTAAAACTGTAAACTCCCAATCGGTGTTGTATCCAAACTTAATATTTGTACATTCCTTAAAAGGAGTCTTTCCGTCAATTTTCAAATGACGGTAGGAATACAAATTCATATTTTGATCCTGCTTGAAATTTACTCCTAAGCAATAAAGTCCGCTTTCCTTAACTTCAAATTCCCAGATTACTTCATCATTTACTATTTTCCAGTTAGAGCCGCCGATATAATTGATAAGCTGCTTAACCGCATCCGACGGTGTAACCGAGGGTGAGCTGTTGTCCGATTTCGGGACTACGGAAAAGGAATTGGTTAAATAGGCGCTTTCCCCTTCGATAACGATAGGTTCATCGATGTCTGCCGCCGAATAACCTTTTTGCGAATACTCAGTCTGCACAGCTTTGCAGTCATTAACGGTTTCGGGAACGGTAAAGCCGAGCGAAGCTAACGCCATTGGTTCAGAATCAAAGTAAAGCTTAACCGTATGCCTGCCCGCATTAAGATAAAACAAGTACGGTTCATCCAGAACGCCCGCCCTGTCATAAGCAGCTGCGCTTGAAAAAACCATGGCCTCATTAGGTGACGGAGAATATTCGTTGCCTAAATCATCCTTTTTTAATTCCTTATCAAAATACCAGTAACGGGTAAGCTCGATTGACTCAGCCTCTTCAAAGGGATAACTGCCATCAAGCATCAGGGAAATCCTCAAGGCGTTCTGATTATTATTTACGGGAGCATAATTCAAGGAAAAGTTATATAATCCGTCCTGTGGAATATCAAAGACATACTCCGCAAAGGAATTATCGTTCTGACTGATAAGACATCCTGCTTTTTTCTCGCCGTTTTCATCGGAGAAGTCCTCTGCCGTTACATAACCGCCCGAGACATACGCGCCGCCGGATAAGGTTATATCGGTAGTTCCGTAGGATTTTTTTCCATATTTATTCAAATATGCTCTGTACTCATTATCACTTGACGCGGCATCGGAATATGAAACACGTTTTCCTGCCGACACGCCGTTATCAGCCGATACCGACAAATAAACCGGCGAAAGCGAAATACAAAGCGTCAATATACAAATCAGACTGATTATTCGTTTCATAACTTTTCTCCGTAAAATTTTTATATTTTGCCCTCGGGGGACAGGCATAAAATGAACCATGCTCATTTTACGCCTCTCGCTCGAGAACCTGAGTTTTTCGCAGAGCGAGGGGCGTGATTCCGCCCGCTCTGCGAAAAAAATTAAACTATTGTTTAAAGATTAGCTGTTAGTAGAATTTGCTGCAATAAGCTTTTTAAGTGCAACAAGGTCTATAATATTTGTTTCGCCGGCTTCGTCAGCGTTAATATTTGTAAATCTCGCGCCTGTATTTTCTATACCTAACAATTCCTTTCTGAGACAGATTAAATCGTCCGAGCCTATAGAACCGTCAAAATTAACATCGCCTAAATCATAGACATTGAAATTTTTAAAGCTTATATTGTAGTTTGAAGTAGGATAAGTTTTAGCGTAAACACCAAGATAAGTTTTCGCGGTATCATCGGTAGAAAAGAGTACGGTTTTTTCCGTCCAGACATTTGTTTCGTTCTGGTTAAATATGACGCGCGTTCCGCTTGGATCGCCGCTGTTAGGAGCCGAGTAGGTCGTGATTGCAAGAGGCAAATTTAAACCGGTAGATTCCTCTTTTTTGAATTCAAAATCAACAACATATTTTTTACCCGCTTCTACTTTAAATGACGTTGCGAAGCCTAATAGGGAATATTCATCGGAACCGGATGTACGGTTGTATTTTGAAACCAACTTACCGTCCTCAATAAACGTTTGGAAACCTCCGAAGTTATTAAGCGTCAACGAAGTGTCATCTAATTCCTGCACAGTCAGGTTTTTAAACGCCAGTGTTGTCCCATTTGTCCAAGCTATATTAGCACCGAAAGAGAAATATTTATTGGCAT
>ERZ827498.188-NODE-188-length-91542-cov-7.863740_pt1 | contig 91542 bp, 90 predicted proteins | sample MGYA00519865_ERZ827498 | MGnify/ENA primary metagenome ERZ827498 (study PRJEB31778, sample SAMEA3449328) | human gut metagenome | biome: human gut; feature: human-associated habitat; material: faeces | place: United Kingdom | collected 2010/2012 ...
GAACGCGAAAAGGCTCAGGTTATCGGCGAGGGCTTGTAAATTCAAATGTTCCATACTTGTCGTTTTACTGGCCGGGAAAGCCCGGCGGAAATTCCGCCGGGTTCTGCCGCCCTGTTACTTTTTCGTTTTGGCCGCCGGTTTCTCCGGAGCTTCCGGCTCGGGCTGCTTCACCAGCTCATCGAGCATCATGCGCTCCGAAGTGGTGAGTTTGTTTTCCTCCCAGAGCGCATCGGCCCCGGCCTCCGAAAGAAACGGCTTGAGTTCGACATCCGACGTGTCCACCTTGTTCATATCGTCGAGGAATGAAGCGACAGCCGTCTTGTCGTTACCTTCGGCAATCCTTCCGGTGTTCGGGTCGATCTCGATTCCGTACTTCTTCATTGCCGTGCGCATCTTCTCGTCGCGCATTTCGAGGTTGTATTTGGCAACCTTCATCGTGTCGAGCAACCCTTTGCGCTCATCGTGAGAAATGCTGCCGGAACTGATTTTGCCCAAAAGCTGGGTCAGTGCTACAAGTTCGATCTTTTTCATCTTTTTGAGTTTTTAGGATTACGCTTCGATTACTGATTCAGGCTGTTCGGTCATCGTCAGCGCGATGGCGTCCATCTTCTGCATGAACGGAGTGAGGATCGCCTGCGCCTGCGAGAAGTACTCCACATCCGCGCTGATCTGCATCTTGCCGTCCGCGTACTGGTTGAACGACGCTTTGACTTCTCCGTTCTCGGTGATCTGGCCGCCCGTGTAGGAAGCGACCACGGCATTGGTCATCGTTACCTCCGCCGAAACTTCGGCCGAACCTACGCTTGCCTTGATAAGCCGCTGAATCGTTTGTGCGGTGATCTTGTTCTCGTTGATAATTGCATTTACTGTTGACATAATTGAAAGATTTTATTGGTTGATAACAAATTAGATGTTCCTTGCCTGTATCTGGAAGGTTCCGGTCTGGTCGAGCAGTTCGCCGAATCCGAGTTTGATGTATGAGTTCACGACGCCGGTCGGATAATTGTCCAACTGAAATTCCCCGTTATGCCATGCGAATTGCTCGATTTCCAGCACATAGTCCCGGCTTTCCCCGGCAGCCAAAACAATCATCGAAACCCTGTTTCCCGTTGTGGCATCCAATACGAGGGGCGTCCCTTTTTCGACCGTCCCCCAGAATGATACCACCTCTACTTCTTGCAGCGTGGTGTATCTTACTTCGTGTTCTGCGATATTGGTGATCGTCACCTTGACATACGCATACTGAGTACCGTGGAACAGCAACGGAGAGGATGTAAAGTTGCTGAACGGATAGAAAGTGTATTTTGCACCGTCGGTATTTATCCCGGTCATCTTGGCCGAAATCAGGATCGAGTTGAAGATATTAAGCGGAACCGGATTTATGAACGTGCTGTTGTGATACACCACCAGCGGATCGACTTCCAGATCGCTGATGTTCCATTCGTCCTGATTCGTCCATGTGGACTTCTTTTTGCTCAGCACGAAGAGCATGTATTTGTGGTGCGTTCCTGCTCCGATTTCGAAGAAGTCCACGGTAATACTATTGCCGCCCTCGCCGATGGTCTTGTCGCAAGTGATTAATTTACCCTCGGTAGCGGTCAATGAGGTAAGCAAGGCAAAACCCCAGTAATAGTATTGAATCCCTTTCATGTTCAGCGCCGAAACATTCGTCTTGCTGCTTGCTGGGATTTGCTCGAAAGTGAACGTGCGGGTGGTATAACCCGTATCGGACATATTGACGCTGACGGTTCCCGTACAACCCGAACTGAGGCAGGGCCGCGCGGTGTGCTCGTAACCGCCGAAATCGGTCAGTCTGTACGGACTGAGCCGTCCGCCGACGGGTTTGTCCCGCGTCCAGTTCAAAGCCGTATCCACGGGCAAAGTGAGTTCCGGGATGTTGATCCCGAAATTCTGCTTGATGTTGGCCGGCCAGTCCGTATTCGGATCGGTAGACTGAGCCTGCGAATCGATGGGTTTGTAGTAGGAGAACATGTTTACCTTATCCTCCAGGCAAAGCCCTCCTACGTCTGTTTTCGACGATCCGAGCGTGCGGCGCACGAGGTCGATTGAAATATTCGTTTTTCCGAGTGCCATAGTTTTATTGATATGCTGTTACGCCGCCTGTAGCGACAAGGTTTCCGTTTACGCGCAGCGCGCCGTTGTATACGTCGATGGTTATTCCTCCAATTACGAGTTTGGTGGCAGTGACGGTACCGGCAGCGGTAATGTTTTTCGCGGCCCAATCCACAGTCGAGAGGTTGGCGTTTTTCTCATCCCAAATTTTTACCCATCCTCCGTTCTGCAAGGTTCCAGAAGTCACCCGTTTATAGTACAGCGTATTGTCATTGAACGGAACTGCCAGATCGGTATAATACCCGGCGCTGTTCCCGTGGTTAAAGCGCAGGATGTGCCACCATGCCGTCGTGGGTGTGTCGTTTATTTTTGCTGCTGCTCCGGCAGTACCTGCCAGGTTAAAATAATTTATACCATTCCAGCCATAGGTCATCTCGCTATTCGAGTTTAGCCGGTTGTTCGTCACACTAAGCGACACGTTCGCCGAGCCGTCCATCGATACATTGCCAGAAGCCGAGCCGGTGAGGGTGAGGGTGCGCGCTGTCGCCCATTTGCTGGCCGATACCGCATTGGCAGTCTTTAGGAGATAGTTATCCGGATTGAAATTACCGGAGTGGTAAACGGTGTAATCACTACCCGGATCTACCGGACGATAGGTCAGGGCATTATTAGTATGGACGAACAAAATACTCGTAACGCCGGTATTTGTTTGTTCAAACTGAAGCTGAGGATATGCCCCTGTTTGGCATTTCATTATGCCGGAAGTGAAACCATTGGCAACAGTTAAGCTTCCGGTTATGGTTTTATTGCCTGTTAACGGCAGGTAATTGTCCGGATTGAAGTTTCCGGAGTGCCACAAATTGACAAATGCTTGCCACTCTCCGTTTACCATCCTTCTGATCTGGAACACATCCTGATCATGGCGATTGTAAAGTTCGGTCATATAATTGGAAGTCTGCCCGAATTTTATAAAAGGCCCGTTAAAATTACCTCCAGCAGAACTTCCACTATAGCCTGCGCCTATTTCATTGCTATTATCATTTACACCTCCCATCCCCAGATAAGGGAATTTGCTATCAGGGTTGAAGTTGCCCGAATGGTAAAGGATAAATTGAGTTCCAGCCGTGTTGATAAATCGGGGAGCTGCATCGTTATTTATAATTAATGACGGAGAAATTGTTCCGTTGGCATATTGCATAAAGGCACCGTTAAGTCCTTGTGCTACTACCCCAAAATAGCCGCTTACCGTAGAGCCGTTCATCATGTACTTTGTACAGGCTTGAAGGCTCGAACCTGTTATGATTAGAGGCGCAGAATTACCTGTATTTGTAAGTGTCCCCCCGGATAGTGGCAGGTATGTGTTGCCGATGGCTCCGAGAAACGAAGCGGAGATCGTGAACGGATAACCGTCCGGGGTGATTGCGCCGGTCAGGGCCTGTTTGAGCAGGTCGTAATCCAATCCGCCGCCACCGCCGCCCGAAGATGGGCCGGTAGCATAAGCGCTGATGCCTGCAACGCTGAGAAAGTCCAGCTTTGCCGAGATCACCCGCACACCGTTTACCGTTTTTAGCTCGAAGGCTTCATCCCAAACGGACTTATCCAGCTTGGACGAGGGATTGAAGTTGCCGGAATGGTATATTATTCCGTCGTTGGTGCCATTGTACCTCCATTTCAGATCGTTGCCATGCCGAAAAAGCAGCCTCTCTGAATTATCCGCTGTTGCGCGAAAAGTTAACTGAGGGTATGCACCGCTATTCGCCAGGATGAACGAGCCGATAGTGATTACATTACCGGTTAGGGTGCCTCCGCTCAAAGCCAGCGCCCCGACCTCGGCGGCAGTATAGGTCGGCTTCGAGGCCGCTTTAGCCCACGGGTATACGTCAGAGGCCGGAAGAGATGTAGGTGCACCGGACACGTCCGCCCACCGGGTCGGGTAATACTCCGGTTTTCCGGTGATCTGATCCCACGACGAAGCCCCGGCGATGGACGAGACCGGCACGTTTACAAAATGCGTCCCGTTGTACTTGAGAATGTCCCCGGAGGCAAGATTAGTCACTGCCACGTCCACCAGATCGACCAACGCACCGGAGAAGCCGCCGGAGAGGGAGCCGTCCGCATAGGCTGTGATGCCTTTGAGCCCGAGAATATCGTACTTGACTTTCAGCGCCGGTGTGCCGTCCACCGTGACCACTTCGAATACGGCATCCCATGTTGGCTTAGGCAGATAGTTGCCCGCTACAACGTCATCGGTCAGATCGGAGAGTTTCGTTGGCCGGCCCGTCACTAATTCCCAACTCGTCGGGTAAACCGTAGGCTTGCCGGAAAGGTTGGCCCAGGTCAGATAACTTGAAATATCGCTTGCCTTGAGGTAGCTGTTTGCGGTCAGGTATTGTGCAAGGGCCGCAGTATCGAGACCGACTAGATCGGCGAGCGGCTTTGCAGACCAATGTGTGGCCCCGGCCAGTTGTACCATCACCCGGTCGGCGGTAGGTACCTCGTCGGCCCACTGCCCGACGTTGACCAACTCTCCAAGGGAACCGGATGCACCGCCCCCGGAGGTGGAACCCAGGCCGTAAGCGCTGATGCCTTTGAGGCCCGCAATATCCAACTTCACGTTCAATACCTGCACGCCGTTAACCGTAGTCACCTCGAATACCTCGTCCCAGACGGATTTCAGCAGATAATTGCCCAGGCTCGATGCTTTGGCGAAATTCTGTCCGAGCACCCATTCCTTCGTAGCGTACAGGGCCAACCCGTCGCTGCCGATGAATCCTTGTGCGGCAACCCATGCCTGCGTCGCGTATTTGTTGGCGGTCAGGTATTCAGCAAGCTGTGTTTCATTCAACCCGAAACCCAAATCTCCACGTAGCGACACTTTCCCGGCCAATATGGAAAAATAGGCCGGGTCGAACGCGGCGATACCGAGACGGGAATCCGAAGCTACCGGTAAATCGTCCTCCGTAAATACGCTCCCCGCGTCGATCTCCGCGCCGGAAGTCATCGACAGGAATAGGTGCCGGTTACGAATCACCGCGTCCAGAATACCCACACCGTCGGAACCATGTCCGTCGGCCACGGACAAAACGAACCGTGCGCGGTTCAGGTACGAAAGATCGGGATCGGTAGATTCCGTATTTTGTATGAATGTCGTCACAAGCCTCATAGGTTGATGCCTCCGATTTTACAGCCCATCAAATAGATTACATCGGTCATTGCTATTGCTACCTTCCCGGTTTCCCGCTCTGTTAGTTTCACTTCGATTTTGAGCAGTCCGGGGTATATTTTACTGGTAAAAGCAGCGGGAACGGTTACGGTCAGTTCCGAGGTTCCTACGCGGTTCACGATCAGATACCCGCCCTCGTTCGTACTCATCGTGAGAATACGTCCGCGCGAAGCGTTGTACAGGATCGCTGTAATGTCGTACCCGGTGATGTCCACCGGTACGTCTGCATCGTCCTCGTATGCGGCGAAACCGACTGTTATGGTCTCTCCCTGATAGAAATTATTACCCGTTGCCATGTCTTAAAGAATCATCCCGCCCCGGATCGAGGGGCATTTTACCAATGGTTTGTACTCCGGGAAATCCTCCCGGTGCGCCTCGATATGCCGGATTGCTTTGCCCAAAAGAGCATTGGCACTGTTCAGCGCACTATCCATCGCCAATTCCCGCTGTTTGTCCGTTGCGGCATTCGCATGGTTCGCATAAGGAAGCATCGCGCCGGTGTTGCCTATCGGTGTCGATACCTCCGGGATCACGTCGTGCCGGACAAAATACGCGAGGGCCGGTTTGAGGTAAGTGTTTACGAACTCCGGGTATCTCCCTTCGGTCATCGCGTCATACATTTCGCCGAACGCGGGACGGATGTAGCGCTCCTGCGCCGCCTCGATTTTCGTCTCCTTGATAATCCCCGGCGTGATCTGCTCCACACTGGAGAATGCCAGGTCGATAACCTCACTACTCGTTATCAGTACCATTTTTCGACTGTTTTAGGTTTGCCAGGAAAACCTGCTGTTTCGGGTCGTTCTCGTCGTAATCCAGCCCGTCGGCCTTGCGTGCCTCCCACACCATCATGTACGAGGGTTTCAGGGTTATGGGGGGCCGGTTGATGATTTGCAGCGATGAGGTGTCGATTCCGGCCATATTTTCCAACACTTTCCGGATCGGCTCCATCAGTTCGGCCTGTTCGCCGAGGATCACCGTATTCAGTGCGATTTCATACTCATGCAGGATACGGTCAGAATTAAATCCCGACGTCCAGTCCAATCCGCTCAGTGACCGGAACCACGAATGAGCAACAACAATATCTGTTGTAGACTGCTCGTGCAGTGCCTGCCAGTCTCCCTCGTTCGACGAAGTGATCGGAATGAATTTCGACCCATCCTCGCCTCCGCTGTTTTTTACCAGGAACAATACCTGTCCCGGTTTCCCCGCAAACTTATTTTGTGCCGCTTCGGCGATCTGTTTGGCCTCTTCCTCGTTGTTCACATCGCTGTCGAGGGTCATCACACCCGAAAGCTGAAACGAGTTGTCCAGACGGCTGATATTCCATTTGTCCGTCTTGTAGGCGATGGCCGACACATTCAACCCGGCGATATAGGGCGGCACGCCGTAGTTCTCGAACATCGGCTCATAATCTTTGTAGTGGATAATCGAGCGCAGCGTACCGTCCGGGGCTTCGTCGAACTGAGGATAAAGCGGCAAGGTGGGCGCTTGCATCGGTGTGTATTCCCGCCAGTTGTGACAGAGGGTAATGTGTGATTTGTCTTTCGACAGGCGACATTTGGTCGCATCCTGATGGTAGAATGAGACGAACGAGCATTTGCGGTTGGTTACGATTTCAAGAAAAGCATTCCCGAACAGGGCTTTGTCGAATGCCAGCTTGTTGATCACCTGCCGCAGCGTTTCGCCTGTCCCGTTGGCCGCCTCCACGATCATTTCCAACTCCGGTCGGTTTTCATCGAAGGAAAACCCTTTGCCGGAGATATAATCCGCTTTGTCGTTGATGATCCGCCGGTGCGCCGTCGAACGCCGTGCAAGGATGGAAAGGGCATAGGGAAACATATTGTCGGTTCCCCACCTCCAGCAGTTACCCGTGGCGGCCATCGTCGAACCTATCGAAACGAACGGATCGACCCGGTTTTCGGTCACGAAGGCTTTAACGGTCTTGTTCGTCTGTTTTTGCTTTCTCATCGCTCGAAACGCTTACTCCTTTGAACAATACTACATCGTGCAGGTATTTCAGGTCTTTTTGTGTGCAGCGGGACAGGACAAACCGAGCCCCGTCCGTCCGTTTGTAGGGCGGTGCCGCCGCCACGATTTCGGCGTTTTCATAGCCGGGTCTAATGCTGTATTTCTTTGCCATAGTTTCGGTTTTTAAAGAAAGGGAAGCCGCATGGACTTCCCTTTCATGCAACATGATGGATGGGAAGATTTACGCTCCCGGCGCTGCGGTGAACAGCGCGTCCGTGTCACCCGAGTAAATGCGCGATTTCTCGGTGTGGTCGCAGGTCAGCGTCACTTCGTCGCCATTGGCATCCGAGAACTTTTTACCCGTCGTGCCGGTAGACTGTGAGATACGCAGCGGACGTTCCAGTTTCACGTCCTCGCCATAGCCCACCACGAACGCATCGCCGTTGGGGGTAATCACTACGGCCACCAGACCGCAGTACGAAGCGTCGATGATCTCCTGCACGGCTTTGCGCGAGGCGGCGTTCATCGTCGGCAGCTTGAATACGAGTGACTTGGTGATGACCACCGAGCCGTTCTCGCGCTTGGTGTCCTCCTTGAACTCCGCCTCATCTTCGAGGAACTCGTACTTGCTGAATGCAGACTGAGCGGCGAGCGTGATCGCCGAATAGGCGTCACTGTCGGCATCGAGGGTCGCACCCTTGAAGTTTTCCTTTTCGATCAGGCCGATGGTCAGCACACCGCCCGAAGTCTTTTTGCACACTTTCGTGTAACCTGTAAGAATTGACATAATTTTTGTTTGAGGTTGGTTTATTCAGTAATAGTTACGGCACAGGTCGCGGTTTTTGCTCCGTCCACCGTTTTCACCGTAATGGTAGCCGATCCTGCCGCCACACCGGTGACCTTACCCGTTGCATCGACGGTCGCTTTGGTGTCGTCCGAAGAGCTCCAGATCACGGTTTTGTTGCCTGCATCATCGGGAGAAACGGTAGCGATCAGCGTAGCGGTAGCGTCTTTAGCGACCGACAGCGTGTTTTTGTCCAGCGTCACCCCCGTAACGGCCACAGGCAGCGCGATGACAATCAGCTCGGGAAGCAGGTAGTCGCATCCGGCCATGAAGATCGCACGCTGGCGGTTCTCCATCTCGTCGGGGTTGTACCACATCCGCACCTCGGTGCCGGGGAAATCGGACGTGTTGACGGCCATTGCCAGGTTGCGGCGATCCGTCAGGATGGCGAACGACTGCGGCATGTCGGCCATAGTGGGCAGATACCCGGCCAGTTTCACGTCCACCAACGGAATGCCTTTGTATTTCAGGCCGGGGCGTCCGTTTTGCTTGGCGGCATAGGCCGATTCCAGCACCACGGCGTCGAGTGATTCCTCATAGTTCTGGTAAACGTCCGAAGTGACCAGATAAACGAGGTTACCCTGGTCTTTGAACTGTTTGAGCACGAGGGGCGCATTGTCCAACAGGTTTTTCAGCACCGCTTCGGCAGCGTCCGGGGTCGCCATCGACGGACACGCGATAGATTTCACGTCGTCCTCGCCGGTGCCGATGTCGGCTTTGATCCGCTTGAGGAAGCCGTCGAAGGAGTTGAAGCCCGATTCGCGCGAGGTGTCGCCGCACCACATCGTCACGCGGATTGCTTCGGCGATGGCCTCTTTGAACAGCGCGGTTTCGGCGGCTTCCAATTCGGTACCGGACAGGTCGTCGAGATTCACGTCCGAACGGTTCGTAATCAGCTCGTAGATCATCGAGAAGTAATCCGAGGCAGAGTAACCCATCTCGCTTTTTACCTTCGACAAATTGATCGTTTTCTGGAATTTGTCGGCGATTGCCCCTCCGTCCCAGCCTTTCTTGTACGCTTTCAGTACGTCTACGGCCCGTTTCCAGAAATTGAGCGTAGTGGGAACCGGCATGTTGTACATGATCTTCACGCCGAGGTCGGCCGCATCCGGGCCGGTGAGCATCGGACGGAAGAAAATTTGCTCCAACTCACGTCCTTCGTAAGTTTTAGGATTTTTGATTACTTTTCCCATGATTCAGAATTATTTGAAGTTTTTGACGTCGTTTTCGTAAGCGGCGGCGTTACCTTTGAGCGATTCACCCGCAGGATCGGGATCTTCACGGTCTTTGGTTTTCGTCGGCGCGGCTTTGAGTTTGTCGATCTCGGATTGCTTGTCTGTTACCTGCTGTTTCAGGTTCGCAATCTCGGTATCCTTGTCGGTGACCGACTGTTTGAGGTTTGCGATCTCCGCGTCTTTTCCGGCGGCATTATCCGTCAGGTCGGCAATCTTCTTGTCCCGCGCCTCCATTTCGTTGTTGATGCGCTCCAGTTCGGCATCGGTGATCTCCATCTCCGCGTCCTTTTCCAGTCCGAAGAAGTTGAGAATCCCTTTCCAACTCTCTTTCAGTTTGATTTTCATGTTATTGTCGTTTTTGATTTGTTTGTCCGCCGGAATATCCGGCAATTTCAGGTTATGAATCGAAGTAGCGTCGAGGTTCGTGATGCCCGATGACTTGGTGATATTATCCACCAAACCCGCCTCTTTGGCCTCTTCGGGGGTCAACCATTCGCCGACTTTCATCAGAGCGGTGAAATCCTCGGCAGACCTGCCGGAGCGGTTCGCATAGATACCCGCAATAAGCTCGTCCGTCTTGTTCAGCATGCGGATGGCCTCCTCCAACTCGGCGGAGTTTCCCTCTGCGTAGGCACTGGCCCGGTGGATCAGGTACAGGGAGTTTTCCGAGATATTGCGCCGTCCGGACGAGGCGGCCTGTGCGATGATGGTAGCGGCAGAGGCCACATAGCCGTAGCAGTTGGTCGTAACGGTGGCTTTGAGCCCCGACAGGGTGTCGTGGATCAGCAAAGCGTCGTTAACGCTGCCGCCCAGAGAGCGGATGTTAACCGTGATGGCCGGGGATTTGATGTCTTTGAGTTCTCCTACCGACTTTTTGAACTTGTCGTAGGTGGCAACCCGCTCGTCCGGGTTGTCGAACTGCCACCATTCGGGAATGCCGATGATTCCCTCGATGTCGATAATGACTTCGGCGGCTTTATTGGTGATCTTGATCTCTCCGAGTGAGGGCATACGTTCGCTCTTTTCTTACAAATGGAATGAGCGAGACGTTAGTGCAAACGAAAATGAAAAAAATGAAAATATTTTTTGATAAGCGTAACAATTCCCTTACAAAAAGCGTTTGTATAATACATAAGGGAAAGCAAACACACTTAAAATTTTAAGGCAAAGTATTTGCATTTCCTTTTTTACAGTGCTATATTTGCACTAACATCATTAAGCTCTTGGCTTCCGCTTGCTCTTTCTTTATAATGGGCATGCTTGACCCAAGAGCATTTTTATTTTACCTTATTGCTACACCTATGCTTCCTGTTAAACGAAATCGTCAACCTAGGCGAGCAGATATCCCATGTATTACCACACCAATTAAAGTTGCGGTTCTTGTTGACGGTGGGTATTTTCTAAAACGCTATAACGCACTTTATAATAAAGGGCGGAGCAATACCCCGGAAACGGTTGCTAACGATATTTATAGGTTAGCCCATTCTCACGTTGGTAATGAGAATTACTTATACAGAATATTTTATTACGATTGTCTGCCTCTGGATAAAAGGGTACACCATCCATTATCCCATGTTTGTATCAATTTTGCAACATCTCCGTTATCGGTATTTAAAAAATCATTAATCGCAGAATTAAAGAAGAAGCGTAAAGTAGCATTAAGATTAGGAACCCTCAAAACTAGTGATTGGCAGATTAAACCGGATGCGGTCAAGATGCTTTTCAAAAAAGAAAAGAAATTTGAGGATTTAACGGAACAGGATGTAATCTACGAGGTCAGACAAAAGGGCATTGACATGAAAATAGGGGTGGATATCGCATCAATGGCCTTAAAACGGTTTGTCGATAAAATAGTTCTCGTGGCGGGTGATTCCGATTTCGTTCCCGCTGCAAAATTGGCGAGAAGGGAAGGGATCGATTTTGTTTTGGATGCGATGTATGCACCCCATATTGAAAACTCTTTATACGAACACATTGACGGCTTAAAAAGTTTCCCTTTGTACCGAAAGCCGGCTGCAAGCACACCCTTGGAGAATAATAACCCCAACGAAGAAGATTAAATACCTATTAATAAGGGCGATAAAAAAGCCCGCTATCAGCGGGCTAAAAGCATAATTTACGAACTTTAATTTCGTAATCTTTTTTTACTGGCTGTAACTTTAATACGAACCGTAACCCCGTTAATTCTTGACGTACTAAAAGAATCGTAGCTATCCTCCACCTCCTGGGCCCTTTCTTTTGTCAATCCGCATTGCTTACTTTTAGTCCGGACTGTGTAAGGGTAACCTGGCACAGAAGCGCCTGCCACACTGTACGTGGTACTGATGGTAAACTCATAGCAATAAGTTGGCCCCGGATTGGGATCAGGTTCCGGTTCTTTCTCATCTTTACTGCATCCGGCGAATACAAGTGCAGAAACACATAACAGGAATAGTAGTTTTTTCATAATCAGGATAGTTTGACAGTGCAATATACAGGAAATTATACAATTAAAAAAGCCCTCTTTCGAGGGCTCTCGTTTAGTAACTGTTCGGCAGAATGCGATGTTTCAAATAGCCGAATATACCGATGCTACTATAAGGCCTATTGCGACTATCGCTATTATTACCCATACGACGGCTTGAATATCGGAGTGTTGGCCAATCGGCGTATCTTCTCCTTTCAGAGAACAATTATTGCTATCGCTCGGCAGAAAATGCTTTTTCATTTTCTTCACATCATTCGTCATCCCCCACAATTTAAAGAATAGAATAATTTGCAAAACACCGAAAACAATGAGAATGATGCTAACTAAAAGGGTAATGCCTTCCATAATCAAATGCAATTATTCGATTTTGATCCCCAAGCGATTTTTTTCAGGGATGTTGAAATGTTGCTGATTACTTTTAGTAAAGCCCACGCCCCAATAGCGGAAATAAGCACCGCGATAGCAGCACCGATGGTAGCCCATTTACCGTCATCATTTCCCGACATCGCAAATAAAACTATTGAAGATAAAATGCCAATTACTAAAATTACAACTGCGATAGACGACAAAATGTCTTCGTCAGTCGTGTTTTTACAGGCAACAAAATTTACCTCTTGTGCATTGGGTTCAGAGGTTTTTTTCTGCTGTTTTGCGTTTTTTTTGTTAGCCTGTAAAGATGAAATCGAATAGCCACAGTAATAGCACAGGTCACAGTCATCTTCAATCTCCTTTTTACACTCTGGGCAAGTCCACATTATTATGTAAATTTAGTTAAACTGAAAGCTAATATAATCATTTTCCGCCAATAATAGTTGCCATCGCTTTAATTCGAGCAACATTTTTTTGAACTTTAGTGATGTCTTTTTCAGAAACGTAGACTTTGATATTGTCAATTCTCTCGGTCGTAGCCTTTATCATACGTTCAGTTTGCCGATAATATGTCCGCAAATCATCCCGCATAGAAGCCAACATTTGCCCGTTGCTGGGCGGTAGTGGTGCCGGTGTTGGCAATGACCATCCGGAGCCGACAACTCCGCCATTCTCGAATTTTACGCCGTTCGTCGCGTTAATCGCCGAAAATAGGGGAAGATACTGAGCGGCGGATCGTTTGTTAATTACCGCGAGGATTTCGCCGCCTTCCACCTCTGCATTCACGGGCTGACCGTTCACCATTAACGGGATTCCGCCCTGCGAATGGGATGGGCCTTGCAACATTCCCATAGAAACGCCGTTTTTACCATCTCCGATAGGTACGATACCTCCTTGGGCGAATTGTTGATTAGAAATCACAGCCGTTTGAGCGATACCGTTTGCCGTTAGGAAGGCTGTTTGTGCGATAGCCATAGCTAATTTCCAGCCTGTAAGGCCGGTTTCTGACCATACTTTTGTGATACCGGCAGCCGTATCGATTGCAATGCCCATAATTTTCAGCCGTTTTTCCCGCTCGAATGCAGCGCGTTCGGCCTCTTCTTTTTTCCGGTCGGCTTCGGCATTGGTTGCTTCTACTGCCTTGTTATATGCTTTCTCGGACATCAGGCCCTTGTTATACCTCAATTCAAGGGATTTCAACTCTGAATCCCGCTCCGCGTCGATCCGTTCCTGCTCCAGTTTCAATCGGCGTTGCGAAATTTCGGTCTGAATGTCGATAACGGCCTGTCCGATTTCGCGAGCGGTATCAGCGGCCTGGTCTATCAGTTCCTTTCGTTTTTGTTTGAACTCCTTACGGTCGTCTTTATCGTCTGGATCATAACCGAATAATCTTGCAAAGAAACTGCCTACCTTTTTTAGTTTCGGGTTTTTGGGGTCTTCTAGCTCATTGCCTTTATTCTCATTATTAGCCAAATCAACACCGATCTCCGCTGACATTTTATTGTATTCGTCCACGGTGATTTTTCCAAGACTGTACAAGCGGTCGATTTCGGCTTTGTGGTTCAATATTTTTGTTTTCTCTAGGTCATTTTCGGCTTTTGCTTTCAGATAATCTTTTTCTTTTTCTTTAATTTTTAGACTTTCGATCCGGGCGATTTCTTTATGGTAGTTCGCCGCAGCCTGGGCATCGGCTTTAATGCGTTCCCCGTGTGGAGAGGCGGCCAGTATTTTTTCCTGTTCTTTTTTATACCACTTATCGATTTCGAGCAAATCCGTGCCGTTTTTCTTGGCCTTCATCAATTTTTCGGCATGCTCAATTTCAAGTAATGCCAACTGTTTGGCCGTGCCGTCCTCCATAAGTGATACTCGAAATTTCTGCGTATCTAAGCCATGTCGGATTTCCTTTTCATCCCACTTTTCATTGATTTCAAGGATTTGATTACGATTCCATTCCTCAAGCTCTTGTAATTTTTCGGAATTTCCGTTGTACTTTTCAAGATCATTTCGATACTCCTGCTCTTGCTTGGTCAGGTCTTTTTCCCGGCCCTCTCGCATGTATTTGATCGTGTCGTCCTCGATCTGTTTTCTTTGATCAGCAGCCTTTTTAGCGGATTTTTTCGCAGCCTCATTAGCTTTTTTATCCCAGCCCGCATTAATTTCAGAGATGCGTCGATTATTCCACGCCTCGATTTCCTGTCGGGCCTGGGCATCGTCATTATACGCTTTTAACTTTTCTTCATATTGTAATTTTTGGTCCCGTAAATCTTTTTCCCTTCCTTCGGCCATCATAGAGATGAAATCTGCTTCACGTTGAGCCGCTGTTTTTGCTACCGCAGGAAGTTTATTGAGATTGTTTTCGACAAAATCAATTAATTTATTATCTGCTTCTGTAAGCGCATCTACTGCCTGAACCGGATTTAACCCTTTCCCCTCCAATTCTTCATATAATTCTTTATTGGAATTTTTGAATTTTTGGGTGGCTTTGTCGTTAAGTATAGAGATTTGATCTATTCTGGCATTATACCGACTAGCCATGTCTATTATTGCAACACCGCTCCCTTCGAATAAGCCAATTTCTTTTCTGACCAATGAGGCTAATTGCGGATAATCTTTTGCTAGCAGATCTAGATTGTTGCTGATTTCTTTGCGCAGATCATACCCAGATTGGAGGATATTTACTTTGGGAAGAGATTCCAGCATTTTCGTGTACGTATTCATTTCGCTGAATCCTTCTGTCATAACAATTTTTTGGCGTTGCTGCGCGTTTTCCATCATTGTTGTTCGCGTCGCTGTGACTTGTGCAACAGTCAAAATATCTCTCGCTAATTGCTGATAGGTTCCTGATGCTTCACCGTTAAGAATTTTTTCGGTTTCGATCTGCCCAAAATAGGTCGGGTATAGATTTTGCAACTTTTCGACAGCGTTTCTTCTCGTATCTATCGATAGGGCGGTATTCTGCGTAGCGTGATATAGCAAATTAAGTTCTACGATTTCTTTTTGCGCATCTACTTGCCCCTGTACCATAGCCTCATTAAATCGTTTTTGGGCTTCTGCGGTGACGTTAAATGCCTTTTCCCCCCTAAACAACTCTTTCACCCATTGTCCGATCTCTTTACCGTAAGCAGTAAGCAGGGTGATCCCTACAACGAGTATGGTTTGCCACGAACCGAGTGCGGAAAGCACCTGCCTCCATACCGGTATCGTGGCGTGTCCTTCCTTTCGCAATTTCTCGTTGGCCGCCGCAGCCCGCTGTAATTCGTCAGCGAACATCGGTAGGTTGTTTGAAATAGCGAGGAAAAACTGTTGCAGGCTCATAGTCAGGGATGGTAATTCGCGCGTCAGCTGCTGCACCTGAAAATTTAGGGGATTGAATCCGCTTGCATAGTTACCGACGTTTCGTCCGAAACGACCGGTAGACATTTCGAGTTCAAGGATTTTCTTATTGAGCCCGTCTATTTCTTTTTGAAGTTGTACCCCCTTTGCCGATTTTTGCTTGGCCTCACCGAGCGCGTCAAATTGCTTTGTAAGGGTTTTTAAAGTCTCCCTTAACTGGATCAGCGAGTTAGCCTCTGCCATTTCGGCCAAAGCCATACTTTTTTCGATCTGCATAGCTTTTCTGCGCTCTTCGGTCAAAGCGGTAACCTCTTTCCGGTTGGCGATGAGCTTTTGTCTGAGTGCTTCCGATGCCGATTGATACTCTTGCTCGGAAATAACCCCCTGTTTGAACTGTTCGTTAAGTTCCTGTTGTTTGATTGTCAGGTTTCGCGTTTCTGATTGAGCCGCTTTTAGCTTCTCTTTGACGCGTTCCAATTCCTCGTAGGCGGTTTTATAGTCTACAACTATCCTAAAAACTTGTTCGTTATCAGCCATAATATTGATTTTTAAGTTAATTTTCCTTCAAAAACACGCATTCTGTCGGCTCGGCGCTGGCCGGGTCGTAGTCGTTGATCTCTTCCAGGCGGCAATAGACATCCTCCCCGCCGATACTGAGGCGATACAGCGCGCGGAAATCCCGCCGCAGATCGTTCGGCAGCATGAGGTTTTCCACGTCCGCCGGGGATAGCTTCACCTGCGCGGTGATCCGCTTACCGTAGTTGTACGATTCTATCGTTTTCGCATAGTAGGATTTCAGGCCGTTTGCGTCCTCGAAATGCAGGTTGTCGAACGACACCTCCGGAAACGATTTAATCGCCGTATTCACGCCTTTATCGCGGATAAGAAGGCTTTGCCCTTCCGGTAGGTCTGTCATTCCGAGGTATTCGCACACTTTCATCGACGCATCCAAATCCAATTCCCACGGGTCGGACGGCTCGTCATCTTCCGGGGAGAAGTCGATTAGCGAAATAGCCGCCGCACCCGGGATTTTTTCCTCCACTACGGTAGTCGCTACGAATTGCGGGTTGGTCAAATCCTCTTCGTCCTCGGCGTGGTATTTCAAAATATCTTCTCTGTAGGTGCCTAACTCGGTTCCGGTCTCTTCGTTGTGCCGCTCTATCACATCGTCGGTCTGATAGCCGAGTACCACAGTTTTTCCAATATTGCTTCCCGCATCCTCGATCTCGATCTCCTGCGAGTAGTCCATCCGCCCCCGCCAGTCTATCGGCGTAGAGGTGTAGAATGTCTCCCGCGGCTCGATATACACCTCTTTGGTCTCGGCGTTGGTGTAGAACATCAGGTCGAACATCTGTTTCACGGCGCTGATGAAATCCATCTGCGTAATACCCGATTGGAGCATGTTTTTCGCACTGAGGGCCGTACCGTAGCCGGGCCGCTTACAGAAATACGCCTTGACCGTCGTGTTGTTCGTCAAGGCCAGTTGGATGTACGGTGTTTTGCCGTCGGCCATATTCGGCGCGTTGGAACTGGAGAATACCGGTGTTTTGATCGTCATTGTCTCCCCGGCACTCAAAAACCTCGGCTCTACGATATATTTCAGTTTGATCGTGGCCGAATTGTCGAGGGCGAACATCTCGATCTCCATATTCGTCTTTTTCCAGACCATCCGGGACGGGAAAATCGGGTTCGGTTCCCCGATAAATATTTCGGCGGTACTTGACACGTTGACCGTACAGACGAAAGAGCCGCTTTGGCCGATCTTAACGTATGTCTCGTCGTATTCGCCGTTTTCATCGTACTCTCCGTCCTTGTTATGCCGGAACCGGATATAGTGCTTGTCGTCGTTGATAGTCCCCTTCGTCAGCCGGTAGATATACATGTATTCGCCCTGCGGGGTGTTTTTCGATATGTCCGTGCGGTCGGCCTCGATACACTCTTCCGGCACCGCTTCCCCGTCCACAGTGTCAAACCAGATCAATTTGCCGTATTTATCACCTTCGGCGGCGTACTCGGTGCTGATCCCGGTGACATATTCGAGATTGTACTCGAAGCCTATCACCATGTCCTCCTTAGCCATGAATACCGGCTCGGTGACAGCAGGGAATATTACGCACCCTCCCTTGTCGTACACATCCTCCAGCACCTCTTCGTCGGCGGATTCCTCCTCCGGCCTAACAGTGTCTACGATACGTCCGATTTCATTAAATCCGAACTCATAGCGTTGGTTCGTCACGATGAAATAAGGCTCTCCAGATGCGAACTTACCCGCGAGGAAGTCGTATTTGTCCTCCAGTTCTGAGGTGTCGTACTCTTCCCACTCCCCGGCCACGACCAAACGTCCGAAAAGCGCGTTATTTTCAAAGAAATCCGAACGGATCGAGTACCCGTACTGGCCGATGATCTTCTCCATGAGCAGCCGCACGTTGAAGAAAGGCAGGTAGTCGGCCAGCGTGGTATAAGGCCGGGGAACAAACGTTCCGCTCGTGCCGCTCTTCCTGTCTGTGTTCTCGTCGTTGATCCGGCGCACGTACTGTCCCTGGTAGACCGGAAACAGATAAACCCCGCCAGTGGATTCCAACAGGCTTTTGATCGTGGCGGCAGAGAATACCCAGCTACCTAATCCGTCCGTTTCGTTGAGTTTCGCTTCGGCGGCCTTTTTCGCCCATTCGTACTCCGCGCCGATCAGGTTCACTTCGTATGAGGCATTCAGCAGGTTGTTTACCGTTACCTTCGTAATTTGTGCGGTGCCGGTCATCACCACCACGCCCCCGGCCTCCAGCCGGGCCGGGTGTTTGGCGTTGTTGAACTGCTCGACCCCGTGAAGCTGATCGGCGAACTGCATGATCTCTTTGTTGCGGGCGGTGGCCGGAACTTCGATAGACTTTGAAAAGGCCGTCAGGCTCTGGGAGGGATCTTCCACGCTCCCGATGGAGAGCGTAATTGCGGCGTCGGTCTGCTGATCCGTATCGAGGCGTTTGCCGTCTATGTACAGGTCGATCATGTCGTTTGCATTTTTTCGGTGTCGATGGATCGGAAGGTTAACTCAAGCTGCGGCATCTCCGCCTGATCGAATGTCGTAATCACGTCCGAGGTAATGTCGATGGGAATAGCCTGGTCTCCGTCAATCAGCCACACTTTCGGCGCACTGACGATCTCGCCCAGCCATTCGAGCATGAAACCCGGAAGCCCCCCGGAAGAGATATTGCGTTCGTCCTCCACTTCCGAGGAAACCGTCCGCCAGCCTTCCGCCGTTTTGATCTTCGTGCGTTCGGTGGTATAACTTTTATCGAGGTCGGAGCGGAACGTATAATAGTCGATCCCGCCCCGGCGGTTCCACCACGCGATACGGACACCGCACCCGGAGCGAACAATCCGATAATCCACTTCCGGCAGGTCGTAACACCCGAGCGTGGGTTTTATTTTGATTCCGGCCATGCCCGCGGGATCGGCACCTTTGAGCTGCACCGCCTCGGCGATGGAATCGTAATGCACCACCAGTACGGCCACTCCGTCGATAGACGAATTAGGCATTTGCAGGGTGATTTCCTGCCCGTTTTTCATCGTAACGATAATTGTCCCGGCCAATACCTGTTCATCTACCAGATAGCTCAATTCGTCCCATTCTCCGGGTCGGAGTATCCGCGGCCCCGGCGCATTCGACAGCAGGGTGGACAAAGCAAGATCGGTAATCCCCGAAGTGAGCAGCACCGAGGAATCCGCAGTCACGTCGATCCGGGCCGTTACCGTCCGTTTCACGGCATGGACAAACGAGAGGCTGTCATCGATCACCGGTGCCGTTTCGATCAGGTTACGGTAATATTCCGATACGTTTACCGCAATTGGGCCCGCGGTTACAAATTGTTTCATTCCGAGTACCGTCGATCCGTCGAGAATCTGCACGGTCTCTTTCTCCGTACCCGTTTTGGTCAGGGTATATATTACCGGACGATATACGCTGCTGAATTTCTCCGGTTTTGCTGTCAGGTCTATCATGCTGCTTGTTTGATTTCGTTAAACATGGTTTCGATGTGGTAGTTGACCAATTCCCCGCATGCCGCGTGAATACTCCGGTCGATTGTGCTTTCCTGGTTTTGCAGGGTGCGCGTGATAAACAATGCCGGGGCGATTCCTTTGCGACGGATCGAGCTCTGGAACATAAAAGCCGTAGAACGTTCGCTGCGACCCTCTATCACAATCCGCTTTATCCTGATCCACTCGATTAGCGCTTCAATAGGTACCCCTTTCGCCCCGGCCCGGCGCCCGTTCTCTACATACTTCGCGTAATAGACCGCCGAACCGACGATCTCGAAACCGCTCATAGTCTCTTTTACCACGGCCTCGATGCTGTTTATCAGTGTCCCGGAGGCCACGCGCATTTGTACCGAAAGCTCCGTTTGCAAGGCTTTTTTCAGGTGTTCGGCCAACTGGCCCAGTATGTCGAGGGGCTTACTCATTGCAGAAATACACGTCGGCGAGGAAGGTTACCGTCTGGGAAAGCTCCCCGAACGAGGTGAATGCGAACTCGTCCGGTTTGATCGTCACTTTGTCGGTGGAAATGACATCGGAGATCATCGGAAGCGTAGCGATCCCTTTGCGCGCGATGCGTTCCAGTTCCTCCCATTTTTCCTCTTTCTGCTGCTCGTCGTACTGTTCGTTCTGCACGAACAGGTACAGGACGATTTTGTAGGTCACTTTGCCGTCGTTACGTCCGCTCATCCCGGCCACCTCAATCGGTGTAAGCCACAGCGCGGGCAGGGTCAATTCGCTGCCCTGTATTTTGTCTGCGAACCCCTGAAAGAATCCGTATCCCTCACTGAGAAATGCCGCTTTGATCGCCTCTATTAATTTCTTCCTCATATTCTTCGATTTTACACTCGTATTCGAATTTCAACCGGCGCAGGTACTCGAAATGCCCGGCACATTTGGCCCGGTCGCACCGGCATTCCCGGTTGTAAAGCATGTCGAGGAGGGCCACGCATACCCGCCATTTTACAATCCTCTGGTCGCTGCTACTATCTCCCATTTCTGTTTCTCGCGTTTGAGTTTCGCGTCCAGTATGCGGACAAATTCATAGGCATTCAGCCCCTCTGCATACGGCAGTTCGCTGGGTTTGTCGTCCGCCACGAACAGCAGTTTGTCGCTCCATGTGTAGGGATCGTCGCTCGATTTATCCCCGCCTTTGTCCGATCCGTAGAGTTTCGGAAATTCCCCTCTCAGATAGGCGTGCATTTCCATCAGGCGGGTGTATACTTCCAGATAAATGCTCATCGACACGTCTCCCATCTTTCGGGCGCGGGTTTTGGCTCCCTCCTCGTCGTATGGTTCCCCGTCCGGGCGGCATAAAACGGCCAACAGCAGCGGTGCGAGGGTCAAATCTCCGGTAGCGGTAATATCCGACGCATCGCAAAACTCCTTTGCCGTAATTCTTTTCAGCGGCACCGCATTACCCAGCGCGTCGGTGCCGGTTGTGGGGATAACCAACCGTTCCCCGTCCGTATTAAAGGCTTCGATCCCCTCCGGGTGGTACAAGGGAGCCGCCAGTAACGAAAACACGAACAGCGTCAGGCAGTGTTCCCCGAGCGCGTGTACATCCGTATCGGCGGTTTTGTCGAGTACCGGCAACGGGCATCCGGATAGCGCGTGCAGCGCCTTGCGCCAGAAGTCGAGCAAGGCCCCTACGTCATCCCCCTGAACCGGGGTAACTTCTTCCGCCGGGCTGACCAATGAACGGAAATGATCCGCCACCGCATCCGGTAGCTCCTTCACGAGCGCCTGCAATTTCACGGCGTCGGAAACGGGTAACTCCTGCCACCGGGTCGGGCAGGAGTATGTTTCGTGATCGATAGCGAAACTAAACATAGACTTTAGCCTCTTTGATGAGCTTGTGTATTTCACCCTGAATGCGGCGCATGCGGATGATCGGCCCACCGGCGGCGATCTGGGATTTTACGATCTCCCCGGCGGTGCTTTCCGCCGCGTTGAGCAGGTCGAGCAGGATTTGATACGGCGTGCGGGTGTCTTTCGGTTCCTGATAATCCGCCACGGCTGCGGCGTTCTGGTCTCTTTTTGGTCTTGCCATAATTGTAAGTTTTACGATCCTATCCCATGTATAGAATCCGGTTGTTTTTATTGATGATCTCCTTTTCGACGATCCCGGTCAGTGCGTCCGGTGCATCGTCGTTCTTGTTTGCTTTGAATAATCGTTTGTAGGTGGTGAGGTGCGCGTACAACTCCGGCCAACGCAGGCGCCAGCCTTCCGGGAAACGGATATTTTGCAGTACCGTGGCGGAGTTGGTCAGAATGCGGGATTCCTTGTTACCTGATTGGTGGAACCACTCAACATGTACCGCCGTGGCTTTGCGTTGCACGTTCCGGGCAAACCCGCGCCCGCCGTTGTTGCTTTCAATCAGTGCCGCACGGGTGCCGTTACGAAGTAACATTTGCGCGGTGGCCGGTTCGGTTTCCTCCATTGGCGCCTGCGTGTATAGTACGTCGGTAATGTTGATTTGCCCCCCTTTCAGCACGTCGTAGCAGATCGAGCACAGGTAATCCGTGCCAGTGTCCGCGGTATCGGTGTAATTGGCTTTCCGGATGATTTCGTCCGGGCTGGCCGGGGTGTCATAGGTTTTGAAGTTATCACCGTACAAAAGGCCCTCTTTGGACGACGGGTGCCCCTGGTACATGCAGTCAAAGCGGAATGGATCGAGCGCGCGCCGCTGCTCCAGGCTTTCGAGGCTGTGACGCTCCGGCCAAAGCGGGGCACCGTAACGGCGCGGGTCGATCTCGGTGGGTTCGCTCTCTTTGATCGCTTCAAAGTTGAGTTTATACCAACCTGTGTAATCGGGGTTGATCTCTGAAAAAGAACCAAGCACCCGCACGCCCTCTTTGTCCTCCAGTATGCCGATCAAATCCTCCTCATGCCAGCGGGTGAAAACGATAAGTTCCTGCGATCCGTTATGCAGACGGGTTTTAACGGCTGACGTGTACCACTCCCAAACGCTTTCCCGTACGGTCGGGCTGTTTCCCTCCGCCGCATCTTTGTACAAGTCGTCCAATATCGCTATATCTACCTTGTTACCCGTCAGACCGCCACCCCTTCCGACCGACTGGAACGATCCGCCGTAACCGACAATTTCGAACTCTTCCGAGGTTTGTAGGTACGATCCTGCGACCGATTGCCGGGAGCCCGATTTGAGGCATGTGTCAGGGAATAAATTTTGATATGCCGCATCCGAAATAACGCGCTGTACCCGTTTGTTGAATTTCGTTGCCAGCGTGAATGCGTATGAAGCGAGGGCGATTTTTAATTCCGGGTTCAGCCCTAATAGGTAGGCCGGGAGAAGCTGCGACGATCCGAGAGATTTGCCATGCTGGGGCGGTACCGTTACAATCAGTTTTTTAATCGCACCACGGGTAAACAGTTCCAAAGCCTGGTAATAAGCCCGATGGAACGGTGATAGCTCCAAAGACGGCATTACGTACAAGGCGAACCGCTCGAAATTCTTTCGGGCGATCACCTCGGATAAATACCGGAGATCGGTAAAGGAACTTTGTTCGCTATTTGCCATATTTTTTAGCTATTTGCTCGATTTCCAATAGCGCCTCCGTGGGTAAATCGTTCAAGGGGGACGCGGTTACGTTTTGGCCGTTTGTCGTCACATCTTTTTTGTCGACCAAACCCAATTCCCGCGCGATAATGTTGCTTTCCAAAAGCCCCGCAGCGGCTCCTGTGAACTTCTGATCGTAGATAATATCCCTAATGCGCGTGGTGATGCCGAAATATTCGGCTTTATCCTCATAGTTGGCGAACGTCTGCCTGTCAATTCCTGCGAAAATGCAAAATCCGCAAATGCTCATTGCGCGCAGCTTCGGTAAATCCGCCACTAACCCGGTACCGAAAGCCTTACGTTCATACAGCGGGTTATTTTCCACCCAACTGAAATACTCAACGGCTTTCTTCCAAAGGCTTTCAGGGGAATAAGAGACAGGTTTCCCAACTCTGTTTTTCTTTGCTAACTGTGTGTAAGTATTTTTCTTCGGAGCTGCCATTTTCAAAGGTCTTTTCTTCCAAATGGAATGAGCCGGGGAAAAGTGCAAACGGGAACAAAAAATCCGACAAAAAGCCGGATTCACTGCAATTATTCTTTAAAAATTCCTTTTCGATGCAGAAGCGCTCTCACTTTCAAAATTGCGCTTCGCTGTTTGTAAAACAGTTTTCTACGGCTTTCCTCTCCCGGCCAGTCGTCCAGCCTTTTCCCTTCGACGGCTACCCACACGAATATCCGCCGTTCAAGATCGGTAAACGGCACTTGCTCTAAAATAGACTGCATAAAACCAGAATAATCTACATTCGTATCGGAGAATGTTTCCGGTGTTTCTTCCGAAGATTCGGACGTGAATTTTTGACCGGATTTATACCTGACGCCTGATTTTGGGAAACAGACTTGAAATCGGATAATTCGCTTCATCATAAATTCGGCTACCGGTTTACGCCCCGGTCTTGCGGCTATCAGTCGGTCGAGTTTGGACCCGTTGCGCTCAAGCAGTACGCGGAAGGATTCGTTTACGACCTCCCGCGCTTCCAGTTTCACCCCGTATTTTAGGCATAATGCCTCTGTGTGAGCTACCCAATCATCGTATCGTTCAGACACGTAATTATCAAAACTTGCACCCATCCGACTACTTTTTGTATTTTTTAATTCTTGCTTTGACCGCCTTCATTAGACAATTCTACTTTTAGTCCAATTTCAACCGCATTTATTACTGTTTCCCTTATAGGGTTTGTCTACCTTTAGAACAATTTGCCATCTTACGAAATACGGGATCGGCATCGTATTTATCTCTATAGGCTGTAAGATAATGCGTCAATGTTGAATGATTCCTGTTTATCGCGTTAGCTATTTCGATATACGTCAGGTTCCACCGCCTTAATTCGTATGCGAGAATGATTCTTGCCCGAACGAGTGGATAGTATCTGCTTTTACTTCTAATCTCTTCAAGGGAAAATCCGGTTACCGCTTCAACCTTTCGGGCAACTTCATTAATGATAGTCTCAGTAATCATCTCAACTCACATGTTTTAAAATCCACCGTCAACCGGTAAAATCCCAGCACATCCGAGCCGATAAGTCCTCTTACGTTCTTTCCGGTAGCTCGTCTTAGACTGGTCATGTCCTGTACCGCGAAGCTGGCCGAATACGGGATGCTGTCGAGCGTGAACGGGATTCTTCCAGTGGTCTTTAGAGGGATCGAGGTTCCGTCTACGCCGATTACCTCTAAGCCGGTAGCCATGTAGTAGATTTTCACCTCGTCACAGAGCTTTTTGTCCAGCATAGATGTAGACGCTCCGGTATCTATTAAGAATAGCTCCCGTTGGCCGTTTATCGTGGCATAGACGAAGGGGACACGGTCGAAGATGATCTTGCCCGGCCTGTTCTTGTTGAGCTCACAGGCGGCAAGAATCACGGCTATAAAGGCAAGAAGAAAATAAAGTAAGGTTCTTTTCATATTTCAGGTTTTTTGTTATATTTGCATTACCAATTTCATATTGGCTTTGGGTTAGTAGTAATAGGTTGGAGGGTGAGGCGGACACCCTCCGTTTTTTTTAGAACTCCGACCGCTTTTCATCGATCAGTTTACGCAACTCTTCCTTCATTTTTTCTATCTCGTGGCTCCGCTCCATGAGTTCCCGCCTCTCTTCGTCACTTATTCGCGGACATCCTCTAAGCCAGCTATCGAAGTTTGGGGAAGGTATATCGAGGGTTCCGCAGTCCATACAGTAGTCATACCACTTGACAAAATCTTCTCTCGGGACATTCTGATCCACTGCGGTGCGGATGGTATTTATATTCACGAAGTAGTCACCCAGCTCGATAACACCTCCGACTTCATCACCTATCCAGAAATCCGGATAATAATCGAAGCCGTACATCTCGCAAAAGGCCTTCAGATAGGCGTTGCAGGCGTTTATATAGTCTGATTTAAGGCTCATATGATTTTTATTGTTTATGCCTGCGGCGTGATATTTTCAATGTGTTCTTTTGTCTTTTGATTCTGTTCGGAGATATACTCACCGAAATACTCGTCTACAGCACTCTCAAGCTCCTCCAGGTTGTTGTATCCATTGTAGGGGCCTTTCGTTTCTTCTGTCATCCTCTTTTATTTTTCGCCTTGCGGCAGTTCGTTATTCTGAATACACAATCTACCACCTTCCACACCGATAAATCGCTGAATAAACAGGCCGAGTGCATCTAATTCTTCATTGTAGCACCTGCGTACATCGTTGGTGTGATCAACTATTTGGCTTCTATATTTGATTGCAACACGTCGCATTGCTTCAATACTATCCGCACCTATAATATCGTCGTAGCTTTCTTCGCATTCAGGATAAAATTCTTCCCGAAAAACTAAGGCTGCATACCGTACATCTTCAAGTGTTATCATCTCTTCTCCTGTTATGCCCGAAGGCGGGTTATTCTTCTTACTCCTTTACTCGTTCGATGGGACGCCAGTGGGTGACATATTGGGTAATATCGCGTCCTGTTGAATCTTCTACCCAGCAACCGTCTCGGCCAAATTCGGCAAAAGCATAACCGGACTCAGAAAAAAGAGGACATTTGACCGAGTAATATTTTTCGTCGTAAGGCTCACCGGGTTCCGGCAATTCATCCTCCACACTGATCCACCGATAGGCCTTTTCCATGCCTCTGCGGTAGCCGAAAGCGTCACCAGCAATGAAATCTCGCTCAGAACGAGTTTTGCAGGCATCACGGCTGACCTCCCATTCAAGGATGGATTCTCTACTCCATAATGTTTCGGCGTACTCTCTGGCCGCTTCTTGGGGTGTTTTCATTGTTTACTTTCTTTCGTTTGATTAATTTTAACTCTACGATTCGGCGGGTCATATATATCCGCATGGCTCTATCCCGCAACTCATCAGGTGTCATAGCGAAAAACCATAAACGCGCGTATTCATCAGCACTATAACCGTAACTTATGCCAATGACAGTACCATCAGCGTCTCGTTTGACTGAATAAATGGTTATTTGATTACGACCTTCCCGCCTTAAGCGTTTTAAAAGTCTTGTTTTCATCTCTCGTTGAGTTTATAATGTCCTTTTTCATTCCGAAGTAAAAGCCCCTTTTCAACCATTCGCAAACAGATCGGGGAGGCCCATGCGCTATGATGTGAATTACTAAATCCGAATGAACGGGCATGTGCAATTCCTATCTTCGATGGTGAGGTGTAATCTTTACCTCTGAGGTAATCGATTATCCATTGCTCGCATTTCGTTAGGTTCATCTCTCGTAAGGATTTTCAGGTAAGGTATTCACGTCGATTGCCAGTCCGGCGGAGATCAGGCCCCGGTAGTCAAACATCCATTCATTGAGCTTGTCGTAGTACCTTAACGCCTTGTCTGTGTCAGATATAGGGAAACAATTTAATTTATCTAATGCTAAAATCGGCACAAACTTTTCTCCTCTGTGGATGATCCCTTTGGTGAGGTCGGACATCGGGCGGAGAACGGCTCGATATGTGTCAATATGGCCTGCACCCAGAATGGTGAAGTCTTTTCTGATGTCTAATAGCTCTGCTACTACAGGGACATTAGTCGGCGATCTCATAATTCGCAGTCCATACGGCAGATAGCCGCAAATATCTTTCAGTTCAAGTGTTTTCATCTCTCTTTATTTTTGAAGTATTCGACAATCTCTTCGGCGGTAGCTTTGCGGGGTTTTGTCCTATACATCATATGCCACGCGACCATATCAGCTTTATTTGTTGGGCACAACTCAAAGTGATACCCATCCGTAAACCACTGTTCCCGGTCGTTCTCGTCATTCATCGCCGCCAGGGCTTTGAACAGCTCGGTGTTTTCGCCGCAGTCGATAGTATCGTAATCGACCTTAATTACCCTATAGAGTGCCTCCCCGTATACATATACTCGATTTTCACTAGTCAGCACAATAACGCCATCGTTACGGAGATATTCGAGCCTGTATCCAATCCCTTCCAGCCACTCGATCAACTCTTTTCGCTTCTCCGGATTCTCAACCCGAACAAAGCAGGGGGTAGTGAAGGTCATTGCTCGTTGAGTATTTGAATTAATAACTTAACCTTAGAGCAGTTGTTATCGCAGGTATTATATTGGTCGTTCAGGAAACAAGAATCTGAATCTTCTGACTTTGATCGATATATACAGCATCGTTTGAACACCTCCACCGTCCGTGCTTTCAGCGCTTCGATCTCCTCTTCTGCGTCCTGCTCGGCAAGCTCGACGGCTTTTTCTGCTTCAAGGCGACTTATCGGATAGTAAAATTTCCTATCCCCCACAGTTTTAACTGGCGACTTTCGGTCTAAATATTCCTCTGCTCGTTTGCTTTTCATTTCCCGCTCCTTTCTGCCCTCGATAGGGCTTCCCGTTTAATCTTGTTGATCTGCTTGCGTGTCACCTGAAATACCCCCCCCGAAAGGTGTTGCAGGTCTTTGACCTTCTCAGCGGGGATTTCGTCGATAAATTCCCCGGTGCGATGGCTGTAAAGGGTTACCATTTCCGGATTGATCGTTTGGTTGATTTCGACTTTCATTGCGGTAGGTTTTAAGTTTTGCGTATCTGTCTTTCGGCGTGTCCCCGATGTGGATTAATCCTGCTTCTTTCAGCCTTTCGAGCTCTTCGGCCATCTCGAACCAACTGATCGAAAGTTTGTCGTAGATACTCCGGAAAACAATGTTCAGCGGCTCGATTCTTTTCTCTTTTCGTTCGGCGGTCAGTTGCTCGATAGCTTCAAGGACGGTCATTTCTCTTTGCTTTTGAAGTAGTTTAACAGTTCATCCAAACTCATCAGGAGGGTAAATCTTTCCTTGTCGTGACATCTGGTGTCGGCAACTTCGGAACATGTGTAGTTATCTTTCATGTTTCTCTGCGGGTAGCGCTTTGTCGATCAGCATTGCAAGGCGGCGCATCTTCGACTGATGAGATTTCTTGTTGGCAATGTTTTCCGCGAACTGATTTACAGCTGTTTGGGTAAGTTCTGCTTCCTCGACGGTCATTACTACGTGGATTTCGTCGATATTCCTGGGGTTGGTTTGTTTGGAAACTTTCATTGTCGTCTTTGTGCTACTGTTGCGAATTTTTTGAATGTGATATAGGCGTTGACGTTCTTGAACAAATCGCCCGAATTGTGCATTTCCGTAAGGATTTTTTTGATGAATGGGGCTTTGAAATCTTTGACGAGCCAGCGGAACTCCTGTTCCCGAAAAGGCTCTTTCATGTCCATGATTCTCGGGGCGTAAGTCTGAATGAAATTTTCAAATTCTAAAAAATCGGGCGAGCGGGCGAGGGTGTGCTCTCTCTCACTCTCTTTTTCTTTACTTTTATTTACTTTACTTTCCTTTACTTTACTTTGTGGGTTTTCGATGTCTGAAACATCATTTTTCATTGGTTTCTGATTCGGAAACTCGTTAGAATTGGGTTTTCTTTTCGCTAAAAGGGGTTTAAAACGTAGTTTCAGCTTCTCGCAAGTCAAAATCCCGTTATCGGTTTGAAGTAGCCCGAGCATGGAAGAATAAGCGACTATTTCACGTAATTCATCGGGCTCAATATCAAAATCCGCAGCTAGCAATTCAATATTCAGGTCACTCCATTCAATCTCGAAAAAATCGCTGTCCGCAAGAGATTCAAGAATATAATTCCAGACTGCATAGCCCGTATGCTTGAACTTCCGGCGAAGAGCTTTAATCTTCGGATCATTCCGCATATCGGCATCGTGCGGAAAATAGTCTGCGTTATTTTTTTGTGGTCTTGCCATAGCGTTGTGATATTTCCTTGTAGTCGCTGTCTCTATACTGGACGATAAGTCGCTTCCGGGCTTTCAGTTCCTCAATAATCCCTTCTCCGTACTTCTCAACCAAACCGATGGTATAACCCGGAAGATTGCCGTCTTTCATGCGGTTGCAAACCCTGCATTGTGCATTGCAATTCCTCTCGTCAAACCTTGTCGATGTATGCTGGCGGGGAATAAAGTGACCGCAATCACAGGTTTCGTAAGTAATAGGGCGACCGCAACTGATACATCGGGGATCATCCACGCTCGTATCCCGCAGGCGGATGTACCTACCAAAATCCAGGTCGGCTTCATCTTTGGGTTTCATCCTTTCGTATCAGTGTTTTAATATGTGTGATGAAATATTTTCTATTCAGCGTGCGCCACTCCTTTGTCTGCAAGTCAAACAAGCGGCATTTTTGCGGGTAAAAATCGAATATTTGGCCTTCGGTGCGGAATCGTATGGAGTATTCGGTTTCATTTAAAATTTCAGCCTCTACGTGCCTTTTAAAAAGGTAGATTCTTTTTCGGCCTAAATCCTGGCGGTACTCCTTGTTTGCCTGTCGGAGCATCCGCATGTTTTCAATCATTTCACCCATTGATGTACACCGGATCGAGTTCGTTTTTGATATACTCGGGGAGTTTCATTTGAATGATTCCAAAGTGTCCTTCTTCGGCTTTGGAATCGAAGCCTGGATAGATTTTCTTATCCCGGCACTCCCGGACGACACTTAATGCCTGGCGGTATTTGTATTTTCCCACCTGCAAATCTTCAGCATCCCAATAAAAAACCGCGATCTGGAACGGAATGGTAGTTTGAAGCATCACCATGATCGTGGCTGTAAATTCCCTGCCGGTGATCTTTGAGGCTACCTCCAGATACATCCCCTCGGAGAGTTCGTATTTAAACTTAGCCGCATCCCTTACGAATCTCTCTGTGGTGTTTGCGCAAGTGGTTTTAAAAGAGACTATCGCATTCACTCCTACGTTCTCTTCCAGAAGCATCCCGTCCGGCCTTATTTTCACTTTCATCCCATCGTCCTCTCCGTACATGGAAACTTCGTTTTTTGCATACTTGAAAATCAAAGGAAGAATACCGCCGCCGTAGATTTTATATCCCGATTTCACTACGTCTATTATTTTCTTATCATCTTCCTCGATAATCGTATAGTCACATTGGGAACGAAGGGTTTTCAGGGTTTCCCGAAGGGCTTGTTGTTTGAGGCCGGAGAGTTCATAATCGGACTGAATGTTTAAAAGCTGCTGATAAAACCGAATCAGGCTGATCAATCCCTCATTGGTGTTTTCCGGATATTGAGGCTCTACGATTACTTTCTCAAATCTTTTAGGCTCCAAAAACGCCTCGTGTGCAAAGGTCCCTAATTCAAAATGAGAGGTGTTTTTAGGGGTAAAGGTTTGGTTTTGGTACAACAGGAAGTGTCTCGGAGTTTTCAAAGCCTCCTTTAAGGAAGATGAAGATAAACCCGGATGATTCAGGTATTTTTCCATCGAATCGTTCACCACCTTACCGTTCACGGAAAGCGACCTGTTGGAGACTTTAACCGATTTATCCGGGGCGTTTTTCAGGTTCTCGACAAACTCATCCAAAGGTGTGTAATTCGATCTGTCGAATTGTAGGGGAGTTAATTCCTCCCCTGCAATTGCATTCGACAGATCATAAACCGGGAAATCCATGGCTATTTAGTTGAAAGTGGGACGATACTCCAGGCGTCACTCATAAAGGAGTTGCTTTTGTTTTTCACTTTACCCTGATAGGTAATCTCGAAAGCCATTCCCGGTTTGATTTTGTCCGAAAAACTTTCGAAAACCGCAGTCAACCTTCTACCGGCTTGCCTTACAACCCGCTTTCTTCCGTCTACCACCTCTACGAAGTAAGCAACCAGTAGCTCAATATCTTTCCCGGTCTGCTGGTCTACGGTGGTTTCGGTGCGAAGCTCCTTAAAAAACATCCGGCGTTTCTCTCCGGGTTTTTCGGGTGTCCAGTACTCTCCGTTGAGTTCGAGAGGTGCCGCATCGGCTTTGTTTAAATCCGGCAGATTTCCGGAAAACACCTCCACATTGGTGATTAATTGATTTGCTTCCATAATTTTAAATTTTATGCCTTTTCACAGGCGGTTTGAGGACAGGGCAGGATTCGAACCTGCAACTTTTTGTTTTACTCAGGTTCAGAAGTCTAACTGAATCTACCCGCATAAGATTAATCAGCGCTCCTATTCTCTCCGGTCTATCCTAAACCGCAAGGAGTATTTAGGTGTTCTCGCTTAGCGTCTACCAATTCCGCCACCTGTCCAATTGCCCGTCTTTCCGGGCTGTCAGCAGACCTTTTAACAGCGCGGCTTATTCTTCGTTATAATCGCTGTCGAGGGTTCCCCACACCTTCCCGGAACTGTCCCCGTCTGTCCGGGATAGCGTCGTCTGCCTGCCTCTGGGTATGATGTTTACTGATTCCAGAACATTTCGTTAAAACTCGGTTCTCCAAAACCATCGATCTTCGTCCCTTTAGCGGGAAGCGGAGATTCACAGTAATAGGTTTTATATCGTGCGACTATTTTACCGTCCTGGTCTTTGCGAGCATTCCAAAACCATTTTATCGCCATCCCATCCTTTTTCAATCTTGATATGATTTTGCGAAAATCCACAGTCTGGGCCATCCGGTTACCTTGTGCGGTCGTCAGCCTGATACCCGATAATAGGGCCGCTTTGATCTTCTTTTGGGGTTCCGCTAAATAGTCCATAGTATTGAGTGTTTTGATTTGTCCTTTAAAAACTCCGCGGGACTCACGGATGGCGGAGGGGTGACCCGGATTGCCGTCCGGATCGTAAAAAATGGCTGCTAACCTAAACCAACATTACCAACCTGGCCTGCTTTACGGTAGCAGGAACCGTTTGCTTCTGCGTAGTAGTACTCTATATCTCTTGGATCGGGTTCATGGATTCTGTACTCTTTCTCGCCTTCAGGTTTGAAGTATGCCTGCGAAAGCTGAAGATCGTAATCGCCCACATGGTTAATGTAATAGTCTGCATACACGCTGATTACACAGCCATCTTGAACGGCGGTAATCTCGCCGCAATACTCTTTCCTGAAATGCGGGTAGGGTTTACAGATCAGTGCGCTCATCTCCGATTTAAGGCATGCGGCCAACTCGCGCAACGCCGCCTCGCTGTATGTAAACTCTTGTCCTTGCATGGCTATTCTTTTATTTTGTACCCCTTAGCGGACTCGAACCGTTACCTGCACGAATCCCCCAACCTTACTTCGTGCCGTCATTCCATTAGACCAAAGGGGCAAATCAGCACTCCCACCGAGTTGTCAAACCTTTTTACTCTCTGCTATGAAAGTTGCGGGAGTGCCGAGTTTTGCTATATTTGTAAGTGTCAAACCTTAAAACTTTACTGCTATGAAAAATTTTAGTGAACCTCCCTATGACATGGGACAAATTGCTTGCGGGATTAATGTGGCTATTAAGTTGTCTCAAAATGAATCGTTTGGATTACTTACAGCGTGTTCTTCCTCTCAAATTATATCTAAACTAAAACAGTTGTCCTCTGCTGTTCAGGTTCCGCAAACTGCTACCGGAGACTTTGGATCATGGGGAAAGAATCTTCAGCAAATCATAGATAAGCTAGTATCTGATAAAGCTATTGATCTGTGGGAGTTTAACGACCTATGTAAAGCTGAATTTGACTTCCTTACCAGGAACCATAAATTGCCTACCGATCTGGTTCGACTGCAGGAAGGTTAGCGCAGATATTTCCGGTAGTATTAATATCACATCGTACGCCTTGTTCTAAGATTCGTTCGAGTCTTAGACGGAGTTTTGCATCCCTGCGATTTCGGAAGAAAAGAATGATCTTTTTCATGGTTGCTGTATTTTAGAAAGTTAAAGAACTATTGTCCGATTATTATTTCAATTACTACCCAGAGGCAAAACATGACGATAGAAAGGGTTGCTATCAGCGCAAATGCCATAAGATTGGATTCGGTGTTGTTGCTCATGGCTCTATAAGTTTTCAAGAAACTCTTTGATCGCCTCTCTATCCTCATCGCTGACTTCGTCAGAAAGAGCCAGCCGGGAAAGGTTTGCCCTCAGTGGATTCAAAGCTGAATCCGGAGCAGGGCCGGGTGTGATAATAAATTCGTCGTTCATGGCTGTATCGGTTTTAGTTTCAAGTATGGCTGCTATGTAGTAGAGGAAGGGTTACTACTATCAAGAGTTATCCGGTTCAAATTCTTCATTTAAGCGCATGAGGCGGTCAGCGATCTTAATAGCTCGATCTGGTAAATCGGTTAATAGATTTTCTCCTGGGTTATTTAAGTAGGCAATCAATACTTTCGTTGCTATCTCAAGGCGCATATCTTTCTTTCTTCTGGCTGCTTTTATCTCAGCAACTTCCAGCGCGAAAGGACTATAAGGAGGACGGCTTGGCATGGCTGTGTAGGTTTACTGTTTTGCTTCAAGAATAGGTAAGCTGGCTTCGGTAGGAATGTAGATCACCTTATTCGCAGATAGATTTTGCTGGCGCACCCACAGATACTGAATGTAAGTAGGCGTTATGCTACCGTTTTCGATCTTTATAGCTTCGGCGGCACCTTTAGCACGTTCAATCTCTGCCTGGGCATTGAGTTTCTCGGCTTCAAGATTGGCCTTAGCTTCCTCGATCTTGATACGTCGGTTTTGTTCGGCTTTGGCAAATTCAGCTTTGCCGCTCATTTCTTGCTGCCATACGGCGTAGCGAGGGAATCCGACCATGCAAAGCACAATAAGAGACACCACAAGTGCTACAATTCCAGTAAAGGTCAATACGTTTCTCATGTTTTATTATTTTATAGAGTGAGACACTTGGATAGTCTGAAAAACATCGTTTTACCGTTCCCTGTAAACTCAGGTTTCAAACGTCCCTCTTTGACTAACCGGCGAGCCTTACCATCCGACCATTTTAAATTGACTTTCAAACTAGCTATATCGAGTAAGGGATCGGTAATCTCGGATTGCTTTTTCACAGCATCATGTAACTGATCTATTTTTTTATCGATCAGGCTTTCTAGCTGTTCTTCGGTCACCGTAATTACTTTTAGAGGTTCCATAGTCGCGGGTATTAAGAAATTCGGGTAATGTACATCAGGTTCTTTTCCGCATCTGTTTCAAACAGAAAGTCAAAGCCTTTTTTCCTCAACTGACACCGGGCACTATGCAATCCCTGATACATCCTGCCAGTCATTTTAAATGCGCGGGTCTCTCCTACTATCAGGCTGCGTAAAGTTCCCGGATAGTCGACCCGTTTTTTCGTCGCGCTTACTGCAACTTTATTTGTTCTCATTGCCACTGTTACTTAATCTCCGAAATACTGACTGGGACGGGCATTGCTGTAATAGGCTACCGCTCCAGCCATCCATGAAACATTTACGATACCCGTCCGTTTAGCTCTCACTGCCGAATTCTCCGCTTCGATAGCGGCTTTGCGTGCCTCCCTGGTTTCATATTCCAACGTGGCTTTCTCAACCTCCCAAGCCCGGCGCAAAGCGGCCGAAAAGCTGTAAGAATACGGGTTGACACATTTGTATATAGTCCATGCCATTTTCATTAACCTGCTTTTGTTGACTTGCGTTTTCATGGCTTTTTATTACTTTTGATTATTTGCATTGGTTTCGTATTGCAAATATATGCATATTGCTAATATTATGCAAATATTTTGCAAATAAAATTTAATGAATTGCATATATTTTACAGATATGATTGATTTAAAGTTATTTAGAAAAGCAAACAAAATAACCCAGTCGGAATTAGCTGATTACTTAGGCATTGGGCAACCCTTTATTTCTCAAATAGAAAAAGGCGGAAGGCCTATACCATCCGAATATATTAGCAAATTATTATCAAGCAAACAATGGGATACATCAATGCTCACCGGCGAAGGTGCCATGCTAAAACATGAATCCCCCACAGAATTAAAGTCAAATACAAGCATCCCCTTTTATGACATCGATGTGACTGCGTCCATTGCCGAAGCATTCCACGATACACCTGAAATACCGCAATACTATATTGACTTTCCTCCTTTGAATGACTGTACAGCAGCGTTTCCTGTATTCGGAGAAAGTATGGAGCCGGATTTTTTTGCAGGAGAAGTGGTGTTGGTGAAAGAGATCACCAATGTCGATTCCATGTTGTGGGGTGAACCTTATCTGGTGATTACCAATGCAAATTGCGATAATTTGCGAACGATCAAGAATGTTTATTTATCAGAGGATCGGCAATATTTCATTTTACGTGCTACCAACCCTCGCTATTCCGGAGATACGATAATATCGCGCAATGATGTACTCAAAATATTCCTTGTAAAAGGGAAAGTGAATAGAAGACAGCTGTAGACGAGATTTTTTCTCCAAATAGATCTATAGACCTAACTTAAACCCTAAATACCATGGACTTCAAAGATCAGATCAAACAACTAAGCGAACGTGTGGCCAAGCTAAAAGAAAATATTGGAACCGAAGAAGCCACTAAAACTGCTTTTATTATGCCTTTTATTCAGGCATTGGGATATGATGTTTTTGACCCCACGGAAGTGGTTCCGGAGTTTACCTGCGATTTAGGCATTAAAAAGGGCGAAAAGATTGATTACGCTATCTACAAAGATGGTCAACCGATCATATTGATTGAATGTAAGAATTGGAAAGAATGCCTGGATGGCCATAACGGACAATTGTACCGTTATTATCAGGTTTCCAACGCCAAATTTGGATTATTAACTAATGGCATCATCTACCGTTTTTATACTGACTTGGTTGAACCCAATAAGCTCGACAGTAAGCCGTTTTTTGAGATCAATATGGAAGATCTACGAGAAACGCATATCGAAAAACTTAAGGAATTTCACAAAAGTTATTTTGACCTTGATAAGATACTCAATACGGCTAGTGAATTAAAATATACTAACGAAATTCGGAACGCAATAGCTAAAGAGATTGCCAATCCCAGTGATGAATTTGTTAAATATTTTGCAAAACCTGTATACACGGGACGATTTTACGACGACATTTTTTGTCAATTTCGCGAAATCGTCAAACAGGCATTCAAACAATACATGACGGATTATGTGAATGAACGCCTCAAATCGGCAATTTCTCCAGATGTTTCGATTCCATCTGAAACTCCGGCTACCTCTACCGTTGAATCATCTCCATGCGAATGTTCCGAAGCAGACAAAATTGTCACGACAGAAGAGGAAATGCAGGGCTTTTATATCGTAAGAGCGATTTTATACAATAAAGTCGATGACATCAACCGGGTCATGCATCGTGACACGCAATCTTATTTTGGGATTCTATTAGACGATAATAATCGAAAGCCAATTTGCCGCTTACATTTTAATCGATCAAATAAATATATCGAAACTTTCGATGCTGAAAAGAAGGGGACTAAGCATTTATTAACTTCCCTCCAAGATATTTATCAATATGCAGACATTATTAGAACCATCATTGATGTCTATGACGCATAACATCATACGGGCACCGTCACCATACACATAGCCAGAATCCGGGTTGTCCAGAGGATGGATTGTCCTGAACGAGACAATAAAGATTATGAACGTTACTCAGTTCTACTGGAAACCGGTGTTGTAAAAACCTAAAACTTTATGATTATGAAAAAAGTGGCATTCTTAATTTGCTTATTCAGCATTTTATATAATGCTGGATTTACACAGGAGAACCATTTAACTTTTAAAGGTATCCCCATAGATGGAAGTGTTGAATCTTTCGCTGCCAAACTAAAACAAGACGGCTACACAGAAGAATACATCTCTGATAATGGAACGATGGTCCTAAAAGGTCAATTTGCTAATGAAGATTGTGGGATATTTTTATTGCCAACACCCCAAACGAAGACAATATGGAAAGTGGCTGTAATCTTTGATAAAAAGTACACCTCATGGAGTTCAATAAAAACAGATTTTAACAAGTTTAAAGATTTATTCGCAAAGAAATACGGCAAACTAACCCATGATTATCACTTTTTCTCTTCTCCCTATTACGAGGGAGATGGATACGAAATGTCTGCCTTGGAACTTGATAAATGCAGATATTGGGCATCTTTTGAAATGCCAGAGGGCTATATCTCGATTAAATTGATATCCCCCGGTCAAATCGCTTTGGGTTATGAAGATAAGGTCAATTCCGCACTTGAAACAAAAGAATCTGAGAAACGTGCATTGGATGATATTTAGCTGATTTTCATGGACAAACTAGACCAAATCCAAAGTAAAATATACGAGATCAGAGGCCAGCGGGTGATGCTGGACTTTGATTTGGCGGAACTCTACGGAGTAACTACCGGTAATCTCAACAAGGCAGTAAAGCGTAATATCGCACGTTTCCCGGAGCGGTTTATGTTTCAACTGACATCGGATGAGTTCTTGAGATTCCAAAATGGAATATCAAGTTGGGGTGGTACTCGTACTATGCCGTATGCGTTTACCGAGCAAGGGGTATCTATGTTGTCAGCCGTACTGAGAAGCCCAACCGCCATACAGGTTAGTATCTCAATTATGGACGCTTTCGTAGCCATGCGCAACTACATTATGACTACGACAACAATAACCTCCGAATTAGCTGAAATTCGGGCAAAGCTGACATTGTTAGAGAGGGCCGACGAGGACAACGCCGAAGCAATCAATGATTTGTCAGAAGATATGCGTAAGGAGTTAGATAACATCTATCAGGCTATCGCGGCGCTTTCAATCAAACCCGTGCAAACGAGAAAAAAGATCGGGTATAAAAAAGAATAAAACTATAACCTCATTTAAAAAACGGATGTTCCATCAGCATCTCCGCATTCTCCTCCGATGATACTCGGATATATTTCATAAAGGTGCTTTCTTTGGTGTGCCCGGTGATTTTCATAATGGAGATCGGTGGCACTCCAGCTTTGTAGGCATTCGTTGCGAATGACCGCCGGGCCGTATGCGTACCAACTAACTGCCATTTAGGATAACGGTTCGTTACGAGTTTGCCCGACACGCTTTCCCGGACTTCCACTAGGTCGTCGATTTTAACAAATTTGCATATATCTTTAATGTATAGGCGCGTTTTAGCATCACTCAAGGATATAGACAAATCAAACCCGCTATCTAAAATTTCTTTCACTATCGGGTGAATGGGAATTACCACCCGCTGATCCGTTTTTTCAGTGACTACCGTGATCATACCATCCGAGATATTCTTGCGGTCAATCCGGTTGAAGTCAGACATACGAAGCCCCGTATAAGCCCCGATTAAAAAACGGTTTTTAACTATATTATAGGATTTGATTATGTTTTTGGCCGCAGAGGGATAGGCTCTCGGGTAGAACTCCGAGATAAATTTTTCATCAATCGGGGTACGGTGTATTTTCTCAAGTTCAGCAGTCGTCAAATATATCTTATCGACCTCTTGTGTAATGGCTTTGAAAGTCGAATGCTGAAAATCGTTATTGTTGTGTAATTTGTCGATTATTTGGGCCTCACGCATTACCTGTTTAATGATTTTTATGACGGTTCCGAAATAATTGGCCGAGTGGCCGAGGCCGTTCATGTAGCTTTGCAGGTCACGATAAAATGATATATCGATGTCGTCGAAAGCAAAATGTTTTCCTGCATAGGTCTCGAAATCTTTAATTTTCGCAAGAACTACATTAAAACGCTGAATGCGGCTTGGGGATTTTTCATTTTGAAATCTAGGAATAAAGACGGTTTCAAAGTATTCCGCAAACATCCTGATTGCGGATTCACTTACCGGGTAAGGCACTCCGGCAATTTCGCATTCAACGATTTTCCAAAAATGTTTATTCCCCGTTATCTTAATGCTTTGGAGCTCTATATTTTGAACCGCTCTTTCAATCGCCCCAGACCACTTATTAAGTTCGTGGTTGACTAAAGCCCCATCCCGATACCGCTGATTGACGCTTGCCAACTGTCTGTTGGCATCCCAATACTTTGTAACAACGGACACTCCGATACCTTTTTTATAGCGGATTCCGTTCATCGTAATGATGGCATCGATACTAGTACTTTCCAGTTTTGGATTGGCAAGAAAAAAGCGGGATTTCTTCATTTCGGAATCAGATTTATTCCGAAAGTATAAAAATCATTCCGATTTCGGAATATTATTTACACAAGATAACACGATTTACTCGAAAATAACGAAAAGTCAATTTGCCTAAAAGCCGTCTAAATCGTTGTTTGAATGGGTATAAAAAAGAAATAGCGTATGAAAATACGCTATTTCTGTGATCCGTCTGGGGCTCGAACCCAGGACCCCAACATTAAAAGTGTTGTGCTCTACCAGCTGAGCTAACGAATCTCCGTTTTTCGTGGTGCAAAGATAATCAGTTTTTTCTTTATCCCAAAAAAATCAAACGTTTTACACAAAGTAAAAGATTCATTTCGTCTCTCATGCACACATACGGCACGCTTGGAAACGAAAAATTCATTAATTTTGAATACAAATAAAATTTCAGACCGTGTTTCTTTCCAACCGTAAAAATTCCACATTTTGTCCGGGTACCGGAGTCATGCTCATCGGTTTTCTGCTTATTCTTGCTACCGCCGTAGGATGCGGCAGCGACAGGCCGCCGGGCACCGTAATCTGCCACTACAATCAACAGGACAGTATCTACGTCGGCTCCCCCAGCCTTTGTATCCTGCCGGACGGCACCTACATCGCTTCGCACGATGAATTCGGCCCCGGTTCCTCGTCCACGACAGCAGCCGTCACCCGGATCTACCGCTCCGAAGACCGGGGCGAACACTGGCGCCCGGTCACACGCCTCGACGGACAGTTCTGGTCGAATCTTTTCGTGCACAGGGGAATACTCTTCCTGATGGGAACGGACAAAGAGCACGGCAACCTCATCATCCGGCGCTCCGAGGACCGGGGTAATACATGGAGCTCCCCGATCGACAGCATCACGGGCCTGTTACGGATGGGTGAATATCACACCGCTCCCATGCCGGTAATATCCTACCGGGGACGAATATGGCGGGCCGTAGAGTGCGCACGTTCCAACACGGATATTTGGGGAAAGCGTTACAGCGCGATGATAATCTCGGCACCGGACAGTGCAGACTTGTTACAAGCCGCCAGTTGGAGTGTCACAGACAGTTTGCCGTACGATTCGACCTATCTGGACGGGAAATTCGGTGCATGGCTCGAGGGAAATGCTGTCGTCACACCCGACGGGAATGTCGCCGACCTGCTGCGCGTAGATTATGCTCCGGGACCCGAATACGCCGCCCTGATCCGGTTGCGCGATTCGGTATCATTCGACCCGTTCGACCCTGAAAAAGATTTCGTCCGGATGCCGGGAGGAGCCAAAAAGTTTACAGTGCGGTACGACTCTCTCTCCGGCCGCTACTGGTCGTTGGTCAACTATGTCACACAGGAGTGGGCCGGCAAACAAAATCCCGCATGGGTCAGAAATACCCTGGCGCTATCCAGTTCGCCGAACCTGCAGGAATGGACCGTGCACCGCACCGTGCTGCACCATCCCGACATTGCCAAGCACGGTTTCCAATATGCAGACTGGCTGTTCGACGGAAACGATATCGTATTGCTGTCCCGTACGGCTTATGACGATAACGGAACCGGTGCGCACAACTGCCACGACGCGAATTACATGACCTTCCACCGCATTAAGGACTTCCGTAAGGCCTTGACCGAACAAGCCGGCAACCGGTAACCAACCCCGACGACAAAACTTTTACATTCATGAAGCCCAATCGTTTAAACAGATTTTCGTTATTGTGCAGCCTGATCTGCTACCTGATCGTCTGCTGCCCGCCTACCCTGACTGCCCAACAGCAACCGCGCGAGGTCGTCCGCATTCTCGCCGTCGGCAACAGCTTCTCCGACGACGGGGTGGAATACCTGGACGAACTGGCCAAAGCCGCCGGCATCCGGCTGATCGTCGGGAACCTCTACATCGGGGGCTGCTCGCTGGAGCGCCACTGGGAGAACGTCAGCAAGGGACTTCCCGCATACGATTACCGCAAGAACTGCGAAGGCGTGCAGTCCAACACCCCCAAAACCTCCCTCCTGTCGGCATTGCAGGACGAACCGTGGGACTACATTACGGTCCAGCAGGTCAGCCAGAATTCCGGCCTATACGACACCTACTACCCCTTCATGCCCTCCCTGCTACAATACCTACGCACACACGCAACCAATCCCGGGGTGCGCTTCGCCATCCATCAGGTCTGGGCTTATGCCTGCGATTCCAACCATTCGGGATTTGCGAATTACGACAACAACCAATCCCGAATGTATCGGGAAATCGTCAAAACGGTCAACCGGGTCGCCCGCAAAGAGCACATTCCGATCGTGATACCGTCCGGCACGGCAATCCAGACCGGGCGCAACCTGATGGGAGATCGGATGACCCGGGACGGATTCCACCTCGATTACGGACTGGGCCGCTACATCGCAGCCTGCACCTGGTATGAAACTTTTTTCGGGCCGGTCGAAGGCAATCCGTTCCATCCCGAAAGCGTATCGCCCCGGGAAGCCGCATTGGGCCAACGTATCGCACACACGGCCCTGCAACATCCCGACGAGCCGGGTGTCCTGAAATGACACAGGCCTCCCAAGCATCTCCGGACAAAGGAGGGCACACTACCGCAGGCAAGGACCCGGACACAAAAAGAAAAGCGTTTCCCTGACAGAACCAAAGGGGGAGAACGCTCCGGATGCCAGAAGAAAAAAGGTAGCGCCCGCTCAAAGCAGGCTGCCGGCCTCACCGGCCCGGTACCCCGTATCTTCGATCAGGTCGCCCGACGACGAAGCAGCCACGGCCAGCCGATCGCATCGCTCGTTTTCAGGAATTTCGGCGTGCCCCTTAACCCAGACGAAACGCACGTTATGCCGCCGGTACAGGGCGAGAAACCTCCGCCACAAGTCGGGATTTTTCTTGTCTTTGAATCCTTTGCGCTCCCAGCCGAAGACCCATCCCTTCGCAACGGCATCGACCACATATTTCGAGTCCGAATAAACCGTTACGTCGCAGCCGTCGTTTTTGAGCGCTTCGAGCCCGGCGATGACCGCCATCAGCTCCATCCGGTTGTTGGTCGTATGCGCATAGCCGCAGCTGAGTTCCTTGCGGTAAGGGCCGCTCATCAATACGACGCCGTAACCGCCCGGGCCGGGATTCCCCAGCGCCGAACCGTCGGTATACATAGTAATTGTCGCCACTGTCCGTTTTCTTCTCTTTATGAATGTTACCGTGCCGCAGGCACGAAAAAAGAGGGCATACCACCCTCTTTACCGTTTTACTCCGGCATCGCCCACCTCGTTTCCCCGGCGCCCGTCCTTCGGCTCCTCACCGGACCGGGCGTATGTCCGGAGACACCGTAGCACCGGCTAACGGCGCTCGCCTTTGGCTTCGATGCACAACGTTGCGTGCGGTACGATCCGCAGCCGCTCTTTGGGGATCAACTTACCCGTCTCGCGGCAAATACCGTAAGACTTGTTCTCGATGCGCACCAATGCCGCCTCGAGGTGCTGGATGAACTTCAGCTGCCGCTGGGCCAACCGGCCCGACTCCTCTTTGGAAAGCGTCGCAGCACCCTCTTCCAGCACTTTGAACGTCGGAGAGGTATCTTCGATGTCGTTGCTCGAAGTGTGGGTGATCGTAGAACGCAACAGGTCGTAATCGGCCTTGGCCTTCTCCAGCTTATCCAGTATTATCTTCTTGAATTCGAGTAGCTCCTCATCTGAGTACCGAGTCTTTTCATGCTCTGACATGGCTCAAAAATTTAAATATTCCAGACCATCCTGCGACGATCTTTTTATAAAGATAAAATTAATTTCGGAATATACCAACATTTTCGCGCCCGGTCCGGATGAAATTCACCCGGGTGTCAGACGCGCTCCACTTTCATTCTCACGGTCAGTTCATCCAGCTCTACCGGGACGCTTCCCGCCTCATCGAGGGAATCCGCCAGTGCGACGCTCAGGGCCAGCGTCTGTGCAGCGATGTAATCGCCGAACGACTCGACGGCTCCTGTCAGCGCTTCATGCCGCTCGATCACCACGCGGATACGGTCGGTCACTTCGAAACCGCTCTCCTTACGGAGATTCTGGATCCGGTTGACCAGCTCCCGGGCGATACCTTCGCGACGCAGCTCCTCCGTCACGGTAATGTCGAGCGCGACGGTCAGCTTGCCCTCCGTAGCGACCAGCCACCCCGGCATGTCTTCCGACACGATATCGAAATCGGCTGCAGTAGCTTCGATCCGCACGCCGTCGATTTCGGCCGTCCAGCGGTCCTCCCGCTCGATCTGCGCGATGTCCCCCTGCGAAAAAGCGGCCACCAGTGCCGATATCTGCTTCATCTGCTTGCCGTAGCGCGGCCCGAGCGTCTTGAAGTTCGGCTTGATCCGCTTGGTAATTACGCCGGTGGTATCCTCGATAAATTCCAGCTCCTTGACGTTTACCTCGCCGAGGATCAATCCCCGAACCGCTTCGATTTCGGCTTTAATAGCCGGGGCAAGCACCGGGATCACGATCTTCGTCAACGGCTGGCGCACCTTGATATTGACCTTACGTCTCAAGGCCAGCACCATCGACGACACTTTTTGTGCCAAAGCCATCATCTGTTCCAAACGAGCGTCCACCAATTCGGCCCGGAAAGCCGGAAAATCGGCCAGGTGCACAGAGGTGTCGCCATGGCGTCCGCTCACCGCATTCAGGTCGGTGAAGATCCTGTCGGTAATGAACGGTGCGAACGGTGCGGCCAACTGCGAAACGGTCTCCAGACAGGTGTACAGGGTTTGGTAGGCCGCCAGTTTGTCGGGAGTCATGCCGCCGCCCCAAAAGCGTTTGCGGTTCAGGCGCACATACCAGTTCGACAGGTTTTCATTCACGAAATCCTGGATCGCACGGGCGGCCGGGGTCGGATCGTAATTTTCGAGCGACTCGGTTACCTCTTTGACCAGCGTATTGAGCAGCGAGATGATCCAACGGTCGATCTCCGGGCGTTCCGCCACGGGAATTTCCGCCTCGCGGCCCGTAAAGCCGTCGACATTGGCGTACAGCGCGAAGAAGCTGTAGGTGTTGTACAGCGTTCCGAAGAACTTGCGCCGCACTTCGTCCACGCCGTCCACGTCGAACTTGAGGTTGTCCCACGGCTGCGAGTTCGAGATCATGTACCAGCGCACCGCATCGGTACCGTATTTTTCAAGCACCTCGAACGGGTCGACCGCATTGCCCAAACGCTTGCTCATCTTATTGCCGTTCTTGTCGAGCACCAAACCGTTCGAAATGATATTCTTGAACGCCACGCTGTCGAAGAGCATCGTCGCCAGCGCATGCAGCGTGAAGAACCAGCCGCGCGTCTGGTCGACGCCCTCGGCGATGAAATCCGCCGGATAAACCTTCCGGAACTTCTCCCCGCTGAGTTCGAACGGATAGTGCACCTGGGCATAAGGCATCGCCCCCGAATCGAACCAAACGTCGATCAGGTCGCTCTCGCGCACCATGCGTTCGCCTTTCGACGAGACGAGCACGATGTTGTCCACATAGGGACGGTGCAGGTCGAACTTATTGTAATTCTCCTTCGAAAAATCTCCTTCGGTAAAGGCCGTGAACGGATTTTCGGCCATAAAGCCAGCAGCGACCGACTTGTCGATCTCCGCCTTCAGTTCGGCGACAGAACCGATACATTTCAGTTCGCTATGGTCTTCGGTCGCCCAGATCGGCAGCGGGGTACCCCAGTAGCGCGAACGGGACAGGTTCCAGTCCACAAGGTTTTCGAGCCATTTGCCGAAACGGCCGCTACCGGTCGAAGCCGGTTTCCAGTTGATCGTTTCGTTGAGTGCGATCAGGCGCTCTTTCACGGCTGTCGTCTTGATGAACCACGAGTCGAGCGGATAGTAGAGCACCGGCTTGTCGGTACGCCAGCAATGCGGATAGTTGTGGGTATGCTTCTCTATTTTGAACACCTTGCCTTCCGCTTTCAGCATCATGCAGATCGAGACGTCGAGCGTCTCGTCGGCATCGGTCAGCTTCGGATCGTAGGCGTTCTTGACAAAGCGGCCTTCGTACTCGCGGTACGCCTCCGCATCGACATTCGATGCGACGAATGCCGGGTCCATATCCGCCATTAGGAAGAACTTGCCCGTGCGATCGACCATCGGCTGGCGTTTGCCCGCTTTGTCCACCACCACCAGCGGCGCGATATTCTGCTGCTTGGCCACCCGGTCGTCGTCGGCACCGAACGTCGGCGCGATATGCACGATCCCGGTACCGTCCTCGGTGGTCACATAGTCACCGGAGATCACCCGGAACGCATCGCCCATCGGTTTGATCCACGGAATCAGCGGCTCGTACTCGATCCCGGGCAGCTCTTTACCGAAGAATTCGCCCGTCACCCGGTACGGAATGTTCTTCCCGTCGCCGTTGTAGCCGTCCAGATCGAATTCCTCGTTCTTTTTCGGAAAATAGTTGTGAAACAGGTCACGGGCCAGTACCACTGTAACGGGCTCCCCCGTATACGGATTGTAGGTCCGCACCCGTACGTAATGGATACCGGGACCGACAGCCAGCGCGGTATTCGACGGCAGCGTCCAAGGTGTGGTCGTCCAGGCCATGAAATAGAGGTCGCCCTCCACCCCGTCGAACAGCTTTTCGCTCTTATCGTTGCGAATCACTTTGAACTGTGCGGTGCAAGTGGTATCCTTCACATCGCGGTAACACCCCGGCTGGTTCAGCTCGTGGTTGCTGAGGCCCGTCCCGGCCGCAGGCGAATAGGGCTGGATCGTATAGCCTTTGTAGAGCAGTCCTTTTTTATAGAGCTCGCTCAGCAGGTACCACAGCGTCTCGATGTATTTGTTGTCGTAGGTGATATAGGGATCCTGCATGTTGACCCAGTACCCCATCTCGCGCGTGAGGCTCTCCCACTGGTCGGTATAGGTCATCACCTCGCGGCGGCAGGTATCGTTGTACTCTTCGATCGAGATTTTCGTCCCGATATCCTCTTTGGTAATGCCGAGTTTCTTCTCGACGCCCAGTTCCACGGGCAGGCCGTGGGTATCCCAGCCAGCCTTGCGGTGCACAAGGAAACCGCGCTGCGTCTTGTAACGGCAGATAATATCCTTGATCGTGCGGGCCATCACGTGGTGGATGCCCGGACGGCCGTTGGCCGAGGGCGGCCCCTCGTAAAACACGAACGTGGGGTGTCCCTCGCGCGTGGATATGCTTTTGCGGAACGTATCCTCAGCGTCCCACTGTTTCAAAACCTCCTGTGTGATCCGGGGCAGGTCCAGCCCCTTGTACTCGTTGAATTTCGAACGGCCCATAACTATTTTCGGATTCTCGTTGCGTTTGCCGGGAATGCGCCCCGGCGGTAACGGGCAAAAATAGGTATTTCCGGGCAGAATATCAAGAGTAAACACAATTCCGGCAACAATAGCCGGACGTGTTCGAATGGAAGCAGTGTATCGAATCACTTGTCCTCGATCCGTCAGGAGATCATCGGCCCCAAATGGCGTACCGGAGATACTCCTTCGATCCGCCGGGAACTCTTACCCGTCCAATTGGTGCATGGGTGAAGAGATCGTGGATTTGTACGAACGTACGACGAAGAAAACGCCCGCGAAGACGACGAGCGCCCCTACGACCCGTTCCCAGGTCAAATGATCCATATGCAACGCCACCGAGAGGATTGCGGCTCCCACCGGCTGCAGGTAGAAAAAGACGCTGCTGATCGTCGGTTTGACATAATGCAGGCTGAATATCAACAGGTAATTAGGGCCGAAGGTGGGAATCAGGATCACATAGAAGAACATCCACAGCGCTTCGGCGGGCATCGCGGCGAAATCGGTATGGATCATCGAATCGAACCCGAACGGCAACAACATCACCGCAGCCATCGGATAGTACACCCTCAGCACCGTGATCGGCCTGTATTTCATGATCAGCCCTTTGAGCCACACCATCGAGAACGACGACGCAGCGATGGCGCCCACGACAAACAGGTTACCCATCAGCTTCTCGCCCGAAGTGACGGCACCGCCGCCGCTGAGGATGACCAGCAGCGCACCGCCCATTCCCAACACCATGCCAAAAACCTTCATCGGCGTAAACCGGTCGATCCCGAAAAAGAAAGAAAAAACCAGCACGAGGATCGGGCCGAGCGTCGCAATGATCGACGCTTCGATGGGACTCGTATGCTGCATACCGATCATCAGCAGCAGTTTTTTGGCGATGCCCATCAACAGCGCCGCCCCGATGAATTTATAGATGTCGTTCCGGTCGATTTTTTCGATGCCGCCCCAAAAAAGCGAGACCAAACCGAGCAGTCCCGCTACTGTAACGGCAAACGTCGCCAGCGCGACAGGCGTGATGTAATGGGGCATCAGTACCTTGTAAAAAGGATAGTTGACCGCCCACACCAGATTGGCCAGCAACAGGCCGAGATGGGCCCGGGTCACGTTCTGTAATTTCGCCATCAAGAGTCTTTTCCGGAAGACCGGTACAAGAAACGCGCCAGCTCCTGTTTAGAGGTTTGCGGATCCGGACCTTTGGCCGCATGCGGGCATACCCGGACGACCGGGCCTGCCGGCTTTCTCCTGCATCTTTTGTCCCCATAGCGGACCGACCGGTTTTCCTCACATCCGCCGGACAGGGACTAAGCTCCCGACCGGCGGCCGAGATGCCGGTCGGCTTTGCTCCGCATGCGGGCTGCCCGCCACGCGCTGTCGGGATGAGTCGAAAAGAGTTGCATCACCTCGTCCGCTTCGCTGCCACCCTGGCGTGAGATTTGCGTGATCTTCTCCAGTGCGGAAGCCATCGCATAGGGATCGTAACCGTTCCGGATCAGGAATCCGAAACTGAAATCGTCGGCCAGCGTCTCCTGTCCCTGCGAAAACTGCGCCGAGGCGTACTGTTCGGCTATCGAACCGAGTTGGGAGGCGCTCAGCGCACCGAGTGCGCCGCCCACGGCGCCCAGCGCATTGCGGGCCGCCGAAGCGAGGTAGGCTTTGCGCATCGCACCGATCGTATCGTGATTACGCACATGCCCCATCTCGTGGCCGACGATGGCCATCAGTTCGTCGTCACCGAGGCGGTCCATCAGGCCCGAAAAAACGCGTATGCTGCCGTCGGCCGTGGCGAACGCATTGACTGCAGAGGTTTTGTACACTTTGAAATTGAGCGGAATGCCGTTGACCGCCACATAGCGCCCGGTCAGCCGCGCCAGCCGTTCGGCGTACGGATCGCCGGCAGGGGCTACCCGGTTCTGTGCGTCGCAATACCGGACATACTGCGCGGCCATCCGTTGCACCTCGTCATCGCTCAGGTCGGCCGCCTTGAGCACATCGACCGTGGCCTGCAGGCCCGGATGCGGCAGGCGTATCCGGGCGCGCGTCACCACGAGCAGGTAGATCACCAATGCTATGATAAGGATTTTAATCATCGTCCTTTCGGATGTTTTTCTTTCGGTAAAGGCTATAAAATTAAACGAAAATAGCGTAACTTCGCAAGCAAACCGAAAAAACGAACCCACAAAACAAACACCCCGTAACATGAAAACAACCCCGTTTACGAAGTATCATATTGAGAATGGCGCACGTATGGCCGAATTTGCCGGATTCAACATGCCGATCGAATTCTCCGGCATCAACGACGAACACCACACCGTACGCGAGAAGGCCGGCGTATTCGACGTCAGCCACATGGGCGAAATCTGGGTCAAAGGGCCCCGGGCGATCGACTTCCTGCAGCATGTCACCTCGAACAATGTAGCCACGCTGTACGACGGGAAGATCCAGTATTCGTGCCTGCCCAACGGACAGGGGGGCATCGTGGACGACATCCTCGTCTACCGCATCGACGCCGAGACTTTCCTGCTGGTGGTCAACGCTTCCAACACCGAAAAGGACTGGAAACACCTCTGCAAAGAGGGTGAGGCCTTTGGCCTGACGCCGGGCAAAGAGCTCTACAACGCATCGGACGAAATCGCCCAGCTGGCCGTACAGGGCCCTCTGGCGATGCAGATCGTCCAGCGGCTCTGCCCGAATGCCGATGTCGAGCACCTCGAATACTACACCTTCATCAAAACCGAGGTGGCGGGCATCCAAGACGCCATCGTGTCGGCCACCGGCTACACCGGATCGGGCGGATGCGAGATTTATGTAGCCAACGAAGACGCCGACAGGTTGTGGACGGCCCTCTGGAAGGCGGGTGCGGAACTGGGGCTGAAGAATATCGGGCTCGGCGCACGGGACACGCTGCGCCTCGAGATGGGCTTCTGCCTCTACGGCAACGACATCGACGACACCACCTCGCCGATCGAAGCCGGACTGGGCTGGATCACCAAATTCGTCGACGGCAAGGATTTTATCGACCGGGAGGCCAATGCAAAGATCAAGACAGAGGGGCCGAAACGGCGTCTGGTCGGCTTCGAACTGACCGAGCGGGGGATTCCGCGCCACGGTTACAAACTCGCCGACAACGGCGGCGGCATCATCGGCGAGGTGACTTCCGGGACGATGTCGCCCTGCCTGAAAAAAGGCATCGGGATGGGTTATGTAGCCGCTTCCCACGCCGCTCCGGGCAGCGAAATCAACGTAATCATCCGTGAAAAACCGATCAAGGCGGTGGTAGTCAAACTGCCGTTCATCAAAAAATAGAGTCCTGCCGTTTTTACCGGCCGTCAACGGCCAATCCCGCGACAAGCCATAGCAGAGCCGCGGGCAGGATCGTACAGACCGGCAATATCCGATTTTCCAAGATTCGATCATGCCAGACACACCCCATAACAGACCGGATAGGCGGCCCTCCGAGGCCGCCTATTGGTTTCTCTTCGACCGAGACCGCCTGCTGTTGCGGCACAATACGGACGGATGGTACATTCCGCTGGCTGCGGAACCGCCCGTAGAAGCCGCAGCAGCAATGGAGATTACCGGACAGGTCGCCCGGACGACTCCAGGCCCGGAACCCGCTTCCAATACAATCAGGTACTTTGCCTCGTCGGTCGAGGTTCCGCAGCCAGCCCCGGCCGGAATGGAATGGGTCGCACTGAGGGCCTCTTACGACCTGCTCGGCGAACGGGTGTACGCCTTGGCCGGAAAAGCCTTCGAACTGGTACACTGGGAACGCAACAGCCGCTTTTGCCCGGCCTGCGGTACGGGGATGGAGCCCCACTCCGAGATTTCGAGGCGCTGTCCGACCTGCGGCAAAGAGCTGTTTCCGGCTATCTCTCCGGCAATCATCGTACTGATCTGCAAAGGGGATTCGATCCTGCTGGCCCGCACCTGTTATTCCCGGTCACCTTTCATGGGACTCGTGGCGGGATTCCTCGAGACGGGCGAATCGCTGGAAGCATGCGTACACCGGGAAGTGTTCGAAGAGACGGGACTGCAAATCCGGAACCTCCGCTACTTCGGAAACCAACCGTGGCCCTATCCCAGCGGCCTGATGGTGGGTTTCATCGCCGACTACGCGGCCGGGGAGATCCGCCTGCAAAAGGAAGAGTTGAGCGAAGCGGCATTTTTCGACCGCAACCGCCTGCCTCCGTTGCCACCACCGCTCAGCCTGGCCCGCCGCATGATCGACTGGTGGTTGGATTGCCCCTCATCCCGCTAACCCCTCGAATTTTCCATTTACCCCTGCCCTCCATTATCCCTTGCACTCGGATGATTCATAAGCCGTCAGGCAGACACTGTGCGGTTAATCCTGGCCGGGAAAGCCCTTCTTCACAGAAAAACCCAGACAGCCCCTGACACACTGAAGGCCGCCTCCCGACGGCCTTCAATCATATCATTTATACCCTTTCCTTTGACACTCCTGCACATACCCGGCACTCTCCCGCATGTACTGTTCCGGAACCGCCCGCTCCCCGCATCGGGAACAGCCGGAGAGCGGCTTAGAACACAAGTTTCACACCGGCCAGTACGTTGATGCCCAGCCCGCGGTAGAAATAATACGGATAGAGTTTCTGGTTAGCCAGGTTGTTTCCCTGCAGGAACACCCCGACAGCCTTCGAGATGCGGTATTCGGCGCCGAAATGGACATCGACCGTCGTACCTACCTGCTGCCAGATCAGTTCCGGCAAGGACATCATGATCTCCCTACCCGACAGCGCGAACCAGCGGCTCGACTGCAGCGTAGCCCCGGCGGTAAGGATCATTTTGTCGCGGATGCTGTAACGCAGGTCCAGGCGACCCGTAAAATTGGGGACTCCCGATACGTGGTCAAAACGTTTTTTAGAGAAGCCTTTGTACTGCACCGACGCTTCTATCCCGAAAGCCCCTGAAATACGTCCCTCCAGATCGGCACCCACCGTCCACATCGTCACGGTGTCGTTCAATACGTCGAACAGGTTTCCGTAAGATTGCCGCTCAGGAACGAACAAATTGGCAAACGTTGCCATATCCTGGGCGTGCGTCAGACCGCCGTAGACTTTGTACGAAAAAGCCGACGAGAAGCTGCCCGTAATGCCGACACGTCCGTTATACTCCGAAGTATTCGGGGCCCACGCCGATCCGACATAGGGATTCATCGAAGCCAGCGTCCGGTAGTCGTTGCTTTTCAGCCTGCCGTCGATCTCCACGAACGGGACGAAGTAGCCGTTGGTTCCGTCATAGCGCAGCGTAAAACGGGGATAGAAATAGCATTTGGATTTCTCCGTCTCACCCCTGAGATCCCTATCGAAATTGCGGCTGTTGAACGTGAAATCCACACCGAGCGAGAAGTCGAATTTACCCGCTTTCAAGTGATAGAGCGGCGCCACCGTCACCAAGTGGTTATCCTGCCCTCCCAGCTCGTCCATTCCGAAATAGCCTTCGTACTGCGTATGCAATGTCACTTCATGCATGCCGCCGAAACGCTTGCCGAGATCAAGGTAAGCGTTCATTCCGGTCTGCGCCCGGTCGAAACGGTCGTTGAAATAGGCAGCGTCCACCCCGACCCTGAAATTAAAGTGGGAAAGGTCTTCGAACGTATCGCCGAAACCGACTTTGCCCCGGACGGTCGTAAAGTGCTGCCGCAAACCCGAAGCGGTCGTATCGAACGAGGCCGGGAGCGGCATATCCGGATTCGGATTGGCATACCCGTAACGAGTGACCATGTCATAGTCCACGCCGATCTCGCCGTTGAGGACGTAGCGTATCCACCGCCGCTCGCCCAAAACACCGATCTTGTTGAATGTCTGCGATGCCGGGGTCTCGATCCCGTCACCGTTCTCGAGCTTGCTCCAACTGCCGTAATGGTTCAGATAGGCGCCGAACATCCCCTTCGATTTGCCCGTCGTGTTGAAATAGACATCGGCGAGGCTCTGCATCGGATAGCCCAGTGCGACCTTGGCATACAGCGGATTCAGCCGTTTGTAGAGGTCGATATCCACCGTTGCGGCCTTGATCGGGGTCACTTCGAAACCGTAAGCAATCGGAGAAGGGGTAATACCGTAGCTGAATTCGGGCCTCAACTTGACCGTATCGACCAGGTTCGGCTTCACATTGAGTTTGTTCGCCTCGCTCACGGTCGGTTCGTACGCACGGGTCACCTCCATCTCTCGGTTCAGGTCGCCGGCTTTGGTCTCCTTGGTCTCCGCAGCCTTTTCGGTCTTGGGTTTGGAGGCGCTTTTGCCGCCGCGCTTTTGCGCCGAAACCGACAGGCCGCAAGAGAGCAGCAGTACCGCCAATATCACTTTTTTGTTTATCATCGCCGTATCCATATAAAACTCGTTATCCGGTTCAATCTCGCTATTTCAGTTCATTCATCTTGCGCCGGGCCTCCTCGACCACGCCGTCGGTCTTGTCGGTGTAGCCGTCCACGATGCTCTGGTAAGTCGCCTTCGCCTGGAACGCGTCGTTCTGCTGCACGTAAATATCGCCCAGAATCAGGAACGCCTTACCGGTCCAGTATTGATAGGGCGAGTTTTGCTCGGCCAGCGCGAACACTTCGGCCTCGGCCTCCTTAAGCTTGCCCTGTTTGTACAGGATCGACACGATCCGGTAGCGGCTCTCGGCCCCTTCCCGCGTCCGCTCTCCTGCCACCTGGCGGTAGAGTTTCAGTGCTTCGTCGTCGTGTCCGTCGGCCTGCAGCGCGCGGGCCTTCGCAAAGTTGGCCTCACGGGTCAGGTCGGCCGTCACGTACGGCGAGGCGAGCACCTCGTCGGCAGCCCGGCCCATCTCGGCGACATTACCCGTCGCGATCACCGCACTGAGGTAACCGCCCAATGCCGAAGCGATATCGGCGGACTTGATCGCCACCGTCGAAAGGGTTTTGTACAAAGCCGCCGCCTGTGGATAATGTTTGTCCTCGACCTGCATTTTGGCAGCCTGTTGCAGTGCGGGAACTTTGTATTCGCTCATCGGCATCGAGCCCACCTCCTCGAAGGCGGCCAGCGCACCGGCCCGGTTCCCCTCGCGCAGCGAACAATCGCCCAACGCATAAAGCGCCTCGATACGGAACGAGCCCTTGGGATACTGGCGCAGGTAGTTATCCATCAACGTCAGCGCCCGGGCATAGTCGCCGTTCTGGTAAACACGGTTGGCCGCAGTGTACGACAGCGAATCGCGCTCGACCATCGTCACATTCGTTTCGACCCCGCTCTCCCGGGCAAACGCCACATAGCTGTCCACATCGTTATTGTCTACGTAGATATTCCGGATGCTCAGCATCGCATCTTTCGCCTGGCGTGACGACGGGAACTCGGCAACGATCTGTTTGTAATAGCGCAGCGCCTCGTTCCCGTTGCCGAGGTTCTGGTAGGTAAGTCCCAACTGCGAAAGAGCCGGCAGATAATAGGGCGATTCGGGATAGGTCGCCGTCAGCCGCTTGAGCACCGCCGCACCGTCGTTGAAACGTTCGGTCTGCACGTAGGTGCGGCCCAGTTCGTACATCGCATCGTCCACATAATCCCCCTTGCCCGACGAGATGATATCCCTGAGCGACTCGATCTTGCGGTCGCGCTGATCCAGCAGGCCCAGCATCACCGCGCGCTGGAACTGCGCGTAGTCGGTCGCCGGCGCATTCAGGCGGATCGCCTGGTCGTAGTTATTGACCGCCTCGCGGTAATCGCGCTGGGCAAATGCCGCATCGCCGAGCCGGTTGTAAGCATCGGCCCGCAGGTTGTCGCGCGTGGGATAGACCGACAGGAACTTGTGGAAACTGGCCGCCGCATCGCCCCAGCGCTGGGTATTGAAGTAGCAATACCCCAAATTGTAATGAGCCACCTTGTTCTCATACTCGGTGCCGGGCGAAAGCTGGATATAGTCCCTGTACAGCGGAATGGCACGCGCATAGTTGCCCTGCCGCGCGTAAGTTTCGGCCCGCCAAAACTTCGTCAGTGCGGAATATTTCGCATTGAACCGGTTTGCATCGGCCACATCGAACATCCTGAGCGCCTCGGGATACTCCTCTTTCTGGAACTGCTCCAACGCCCGGAAATAGGCGATTTTCTGCATCGCGGCCTTCACATTGTTGTCCGGATCGCGCACCTGTTTAATGGCTTCATAGGCCGCCTCATAGTTGCGCGAATTGAAGTACGCGGCCAACAGCAGCTCACGCGCCTCGTCGATGCGCGGCGAATCGGGGTACGCCTGCACATAGCCGGCCAGCGTCGTAATCGCTTCGTTGAATGCGCCGCCGCCCAGCTCGTATTGCAGTTTGCCGGCGTTGAGCATCGCCTCGCGCTTGATTTCGGGACTGTAATCGGATGCCGAAGCCAACACGAACGCGCGCAGTGCCTTCTGCTTATCGCCGAGTTTGAGGTAGCAGTCGCCCAGGTGGAACGCCGCATTCTGCCCCAGTTCGCCCCCCCCGGAAGCCACGTCCGTCAACTGAGTGCTGGCCTTGGTGTAGTACAGCTGGTTGTAGTTGCTGTATCCGGCCAGGTAAAGCTCCTCAGGGCCCATCTCTCCGCCGAGCTTTTCGTAATTCTCGATCTGGGCGAGTGCATCGGCGTACTGCCCCTGGCGGAAATAAGCTTCGCTCAGGATGCGGGCGATTTCGATCTCACGGGCTCCGGTCGCCTTGTTCAGCAACGGCACGCCATGCTCGACCACATAGGCGTAATTTCCCTGCCGGAATTCGATCTGCAACAGGTAGAACGGAATGATCGGCTCATAGGCGGGCAGCTCCGCTATCGAGGCGAAACCGCTTTTGGCAGCGTCCAGATCGCCCCGCGTATAATCTATATAGGCCTTGTAGTAGGTCGCATGGGGCGCATAAGCGGGATCGGTCGTACAATTCTGGAAATAAGAATAGGCTTTATCCTCGTCGCCGTTCTGGTAGGCGGCATGCCCCGTACGGTAATAATACTCCCCGATGCGCGCATAGGGCAGTTCGTGGGGATTGACGGTCAGCAAATGTTCGTAGGCCCGTTGGTAGTCGCCCTCCTTCTCCAGGATCGTGCCGAGAGCGAAATGGACATCGTTCAGGTAGATCGAATTGGGATAGTCCTCGACAAACCGTTCGAGCATTTCGCGGGCGCCCGTCTGCTGGCGTTCGGCGGCACAGAGCGCAGCATAATAGCGGGCTCGCATCCGGTAACCGGCATCATCGACGGACATCGCCCCGAGGGCCTTCTTGAATTCGGCGAGCGCCGAACCGTACTGCTGGCGCTCGTAGAGTTCCACGCCCTTATCGTAATGGTACTGCGGCCCGCGTTCGAGAGCCGAGGCGGGATTCGCGCACACGGCCGAAAAAAGCACCGCCGCCGACAACAACCATCTGTTTTTCATATCGACAAAAATTAACGCTGTATCTGTATAGTTTTCCTCATTCGGTTCACAATGGTACACCTGCCCGGTCACCGGGAGACCTGTGCGTCCGGCACAGTTTCACCACTGTCCCCCCCGCCGCCGGGACGAATGTTCCTTTGCAGCAATTTCCTTCCGCGGCTACCCGTCACGACTCCTGCCGCAGCGGCCCGCTCAGTTCAGCTATCCGCAGTTTCGCACTCCGCGAACGGGGATTGCGTTCGATCTCCTCCGGAGTCGGGACAACCGCCTTGCGGGTAACGACCTCGAAAGGCGTCTGCACCCGGCCGTAAAAATCTTTTTCGACCTTTCCCCCGAAGTTGCCGCTGCGCATAAAATTCTTCACCAGCCGGTCTTCGAGCGAATGATAGGTAATCACCGCCAGCCGCCCTCCCGGAGCCAGCGAGCGGACGGTCTGTTCGAGCATCATCTTCAGCGCCTCCATTTCGCCGTTCACTTCGATCCGGAGCGCTTGGAACAGTTTGGCAAGGAATTTACTCTCGCCGCCGCGCGGGGTAACCGGCGCTACCGCTGCGATCAGCTCATCGATCATCGCCAGCGGCCGTTCCGCCCGGCTACGTTCGATACACTGCGTGATGCGGTGCGGGGAATCCAGCTCGCCGTAATCGCGCAAAAGCGCCGTCAACCGGACATGGTCGTAACCGTTCACCACGTCGGCCGCCGTCAGGCGGGCCCGCTGGTTCATCCGCATGTCGAGCGGCGCATCGTAGCGAAACGAAAAACCGCGCTGCCGCGTATCGAAATGGTGCGACGAAACGCCCAGATCGGCCAGGATGCCGTCCACCCGTTCAATCCCGTAATAGCGCAGCCACGTGTGCATGAAGCGGAAATTGCTTTCGACGAATGTCAACCGGGGATCTTCGGGCAGGTTCGCCCGTGCATCGCGGTCCTGGTCGAACGCAAAAAGGCGCCCCTGCGGGCCGAGCCGGTGGAGAATCCCGCGCGAATGACCGCCGCCGCCGAAGGTCAGGTCGACATAAATCCCTGCGGGCCGAATGGCAAGACCCTCAAGGCTTTCATCGAACAGAACCGGCACATGGTAGACACTCATACGGGACAGCTTGAAAAATCCGTCGTAAAGGTATAAAAATTACCCGATTTTTGCGGATAAAACGGCAATATTCTACCTTTGCAGGAACAAGTGTCACAAGAGTGGAAACGAACGATACCCTGCAAGTGGATGTGGACAAGGTGCTCGCAGACAAAAATCCAGGTCTGGCGCGCCTGTTGCCCCGTTTTGTCAAGGCCTACCTCAAGAGGATCGTGCATCAGGACGAAGTCAATTACGTGCTGAGGAGTTTCTCGCACCAGCCGCCTGTCGGATTCGTCCGTTCGACGCTCGACTACATGGAGATCACCCACCGTGCCGTGGGCCTCGAACGCCTTTCCCTCGACGGGCGCTACCTTTTCGCCTCGAACCATCCCTTCGGCGGCATGGACGGCATGATGCTCTGCGACGAACTGGACAACTATTTCGGTTCGAGCCGCATCATCGTCAACGACATCCTGATGAACCTCAAACCGCTGGCTCCGCTGTTCATTCCCGTGAACAAGCACGGCAGGCAAAACAGCGACTATGCGCAGCGGTTCCGCGCAACGCTTGCCGGCAACGAGCAGATCGCCACCTTCCCCGCCGGACTTTGCTCGCGGCGCATCAAAGGCTCGGTATGCGACTTGCCCTGGAAACCGAGTTTCGTCAAAAACGCCATCGAAAGCCGGCGCGATATCGTTCCGGTCTACTTCGAAGGGAAGTTGTCGAACTTCTTCTACAACCTCTCGTCGATTCGCACCGCACTGGGTATCAAGGCCAATATCGAGATGCTCTACCTGGCCGACGAAATGTTCTCCCAACGCGGCCGCCACTTCGACATCTATTTCGGCGAACCGGTCCCGTGGCAGCGGCTTGCCACCGGAGAACCGCCCGTCCGGCTGGCACAGCAAATCCGCGAACAGGCCTATGCGCTGCGTCCGGCACACCGATAGAAGTCCCGGCCCGGCACGTCACCACAGCCCCGCACCGTCTCCGTCCTCTCTCCAAACATCTTGATCCGATCCCAAAGTACTCTCCCGGGAAAGGGTGCAATGCTCCGCATGCAGTCAGGGTGTTAACAAATCGTTCAGTTCAGCCAAAAAAAAGCGGGACAGCGCGGTTATTCTCAGGATTTGTGTAAATTTGTCAATGCTAAACCGCTTTTTATGATACCCATCATAGACCCTGTGGATCGCACCCTGATCCTGAAGGAACTCACAGCAGACAAACTACTGCGCAAGACCAACAACGGAGGCAACGAAATCTACGTCGTCACGGCCCGCAACAGCCCGAACATCATGCAGGAACTGGGACGCCTGCGCGAACTGTCGTTCCGCGACGCAGGCGGCGGCACCGGCGCAGCGGTCGACATCGACGCAGAGGACACGGCGGAAGAGGGCTACCAACAACTGTTCGTCTGGGATCCCAAAGCGCAGGAGATCGTCGGCGGGTACCGCTTCATCGTCTCGCGCACGCCGCATCCGAAGCACATGTCCACCGAACACTACTTCCGCTTCAGCGACAAATTCCGCAACGAATTCCTGCCCTACACCATCGAACTGGGCCGTTCGTTCGTACAGCCGCTCTACCAGGGGATCCGCCAAAATCCCAAAGGGCTCTACTCGCTCGACAACCTGTGGGACGGCCTCGGCGCACTGGTCGTCACCAACCCCGACATGAAATATTTTTTCGGCAAGGTGACCATGTACGGCGACTACAACAAAGAGGCGCGCGACCTGCTGATCTATTTCCTGAAGAAATACTTTCCGGACCGCGACAAGCTGGTCGATCCGATCTACCCGATCGAGCTCGACATCGACAACGAAGCGATGGGAGCCGTCTTCTGCGGAGAAAGCTACGCCGAGGATTACAAAATCCTGACCCGCGAAATCCGCAAATGCCGCGAGAACATTCCGCCGCTGATCAACTCCTACATGAACATCTCACCGTCGATGCGGGTGTTCGGCACCGTCAAAAACCCCGATTTCGGCGAGGTCGAAGAGACCGGCATCCTGATCACGATCAGCGACATCTACCCGGTCAAGTCGGAACGGCATTTCAAAATAATGGATTAAAAACACGGGGCGAGCGCAAAATAAACTGGCCGCAGAAAACGGGATAACCGTCCCGTCCCGATTGTCCGGGAGCTCCGTACAGGGCAGCGCCTTTCCATACATCCGGCGACAGATCCGATACCCGTGGTGGAGTGTCCCCGCCACAAATAGAAAAAACGCACAGTCGACGACCGTGCGTTTAGCATGATTCCGCAGCCCGTCGCTGCATTCCCGTATCGTCATATCACCGTATTTACCCTCTCGCCGTATCATCGCGGCTGGCAACCGGGACAATAATAGATACTGCCCCCCAGGTAGTTTTCCTTGCAGATCAGGGAACCGCAACGGGGACACGGCTCCCCTGCCGTATTTTTGGACAAACGGGGACGGTATCCGCCGGGACGGCCGAACAGATCGGTTTCCGAGTCGCGGCCTCCCAGACGCAGCATCTCCCGGAGCGTCTCCCGGACGGACCGGAACAGTCGCTCTTTTTGCTGCCGGGTCAATCCGGAAATTTTGGTTTTGGGATGCATGCCCGCCCGGTAAAGTATATCCTGCAACACCCCGTTACCGAGACCGGGAATCGTCTGCCCGGTGGCCAGGAACGCCTTGGCGCTCTTTTTCTGCGCGGACGGTTCATCCAGCAACGACATGAAATAGGAGAGGTCAAAAGCGTCGGACAGCACCTGAGGTTTCTCCTTCGCACTGCGGTAGTAAGGCTCCAGCGGACCGGGAAACTCACCCTGTGAAAAACACCACACCCCGCCGTACATCCTCACCGACACCACCAGACAACTCTCGTCCCCGAACCCGATGAGCAACTGGTGCTTGTCCGGCAAATCGGCACCGGGTTCGAGATAGGTAAGGTTCGCTCCGTCGCTGAATAGCAGCGCCCGTTCTCCGACTGCCAGTTCCACCATGCCGCCCCGCGCACGGGCCTTCCCGACCCGCTTACCCAAAAGCACGCCTTCGTAATCGATTCCGGGTGAAATAAAGGTAAATTTGTGAGGCGAATGGAACACCACCACCTCGCTGATATACTTGCCGCACACAGCATCATTGAGCTGCCGGGAGAGGCAAACGGCTTCGGGAACTTCGATCATAGCGGACAAGACGGTTTATGAAACGATCAGCCGTAAACAATATCGCAGCAGACCGGCAAGACGATTAACAGGTAACCGGCAGGAATTTACGCGGCCGGACCGGCAACATTTTCAGCGGCTTCCTCGCGCTCCTTCTGACGCTCGACACGCCCTGCCAGCAAAATACTGCATTCGTACAGGCCGTAAAGCGGGATCACCACCAGCAACAGGCTGAAAATATCCGGCGGGGTAATGATCGCAGAAATGATCGACAGCAGGATCAGCGCATGACGGCGGTAGCGCCTCAGGAACGAAGCGGTGATCAATCCCATCCGCGCCAGGAAATAGACCAGCAGCGGAAGCTGGAACACCACCGCGCAGGCGATCGACACGCTCAGCACCGTGGAGAGGTACGAACGCACGTCGATCATGTTGGTGATTTCGGGGCTCGCCTGGTATCCGGCGAAGAAACTGACCGACAACGGAGCGATCAGGAAATAGCCGAAACAGAGCCCTGCAAAAAAGCAAAGCGACACATACAGCACGAACATCCTGCTTTTGCGGCGTTCGTGTTCGGTCAGCGCCGGCACGACAAAACGCCATATCTCCCACAACAGGTACGGTACCGCCACGGCAATGGCGGTCGCCAACGCCACCTGCATGTGCAGGTTGAACTGGCCGGCCAGCGCCGTGTTGACCATATTGAACTTCATCTGATTGATGCAAACCCGGTTATCGCCGAAAACGGCGTACGAGAAGTCGCACAGCCACCGGTTCGTCGGGAAATCAGGCGACTGGGGCCCCATCAGGATGGTATCGATGATGAATTTCTTACCGATGAAAGCGGCGATCATCACGACGATCAGCGCCATCACGCCCCGCACCAAATGGGGACGCAGCGCTTCGATATGTTCAAAAAAAGTCATCTCGTTGTCGGATGACTTTTCCCGTTTATCGGACATAACTTTCGTGTGGATTTATCCGCGAGGTTTATTTGGCGGCGTCGTCTTTGGTAGTTTCGTTCCGGGGAGCCTGAGGAGCGGTCGGGGCAGTCGTTTCGTTGGTATTCTCAGCCGTGTAATCTTTGTTGACCGCGTCTTTGAACTCTTTCACGCCGCGTCCCATGCCGCGCATCAGTTCAGGAATTTTCTTCCCGCCGAACAGCACGATAATCAGGATGACGATGACCAGTATCTGAGTCGGGCCGATGACCCCCAGAGGCAACATGAATGCTAACATAAGATTTAGGTTTTAGTTAATTCTTCAGGATGTGTTTGCAAATATAACATAAAAAACGATCATTTTATTTTTTGCAGGCAGAAAAAACGCCCGGCCCGATTGTATTCGGAGCCGGGCGCTGTCATTACTCAGCAGATCAGGCGGCTATTTCTTGAGGATCATTTCGTACTCGCCCGAGCAGAGGTTCATCGTCGTGGCTCCGTCGGCGGTCTTAATCTCCGAAGCTCCCGCGTCCTTCTTGAAGTCGACTCCCGAGATACCGGCGAGTTTGACCGTAGCCGACGTATTGGCCGGGATCGTCACCTTCCACTCGATATTGCCGTCCTCACGTTTCCAGTGGCTCTTGATCTCACCCGAAACCGACTTGTAAGAGGCCTTCACATAGTCGAGGCCGTCGATGAATACGGGCTCCATCTGGATTTTTTTGAAACCGGCCGACTGCGGATCGTTGCGGATACCGGCCAGGTCTTCGTAGAACCAGATCACCAAGTCGCCCAACAGCATAACATGGTTGCCCGAATTCATATTCGGCGCACCGGTATCGCCGTTCCACAGCTCCCAGATCGTCGTAGCGCCCTTCTTGGCCATATACCCCCAGCTGGGATAGGTTTCGTTGGTCGCGATCTTGTAGGCGAGGTCCTGCGCACCGTGCTCGGTCAGACCGCGCATCAGGTGCTGGATTCCCAGTACGCCCACGCTGACGTGGCCGTCGAACTCGCCCACTGTTTTATCAACGATATTCTGGAATACCTTGCCTTCATATCCTTCGGGAACCAGGCCGAGACGCAGCGAGAGAATGTTACCCGTCACGGTGTTGTCGCCGAATTGGGGGGTCAGCACCGGAGCGAGTCCTTTACCGCTCGATTTCATGCCGTTATTACCATACTGAGCCGTCTCATAATTGAAGAACTTCTTGTTGTAAGACTCCTTCATTTTGGCTGCCAGCGCTTGGTACTCGGCTACATCGGCCTCGTTGCCGGTCAACTGGGCGAACTGGCTCATCATCTGGAGCAGGCTGTAATAAACGGTCGTTCCCAGAATTTCAGGCCGGGTTTTGCGGGACGGATCTTTCGAATGGATCAATTCCGGACTTTCGGGCGGCATGCACCAATCACCGTAGCGGTCCGTAATGATCACATTGTCTTCCATACAGTTCTGCTGCATATAGTGCATCCACTTGCGCATCGCCTGGTAGTGGGTCTCGATGCCGCTCTTGTCGCCGAACTGACGGTAGAGCATATCGGCTACGTAGAAGTAGGCTGCCGGCCAGGTCACGTCGTCTCCGTAAACAGTCCACGTACGAGGAGATACGTCGGAAATACGGCCCTGGGCATCGCGCGAATCGTAAATGTCCTGCAGCCATTTCTTATACAGCAGCGCATTGTCGAAAATAAAGCTCTCACCCAGTGCGCCGGTCGTGCGGTCGCCCAGCCAGCCGAGGCGTTCGTCGCGCTGCGGGCAGTCGGTCGGCATGCCGCGGTAGTTGCCGCGAATACCCCAGTAAGCGTTCTTGTAAATCTGGTTGATCACCGGATTCGAGGTTTCGAACTCGCCGATCGTCTCCATCTTGTCGTAAATCACCTTGCCGGTGAATACGTGAAGCGCAGGTTTGTAGCTCAGGCCCGATATCTCGACGTAACGGAAGCCGTGGTAGGTAAAGTTGGGTTCCCATTCGAACTCGGCATCCCAGGCAGGGATATAGGTATCGGTGGCTTTGGCCGAACGCAGGTTGGCCGTAAACAGCGAACCGTCGGGCTGGAGCGTCTCGGCGAAGCGGAAGGTGATGGGCTTCTTGATCTGCCCTTTGAGCTTCACATGCAGCCACCCCACCATGTTCTGTCCCATATCGAGGATATAGTTACCGTTGGGCCGCTCCATGATCGCCACGGGTTTGATCTCCTCCATGATACGGATATTCTCGTTGGGCTGTGCCACCAACTTGCCGCCCGGTGCGGGCAGTTTCTGAGCCGCCATCCATTTGTAGTTGGTCTCATATCCGGTTTTGTTCCACCCAGGCAGTTCGTTGAAGGCATTGTATTCCTCACCGTCGAACTCGTTGTTCGCGACGATCGGCCCCCGTGCCGTGGCCTGCCACGTCGTGTCGGTCACGACCAGCTCCTTGGTTCCGTCCTTGTACTCGATCTCCAACTGCGCCAGCAGGCGGGGCACGCCGAAACCGCGGATACCCGGGTTGCGCATCGGGAAGAACCGCCCGTTGCCGAGGATTACGCCGATCGTGTTGTTCCCCAATCCGAGCAATTTGGTTACGTCATACGAGTTGTAGTACATCGTCGCCGGGGCATGTGTCGGCATCGACTCGAAGACATCCTCGGTAATCTGCTCGCCGTTCAGGTAGCTCTTGGCCGACCCACCGGGACAAATGTAAAGTACAGCACGTTTCACACCCTCCTTTACAGGAAATTCTTTGCGCAGGTAACGAGCTGCCAAACGGGTGAGTATCCCCTTTTTGGAAGTCGAATCGCCAAGTTCTTCGCCGGGATTCGTGGCTCCCGCAATACCGATCCACTCGGCCTTCCAGGCGGCGGAATCGAGCAGTGCGGTCGCAAAATTCTCGGTCTCGCTCCAGGCCGTGCGCCCTTTGTTGGTCTTCACACGCACGCGCCAGAAATATTCGGTAGCGGACTGCAACGGAGATCCGCCGTAAGCAATGAACAGCGAAGTGTCCGAATTGACAAAACCCGAATCCCACAGCAGGTTCTTTCCTTTTTCCAATTCCTGGGCCGAGGCCGCCACCTGAATCTGGTAGGCGACCTGGTTCACATTGGATTTCTCGGATTCGATCTGCCACATAAACCGCGGATGGGCCGTTCCCACCCCGACCGGATTTTCACGCAGTTCGACCCGCAACTCATCCACCTTCACTTTCGAGGTAGAGCAGGCGAATCCGAGCCACGCCGCACAAACGGCGACAAACAGCACTTTTTTCATAAGCAATCAGGTATCAATTAAGGTTAATAATCTATTTCTGCTTAACAGGCGTCATCACGACGGTAAACGAATAGTCGCCGTACGGAAGCCGGTATTCGGGACGCGGCAGCGCTCCCCAACTGTCGACACAACCGAGCCCCATCTGGTAGCCGTCGAGCGACACGCAGGTCAGATCCCGTTCGTGCAACTCGCCCGAATGGCGCTGGTGCTTCACCTCCCCGTCATCGAGGTCGCCGGTCAGGTAGTGCAGCGCCGTGGCAAAAAACGGCTTTGCGGAGGTAAACATCACGCCCCGGCCGTCGGCATCCGTCACTTTCCACCAGCGCACATCGCTTTTGGACCCGGTCTCCTGCGGGCGTACATACGGGTAGAACTGCTCCGAAACCAACTGTCTGTAGCACCCCATAAACGTCGAACTTTTCCGGTCGGCATAGTTTTCCCCGGGGCCCCGGCCATAGTACACGATCCGGTCGAAATGCTCCGGCATCACCAACTGCATCCCGAAACGGAACATATCCGGGATATCCTTACGAGCAGGATCTGCCGTCAGTTTTTCGGTTACGGAGAGCTGCCCCGCCCCGTTCATTTCATAACGCATTTCGAGCGTCGCCGAGAGTTCCGGCAGCTTATACAGTGCCGTCACGGCGGCACTGCCCGCACCGGCTCCCGCCTGTGCGAGCGTCATCTCCTGCAACTCCATCGCGGGCTGCTTCCAAACAGCATACTTGGTTTGCAGGTTTGCACCGAAATCGTTGTCGGTCGGCGCACGCCAGAAATTGGGGCGCAGCGAATAACCCGCTTTAAGCATTTCGACGCCTTCGGCCTTATACGAGTCGAGCCAGCCGGTCGAGCGGTTGAACACCGCCTTTACCCGCCCTGCGGTCAACTCATAAACCGCAATGTTTTCATATGTTTTTACCCGACCGGCATCGGCTGCGAACCCGGCGGCAGATTTCGTTCCGGAGCGTACCGCCAGTTGCTGGCGTGCCACCGGATAACCGGCAGGCAACAGATCGGTCGCCTGCTTGAGTTTATAAGCGACATTCAGGTAGAGATCGTCCTCACTCCCCCCAGGCACGTTGTAACCTTCGAGCGTAACGGTTCCTGTCCGCTGCGGGGCAACCGGCAGCTGATTCACGAACCCCTTCGAAAGCACATAACCTTTGGGCCCGTTGACCAGTTCCCACTCCAGGTAAAGGCCGGACAGATCGGTAAAGAAATTTTCGTTATAGACCTTCAGCACGCCTTTGTCCATATCGCCGGGGGTCGTCCAAACCGACTGGTAGTAATAACGCACTTCGCCCATGTGCGGATTCGGACGACGGTCGGGACTAATCAGTCCGTTGCAGTTGAAATTCTTGTCCGAGGGGTCGTACGGATTGTAGTCGCCGCCGTAGGCGTAGAACATATCGCCCCGGTCGTTATACTTGCGGAAGCCCTGATCGACGAAATCCCAGATAAACCCGCCCTGTAACTTCGGGTATTTGCGGATCAGGTCCCAGTACTCGCCGAAACCGCCCATCGAGTTGCCCATCGCATGCGCATATTCACACTGGATCAGGGGACGGTAGCTGCCTTGTTTGGACGAGCGGCCGCCCTGCCCGAAAGCCACATCTCCCCATACCAGGGCATCCTCCGTGCGGACGGCAGCAGGCAATGCATCGCCCGAAGCGTACTGCTCCATGTGGTCGTAAGTCGCATACATCGGGCAGTAGATATCGGTATGGTCGTTCAGCAACGCACGCTCGTACTGGACGGGCCGCGTCGGATCGTAAGCCTTGACCCATTTGTAGCACTCGACGAAGTTGGGTCCGTCGCCCGCCTCGTTACCCAGCGACCAGATCAGGATCGAGGGATGGTTTTTGAACGCGCGCACCATGCGCTCGTTGCGTTCCAGGTGCGCCTTGAGATAGGAAGGCTCCTTGGCGAGCGTCTTCTCCTCGTATCCCATGCCATGGGATTCGACATTCGCCTCGCTGATCACATAGATGCCGTAAATATCGCAGAGTTCGTACCACAACGGATCGTCAGGATAGTGGCAGGTGCGCACGGCATTGATGTTATTCTCCTTCATGATGCGGATATCCTCGATCATCCGCTCGGGCGAAACCACGTATCCGGTCAGCGGGTCCATCTCGTGACGGTTGACCCCCTTGAACAGCACCGGCTGCCCGTTCACCAGGATCTGCCCCTTATCGGGACGCATTTCGACCTTCCGGAAACCGACCCGCTGGCGGACGGTTTCCAACTCCTTGCCCGAAGCGTCGTAAAGGGTCAGAGCCAGCGAATAGAGGTTCGGCTGCTCGGCGCTCCATTTACGAACATTTTTCACCGGCATGCTCAGACGGCAGCTGTCGCGGGAATCGAGTTTCGCGGTAACAGGAGCAAACTCGCCCTCCTTACCGCTGAGCACCATCTTCACGCTGCCGCCGGGAACGTTGCGGCCCGCCACTTCGACAGCCAACAAACCGTTGCGGTAAGAAGCGTCGAGATCGGCAACGATACGCACATCCCCGAACCGCTGTGCCGGCCGCGCATACAGGTAGACGTCCCGGCCGATGCCCGACAGACGCCAGAAATCCTGGTCTTCGAGATACGATCCGTCGCACCAGCGAAAGATCTGCATCGCGATCAGGTTCTTACCCGGTTTGAGATAAGGCGTGATATTGAAATCGGCGCCCATCTTGCTGTCCTCGCTGTAACCGACGAACTTGCCGTTCACCCACAGATAGAGGTTCGAAGTGGCCGATCCCATATGGAAAAAGACCTCGCGGCCGTCCCACACTTGCGGCAACTCGACCTCGCGGCGGTAAGAGCCGACATGGTTGTTCCGTTCCTCGACAAAAGGAGGGTTATCGGCAAACTGGCGGGACCAGGCATAAGGAATGTTGGTATAGACCGGATCCCCGTAGCCGTTCAACTCCCATACTGCGGGAACCGGAAAATCCACCCAACCCGCATCGTCAAAATCTTCGGCGAAAAATGTCGTCGGACGTTGGTCCAAATCGCGAACCCAGTTGAACTTCCACAGTCCGTTGAGGGATTTGACCCATTCGGAAGAGGTCTCGATCCGATCGCCGCCCGGCAACACTTCAACGATCCGCGAAGGAGCATAATCCGGGAAAAAAGTGTGAACCGGCTCTCGGTTCACCGCATTGACATTGGGATCCTGCCATTCGCGTCCGGTCTGCGCCGCGGCGGATAAAGCAAGCGAAACAACAAAGGTGAAGATAGAAAAACGTTTCAGTATCATAGTTCAGAAGTTAGGCTCGGGATCCTTTCCGAAGCGGAAACCCGGACAGAACAAATATAATGATAAATACCGAAACTGAAAGCACAAAAAAATGACCCGCAGGGCCGCATCCCTGCGGGACGCGTCATATCAACGACGACACAGCAGCAGTCGAACACACGCTTTCACATACCCTGTAACCTATGACCCGTAACAACAGAGCATCCGACATCTTATCGCTTGCCCCGTACAGCGGTCGCTGAATCCTGCGGCCCATATTGCGGCGGAATCAGTTCGTGCCGGATCAGGATATCGCAGAAGCGGGCCGCGATTTTCCGGTTTCCCCGCCGGCTGGGGTGGGCATCGTGCCGAAAAAAATCACCCTGCTCCCGGTCCAACTCCGCCTTTAAATTTATGAGACCGATATCAAATCGGGCTGCAACGGCGCTATCTTGCATGGGATCATCTTAAAAATATCATAGTCCCGGGCGCCGCCATCCACACCGCAATTGAGGACTTCCACCCGATACCCCGCACTGTCGAGCATCTTTTGCAACACCTCCACGAATGCGGTATAATAGGGCATTGTCAGCGTACCGGATACGAAAGAGTCCCCGGTCACAGCGATGCGGAACCGGCCGGAGGATTTGTCCGGAAAATCCCTGCCCAGGAATCCCTGTTCCATTGACATGAAACCGATTGCCGCTTACTTCGAAAATCCAGATTCGGGAGGTATAAGGTAATTCACTACCGAATCAGGTCGGTAGGCCAATGGTTTAAGCGTGTCGCTGAAGAGGGGCTCCCAAAAGAAAATCCGGCAAGCCGCCTCGATCAGCAGCAGGACGGAAACCGCCAGAATCGCTCCGTATCCTATACGTTGTCCTATCTTTTATTCCCCATATTCGGTAAAATAATTTACTCCTCTGTACAAGTCTGTCGTTCGGGTGTGCCCCGACATTCAACCCTCCCGCCTTCGCCGGTCCCGGTATTTTGCCCTGCGCCTGAAATATTCCGTTCCCAGCCGATAACTAAACTACAATTTTTTATTGAAACAACCGCATAAAACAACTACATTATGGAATAACGACACAATAAAGTAAAGCCCGGATGATTGTCATCCGGGCTTTACTGCAATACCGTTAACCGCCAACGGCTGACGTTACATATCCGCGACCGCGATATCGAGAATTTCGAAGGGAATCATCCCCGAAGGAACCTGGACGTCGACCTTGTCGCCTTTTTTGTGGCCGAGCAGCGCCTGGGCGATCGGCGTACCGATCGCGAGCTTGCCCTCTTTGAGGTTCGCTTCGCTCTCGGAAACAAGCGTATACTCGACGGTTTTGCCGGTTTTCATATTCTTGAGCGTGACACGGTTCAGGATTTGTACGGAGCTGGTGTCAATGCGCGACTCATCGAGTACCCGGGCATTGGCCACCATCTCCTCGAGTTTGGCGATACGCATCTCGAGCATCCCCTGGGCCTCTTTGGCCGCATCGTACTCCGCATTCTCGGACAGGTCGCCCTTGTCACGAGCCTCCGCAATCGCAGCCGAAATGGCAGGACGCTCCACAGAGCGCAGGTGCTCCAACTCGCTCTTGATTTTTTGCAAGCCGGCTTCTGTCAAATGAACTACTTTTGATGCCATAGTGAAGAGATATTTAAATAGGTAAAATAAAACGCAAAAAAAGAAAAAATCCCGACTCCCCGCCTGAGAGGGGAGCCAGAACTCTTCCGATAAGGCAAACTTAAACATTTAATTTCGATTTTCCAACTCCCCTCATTTTTTCGAAAAATAATTCTCCTCCTTTCCCCATGGCCATCGTGGCATCAGCCTCTGGGAATGCTCTCCTTCGCAAAATACTTGGCACAGGAAATGTTGACTATATCGCCGGGGTTTATTATCTTTGTTTGAAACACCCTTTCAACGCACCCGACCCGCAATGCAGCAAACCGTCATCCTCACCCTCCTCGACCTGATCAGCCTGAAAGGCATTTTTAGTTTCGGCTACGTGCTTTTCGTGCTCATCACCATCGGCGTAATCATTCACGACAAACGCGACCCGGTCAAAGCACTCTCGTGGATCGTCGTGCTGATCCTGCTGCCCGTCGCGGGTTTCCTGCTCTATATCGTTTTCGGACGCAACCACCGCAAAGAGAAGCTGTTCAACCGCAAAGAACTGCACGACCTGGAACAGATCGACGAGATGAGCCGCGAGCAGGTCTACGCGATCAACAACGCGGCATTGCTGCTGCGCAGCGAAATCACCGAAAACCGCGACATCATCACGCTGTTGCTCAACAGCAACAAAGCCCTGCTGACCAACCACAACCGCATCCGCGTACTGAACAACGGCACCGTTACCTTCGACGAGATCAAAGCAGCCCTGCGCGGCGCCCGTTCGTCGATCCACCTTGAATATTATATTATCGAAGACGATCCGCTGGGCTGGGAGATCGCGGAGATCCTGATCGGGAAAGCCCGGGAAGGGGTCGAAGTGCGCCTGATTTACGACGACGTAGGCAGCTGGGGCCTGAGCAGGCGCTATATCCGACACCTGCGTAATGCGGGCGTGGAAGTGCAATGCTTTATGCGCGTCGTTTTCCCGTGGCTGACCAGCAAAGTCAACTACCGCAACCACCGCAAAATTCTGGTCGTAGACGGCCACATCGGCTTTACGGGCGGCATCAACATCGCCCAGCGCTACCTGACCGGCACGAAGATGGGCCCGTGGCGCGACACGCACCTCAAACTCGAAGGCGAAGCGGTACGGATGCTGCAGATCGTTTTTATGACCGACTGGTACTTCGTCAGCAAACAGCAGCTTACCGACCACGCCAAATACCTGCCCCCGACGACGGTTCGCGACGAATGCCTCGTCCAGATCGCCACTTCGGGCCCCGATTCGGACTGGGCCTCTATCATGCAGGCTTTTTTCGCCGCCATCACGCGCGCCCAGCACCACATCTATATATCATCGCCCTACTTCACCCCGAACGAGGCAGTGCTGACGGCGATCAAAGTGGCGGCCCTCAGCGGTATCGACGTACGGATCATGATCCCGAGCCGTTCGGACTCCAAAATCGTCTACTGGGCATCCCGTTCGTATATCGGGGAACTGATCGACGCAAACGTGAAAGTATACCTCTACCGGAAGGGATTCAACCACTCGAAACTGATCATGATCGACGGAGTGTTCGCATCGGTGGGTACGGCCAATATGGATATGCGCAGTTTCGAAGACAATTTCGAGGTGTCGGCCATCATCTACGACCGCCGCATCACCGAAGAGCTGGAGGAACAATTCCTCGAAGACCTTTCGCGTTGCCGGCTCGTCACGCGCGAGTATTGGGAAACGCGCCCGGTCCTGCACAACATTTACGAAGCCGTGGCCCGGTTGTTCAGTCCGTTGCTTTAACATCCTCGGCCGGAAACATTTGCCGTCACCTGAGTATCGGCTCCGATTCAACCCAAACCATAGAGGATAGTTATTCCCAACAGAAGTACAGTCCTTGACATCCCGGCGTATTTTTTGCGCTGGACAATACCGCCGTGCGGAAGAGTACAACCGTATCAAGACACGAGACAGGCGTAAGGCCGGGCGAAACAGGCGTGGAACGACCTAAGAGCCGGACGGGAACCCCATCCGGCACCGGGAAGAGCAACAGCATGAAATGATCCGAGTTATTACTATTTTTACTACCTTTGAAACGTTGAATTTCCATTAAGTATTGAACGATATGATAAAAAAGAGCCTCCTGATCGGTTCGGCCCTGTTACTACTGGCTGTTCTGGCCGCACCCGACGCCCAAGCCCTGAGTCCTATCCGCTTCGGCGTCAAAGCCGGTATCCAGACCCAATCGCTGAAAATGCAGGGCATGAACTGGAACGAACTCTCGAAAAGCAATAACTTCGGCTACCAGTTGGGCGTCATGGCACAGGTGCCGCTGGGGCCGGTCTACCTGCAACCGGAAATCTTTTACAGTTCGGCCCGATTCAAGTTGCAGGGCGACCTGCTGAATCCGGACGGCACCATGGCAGAGAGCGATGTTTCGGCCAAATACTCGGTCAATACCGTACAACTCCCGGTACTGGTCGGCATCAAACTGCTGTTCCTGCGCGTATTCGCCGGTCCGTCGTTCAACCTGCTGACCGACACATCCAACAAATCGGGCAAAGAGGGGGTATCGTTCAACTCGAGCGTCACGAAGTCGGCCGTCGCGTTCCAGGTCGGAGCCGGCGTCGAAATCGGCAAGTTCAATATCGATATCCGTTACGACGGACAATTCAAGAAACCGGTGCAGACTTTTACCTTCGGCAAAAACTACACCGAGACGGTCAAAACCAAAATGAACAGCTGGCAGCTCAACTTGGGCTACTTCTTTTAACCGGAGCGCCACCAAGATTACATGACAGAAAAAGTTATCCTGCTCGAAGGCGTCGACCCCGTTGAACTCTACGGTGCCGGCAACAGCAACATCGAAAAGATCAGCGCCAAATTTCCGAAGCTGAAAATCATCGCACGCGGTTCGTCGGTCAAGGTGATGGGCGAAGCCTCGGAGATCGGCCGTTTCGAGCAAAAGCTGACCGACCTGATCGACTATTACGGTCGCTACGGGCACCTTTCGGGCGAGGTGATCGACCAGGTTTACGACGGGGGAATGCCCAAGCGCGACGAAACGGCCGACAAGGATGCGATCGTATTCGGCAACAACGGCGTGATCGTCCGCGCCCGCACGGTGAACCAGCAAAAGCTGGTGCAGCTTTACGAACACAACGACCTGCTTTTCGCCGTCGGTCCCGCCGGTTCGGGCAAGACCTATACGGCCATCGCACTGGCCGTACGCGCATTGAAAAACAAAGAGGTCAAGCGCATTATCCTCACCCGGCCGGCCGTGGAAGCGGGTGAAAAGCTCGGCTTCCTGCCCGGCGACATGAAAGAGAAGCTCGACCCTTACCTGCAACCGCTTTACGATGCGCTCGACGACATGATCCCGGCAGCCAAGCTCAACAAATACATGGAAGAGGGTACCGTGCAAATCGCGCCGCTCGCCTTTATGCGCGGGCGCACGCTCGATAATGCGTTCGTCATCCTCGACGAGGCGCAGAACACCACCCTTTCCCAAATCAAGATGTTCCTCACCCGCATGGGCCGCAGCGCGCGTTTCATCGTCACGGGCGACCTGACCCAAATCGACCTGGCCCGCAAAGCCGATTCGGGACTGAGCACCGTGATGAAACTGCTGCAAGGCATCGACGGCATCGGCATGGTCGAATTCGACAACCGCGACATCATCCGCCACAGGCTGGTCAAATACATCGTCGAAGCGTTCGACAACCAGTCGAAGGCCTCCGAACCGGAATTATTCGCACAGGACAACAACCCCGAGCGTTCAAATTAAAAAACATACAATCATGGCAAAAGCAATCCTCAAGACAGATTTCCATTTCGACGGACAGAAAGACCTCTATGTCGGCAAAGTGCGCGACGTTTACAATATCGACGACAACTACCTGGTGATGGTGGTGAGCGACCGGATCTCGGCCTTCGACGTAGTGCTCCCCAAAGGCATCCCCTACAAAGGACAGGTCCTGAACCAGATCGCATCGAAATTCCTGGACGCGACTGCCGACATCTGTCCGAACTGGAAGATTGCTTCGCCCGACCCGATGGTCACCGTCGGCCACCGTTGCAAAGGCTTCCCGGTCGAGATGATCGTACGCGCCTACCTCACCGGCAGTTCGTGGCGCGATTACAAGGCCGGCGCCCGTGAAATCTGCGGCGTGCCCATTCCCGACGGCATGAAGGAGCACCAGAAATTCCCGCACCCGATCGTCACCCCGACCACGAAGGCCGAGATCGGCGAACACGACCAGAATATCTCCAAAGAGGAGATTATTCGCAGCGGACTGGTGAGCAAAGAAGATTACGAAAAACTGGAAAAATACGCACTGGAACTTTTCGCACGCGGTACCGAGATCGCCGCGAAGCAGGGCCTGATCCTAGTCGACACGAAATACGAATTCGGCAAGAAGGACGGTGAGATCCTGCTGATGGACGAGATCCACACGCCCGACAGCTCGCGTTATTTCTATGCGGACGGCTATCAGGAGCGTTTCGACAAAGGCGAAGCGCAGCGCCAGCTTTCGAAGGAATTCGTACGCGAATGGCTGATGGAGCACGGCTTCCAGGGGCGTCCGGGCGAACAAGTACCCGAAATGACCGACGAGTTCGTGACCAGCGTCAGCGACCGCTACATCGAACTGTACGAACACATAACCGGCGAAAAATTCGTCAAGGACGACACCGACGACATCCTCGACCGGATCGAAAACAATACGAAAAACATGCTTGCCCGGCTGAAATAGCCGCCGGATGATCGCCGGCAGAGGGGCCCGGGACTACCCGGATCATCGTTACATGCCGGCTCGGAATATCCGGCACCGGAGTTCAGGTCCGGACCGCACGCAGTTTCGGGACATCAGCATTCAAAGGATTCGACGCGCCCGAAAACCGCATTCCGACAAATTCCGGGCTCGCATCGCAAGGCAGCGTTTTGACAATTACTGACACGGATAAAACCAGATAATCATGGATAAAAACATAGCAGCACTCGCACCGCATGAGGTGTGGAAACAATTTGCCGCCCTGTGCGCGATTCCCCGTCCGTCGGGCCACGAAACCGCCGTTCGCGACTATCTGATCGCCCAGGGCAACTCTTTCGGGATCGAATGCTTCGCCGACGAGGCGGGCAATGTGATCATGCGCAAACCGGCCACTCCCGGCATGAAGGACCGCAAGGGCATCATCCTGCAAGCGCACATGGATATGGTGCCGCAGAAAAACAACGACAAAACGTTCGATTTCACCAAAGATCCGATCGAAGCCTATATCGACGGCGAATGGGTAACGGCCAACGGCACGACCCTCGGTGCCGACAACGGAATGGGTCTGGCAGCGATACTCGCCGTGATGGGATCGAAGACACTGAAGCACGGACCGCTCGAAGCGCTGATCACCGCATCGGAAGAGACCGGCATGGACGGCGCATTCGGCCTGAAACCCGGCGTACTGCAAGGGGACATCCTGCTGAACCTCGACTCGGAGGCGGAAGGCGAATTGTATGTCGGCTGCGCCGGAGGACTCGACCTGAACGTCTCGCTCACCTATAAGGAAGAGGCGGTTCCGGCAGGGCTCAAGCCGGTGAAAATCGAGGTGAAAGGGCTGCTCGGAGGTCACTCGGGCATCGAGATCATCCTCGAACGCGGCAACGCGAATAAAATCATGGCCCGGCTTCTGTTGCATGCACAAAAAGAGTTCGGCCTGCGCCTCGCATCAATCGACGGAGGCGGGTTGCGCAATGCGATCCCGCGCGAAGCGACAGCCGTGGCGCTGATCCCGCAAGAAAAACTCCAGACCTTCGGGGAGATGGTTAAAACGTTCGACACGCTGATCTGCGCCGAGCTCAAAGGGGTCGATGACGGCGTTACGGTCACAGCCGGGGATACCTCTATGCCCGCATCGGTCATGGACACAGAAAGCCAGAACAGGTTGCTGAATGCCGTACAGGGCTGCCCCAACGGGGTGATCCGCATGAGCCCCTCGATGCCCGGGCTGGTACAAACCTCGACCAACCTCGCACGCGTCGTATCGGAGAACGGTACGGTACGAATGCAGGCGTTGCTTCGCAGTTCGGTAGACAGCGAGAAGGAGTACCTTGCTGAGACGATGACTTCGGTTTTCACGCTGGCCGGGGCAGTCGTCACGCCGAGCGGCGGTTACTCGGGCTGGAATCCCAATATGGATTCGCCGATCCTGAAAACGATGACCGAATCTTACGAGGCGCTTTACGGCCGCAAGCCGGCTGTCATGGCGATCCACGCCGGACTGGAGTGCGGTATCCTGGGCGGCAAGTACCCGAACCTCGACATGATCTCGTTCGGACCTACGATCCGCTATCCGCACTCGCCGGATGAAAAGACCGAAATCGCATCGGTCGGCAAGTTCTGGGATTACCTGTTGCATACGCTCTCGCACGTACCACAGCGCTAAACACAACTTCACAGGAAGATGGAGAACGCCGACAAATGGTTTGCCATCGTCAACCCGGTCGCAGGCAGCGGCCGGGGACTGGCGGACTGGCCCCAAATCAGCAAACTGCTGCGCGACAACCATATCGTTCCGGAGTATGCCTTCACCGAGCGCAAGTACCATGCGATCGAGCTGGCAGTCGAAGCGGTCAACAACGGTTTCCGCAAACTGATCGTCGTAGGCGGCGACGGCACGATCCACGAGGCCGTCAACGGCCTGTTCATCCAGAAAGCGGTGCCGACGCAGGACGTATTGCTGAGCGTAATCGCCGTAGGTACCGGCAACGACTGGATCCGGATGTTCGGTATTCCGCGCAAATATTCCGAAGCGATCCGCGCGATCGTCGAGGGACACTCGTTCCTGCAGGACGTAGGAATGATCTCCTACTACCAGTCTTCCTACCGGCAAACCCGCTACATGGCCAACGTGGCGGGGGTGGGATTCGACGCAGCGGTCAACCGGCGCTACAACCACCTCAAGGAAGAGGGCAAACGGGGTAAATGGCTCTACCTGTGGAGTACCCTCAAAGCGATCATGCGGTACAACTCCACCGGCGTAAAAGTTTACGTCGACGACCAACTGGTGGTTAACGACCTGGTATACAGTGCCACGATCGGTATCGGCAAATACAACGGCGGCGGCATGCTGCAAACGCCGGACGCCGTGGCCGACGACGGACTGTTCGACCTGACGGTGATCCGCCGGATGAACCCCTTGCAGGTGCTGTACAATTTCAAGGTCCTGTTCAACGGCCGCATCTACCGCCTGCACTCGACGAGCCTCAACCGGGGGCGTAAGATACGCATCGAATCGTCACCCGAAATCGCCATAGAGGTGGACGGCGAAGCGCTCGGCTACTCACCTTTCGAGTTCGAGGTGATCGACCGGGCCGTACGGGTGGTCGTCTCCGAAAAGTTCATGCGCGAAGAGGCTGCCCGCCTGCAAGCCGTCTCCGCCGCCGGAACGGAAACGTCCCTGCAAACAGGAAATACGCCAACGGTCCGTTCCTGAACAACGGAAACAGGCCTAAGCAAACATATTGGGATTGGGATTGGGATTAAGATCAGGTCCGGATCGAACTCTTCACGTAACTCGTTCTGCAAAAAACGGACAGGAGAGCCTCCAAACCGACCTGCTGACATTCTTCGACAGGAAGATACGACTTACATGCGCATGTCCGGATCCGCTGGTTACCTTCCTCAGAATTCACCGTCACCGGGGTTCAGCAGCAATTCATAATCCACCACGTCCAACCACCGCCCGAATTTTCGGCCCACCTGTTCAAAATGGGAGACTTGTTTGAACCCGAGTCCCGTATGCAACGCAATGCTGGCTTCGTTTCCCGCCGTAATGCAGGCTATCAACGCCCGGTAACCGTTCCGGCGACACGCTTCGATCAACTCCCGCATCAATCGCTTGCCGATTCCCCGGCCAAGATAGTCCGGTGAAAGGTAAACCGTCGTTTCGAGCGTATACCGGTAAGCCGCTTTTGTTTTCCAGCCGTGTGCATAGCAGTAACCGGCCACTCTTCCCCCCTCCTCGCAGACAAGATAGGGAAAGCGTGCCGAGATGCCGGCGATCCGGGAACGCATCTCCGCTGTGCCGACCGGTTCGGTTTCGAATGTCGCCGAACCGCCCGTCACATACCCGTTGTAAATATCCGTAATAGCGTCGACATCCCGAAGTTCGACCGACCTGATGAGCATATTTATCCGGTATCAGTTTAGTCAATATTTCTTCCTGACTGTGGTTTATCCTCGTTTCCGGCTGAAATAGCGGATGGTGCGAGCGATTTCGCCGACCCACATCACCAACGACGTCGAACCGATAATCAACAGCCAGTCGTTCCAGGTCAACGGTACCGTGCGGAACACCTCCCCGCCCCAGGTCACGATAATGAACTGCCCTACCAGGATCAGCAACAGCACGGCAAAAAATGCATAACACCCTTTCCACGAGAAAATCAGCGGCTGGGTGGACGCGAATCCCTTCGCATTAAACATGTTCCAGAACTGCAACATCACGAAGACAGTGAAGAAAGCCGACAATTCATACGGGGTGATCGCCTCGCCGAACCAGAAGAGCATACCCAGCAGCACGACGATAAACAGCGCGGCCGTGCCGAGGATCGAACGGGACATCGCCGGAGTGATGATAAAATCGCTGCTCTTCCGCGGTTTCTCTTTCATCACGCTGCGGCTGGGAGGCAGCGACGCGAGCGCCAGTGCGGCGAACGTATCCATAATCAGGTTGACCCACAGCATCTGCGTAACGGTCAGCGGCAATTCGCTGCCGAAGACAGAACCCAACAGCACGATTACCACCGCTACAACATTGATTGTCAGCTGGAACAGCACGAAACGCTGGATGTTGCGGTAGAGCGAACGGCCCCACATCACCGCCGTGGCGATACTGCTGAACGAATCGTCGAGCAACGTGATATCGCTCGCCTCTTTGGCTACGGAGGTACCGGTACCCATCGACAGGCCGACCTGCGCAAAATTGAGTGCCGGAGCGTCGTTCGTACCGTCACCGGTAACGGCAACCACTTCGCCGCGCTGCTGTAGCAGCCTCACCAGGCGCTGCTTATCGAGCGGCCGGGCACGCGACATGATCTTCAGCGCCTGTACGCGCTCCAGCAGTTCTTCATCGCTCAAAGCGGCGAAATCGGCCCCGGTAATGTGATTGTAATCGGTATCTTCGGCCGTCCACAACCCGATCTGCCGTCCGATCTCCTTAGCCGTCGCAGGCGTATCGCCGGTCACGATTTTCACACCGATACCCGCATCAAGGCATTCGTGAACCGCCGCAGGCACATCGTCGCGCACCGGGTCGGAAATCGCGGCGATCCCAACAAACGTGAGCGGACAGCGTTCGAGGGCCTCCCCGCAGTCCTGCGCCCCGTCGCAACGGCCGTACGCAAAGCCCAGCGTACGCATCGCCATATTCTGGTAGGCCGCCAACTGCGCCTCAACGGCCGTCTTATCCGGAAACGAAGCGCAACGATTCAGCACGATCTCCGGAGCACCCTTGATATAGAGGTAACGGCCGCCGAGCGGGGAATCGACCAGCGTGGCCATAAATTTTCGTTCGGTCGTAAAAGTGAGCTGGTCGACTACCTTGGCCCCATCGCGCAGTGCGGCATAATCGACCCCCTGGTCACGCAGCCACAACAACAACGCTCCTTCGGTCGGATTACCGATCACCTTGCCGTGCGTATCGAGGAATGCCGTGGAGTTCGCGGCAATCCCCTCGCGAATCAGGTCGTCGATCCCCTCCTGATAAAATTTCGTCTCGTGCACACGCATCTCATTGCGCGTCAGCGTACCGGTCTTATCCGTGCAGATCACCGTAATGGCCCCCATCGTTTCGCAGGCGTGCATCTTGCGCACGAGATTGTTCGTCTTGAGCATCCGGCGCATATTGACCGCCAGCGACAGCGTCACGCTCATCGGCAATCCTTCGGGAACCGCCACGACGATCAGCGTGACAGCCACCATAAAGTATTGCAGCACCCGTTCGGCAATCGTGATCCAGTCGGCTTCCAGCAGTCCTCCGAAAAGAAATCCTTTGACCAGCAACGCGACGAACGTCAGCACGGCCAGCGAGATTCCCGCACGGCCGATCAGTTTCGACAACCGTCCCAACTGCAGGTTCAGCGGCGTCTCCTCCTCACTCTCGACCGTCGACTGTTCGGCCACCTTGCCGAACTCGGTAGCATCCCCCACCTTCTCTACGACCATCACCCCGTGACCTTCGATCACCGTCGTCCCCCGCAGCACCTCGTTCGACGGATAGGTCGCATCGTGGTGGAAATGGGCCGGATCGGTCGTCTTGTCGATCATCGGCTCGCCGGTCAGCGTCGATTCGTTGACTTTGAGCGACACGGCCTCATGCAGCCGTCCGTCGGCGGGAACCTCCTCTCCGCTCTGGAGAATCACCACATCCCCCACCACGACGTCCTGTTTGGGAATCTCCATCACCTCTCCGTCCCGGACAACCTTGACCGGCGTATCGTCGTTCGTGCTGTTGAGCAGGTCGAATTTGCGCATCGCATCGTATTCGAACCAAAAGGCGACGCCCGTTGCCAGGAAAATCGCACAGAAGATTCCGATCGTCTCGGCAAATTCATTGTGAATGAAACCGATCCCGAGCGACAGGAATGCCGCAACGAGTAAAATGCGAATCACCGGATCGGAAAATTTCTCGAAGAAAAGCGCCCAAAGCGATTTGCGCTTGGCCGGAGTCAACAGGTTGCGGCCGTGCTGCTCACGGCTCCGGATCACTTCTGCCTGCGTAAGGCCTTTGTGGAGGTCTGTCATAGGATTATAGAGTAAGTTCGTTTTTAGCGGAATCGAGCCGTATTGCCACAAACAGCAGTACGGTAAACGCGATCATCGACGAGCCGCCGTAACTGAAAAACGGCAGCGGAATGCCGATCACCGGCATCAGTCCGATAGTCATGCCGATATTGACCAGTACGTGGAAAAAGAAGATCGATGCGACGCAATAACAATAGATCCGGCCGAAGGGCTCCATTTGCCGTTCGCCCATACGGACCAGCCGCAGGATCAGGATGCCGAACAGCACGATGACCAGGGCACTGCCCAGGAATCCCCACTCCTCGCCCACCGTACAAAAAATGAAATCGGTGCTTTGCTCCGGCACGAAGTTGAATTTCGTTTGGGTCCCCTCGAGAAAGCCCTTGCCTGAGAAGCCTCCCGAACCAATCGCGATTTTCGACTGGTTCACGTTGTAACCCCACCCCTTCAGGTCGGACTCCAACCCCAACAAGTCGAGAATACGCTTCTGCTGATGGGTTTGCAGGATATTGTCGAAAGCGTAGTCGATCGAATAGGTAAACGCGAGCGATCCGAAAAAGAAGAGCACGAACATCAGGACGTTGCGCACTTTGTACCGGTAGGCATATGCCGCCGCCAGCCCAAGCGACAACACCACGCCGACCAGAATCGCGGTATGCAGCGAGATCGATCCGCCCAGCATCGGAAGAAGCATATAGAGCAAAGCGACGAACAGCGTAAGCGCCGCAACATAGATCAGTTTACTGCGCCAGTATCCGTTAGTCAGCCCCTCGCTGATCACACACACGAGCAACAGCACGATCAGCAATGCGGCCGGGTCGAGCAGGAACGAGAAGACAAAGAGTGAAACCACCATAATCAGCACCACATAGACCCAGCGGTTGAATCCCTCGCGGTAGAACATGAACAGGAAAGAGCCGTAAACCAATGCCGATCCGGTATCGTTCTGCAACATCACGATCAGTACGGGCAGGCCGATAATCGCACCGACCCGCAGCAAATCGTGCGGCCGGTGGATATCGAACGTATAGGAGCTCATATACCGTGCGAGCGCGAGCGAGGTCGTAAACTTGACAAACTCGGTGGGCTGCAACGCCACCGGCCCGATCATGATCCACGACTTCGCCCCGTTGACCTCTTTACCGAAAAACAGCACGCCGACCAGGATCAGGATCGTTCCCCAATAGAGCGGATAGGCGAGGATATGGTAATATTTCGCATCGATCAGCAGGATCGAAACCGCCATAAAGGCCGACACGCCGACCCACACCAGCTGCATGCCGTAACGTTGGCTCAGATCGAAGATACTCGCATGGCGATCGTCGTATACCGCCGCATAAATGTTCAGCCACCCCGCCAAAACCAGTGCCGCATAAATCAAGATCGACCACCAGTCGACGCGCCCTACCGACAACCGGGGATTCAGGTCATTTTCCATAGTAGGGATAATTGATTTGCAGGTTTTTGACATATTCGACCAGCTGCGGACGGGTCACCGTATCGGTCAGATAGAGTTCGGTGAGCAGGCTCGCGATCGGCGCTGCTGCGATACCGCCCCAGCGGCCGTTTTCGACATAGACCGACACGGCGATTTTCGGATTGTTGCGCGGAGCGAAACACATGAAAGTACTGTGGTCCGCGCCATGCGGATTCTGCGCGGTACCGGTCTTGCCGCAAATGTCGATTCCTTCGATACGGGCCATGCGGGCCGATCCCCCGTCCACATTCACCGCCCGGTACATGCCCTCGACAATCGGGTCGAAATGTTTGGAATCGACCTTCGTATAGTGTTTTTCATAGAACCGGCCGTCGATCGAATCCCGGTCGTGAATGCGCTTGACCACATGGGGAATTTTGTAATATCCCCGGTTCGCGATGGTAGCGGCGAAATTGGCCATCTGCAGCGGCGTGCAACCCAACTCGCCCTGCCCGATCGCCAGCGAAATAACCGTCAGGCCGTTCCAACGTCCACGGTAAGCCTTGTCGTAAAAAGACGAGGTCGGCACATTGCCGTTCAACTCGCCGGTGAAGTCCGAACCCAATTTACGCCCGAATCCGAAACTGCGCACATAATCGTCCCATACATCCAAACCCTGCTGGATGTTCCCGTATTTGCGGTTCTCGATGATATTGCGGAACACATAGCAGAAATAGGCGTTGCAGGAGGTCTGCACGGCTCCCATCAGGTCGATCGGCGACCAGTGATTGTGGCATTTCACACCCCGCCCGTAGGGATATCCCCCGTGGCAGGGATAGGTCTGCGACGGAACGAGTACCCCCTCCTGCAGGCCGATCAGGCCGTTCACCGTTTTGAAAGTCGAACCCGGCGGGTAACTCGCCATCACGGCACGGTTGAACAAGGGACGGCGGCGATCGTTCAACAGTTTCATGTAATTGTTCCCGCGTTCACGTCCCACCAGTTCGTCGGGATCGTACGTGGGGCTGCTCGCCATGACGAGTATCTCCCCCGTTTCGGGTTCGATCGCCACGACGCTGCCCACCTTACCGGCCATCAGCTCTTCGGCGAGCGCCTGCAACCTAGCGTCGATCGTACAGGTAATCGCCACGCCGGGTGAGGGCAGCGTATCGTACATACCGCCCGCATACGAGCCCTGCGGAATGCCGTGTACGTCGACCATCTCGATCTTTACGCCCTTTTCCCCGCGCAGGACATCTTCATAAGCCAGCTCTATCCCGCTGCGACCGATGTAATCGCCGCTGCGGTAATAGGAATTGCGCTCGATAATGCGGTCGTCCACCTCGCCGACATAACCCAGCAGGTTTCCCGCGATCTTGGTCGGATAAGAGCGGACGGTCCGGTAGACAGTGAAAAATCCGGGAAAATTGCGTTCGTCGAGCCGCACCTTAACCTCTTTGGGCAATTGCTTGAACAGCACCGAAGCGCGGCGGCGAGAAAAACGGGAAGCCTTGTCCAATTCCTTGCGTATCTGTTCGACCGGCACACCGAGGATACGGCTCATCGCCGCCGTATCGAACGGGCCCACCTCCCGCGGAGTAGCCATCAGGTCGTACGCCTCCTTGCTCTGTACCAGGAACCTGCCGTTACGGTCGTATACTTCGCCGCGCGGAGGGAACTGCACCATGTACCGCAACGCATTATTATCCGCACGGGTTTTGTAACTGTCGTCGACCACCTGCAAATAGAAGAGCCGCACCAGCAATACCAGCACGACACCGACCACGGTCAACTGCAATATTTTCACCCGCGACAGACTATTCACTTTTCCTGAGATCCGATTGAAATACCTATTGCTTCCACGCTACACCGCCTATTCCCTGTAATTCCGCGACACCGTAACTCTTGTTCCCCCGCTCCTTCACGTTCCCTGCGACTCCAGGTATTTACGGCTAACGCACCTTGTTCGCATGGACCCTGCAGGCTCTTCGCCGCTACCCGCTTCCGGGATACATCCTGCTCCCGGCCATATGCATCCGGTGCCGACAGCACCAATATCTCCCGAACTTATATCTGCATTTATATTTCTCCGTACCCTCCCTGCCGGTTCACTGCAAAAAGTTTCTGGCAGAAATAGACCAACAATAAGGTTATGACCGAACTGCATATGATCCGTAACAAGGTCAGGTAAAAGAAACTCCAGGTCAGGGATTCCAGCACAAAAAACACCGTACCGTGCAACAGCACGATCACACCGGCATAGCGCAAAAAACGCTTCAACCCGATGCGGTTAACGTTCGGCACGCCCCCTTCCTTCACCTCGTCCTTGCCCACGAGCAACGTCAGAACCGCCGGACGGCAAAAAGCGGCGAACAACGTCGCAATCGTGTTGATCCCGGCCGTTCCCATAAAAAAATCGACCGTCATGCCCAATACCATGCCCAGCACCAACAGCAGGGCTCCGGCAATCTCCATCGGCAATAGGATGAGGAATGCGATATAGACCAACGGATTGACATAGATACTGATCCCGATGCGGCTGAAAAGAAACACCTGCAGGATCACCATCACGAAAAAAAGGATGCCGTATTCAAGTAAACGATACATGTGGCCGTATATTTTCGGGAGCTTCGGCTCCCCCTGATATTTTTTGCGAGCTGTATTTTGCGGGGCGCCCGGCCCCGTTGCGGCGAATCAATAAATGCTCGGATTAGTAACGCTCTCTTCCAGCGCATTGCGTTCGCCGGCATCGAGGTATTTCACCGCCAACACATTGCCCAGTGCCGCGATATTACTGTGCAGTTTCACCTTGACGTTGTAAAAAGTCGCATTGTGCAGCGAAAAACTCTCGACCGTGCCGATGAGCACATCCGGGGGGAAAATCGTCGAATAATCGGTCGTTACGATCGTATCGCCCACCTGGAGCGGTGCATACTTCGGCACCTCGGAAAGCGTCACGTGCTCGTAACTGCTGCCGTCCCAGAAAACCGAACCGAAATAGTCGGTCCCCTTGATCCGGCCGCTGGTCTTAAAGTTGCGGTTCAGCACCGACATGCAGACTGCAAAGTGGTCGGAGCATCCGAGCACGTAACCCACGATCCCGCCGTCGGAGACCAACGCCATGTCGGGCATCAGTCCGTCGTCGGCTCCGCGGTTCAGCGCGATGTAATTCTCCTGCCGTGTGATCGAATTATTGACCACCTTCGCACTGAAATACTCATACTGCCGTACGCCGCCATTAAAAATCACGGAGGAATCGCCGGCAGCAAGGGCAGCCGAATCGGCCGCCGAAAGCGGAATCCGGATACCGTCCATCCGGTTGCGCAGCTCGGCCAGTTCCCGGGCGAGCGCCTGGTTCTCGCGGCGCAGGTGGAAATAGCTGTTCAGTCCGGCAATCTGCGAATAGATACCGCCCACAACATAGTTGGAGGCGGTAACCAGTTTTACTTTTGTATAGCTCGTACTGTTCGCATAATAGTGGATGGCCAACGATTCCAGCAGGATGAACAGCAGCAGGAAATGAATTTTCTTTATGAACAGGAAAAACTTGATCATCCGGCAAAATCTCTAAATTCTGTGACCTCGCACCGCCCCCGCACCAAACCCGCCGGGAGCGCTCCGTCCGTTCCGCATCCCCCATCCGAATAAAGTATCGGCCGAGACGACAATCCCCTCAGGGGCAGGGCGGACTTTTCCAAACGCGTTTATTTCATCAGGAACGAGAAACGGCCGATATTTTTCAGCGCGATGCCCGTACCGCGCGCCACCGCCCGCAACGGGTCGTCAGCCACATGGAACGGAATGTTGGTTTTTTCATACAACCGGCGGTCGAGCCCTTTGAGCAGCGCACCGCCACCCGCGAGGTAAACGCCTTTCTTGGCGATGTCGGCATACAGTTCGGGAGGAATCATCTCCAATACCTTCATAATCGCGGCATCGATCTTCACGAGCGACTTTTCAAGGGCATAGGCCATTTCGCTGTACGAGATTGACAGCACCGAAGGCAGCGAAGTGAGGATATTCGGCCCGGTCACTTCGAAATCTTCCGGCTCTTCGTCCAGTTCCGACAACGCCGCACCTACGGCGATCTTGATATCTTCGGCCGTCCGTTCGCCGATACGCATGTTATGCTGCTGGCGAATGTAGGTCTGGATATCTTCGGTAAAAACGTCGCCGGCCACGTTGATGCTTTCGCTGCAGACGATACCGCCCAGCGAAATACAGGCGATCTCGGTCGTACCGCCTCCGATATCGACCACCATGTGGCCCTCGGGAGCTTCGACGTCCAACCCGGCGCCCAGCGCCGCAGCCATCGGTTCGTAAATCATATAGACCTCGCGGCCGCCGGCATGCTCGGCCGAGTCGCGCACCGCGCGAATCTCGACGTTCGTGCTGCCCGACGGAATCGAAATAACCATCTTCAGCGACGGGCTGAAAAGCCGCCCACTGCTTTTAACCATCTTGATCAGCCCGCGGAGCATCAGTTCGGCGGCGTTGAAATCGGCGATCACGCCGTCTTTCAGCGGACGGATCGTACGGATATTCTGGTGCGTCTTGCCATGCATCTGGCGCGCCTGCTTGCCGATAGCCACCAATTTGCCCGAATGCTGGTCGAGCGCTACGATCGAAGGCTCGTCAACGACGATCTTGCCGTTGTTTATGATAATCGTGTTGGCCGTACCCAAGTCGATAGCCAACTCCTGTGTCAGAGAAAACAGCCCCATATCGTTTCTAGTGTTTGAAATGTCTCAGTCCGGTAAATACCATCGCCATCCCGTTCGCATTGCAATAGTCGATGCTCTCCTGGTCGCGGATCGATCCGCCCGGAGCGATTACGGCATCCACACCCGCCTCATGCGCCAGTTCGACACAATCCGAGAACGGGAAGAAAGCATCCGAAGCCATCACCGCACCCTTGAGGTCGAAGCCGAAACTGTGTGCCTTGGCCACCGCCTGCTTGAGGGCGTCCACACGGGAGGTCTGGCCGATACCGCTTGCCAGCAGCATGCCGTTTTTAGCGAAAACGATCGCGTTGCTCTTCGACTGCTTCACCAGCTTGTTGGCGAAGATCAGGTCGGCCATCTGTTCGTCGGTCACCTGCTTTTCGGTTACGCTGCGCACTTCGCCGTCAATGCCCCCGACCTTCAGGTCGCGGTCCTGCACGGCCACGCCGTTGAGCAGCGAACGGAACTGTTTGTTGCAACGGGTCGTATCCTTGAGCAGTAGGATAATCCGGTTCTTTTTGCTTTTCAGGATTTCGAGCGCTTCGGCGCTGTAAGCCGGGGCGAGGATCACCTCGAAGAAGAGCTTATTGATCTCTTCGGCCGTTGCCGCATCGACCTCGCGGTTGCAGATCAGCACTCCGCCGAATGCCGAAACGGGATCGCCGGAGAGCGCATCCTTCCAAGCCTCAAGCAGCGTCGGACGCGTAGCGACGCCGCAGGCGTTGTTGTGTTTGAGGATTGCGAAAGTGGGCTCGGTGAACTCTTCGATCAGGTTGATCGCAGCGTCTATATCGAGCATGTTGTTATAAGAGATGTCCTTGCCGTTGAGTTTGTCGAACATCCGGTCGATGTCGCCGAAGAAAGTAGCGTTCTGGTGCGGATTCTCGCCGTAACGGAGCACGGTGCCGTTCGCAAAACTGCGCTTGAAGACGGACAACTGCTCCTGAAGGTTGAAATAGTTGAAGATCGCCGCATCGTAGTGCGAGCTGACGTTGAATGCGTAAGCGGCGAAACGGCGGCGCTGCTCGAGGGTCGTGGAGCACTGCTGTGAAGTGATGATCTCGAGCAATTCGGCATACTGGTCGACCGACGGAACGATCACCACGTCCTTAAAATTCTTGGCTGCCGCCCGGATCAGCGAAATGCCTCCGATGTCGATTTTCTCGATGATCGCCTGCTCTTCGGCTCCCGAAGCGACCGTCTGTTCGAACGGATAGAGGTCCACGATCACCAGATCGATTTCCGGAATTTCGTACTGTCCCATCTGCTGGCCGTCCTGAGCGTTGTCCCGGCGCGCCAGAATACCGCCGAACACTTTGGGGTGAAGCGTCTTGACACGTCCGCCCAGGATCGACGGATAGCCCGTCAGGTCCTCCACGGCCGTGGCTGCGAGGCCCAGCCCCTCGATGAAAGAGAGGGTCCCCCCCGTCGAATATATTTTCACGCCGTCGGCGGCCAGCCGACGGACGATCGGTTCCAAACCATCCTTGTAATAGACTGAAATCAGCGCGCTTTTGATCTTTTTCACCTTCTGCGAATTTAAATTTGAATATACTTTTCCTAGTAAGCTACAAAGATAACAAAAAAGAGATTTTCCCTAATGATTTTCCGCGACATTTCCCTCGATTTTTACGCAGGATCGGGTAACCGCCTCACAAATCGCTCCTCCGGGCACAACGATCCACAGAAAACCAGATCGTACCGCAACCCGGGAGCGGAAACAATTTCAGGACAAAGCGCGGAATACTATTTAAAAATTCTTAAATTTGTTTTTCGATTTCAATCCGGTTATGACCTATAAAATTGACAGACAGGCGCGTTGCGCAGTAATTGGCTACGGCAGCTGGGCTACCGCGCTGGTCAAAATCCTCCTCGAGAACGAATCGGCCGTCGGCTGGTACATCCGCAACAACGAAGTGCTGGAGCATATCCGCCAGCACAAAACCAATCCGCGTTACCTGCGCGACGTGCATTTCTACACGAACAACCTGAAACTTTCGGACGACATCAACACGGTCGTTTCCGAAGCCGACGTGCTGATCCTGGCCGTGCCGTCCGTCTACCTGAAAACGACCCTCGAGCCGTTGACGGTATCGTTGCAGGACAAATTCGTCATCTCGGCGATCAAAGGCATCGTGCCGGAGGATTACGTGACCGTCACCGAATACGTCAACCGCCGCTACGGCGTCCCGTTCGACCAACTGGGCATCATCAGCGGACCGTGCCACGCCGAAGAGGTGGCCCTCGAGCGGCTCTCTTACCTGACCGTGGTCTGCAAAGAGATGGAAAATTCGCTCTCCCTCGGTGAAAAGATCGGCACTTCGTACATCAACGTCAGCCATTCGACCGATATTTACGGTACGGAATATGCTTCGGTCCTGAAAAACATCTATGCCATCGCGGTAGGTATCTGCGTCGGCCTCGGTTACGGCGACAATTTCCTCGCGGTACTGATCGCCAACAGTGCCATGGAGATGTCGCGTTTTATGGAACAGACCTACCCGGCCGAGCGAAACACTTTCGCATCGGCCTACCTAGGCGACCTGCTGGTAACTTCCTACTCCCAATTCAGCCGCAACCGCCGGTTCGGACTGATGATCGGCAAAGGCTACCCGGTACAATCGGCGCAGATGGAGATGAACATGGTAGCCGAAGGTTACTACGCGAGCGAATGCATCACACAGATCAACAAGAAATTCGACGTCGAGATGCCGATCGCCGAAACGGTCCACCGCATTTTGTACGACAGCGAAAAACCGGGTCCGCTTATCGCGAAACTGACCGGACACCTGATTTAATTAACCATCCAAAAGAACAAAAGGCATCAACGTGCCTCCACGTATAAATTGTTAACGTTATGAGTATTCTTTCGATCAACATCGACAAAATCTACGGCACCGTAAGCGCCGCCGATGTAGCCGCACTGAAAGGCGAAATGGAACAGGGCAACCGCATGCTGCAGGACGGCAGCGGCAAAGGAAGCGACTTCCTGGGCTGGGTCAACCTGCCCGAATCGATCACCTCCGAAGAGTTGAAAACGATCCGCAAATGCGCGGACAATCTCGCTTCACTGGCCGACGTAATCCTCGTGATCGGTATCGGCGGTTCCTATCTCGGAGCCAAGGCCGTCCTCGAAGCGTTGAGCGATCCGTTCCAGCTGTTGCGCAACAAGCAGGAAAAACCGATCGTCCTGTTCGCCGGACAGAACCTGAGCGAAGACTACCTGTACGAGTTGCTCGAAGGCACCCGTTCCTACAAGATCGCCGCAATCGTCATTTCGAAATCGGGTACCACGACCGAACCGGCCGTCGCTTTCCGCCTGATCAAAAACGAGATCGAGAGTCGTTACGGCGCCGAAGGCGCTGCCAAGCGCATCGTAGCCATTACGGACGCCGCACGCGGCGCACTACGGACGCTGGCGACCAACGAAGGCTATGAGACGTTCGTGATTCCCGACAATATCGGCGGCCGCTATTCGGTGCTGACTCCGGTCGGCTTGCTGCCGCTCGCTGCGGCAGGTATCAATGTCGACGAGCTGGTACGCGGCGCCAGGGATATGGAGAAAGCCACGGGCACGGATGTCCCGTTTGAAAAGAATCCGGCAATGATCTACGCTGCCGCCCGTACCGCACTGTACCGTGCCGGCAAGAAGATCGAGATCCTGGCCAGCTACGATCCGAAACTGCTTTACGTGGCCGAATGGTGGAAACAGCTTTACGGCGAAAGCGAAGGCAAAGACGGCAAGGGTATCTTCCCGGCCAGCGTCACGCTGACCGCCGACCTGCACTCGATGGGCCAATATATCCAGCAGGGCGAACGCACGCTGATGGAGACGGTTATCAGCGTCACGAAGCCCAAGCACAAAGTGGTGATCGAAAAAGACAAGGACAACCTCGACGGGCTGAATTTCCTCGCGGGCAAACGCATCAGCGAAGTGAACCGGATGGCCGAGATGGGAACCCTGCTCGCCCACTTCGACGGCGGCGTACCCAACATCCGCATCGAAATTCCTGAAATCAACGAATACTACATCGGCGGCCTGCTCTACTTCTTCGAGAAAGCCTGCGGCATCAGCGGTTATGCACTCGGCGTCAATCCGTTCGACCAACCGGGCGTAGAGGCTTACAAGAAAAATATGTTCGCGCTGCTGGGCAAACCCGGTTACGAAGAGGCCGGCGAAGAGCTGCGCAAACGGCTGTAAACATTGGGCGTGTCAAAATTCCGGACACCTACCTGAACGAACAGAAAAGCTGGATGGGAGACCCCGTCCAGCTTTTTCATATCGTCGAAAATGAACCGGTGACCTTTATTGACACACACCTTCCCCCGCCTATCCTCTTTTCTTATTTTCTTGCCGACCGTTTGCTTCACGGGGAAAGCTTCACGGTATACAAAAACGCGATCAGATTGCCGATACCGCAGCGGCGGCGAACAAGCCGGCAAACACAAATAGCAACAAGATGACACCCAGCAAAGAGATGATCAGTCCCGCAATAGCCAGTCCTTTCGGAGTCCGGAACACACCGACGCAGGAAAAAATCAGGCCCAATACCCACAAGATCCAGCCGACTACCGGAACCCAACCGAGAAACAGGGCCAGCAGGGCTAATACAAACCCGGCCGTCCCCATTCCGTTCGACTTGGGAACAGGCTGATTGACAATAATGGTCGGATTACCCGAAGTTGTCGGTTCGTTGTTGGGTTGAATGACTTCCATAATCAGAAAATTTAAGTAGGACAATACCCAAAACAGCAAGCAACCGTATCGCTTGCATCACAATAAGCGGGTGACTTTCCCGTAATATAAGAACTAAAATAAACATATCGACTGAAAAATCCAACACATCGGGTCTGTTTCTTGCGAAAATAGAACGTGATTCGTCGCAAACCGTTTTCTGCATACAAAGAAAACCGGCTCGTTTGTTCGATTTCAATGTCAGGTTTTATATATTTGCGGGCTTCCCGATCCGCAAACCAGACACCGGGTCGACGCTCCGGGGGAACAGTTGCAGTTGCCCTCACGAACCGTTTTCGATCGCAACAGGACAGGCTTCGTTCCGTCGGGGATCGTCTGTAGCGAAACACAGTCGTTATGAAGAAAAGTTTGCTCGCTTTGGCATTCGGTACTTTGGGATTAGGAATCGCCGAATTCGTCATGATGGGATAATAAGCTTTGAAAACGTACTCCTTGGCCGCCTTCTAAAACAAAAAAGGAGCGATTCGAAAGAATCGCTCCTTAAAGTGGCGGTTACCTACTCTCCCACAAAAACTGCAGTACCAT
>ERZ827498.191-NODE-191-length-91129-cov-19.548236_pt1 | contig 91129 bp, 114 predicted proteins | sample MGYA00519865_ERZ827498 | MGnify/ENA primary metagenome ERZ827498 (study PRJEB31778, sample SAMEA3449328) | human gut metagenome | biome: human gut; feature: human-associated habitat; material: faeces | place: United Kingdom | collected 2010/2012 ...
ACACCTCCCCTATATTTTGCGTTGCAAAACGCAGGGGAGGAGGGTGAGAGTAACCCTCCGCTCATTGCAGTGCGATACTCCGCATACGGGGCACGGCAGGGAGGAGTTTAGAAGTGGCTCTCTATTCATTTGCGATGAGTAGGGGGAGTGGGCTATATTTTTTCTATTTCAACCCCCTCGCCCCTTGGGCACTCCCCCTATATTCCCTTACGGAAACACAGGGGGAGAGGAGGGTAGTACCGGCTTCGGAAATGAAGTCGGATATAGGTCTTTTTTCTTTGCTGTTTTGTAGTACCCCGTAATGCTATGGGGCAGGGGAGAGGTTAAAGCAGTTCTTTTGCAGTTTAAGCAAGTGTGGGGTATAATATTCTTATTTTTGAACTCGACGAGGTGTTAGATTTGAAAGGGGAAATAAAAAAGGACTGTAATTTACAGTCCTTGTGTAGTTGCGGGAGCCGGACTCGAACCGACGACCTTTGGGTTATGAGCCCAACGAGCTACCACTGCTCCACCCCGCGATGTTTGTGAGTGCAAAGGTATGGATAATTTTTTAAATAGCAAATATTTTGAAGAGAAATATATGTAGTTTGTTTTTGGATTTTATTTAAGTTGTTGAATGATAGAAGATTATTTTATTGTTAAAAATGTAAATACCGTGGTATGAAGGAAAAACGGGGTGCATACTTTGGTATTTCATGATAAAAATGTGTAATTTCGCACAAGTTTTGTACAGATGTGCAGATAGATGAATTAGGATTATGGTTCGTACACGAGAATTGCTTATCGATGTTGCCCGTCAGTTGTTTGCCCGTCAGGGTGTGGCCGCTACGACGATGAACGATATAGCCGAGGCGTCGGGAAAGGGTCGCCGTACGATTTATACCTATTTCAAGAACAAGAATGAGATTTATTGGGCCGTCGTGGAAGCCGAATCGAAGCATTTATACGCTCGATTGGAGGGGCTTACAAACCGGGATTTGCCTCCCGAAGAGAAGTTGCTCAACTATATCAATATCCGTTTGGAGGCTGTGAAAGAAGCTGTCGTGCGTAACGGGACATTGCGAGCGGAGTTTTTCAGGGATATTTGGAAAGTGGAGAAGGCCCGGAGGAGTATAGACTTGCGAGAAGTGGCCTTGTTGCGGAGTATATTGAGCGAGGGCGTGGAGCAAGGTGTATTTCATATTCCTAATGTGACGGCTACTGCTTCGGTGCTTCATTATGCGCTTCGGGGGCTGGACGTCCCTTATATCCGCAATAATTTTTCGGAATCGGGAATAGACCGATCGAGATTGAAGGATTATATATTGGATTTTATTTTATACGGAATAAAACGATAGAAATATGAACCAAAGGGACGAGGCGCATGTCTTGTCCCTGTATTATGAAAAAAAGAGTTATGAAATTACTTGAAGGAAAAGTCGCTGTGATTACCGGCGCAGCACGGGGCATAGGAAAGGCTATCGCCCTGAAATTCGCTTCGGAAGGAGCTGATATCGCATTTACGGATCTTGTTATCGACGAGAACGGTAAAGCTACCGAAAAAGAGATTGCCGCTTTTGGCGTGAGAGCCAAAGGGTATGCTTCGAACGCAGCTAATTTCGAAGAGGCTCACAAGGTGGTGGAAGAAATTGTAAAGGATTTCGGCCGTATCGATGTTTTGGTGAATAACGCAGGTATCACTCGTGACGGTTTGATGATGCGCATGACGGAGCAGCAATGGGATATGGTTCTTACCGTGAACTTGAAATCGGCATTTAATTTTATCCATGCCGTAACTCCTATTATGATGAAACAAAAATGCGGGAGTATTATAAATATGGCTTCGGTCGTCGGTGTATCGGGTAATGCCGGACAGTGTAATTACTCGGCTTCGAAAGCCGGTATGATAGGTTTGGCGAAGTCCATCGCCAAAGAGCTGGGCTCTCGCGGCGTGCGTGCCAATGCTATCGCTCCGGGTTTTATCATCACCGATATGACAGCGGCTCTTTCGGACGAAGTGAAAGCCGAATGGGCTAAACAAATTCCTTTGCGTCGAGGCGGTACGCCCGAAGATGTGGCTAATGTAGCTACTTTCCTTGCCTCGGATTTGTCGTCGTATGTAACGGGACAGGTTATCCACTGCTGCGGCGGTATGAATATGTAATCGGGTCTGCACGACAAGGCATATATAGTACAGGGGCTATATCGTTCAGATATAGCCCCTGTATTGTTCCTATATTTATTTCCCGGCGGCGTTTACCGAGCCGCTGTTGATCGAGTTGTCGATTCGTTGTTGTCCGGCTTCGTGTTGACGACCCCAGTTGAGGTTCCAACTCACGCTAAATGCGACCATTTGTTTGATGGCATTTGAGGTCATTTCGCGATAGTATCCAGCATATCGGTTCCGGTTTTCCGATTTCACTTTGTAGTCGTTGATAAAAGGATCGAGTACCATCACTCCGAAATTCCAATCCTTATAGTTATAGGAAAGTTTAAGGGTGTGTACATTTTCACCGCCTTCGAGGGTTTCTCCCCAAAACCGGTTAAAGTTGGTTTGGAGCATACCTTCGAGCGCAAAGTTCCAATGCGAAAGTTCGAAGGTGGCATAGGCATAAAAGTTGTTATAAGTGTGGGTATAGTTGTTCCCCCGCATCCAGTAGCGGTGCCAGGCTGGCCCGGCACTCAGGGTGATCCAATCGGGGACAACCATCACCCGAGTATCGAGGTAAAAGCGTAGCTCCTCAGCATTCTTTTGGTTGTTGTATCGAGTAAGAATTTTGTCGCCCACCCACACTTTCTCGGGCATGATCGCACCGGGAGCATGGGTATAGAATGCGCCGAGTTTTCCGTAAAATATTCCCCGGTTGTACTGGTATTGCAGTTCGTATTTATAGGTGGCATAGGGCTTTATGTCGGGGTTCCCGGTCGATTGCTGTATGCCGTCGATTTCCTGAACTACGGGGCTGAGCATATCGAGGGTGATTACGCTGCCCATGCGGACAAAGTTGAATCGTAGGGAAGAATAGTCGTCGATGGTATATCGGGCCGTGAACCGGGGGCGCCAAATGGAGTAGGTGTGGGACTCCCGTCCACGGGGTGCATAGGAATAGAGGCTATACCCGATACCGGCCGAGAAGTCAAAATGTTTTCCCAACCGCATCCAATATTCGCCGAAAATATAGCTGTTCCCCTGATTCATGTGGTCGTCGATACCTTGCTCCACATAATCGTTGGTAATCCACGACTGGGTGTGGCGGATACCTGCTGTCACACGGCTGTTTTCCCATGTTCTTTCATAATCGACTTCGCCCAACACCGAGTAGGTGCGGCTTTTGATAAGGTTATCGATACCGACGAGAGGTTCCCCGGTCTTGAAATCATCGTCGGTATAAATAAGTTCGTCCTCGGTATAGATACGGTGGCTATTGGGCTGCTCATAACTTGCCACGATATTGGCCATAATCAGTTGGTCGTCGGTGAGGTTGTTCTGATAGTAAAGATTAAGCTGGGGATTAATACGGCAATTTTTCTCTTTGTCGAACATAAGGTTAGTTGTGCCACCGGGCGAATGGTCGGTGAGAAGCCCCCGAAAAAGGTTCTCGTATTGAAAATTATAGAATTTGAGTGTCGCGTTGAACATCTGCTTTTTGGAATCGAGGTAATTGTAGTTGAGCGAATGTCCGTTGTTCCATTGCTCAAAACGACTCCCGTCGAGACTTTTTTCGGTGCGTGTGTAGCGAGTACCATCGGGCAGCTCGTAATGTTCGGAGTTGTCGCGTTGCATTTTTAAATTCCAACGGGGCGCAAACCAACCCGAATAGGAAACCTCCGACTTGCCGCTGTTGGCTTTGGCTGCCAACCAGTACTCGCCAAATCCCCGATTGACACTTTGGGTAAGGTCGCCCATGAAACTGCCGCCCGAAGTGGGATTCTTGACAATGAAATCAATCACGGCTCCCACCTCACCGTAACGCACGCCCGGGTTGTCGATATACTCGACACGCACGATTTGTTCGGGCGAAAGAGCTTGTATATCCTTGTTATCGACCGGACGTCCGTTGATACGGAGACTTAATTCGCTTTTATCAGTCAACGATATACTATTGTCGGTGGGGTTGATGATAACACCCGGAATCTGTAACATTTGGAGCAGTTGCAACCCGTTACTCGACTGTTTTATCTGTTGGGCATTGGGGAAAAGCAGATTGCGGTCTGCTTTACGTACCCAAGCGGAGGCTTCTACGGTTACTTCGTCGAGTTCTATGTGATCTATCGAGGCTTCTATGGAGTCGATGTCGATTCCCGTTGTGTCGGCATAAACTACTTCTATCGTATCGTTGTCGGTTGCGGGATGCGCTTTTGTCGTGGAAAAGACCGCTAATATACCTGCAAGGAGGAGTGCTTTTTTTATCATTGTATGTGTCGTTTTCTAATAGAGACGTAATTTCTCTACATTCGGTTGCAAAAAAACTGTGCAAAAATAAATTTTTTTTATCGTCCTGTCTTTGGTTATAAGTTTTTCTATATATTTTAATAGGGAGGGGCTTGGTCGGGACAAGGGAAGTGGAGGTAAGCTACGATTCGGTGGGAAAAACGAAAAGTTCGTTTTGTCTTTTTCTTGGCTTGCGCTATTTTGCAAGGCTTGCGAAAAAATAGGCGGAGTCTTGATATATCCAAGCACATTTGTTTCTGCGCTCGGTTTGTACTATTTTTGCACAAGATTGAAATTTGTGTAAATTATGGAAGTCCTTTACGAAGACAATCATCTGATTATTGTCAATAAGAGTTGCTCTGAGATTGTGCAAGGCGATAAGACGGGAGATACTCCGTTGAGCGAGATGTTGAAAGCGTGGTTGAAAGAGAAATATAATAAGCCGGGTAATGTCTTTGTGGGAGTAACTCATCGGCTCGACCGTCCGGTGAGCGGGTTGGTAGTGTTTGCCAAGACGAGCAAGGCACTGGCGAGATTGAACGATATGTTTCGTAACGGCGAGGTAAAGAAAAGTTATTGGGCTATCGTGAAACGAGCTCCTGAAAAGGAGAGCGGCGAACTCGTACATTATTTGGTCAGAAACGAGAAGAGTAACAAGTCGGTAGCGTACGACCGGGAGAAACCGGGTGCGAAACGGGCTGTATTGGATTATAAAATTTTGGCTCGGGGCGATCGTTATACCTTGTTGGAAGTGGATTTGAAAACAGGCCGGCATCATCAGATCCGCTGTCAGCTTGCCAAGATAGGCTCGCCTATCAAGGGGGATTTGAAGTACGGAGCGGAGCGTTCCAATCCCGATGGGGGGATTTCGTTACATGCCCGTCATATCGAGTTTGTTCACCCGGTTTCGAAGGAGCTTGTGAGCGTGACGGCTCCTGTCCCGTCCGATAATTTGTGGCAGGCGTTCGAAAAGATGGTGGAAGGAAAATAGAACGTGCTTTTCAGTACCCGAAAGAAATCTTTACTTTTTTCCCTTTTATCTTTTCGTTTTTGAGGCGGGTGAGCGTTTCGTGCGCTTTGTCGCGAGTTACAGCGACATAGCTGTAATGGTCTTTAATCTCGATGAGCCCTATCTCGTCGGCTGCGAGCTTTCCTTTCTGAGTGAGGAATCCCACGATGTCTCCTTTGCTTATTTTTTCTTTTTTCCCGGCTGCGAAATGGAATGTGGCCATTGGCGGAGTTTGCAGGAAGTTGGCTTTCGGATCGATTCGGAAGTCGGTCGCCTCGGTTGCGTATTCGGGCATTTGTTCTGTGGGGCCGAGAATGATAAATGCTTCTCCTTCGGCATGCATGCGGGCGGTGCGTCCGTTGCGGTGCGTGAAACTTTCGAAGTCGACGGGCAGGTGGTAATGTACGATGTATTTGACTTCGGGAATGTCGAGCCCCCGTGCGGCCAGATCGGTAGAGATGCAGATGTAACTGCTGTGGTTGCGGAATTTACAAAGCGCTCTTTCTCGGTCGGCTTGTTCCATGCCGCCGTGGAAGGCTTCGGCGATAATGCCCCGGTCGGTGAGGAACTGCCGTACCCGTTCCACGCTTTCACGTTGGTTGCAAAAGATGAGGGTGAGTCCCGGTTTGAGGTTGTGCAATAGGGCAAGCAGCGTGTCCAATTTGTCTTTTATCGGCGAGTCGATCCGGTAGAGCGATAGTCTGTCGGTCGGCGTAGTCTCGTTGTCTTTCCGCGAGCCGAGGAAATTGAGCTTTACCGGTTTTCTCAAAGCGGTGAAGGCCGGTAGAGATTCACTGTCGGTTGCCGAGGTGAGAATCTTTTTCTTTACGTTTTTCAAGGGAGCGATAATTTCTTGCATTTCGTCCTGAAAGCCTAAGGCGAGACATTTGTCGAATTCATCGAGGACAAGGGTATCGAGCGTTTCGAGTACGATTCGTCCCCGGCGTATATGGTCGGCGATTCTTCCGGGAGTTCCCACGATAAGAGCGGGAGCTACGGCGAGCGATTTACTTTCTTCCCGTACGGAGTGGCCGCCGTAACAGCAAACTATTTTTATACCTGCGGCGATTTGACGCAATACGTTGTCGATTTGTAAAGCGAGCTCGCGGGAGGGTACGATGACGAGCGCTTGCACTCCGGCAATTTTGGGGGAGATTCGAGACAGTACGGGCAGAAGGAATGCTAATGTTTTTCCCGAGCCTGTGGGTGAGAGCAGTATAATGTCGTTTGGCCGCATAGCCGTTTCGAGCATTTGCTTCTGCATGCCGTTCAGTGAGTCGATATTCAAGTTGCGACACGCTTTGTCGATAAGAGCCGATGTTTCTTTCATGTCTGCAAAGATAATGTAAGCCGAGGGTCGAAGCAAATTTATTTGTTTATGTCGGAATTCTGACTTTTGGTGTTGTACAAAGAACGAGAAAAATAAAGCGCATCGATTTGCTTTTACAATGGAGAATCGGATTGAAAAATAATTTGAAAAAAATGACGATCCAATAAAGTACAAGTATATTTATATTTGAAATAATGTTAAATGTGCTAGAATTGTGTTTGAAAATTATGTTGTATAACAGAAAATTCATACATTTGCAATGTGTTTTTCATAGTATTAGATTAAGATTAAGGTTAACAAAGATTGGTTGTCGTGAGACAATCAATTTTTTTTGCCTATTCATTATTTCATATTGTTTGATAGCCCCTTTATTTTACAACGGTAATAAATACTCCTAACTATTTTCTAACCCCTCCGTCACTACGTGCCACCTCCCCTATATTTTGTACGACAAAACACCTTGTAAGGCTACGGGACACGGCAGGGGGAGAGTATGAAACCCGATTGTTGCTGTTGCTTTTTTTAACCTCTTCGTCGTTTCAACCCCCTCGCCCTGCGGGCACTCCCCCTATATTCCCTAACGGAAACACAGGGGGAGAGGATTGGAAGTGGCGTTTCAGTTTCGGTATAAGGATACATTGTGCACTCCTCCCCTATGTTTTGCATTGCAAAACATAGGGGAGGTGGCACGTAGTGACGGAGGGGGTGGAAAATATTATATTTCAATCGTATATGTTTTTGAATTTGCAGCTCGTTTATTTTTTTTAGATGGCTTATGTGGGCGGTATATTCAACCGTTGTTTTATTTAAAGTGTGTTTTTCCTTCTCTTATTTTAATTACAGTAGTGCATTTTGACGTAGAGGGACATATGGGGATTTAGATTTCTATACTTGCCCTGTATCGGCTGTGGGGGGAGACCGGAGTGAGTGCGAGGTATCCGTGCAGGAGCTTCCCGTCGGTTATGCGGGGTGGATTTGTTTTTAGTCGGGCGACGTGGTCGTTGTGGAGTTCTCCCGGTTTGGGATAATAGTCTACACGGTATCGCCCTTCCGTCTCCGGAGGCAAAAAGCGGTCGGCGAGTTTGCGTGCGACCATACCCATATTCATGCGTAGATTGAGTTCGACGAACGGGTGCAAGAGTGTGTTTCCTCGTTTGTCGCGATAGGCCATCATGTCTACCCCGAAATATCCGGTGTAGTACGGGGCTATGCGTTCGGTGAAAAAGTCGATGAGCGATTTTTTGACGGCAGTGATGATTTCGAGGCCGACGGCATGGGTCAGTTGGAGTTCTAAGACGGCATCGCTTGCCAACCGGTTTTCTTTATATGCTCCGTGACGGTCGGTGAGGAACGAGGAATATCCGGCGAATTTTACTTCGGATCCGTCGCTGTGAAACTCCATGGCCCAGTCGCTGATTTTGTCATAGACCGGTTCGCCCATAAGCATGCCTTGTTTCTGCAATACTCCGTTGCTCCATTGAGCCAATGCCGTGTCATATCCGTAAAGATTCCAATAGAGTCCGCGCCCGCTGCCCGACCACGGGGCTTTCAGGATTTTACGATCGGATTGTTCTGTGAAGGATCGAATCTCGTCGGCTGTGTGTAGTTCTACCGGAAGTTCGGGAAAAGGGTAATCGATGCGGTTACGAAGGTATTTCCCGATTTCGGCGGAAAATTTTCGGTGGGATAGTTCCCGAATGGTATCGCATTGCCGTGCGGACGGTAATAGGGTTTTATCGATTCCCGCTAATCTCAAACGTTTTATCAAATCGCGGTTCCACCCCCAAACATGTATCTGTTTTACTTGTGCTCCATCGAGCCGGTCGGGTGTTACCGTAGAAATCTTTAAATGGAACGGGGCTAATGTGTGAAGAAAATCGGACGGTAATTTATCGGGTATGTATATCGTGGAGTCGTCGTCGGCATACCAAAGGGGAAGGGCGGAGAGTTCTTTCCCGATGAGTTGCGCTGCCGGTGGAGGGGTGTAATTTTCTCCACCGAAGGCTATGGCCAAGTCGTTTTCGGGATTGAACAGATAGAGGTTCATGATATGCCGTTTTTTTTATGGGACAAAGATACGGAAAAAGGAAAGAGACTTTATCGAACAAATGTATTTGTTTTCCCTGTCGGATTGCTTACGCCCTCGATTTATACGAATATCGGGCTTTTCCCATTTGTCGCAAAATGCCGATGAATGTTGTCATATTTTTTTAAAAGAAGATGATTGTTATATTTTTTCAAAAAAATAATCAAAGAATGATTGCAGATTGTAAAATAATAATATTATATTTGCATATAGATAAGATTAAATTCGACTATGTAAAACTCAATTTTCGTTGTTTTCGGTTGCCTGTTTTTAGGAGTGGGAGAGTAGAGAGGCTTTGCATTCGAGATGGTATTTCGATAGTTTTTGAATAAAAGATGCTTTTTCTTCATATTAATTAAAATAGAATAGCTATGAAAAAAATTACTTCTGTTCTTTTTCTTTTCTATTGTTTTTCGGTAGGGTGGGCTCAGACTGTTCCTCCTTGTACGTTGGAAATAACCGATGCCGAGACTTTTGCTCGTGATTGGACAGTGATCGATGTCAATTAAGTGCCAATACGTGGGCCTATAACGATGGCAATGCGATGTATACGCAAGATAAGAGTAATGCCGCCGATGATTGGCTAATCGCTCCGGCGGTGACCCTCGAAGCCGGGAAAGCCTATAAGGTGTCGGCTTATGTGAAGCATTCTTCTACATTTGGTTCGGATAAACAAAAAATAGAATTGAAAATAGGGACGGCACCTACGGTAGAAGGGCTGACGACCCGGTTGGTTTATGACGAATCTTTTCAAAGTAGATTGTTCGTGGAAAAATCGGGGACGTTTTCACCGGCGGAGAGCGGTGTTTTTTATGTGGGATTGCGTTGTTACAGCGAATCGTATAATGGCGATCTCTATTTCCAGAAGATCGTTATCGAAGAGGCTCCCGTTTATCCGGCACAAATTACAGACCTTTCCATCGTTGCGGGGGAGAGGGGAGCGATGTCGGCGACTCTTTCATGGACATGGCCTTCGTCCGACCATTTGGGCGGTGCGCTTTCGAACCTCTTGGGCGCTAAAATATATCGGGGGACAGATTTGGTCGCTACTCTCGATACGGCTACTGTGGGAGGAAAAGCTGGTTGGATAGATTCTTCTATCGAGACAGCCGGAAATTATACATATAAAGTGGTCGCATATAATACGTTCGGGGATTCTCAGGGCTCAGCAACGACCGTTACTTCCCCGTGGATAGGGAATGATACTCCTGCGGCAGTTACCGATTTGGTGGCTTTGGCAGAAGATGCGACTGTGAGCCTTTCGTTTACGCCACCGACAGTCGGAAAGAACGGTGGATATATCGATACCGAGGCGCTTACGTATGAAATCGGCCGTACCCCGGGTGGTGTCTTGTCCGAAAGTTTTTCGGGACCATTCCCTTATATCGATGAAGTCCTGGAATTGGGCAGTTATGTTTATACGGTCGTCGCAATGTTCGATGGTAAAGCGAGCGTATCGGTCGCTTCCAATAAGGTTGTTGCCGGAGGAGCGAAAGAATTACCGTATAGCGAGAGTTTCGATACCGAATCATCGCTCGATTTGTTTACTATACTGAGTGCCAACGGGGATAATTCGACTTGGAAATATGATAGCTCGAAAAAAATGGTTCAGTATTGGGGCGGTAGTGATGCCGATGAATGGCTTATTACGCCTAAATTGAATTTGGTGGTCGGGAAGAATTATAAACTACTTTTCAAAACCGGGCTTGAAAATGCGGCTTCTGAGGAAAGTTATAAGGATTTGAGCGTGACGATTGGTCGGGCCGCCACGGCGGAAGCTCAATCTACCCGATTGTTCCGGGATACGATTCAGTCTGCTTTGATGGAAGTGAAAGAGGTTGTCTTTTCTGTTTCCGAGTCGGGTGGATACCATATAGGTTTCCATTGTTACGGACAGACCAATTGGTATGCTATATTCATCGATGACCTGTCGGTGGACGAAACAGTGGTTGCCCCGGCCGTCGTTTCCGATTTGACCGTTGCTCCCGGTGAGCAGGGCGCTATGTCTGCCACGGTTGCATGGACCAATCCTTCTCTTTCGGCTGCCGGTACGCAACTGCCGATGTTGACAAAAATGGAGTTGTATCGGGACGAAACTCTTATTTATACACAAGAAGATCCGATAAAAGGAGGTTCGGAACAAGTGATCGATGAAGATGTGCCTGCTCCGGGCAAATATGAATATAGAGTCATCGGTTATGTCGAGGAGAATGCCGGTGAGGCCGCCGTGGTGGAATCGCCTTGGATAGGTGTAGATACTCCGAAACCGGTAACCGATGTGGAATTGACCGATGCGGAAGGCAAACCGCAAGTCACTTTTAGAGCTCCCGCAGAGGGTGTGAATGGCGGATATATCGATGTGGAGAATTTGAGATACAGAATCGTCCGTAATCCCGGGAGCGAGATGTTGACGGAAAGTTTGACAGATACGGTTTATGTCGATAGCGATGACCTTTCTTTGGCTTTGTATCGCTATACGGTAACGACGCTGTCGGGCGATATGGAAAGCGAGTCGGTAACCTCGAATGCATTGGTATTCGGCAGTGCATTGGGACTTCCGTACGAGACGAGTATGGATAGTGCCGATGAGATGGCTTTATGGACTATCGTCGATGCCAATAACGATACGAAGAGCTGGGTATATGATGCTACTGAGAAGGAGATGAAATATACGGCCTATTCGGCTGCCGACGACTGGTTGTTTACGCCGCCGTTCGAAGCTAAGAAAGGTTCGCATACGCTTGAATTTAGGGCCCGGGCAGAGAAATATCGTTATCCTGAGTCCATTGAGGTGACATTGGGCCGTGATGTTCTACCCGGTGAAAGCCAAACGGTGATCGCTTCGTACCCGGAAATCAATTCGACTTTGTCGGAACTTTATACAGTAGATTTCAGTGTTCCGTCAGATGGGGTCTGGTATATCGGTTTACATGCTACTACCCAAGATCCGTGGGGATTGTATATAAGTTCATGTTCGATTATCAGTAATGTCATTTCCGGTATCGATGGTTTGGAGTGTATGAATGAAGTTTATTTCGATCGTAGTAACCATTCGTTGGTTTTTGACAAGGGTGGCGATATTCAAATTATCAATGCGGCAGGGGTAACGGTAGTGTCTTGTGAATCGGAAAGCGGACGAATGAATCTGTCCCAACTTCCGGCCGGACTTTATATCGCTCGTGTCGTGACCGAAGAAGGGAAAACGATACAGATAAAATTTATCAAATAATAAATAGGAAGTGTATGAAAAGTTTTATTTCAAGCCTAATCTTAACAGGTGCTCTTTGGGTGAGTATACCGATGAGCGCTCAGCGGCCGATGAATGAGAGTGTTCACGATAAGGTCGCTACGAAAGAAGCTCCCCGTATTCAATTCGTGGGGAAAAAACAGGGACCGAATTTGTTTCAATCGGCTGCGGCGAGTGTGACTGCCGATTTTAGTTGTCAGAGTGCCGGCAGTGCTGTAACTGTGTGGGAAGAGAATTTTGACGACGGAACAGATGGCTGGACATTTACCAATGCCGAGGATTTTTCGTGGACTGTGAAAAAAATCACGAGTACGACTGACCCCAGTAGAGATTTTTCTACTTATGATCCAGACGATGTTCAATCGTTGTATATAGAAGGGCCAATCCAACTTTTCAGACGAGGAATCGCTATGGCGACAAGTGGGCAGATCGATGTTCCTGCAAATGCTATGTTGAAGGGGTATGTGGGATTTTCCCAGAATTTCGACGATGAGTGTCGTATGGCTCTTTCCGTATCGTCCGATCATTTCGTTACCTCCGATACTTTGTGGTACAGTGCCGATGAGGACGGGGAGAAGCCGTGGCGTTGGCATGAGTTTTCGGTTTCTTTGGAGAAATATTCCGGTCGGAAGATTCAGATTCGTTTTACGTATGGTCCCGGAAAAGACGATTCGTTCGGAACCGGTGGTTATATGGGCGATTTCGCTATCGACGGTTTGAAAATTACCGGAGTATCGACCGTGGAACAAGTCGAGGCGGCTACGGGCGAGGTGATTGCTTTCGCCGATATGTCTTCGGGTTCGCCTACGGCATGGCAATGGTCGTTCCCGGGCGGAACGCCGTCGACATCGACCGACCAGAATCCCCGGGTGTTCTATACGCGAGACGGCGTTTACGATGTGACGTTGACGGTAAGTAATGCCGATGGGAGCGATACGAAGACCCGCACGGGATTCGTGAAGGTTACCGGATCCGCACCGCTTGCGCAGATATTACCACCGGCTACATTCCGGTTCAGCGAAACGCGTTTGCCGATGGTAGCTCCGCTGGTGGGGGTGCAGTATCGGGACAATTCGACCAATTATCCTACTTCGTGGGAGTGGACTTTCGACGGTGTCGATCCCGAACCGTATGCCCGGGTGACGTCGCACGAAGAAAACCCTATCGTAGGATATAGCTATATGCATAAACAAGGGGTGAGTCTGCGTGTGGAGAACGAACATGGCGAATCGAACGATACCGTAGAGGTGTCGGTCGAGTACAGTGGGCTAATTACGAATTTAGAGCCGGGAGATAGGGCTGCGACGTTCGATTTGGAAGATAGAGGAACTTTCCCCGGGACGAATAAATTGAATATTACTGCTTATGCCGAGAAGTTTTCCAAACCGTCCCGTCCGATATTGGTATTCGGAGCCTATGTTTATTTTGTGAGTGCTTCGGCTGCGAGTATAACCGACCAGATTGCCGATGTGGGCGTGCATCTGTATACCAGCGAGAACGGATTGCCGGGCAAGAAACTCGACTCGATGTGGTGGAGGGTATTCGAATTGGAAACCCCTTCGGGCAGTTCATTGACCGCTACGGAATTTGAATTTGATCCGACGGTGATCGACGACGAGTTTTTCATTGTGGTGGACGGTATTCCCGAGAAGAACGACAGTGTAGATGTGTCGTTCGCTATGGCCGATTTCCGGGACCACGGCAACACGGCTTATATGTTGAAAGATGGAGAGTGGCGAGACGTGAGCACTTATTTCCCCGCGGGAGCGAATCATACTTCTTATATGATTATGCCTTCGATCGTTCATTCGGTTATGTCGCCTATGCCGGTAGACCGTGAACCGCTGGTGGTGGGTAAGGCAGCCGGTACGGTTAAATATCCGTTCTATTCGATATACGGTTATGAAACTCCTATTCGGAGTGATGCCGAGTGGTGTCGGGTCGTGGGTAAGCCGAATGGCTTGACATTGGACACCTTGCAAATTTCCTATGACCGTTTGCCGGACGGTATTGAGGAACGTGTCGCTACGCTCACGGTCTCGGATAGTATTTCGACTTATGACATCAAAGTCACTCAGAATGTGAACGGAGTTAGTTCGATAGAAAAAGTTACGGGAGAGAAGGCTTCTATTTATCCGTCTGTTTTCAACTCTGAATTTATTGTACGTGTTCCTGAGAATACCCGAAGTATTTCCGTGTTGGACGAAGGCGGTCGGGAGGTGTATCGACAGCATGTCGATTCGCAAGCTCGTCTTGTGACCGTAGATGCTTCGGCATGGGCTCCGGGTACGTATTTTATCCGGGTCGTCGGGAAACATGAAATCACAGTCGTTAAGGGTGTGAAGAGATAGTTGGGTAACATTGTATGGTTCAACCCCTCCGTCACTACGTGCCACCTCCCCTATATTTTGCGTACAAAACACCCCGTAAGTCTACGGGACACGGCAGGGGGGGAGGGTGAAAAAGCTACACCTGATAACGGAACATAAATCTCTTGGTGGCCTAATGGTTGACTTTCTTATTTTTCAGAATACAGGTTGAGGAGGTTTGACAGTGGTTCCTAAGGGGAGGATGGAAAGTTGCGGATTGTAATTACTGAGCCTGAAAGAGCCGTATCATTACTCGAAACAGAGTTTGATATGGCTTCTTCTTTTCTTTTTGGGAGGCTCAAATTCCAACTTAAAAATCTTTGGTAAAATTGAGTTTTGGCATACCTTCTTTCGATATTTTTTATAATATTATTATAATGTTATCCTTTCTTAATTTATTAAGAGTCTGTGTTATGTTTTTAGTACTTTTCCGTCTCTTTGATATACTTAAAAATTAATGTTTATGAAAAAGTTTTTATGGATAGCGTTTTTGTCATTCTGTTTCAGCGGTGAGGCTGCGGAATCCGATTGGAATGCCGATAGTGTGCAAGTCTATTTTAGCCGGAGTGTAACTCCTGTCGTTCAGAAAAATTGGAAGGACCATAAGTTGGTATTGAAAACATATCGCCAGTTCCTCAAAACTTGTGAGTCTGTGCCAGATTCTGTCTTGAAACAGTGTTCGTGGTGTTTTATCGACACATATTACAATGTGGCTTGCTGCGAATCCTTGATGAAACGGAAAAAAGCGGCGGTCGATGCTTTTGAGAAAGCTATTCAATACGGTTATTACGATTATGCCCATGCCCAAAAAGATAGCGATTTGGATAACGTGAGGGGCGATAAACGTTTTCAGAAGGCGATGGAGCGTTTGCGTGAGGTAGGCGACTTCGGATATATACTCCGAAAATCACCGGGGTATGACGATGCTGCATCTACCGACTCTTTACCTGCATTCACATATATGGATCCCAACGACCGCGATTTGGTACGGGTGCGCCGATATTTCAACTTGGACAGTATTGCGGGAGCTGGTGACGAAATATCCAAGATAAAAAATCTGTTGGCGTGGGTACACAATACGATTCGTCACGACGGTTCGTCCTATAATCCCGAAGAGAAAAATGCGATAGCTCTATATGAAATTTGCAAGAAGGAGGATAGGGGCGTTAATTGCCGTATGATGGCGCAGATGTTGAACGAGTGTTATCTGGCTATGGGATTCAAGTCCCGCTATGTGACTTGTCTTCCGAAAAGCTATATAAACGATTGCCATGTGATCAACGTCGTTTATTCCAATACTCTCGACAAGTGGTTGTGGGTAGACCCCACATGGAATGCCTATGTCATGGACGACAAAGGTAATTTGTTGAGTATATCGGAGGTCAGAGACCGATTGAAAAAGGGTGAGTTCGTGACGGTTAACGAGGACGCTAACTGGAATCATAAAACTCCGTGTACCAACGATTATTATTTAGATTATTACATGAGCAAAAACCTTTATTACCTGCAATGTTCCGATTGCAGTGGCTTTAACAATGAAACCTATGTCGAGGGGAAACGGCGTCCTGTGTACATCATGCTGTCTCCGACGGGCGAACCTTACGATAAACGGTGGAGTACTTCGAATGAGTCGTGGTTTTGGGCTTCTCCATATAAATGATATCGACGGGAGATATTGGAAGCTGTTTTAAATTTATTGAGAAATAATATTATCATTGCAAGCAGGTATGTTCCGGCCATATTGAGCCCCTGTCTCGGAATAAATTTAAACAGCTTCTAAAATTTTTTTAATTCGGTGTACAGTCGTTGTATAGGCAATCCCATCACGTTGTAATAGCTGCCTTTGAGTCCGGTCACGCCGATGTAGCCTATCCATTCCTGTACGCCGTATGCTCCGGCTTTGTCGAGGGGGCGGTACTTCTCCACGTAGTAATCGATTTCATCGTCACCGAGGGCGGCGAAAGTGACTTCGGTGGAGACGGCGAAGGAGATCTGTTTTTGCAGAGAGGTGAGCGTGACACCGGTGATGACGGTGTGGGTTTTTCCCGACAGGGCTTGCAACATGGCTTTGGCATCGGCTATATCGCGAGGCTTGCCGTATACTTTCCCATCGAGCCAGACGATGGTGTCGGCAGTAATAAGGAGCGTATTATCTTTCATGAAGCGGCGATAGGCGGCTGCTTTTTCTTGCGAGATGTAGAGGGGAATCTCTTCGCCCGAAAGGGTGTCGGGGTAAGATTCGTCTACTTCGGGAAGTGCTGTTACCCGATAGTCGATGTCTAATCCGGCGAGAAGTTCCCGGCGGCGGGGTGAATTGCTCGCCAACAGAATTTCGTATTTTTTGAGATGCGATAGCATGGTGTTTCGTTGTTTTGTGTGGTTACCAGCCGAAGGCTGTTTTATCGGACAACCATTTGCCTTGTGTCCTCAGGATTTGTTCGATGATGTCCCGCCCACAACCTTGTCCGCCGCTGAACGGCGAGATGTAGCGGGCTATCTGTTTAATTTCGGGGGCGGCATCGGCGGGACAAGCCGGCAGACCGGCTATCTGCATGACCTCGTAGTCGGGAATGTCGTCGCCCATATACATGACTTCGTCGGGGCGCAGCCCGCACTCGTCCAGCCATTTTTTGAAAATTTCGATTTTTACGGCGGCTCCCATATAGACATGGTTTAATCCTAATCCTTCGAAACGTTTGCGGACAGCCTCGGTGCGTCCGCCGGTAATAATGGCGATGGGGTAGCCCATTTTGGCAGCGAACTGCAAGGCGTACCCGTCTTTGATGTTGACGATTCGCATGGGTTCGCCCGATGGATGCAGGGGTATCGTATCGGGAGAAAGGACACCGTCCACATCGAAGGCGAAAGCCTTTATTCGTGAGAGGTCGAAATCGGTTCGGCTCATAGTCGTTGTTTTTAATGTTTATTGGTTTCGTGAATGCTCCGGCTCATCAGGTCGTAAATCTGCCGCATGGTCGGGTCTGAAAGCAGAGCCATTTGTTTGTCTATGACGTTTTTGTCGTATCGGATTGCCGGTCCGGTCTGAGCTTGTTCCGGCGGCATGTCGGCTACTTTCGCGGCAGTCTCCCGTATGAGCGGCAGCATGGTTTCGAACGGCAGCCCGTGTTCCGACAGAATGCGGTCGCACAAGGCGTAGAGGTGATTGGTGAAGTTGCAGGCGAACACGGCAGCCAAATGCAGGTACTTGCGCTGTTCGGAGGTCGCTTCGTAAACCTTTGTAGACAACCGACCTGCCAATTCTTGCAAACGTTCGGTATCGTTCGTATGGTTCGCTTCGACAAAAATAGGAATATCGTCGAAGTCGGTTACCCGTTCTTTGCTGAATGTCTGCATGGGGTAGAATACACCGTAGCGCGCGGTATACGGGGCGAACACTTCCATGTCCATGCTTCCCGCCGTGTGTACCCAAAGGCCTCGATTGGAGGGCATGCGGGAAACCAAATCGAGCAGAGCGGAGTCTTTCACGGCGAAGATATAGAGATCGCCGTCGGTGGGGACTTGGCTGATGTCGGTGGAATGGGGCACATCGTGCAGTCGTTCGCTCAGCTGTTCGGCCGATTCTCGGGTACGACTGTATATATAAGCCGGAGTCATTCCCTTTTTTTGTAAAGCGACCGCTAATTGCGTGGCCAAATTGCCGGCTCCGATGAGAATAATCTTCATGTCGATGCAGGGGATTACCATTTGCCGATGTGAACTTTTTCCCACATCATTTTTTCTTCGTCGAAAGGCTTGCGCTCTTCGTCTTTATGTCCAATGGAGAGAATGCAGAGCACTCCCATCTCTTCGGGGATTCCCAATGTCTCCCGCACAAAATCTTCGGCAGGTTCGTCCATAGCTCCGAACCGTCCCCGCACCTGTATCCAGCAGCTTCCCAAACCGAGGTCGGCGGCTTGCAACTGCATGAGAATGGCAGCGATAGAAGCATCCTCGATCCACGTATCGGTAAGGGTCATGTCGGCGGTGACGACGATAGCGAGCGCAGCTCCGGCAATGGGTTTGGCTCCCGAAGTCTTGCATTCGGACAAACGGGCGAGCGTTTCTTTGTCTTCCACCGCAATGAACTCCCACGGAGTGCAGCGTTTGGACGAAGGAGCGAGCAATCCCGCTTCGAGAATGGTTTTTACGGCTTCGGGCGATAGCGCCTCTTGGGTGTATTTGCGGATACTCCGCCGATGAATCAACAAGTCGTGCAGGCTTTTCATAAGGATAGAGGTTCTAAGTTTGTTATGAAATTTATCCATTTTGATTTGTCTGAAAGAGTAAAGACCCTTTTTGTCACCATACAAATCATCTTTACATAGCAAAGATACAATAACCTTGTTGTTCTACGGTTAATGGTAGAAACTTTTTTTGATACTTTTCGTCCGGCCGTATACTGAACGGAGTTTTTTCCCGTTTAATAAATGTGCCTTCGACGAAAGAGGCACAGTGTGTATAGAATCCCGATGAGATACAAGATATTATTCCTTTTTATCACGATAGGCGCGGTTTTTCAGTTGGCGGCACAGGGGCGTGTGAAGCTGACAGGACGCGTGTATGACAGTGACAATCAGCCCATAGAGTTGGCTACGGTGCGTGTGGCAGGAACGACGATGGGGACGATGACCGATTTGAAAGGGGAGTATCAGCTTTCCATTCCGGCGGGAGATTCCATCGTGGTGATTTATTCTTGTTTGGGGTATCGGGAGGAGCGCCGCCAGTTGCTCAATCTCACGAAAGATGTTTCCTTGTCGGTGCGTCTGAACAAGAACGCCAAGATGTTGAACGAGGTTGTCGTGGCGACTCATCGCCGGCAGACGAGTACGTTGCAGACGATCGACACGAAGGATTTGAAATTGATGCCCGATGCGACGGGAGGCAGTATCGAGGCTATGTTGACGACTTTTGCCGGTGTCAATTCGAGTAACGAGCTGAGTTCGCAATATTCCGTGCGAGGGGGTAATTTCGATGAAAATATCGTGTATATCAACGGTATAGAGGTCTATCGGCCATTGACTGTCCGTTCGGGGCAACAGGAGGGGTTGAGTATCATCAACCCCGATATGGTAGGGGCCGTAGGGTTTTCGTCGGGCGGATTTTCGGCCGAATATGGCGATAAGATGTCGTCGGTGCTCGATATTATTTACAAGCATCCCGAAGCGTTCGAAGGATCGGTGTCCGCCAGTTTTTTAGGGGCTACCGCTTCGGTAGGACAGAGCACCAAGAAATTCTCGCAACTGCACGGCGTGCGTTATAAAACCAATTCTACTTTGTTGAGTTCTCTCGATACCAAAGGAGAGTACGAGCCTTCTTTTTTCGATTATCAAACTTATCTTACTTATAAATTCGCACCGAAGTGGGAGGCTTCTTTGCTGGGCAATATTTCCATTAACAATTATAAATTTACTCCCCACGAGCGGAATACGTCATTCGGTACGGCGACCGATGCCAAACAGTTTAAAGTCTATTTCGACGGTTATGAAAAAGATAAGTTCGAGACTTATTTCGGTGCTTTTTCGTTGAATTTTTTCCCCGATAAATATACTCAATGGGCTTTGATGACCTCGGCTTTCGTCACGAACGAACTGGTGACTTACGATATTGCCGGGCAGTATTGGTTGGACGATTTGGCTAATGGCGAGGACGGCGAGTCGACCGAGAATAAGGGAGCTCTTGGAGTAGGGACTTATCACGAGCATGCTCGTAACCGGTTGAGAGCATCGGTGGTGGCTACTTCATTGAAAGGAGCTACAAAATTGGGGCAGAATGAGTTGAAGTGGGGATTGACCCACCAATACGAAAAGATACACGACCGGGTGAGGGAATGGGAGATGCGAGATTCGGCTGGTTATTCTTTGCCGCATACGGGGCAATCGGTCGAGATGATTTATAACTTGTTTTCCCGACAAGATATGGAGAGCCATCGTTTGTCGGCCTATTTGCAAGATACCTACCGGTTACGGACTTTGTGGGGGCGCTTTATCTTTACCGGCGGATTGAGGGCTTCTTATTGGGGGTTCAACAAGGAGACCCTTGTCAGTCCTCGTGCGTCGATTTCTTTTATTCCGGCTGCCAACGAACAGATAACGACTCGTCTGGCCGGCGGGCTTTATTATCAAGCTCCTTTTTATAAAGAGTTGCGCGACACGGTTTGTGATGCCGCTAACAATTATGTCGTGCAGCTCAATCGGAATATCAAGTCTCAACGTTCTATCCATGTGGTAGTGGGTGGAGATTATTCGTTCCGGGCATTGGACAGACCTTTCAAATTTACGGCAGAGTTGTATTATAAGAAACTCGACCATCTTATTCCTTATGAAGTAGATAATCTGCGGGTGTGGTACAGCGGGCAGAACGAGGCGAAAGGGTATGCCGCCGGATTGGATATGAAACTCTTCGGGCAGTTCGTGCCCGGTGTCGACTCGTGGCTTACGTTCTCTCTGATGAAGACACAGGAGGAAATCAATGGCGTGAAATTACCTCGACCTACCGACCAACGATATAGTGTGGGGCTTTATTTTCAAGATTATGTACCTCGGTTCCCCAAGTATAAATTCAGTCTACGGGCTATTTTTGCCGACGGTTTGCCGGTGGGTTCGCCTCGGAAAGGCCGACAGGCAGGTTATTTCCGTGCTCCGGCATATAAGCGTGTCGATATAGGAGCTTCCCGTATTTTGGTCGGAGGCGAAGATAAACTTTTGCAGAAAGGCGTTTTACGTCATTTGAAAAGCGTGTGGATAGGAATAGATGTCTTTAACCTGTTCGATATAAGTAATGTGAACTCGTACTATTGGGTGACGGATATTACCAATGCGCAATATGCCGTGCCCAATTACCTTACTCGCCGTCAGATAAATCTGAGGCTTTCCATAGATTTTTGAGAAATAATTTTTACGGAATTTATTTTAACCGGATATAGTAAATCAGGTCAGTGATACCGTAAAGAAGTGTTGCCGCTCCGAAAGTAATCACCATAACCCTCTCGGTCGCCGAGAACGGATTGACCAAAATTTCTATGCCGATGAGCAGAACGATAGCCGGTAACAGATAGGAGAGCCAACCCGCTTTGCTCCTCAGATTTTTTTTAAGTGTCAGCAGATAGAGTATTTGATAAACTCCTATCAATACCAGCGCTCCACCCAAAACATATACCGTAATGCCTATATACCAGCCGGGAAACAGCATAAGCGTACAACCGAACAGCAACATCACTAAGGATAAAACGGGGAAGGGTAACTTATTTCTATCCTCGCTCAATAGATAAATGAGGAGAGCGTATAGACTGGGTAATCCGATGAGAATACCGATGATTAAAAGAATCGTAGGCAGAGCGGCATTCGGATATAAAATGAGTAACAAGCCTACGGCGATAGAGGCTATAATACGTATTAATGGGTTTTGAAAAGCATTCATGGAATATATCTTTTTTAGTTAATGTTCGCTTTATATTATAAACAACAAATATAGTGAAAGGTGAGCGCAGAGACAAACGGAAATTTTATTTCTGTTTGGGCTATGCCGAACCGCATCCTATTTTCGTACCAACAAAGATAGTGAAAGGTTAGTGCAAAGTCAATAGGAAATTTTATTTCCAACTTGACTATGTTGAACCGCAGCCTATATTCTACAAATATAGTGAAAGGTGGGTTCGGAGACAAACGGAAATCGTATTTCCGATTTGGTTCTACCAAAAGACTCCTATCTTCTACAAAGGTACTAAGAAGCTGTTTTAAATTTATTGAGAAATAATATTATCATTTCAGGCAGGTATGTTCCGGCCATATTGAGCCCCGTCTCGCATCTTGAATCCCTTGATTTTTGTCAATAGCCCGCTATTGACTGCCTATCTCGGACTCCAATCTGCTTCAACATAGGTCTCAATCTGTCTCGGAATAAATTTAAAACAGCTTCTAAGTTGTTTGAGAAATACGAGTTTTTTGTAGTCCATTTTATCATTTAGTTTATAACGTAAAGTCGGAAGCGTGTTATAGGTTTGTAAAAGTTTGGGAAAAATTCGTACCTTTGTCACCCGCTATGGCAATCGGGCCGTTAAGTTTCGATGAATCGGGATTGTTCGAATGTCTTGTATTCAGTCCATTCACGGGTTTTGCCTATGCTTTTTCGAAAACAGAAAATTCTATGTCTGCACCGAAAAGACTCTTAGCTATTATAAATCCTATATCGGGAACAAAAGATAAGGAAGAAATCCCTGCTCTGATAAGGGAAGTAATAGACCCTTCGAAATATCGGGTGGAATGTGTTTTTACACAGTATGCGGGGCATGGAGCCGAATTGACTCGCCGGGCCGTGGACGAAAGTGTGGACATCGTGCTGTCCGTAGGCGGAGACGGAACTTGCAACGAAATAGCCCGGGAGCTTATCGATACTTCCACGGCATTGGCTATCGTTCCGGTAGGTTCGGGCAATGGACTTGCCCGCCATTTGGGTATATCGATGGACGTGCGAAAAGCTCTCGAAATTATCAACGACGGGCAGATCGTAGATTTGGATTATTGTACGGCAAACGATCGCCCTTTTTTCTGCACTTGCGGGGTCGGCTTCGATGCTTTGGTGAGCTTGAAATTCGCGCAGGGAAAACGCCGAGGAAAATTGTCGTATGTGGCTAAGGCTCTTACGGAGTATCTCAAATATAAATCGGAAACTTATCAAATCGAAATGCCTGACGGAACGGTGACCGAAAAGGCTTTCTTGATTGCCTGCGGCAATGCCTCGCAATATGGTAATAATGCTTATATAGCCCCTCATGCCAGCATGCAGGACGGGAAAATCGATGTCACGGTGCTTATGCCCTTTACCCCGTTCGATACGGCTGCATTGGCTCTTTTGTTATTTACCAAACATATCGATCAAGATTCCAATATCAAGAGCTTCACGACCGAATCGCTCACGATTAAGAGGGAAAAGCCCGGTGCGATACATCTCGACGGAGAGCCCATAGAGATGGGAACCCGCATAGATGTGCGTTGTTTCAAAGGTGGATTGCATGCGCTCATTCCCTCGGGTGAACCGAAACGCTCTATTATCGAACCTTTCGCTTCGGTATTTTGGGAATTTATCGAAACCGTTCGTCAGGAGTTGAATATTTGATTTTTTGTACTTATCGATTATCAGCTAGTTCGATAACTTCCAAATCCTTAAACTCTCCCTTATCGATGGCGAAGCGTACCAATGTACGTTTTTTGTGGAATCCGTACATTCCTGCGGCTCCCGGATTGATGTGCAGGCAGTGTAGGGTTTTGTCATAAAGAACTTTCAAGATATGCGAGTGACCCGATATGAATAATTGGGGTGGGTGTATGTATATTTCCGGGGTCACTTCGCGTGCATATCGGCCCGGATAGCCCCCTATGTGTGTTATCCATATATCGGTATTTTCGATGCTGAAACGTTGGTGCTGAGGATAGCGAATCCGTAACTCTTGACCGTCGATGTTCCCGTATACCGCCCGAAATGGTTTCAAGGCTTCGAACCGGTCGGCGACTTGGACTGAGCCTATATCTCCGGCATGCCAGATTTCGTCACATTCGGCAAAATATTTTTCGTAACGGTCGTCCCACCATGCATGGGTGTCGGACAACAAACCAATTTTTACCATATCGTTTTTATGATTTTTCTATGTGGTAAAAATACGGCAATAATTTGTAAAGTAGAAAAAAAACTTCTACATTTGTCCCCGTAATAAGAAATGAAAAACTGCGGTAGTAGCTCAGTTGGTAGAGCATCAGCTTCCCAAGCTGAGGGTCGCGAGTTCGAGTCTCGTTTGCCGCTCGATGAATAGAGAGCTTAATATTCTGATAGTTAGGCTCTCTATTATAAAATCCACCGTACCATTAAAAGATTAAAAAAAAGGTATTTCTGTCCAGTGGTGGACGAAATCACTTGTCGAAAACGAGTCCTTTTAATTAATCTATTATGGCTACTATCAAATTAACAATTATTCCTGCAAAGAAGTTAAAAAACGGTTCTCATAAAATTAGAATCGCAATATGTCATAAGCAAGTGACAAGCTACATTGTTACCCGTTTCGTAATAGATTCTGAATCTCAATTTAAAAATGGTCAAGTTGTTAAACGAAATGATGCGGCTATCATTAATACAAAGCTGAGAAATCTTCTTAATTTATATCAGGAAAAACTAGATAATATAAGAAACATAGGTCTATATACAAGTGCTCAACTGAAGAATATGTTAGAAAATTCGTCCAGTGATGAGATTCCTACTTTTGCTGAAATATGTAAACTGTATATTAAAACTTTGTTAGAAAATAACCAAAAAGGATATGCTGGTATCATGGATAGGAGTTTACGTAAATTTACAGAATTTACAAATGGAGATCTTCTTATCACAGATATAAATAAGGATATTATCAGTAATTATGATAAGTTTTTGAGAAAAAAATCATTGTCGAAAGCTTCGATTTCTATAGAATTAAGAAATATAAAAACAATAATCAATCGTGCTATTAAAGAGCATAATGTTATAATACAAGAGCATCCATTTAATTCTATTAAAATATCGGCATCAAGGGTAAGAGATATATGTGTTAGTGTCGAAACTATAAATATGATTAGATTATCGAACCCAACAAGTAAAAAATTAGTTATGGCTCGTGATTTATTTTGCCTATCATTCTATTTGGGCGGGATAAACCTTATAGACTTATTAGATATAGATTTCCGAAATATGAATATAATTTCATATATAAGACAAAAAGCAAAGAATATGACAGATGAACAAGTTGTTACTAGTTTTGATATTCCAGAATGCGCAAAACCAATCATAAAAAGATGGATAAATAATAAAACCGGGAAATTAGATTTCGGATACAAACTGTCATATAATAATTTTAGGAGCTATTTGTCAAAGTGCATACAAAAAATGTGCGAGGAGTTGGGGATAAAGGAAAAGGTTGTTTATTATTCAGCGAGGAAAACATTTGCTCAAATGGCATCTGAATTAGGCGTTCCAGATTCTATTATCGATTATTGTTTGGGACATTCTGATACATCAAGAGGTGTAATACGATATTATACAAAAGTAAGAAAACAGCAAGCTTCATGTGTGATAAATCTTGTTATTGATTATGTAAACAATCCAGACAAATATGACATCTCTAATTTACAATACATCAAGTTAATTAAAGGAGAATAAAATATAGGCTGCCTCAAAATAGAATCTGGGACAGCCTATTATATACAATCAGCTTACAAATGCTATAATGTGCTTTGTGAGAAATCTAAATCATAATGTATGTTACCTTCTTTTTCTTTAAAAAAAATACCAATACAAATAAGTTCAGGAAAATCTGAAGTCCAAAAAGATACAGATTTTGTCGGTTCAGAAGAAAAATCCATTGTTAACAATAAAGATTTAGCCTTTTCTTCGCATAACTTTTTTAGCACTTCGAAACTATCGGTCGTTTTTCCAATGCAAATTTGTTGATTTGAATTATTCATATTACGCTTGTTTTTATATTTGTTGAATGTATTATCTGTTTGTTTTTTCTCTTCCAAAGTTACATCAATTCCTACAATCTCACAGTATTTAAGGAAGTTGTTCAAGTTGACATTCTTCCCACTTTCAATGGCAATGACTGTTCCAAAGTTCATACCCTGTTTCCAGATATTATATTGGGACAGTCCCTTTTCTTCGCGAATCTTACGCACTTGTTTCGATAAATCTTCTATTGTCATACTCCTATTAATTCCTTCTTTATCGCTTCTAAAAATGCGATAGATGTTAATACCGTATTCCTATAATTATAATCACTACCGGCTGTAATTGCATTCTTACGACCGTCTAAAATCAGCGTATCAATGAATAACACCATTTGCCGAACCGTAATATTTCCGATGTCTGCCGAGAATGTCGATAGCGATGTATAATACTTCATAGCCTGTTTTAAAAGCCCCCGTATTTTAGTCTTATCAGGATTTTTACCTGTAATACGCTTAATGCTTATCTTTGCGGAAATATTAGATCCTGACAATCCGGGCTCTATGCGGTAATCCTCTCCGACTTCCTCGACAATACCGTCTATATACTCGACTTTGGCGATGAATCCATTGTCTATGTCCGAGCAGTATATGAAGTCGACTTCTCCGAACTTGTGCGCCCGGTTATGGTCTACAATGAATAGTGGAAATTCCCTTTTCATTCTTCGTCCTCCTCGTTTTCCTCGTCGTCATCGACTTTAACAAGATGTTCAAGATCTTCGCTTATATACCCTTTATACTCCCTTATGGCTTCCAATTCCGAGTCGCTGAGGTCGTCTATATCCTCTATCTCGATAGTATAATATCTGTCATAATCACCATCGAAGTCTATCTCTCCTGTTCTTCCGTTCTCGTCGTCCTCACTAACGACAGTGCCCACTTCGTCTGCAATATAGGGTTTGCAGAACCTCCCATGCTCGTCCCTGTCTTTCGTGAACAAGCGATCTGACAACATGCTACACACATCTGAGAATGTTTCTTCTCCGACAAATTCAACATGACCGGGGTTAAAGAATCTGCCACCTCGGCAAACATGAAATGATAATACCATTGTTCTTTTCGTTTCCATATATAAGTAATTTTTATTTATAATTATTTGCCCCATACTGGTGTATAACAATCTTCAAGATTTATGTTATTCTCGATCGCCGAACAGGCAAGTATCCATGCTTGCTTACTCGACATGTTGGCAATCTTGAAACTCGGATAAGTGCATTTTTCATCTATCGTTTTGGCCACATTGGAGGCAAACACATTCAACTTGATTATTTCGTTTAAAAACCGATAGAACGGGTTGAAATGCAACTCATACGAATTGTTATTATTCCATCTTTCATAGCTAGCAATTTGTTGAAGTCTGTTGGATAATTCCTGAGCTTCTTTGTATTGTTCTGTACCTTTCTGTAACATGACTCTATTTTAATTGGTTACTGTTTGTTTTTGATTACATGGTAAAGATACTACATTTTGTTGTATATACAAAATATTATAGTATAAATGTTTTATGATTTATCAATATTTAACAAAACGAATGATGTGGAAAATTTTCCGCAAAAATGATTGACATAGAATTAAACACGAATGCCGGAGCTTCTCACCCCGGCATTTCCCTGTTCATCATTTGCATTTCCGAATATTCCTTTGAAATTTTCTCCTCATTCTCCTGTTCAAGAGACCGTTATCGGCAAACCGATTCAAGGTATCCTTCTCTTCCGGCGAAAGCAGGTTATAGACCTCCTTCCTCGACTTTCCGGAACAGATGGCTTGTATGATTTTAGCTATCTCCATGTATTTCCCGAATTAATTTATTTCTGCAACACTCACATAGGAACTTCTTCGCCACGGGGAACATCTTCTGCCCGATATATCCCCGAAGGTACTGTTCTTCCTCCCCGTAAGGGTCAATGCCGAACGTCCGGGATATATGCCTGCACAAATGCCCCTTTTCATGGTCCCAAGAGTTTTGGAACTGTTCGGGACTCGTCGTCATGGCAATTACCATCACCGTCCGTCGATGCTCGAAATTGGAATATGTAAGTCCTGTATTCAAGTTACCGGACGACAAACTTCTGAAAGCATTTTCCAGATTATTCCCCGTACAACCGATCCTTTCCAGCTCCCGGAGTATGGTGTTTGTCCAGTAGGTGGTAACGGCGTAAAAAACCCTTACGTGCCAGTCGTATTTCGCTATGTAGAAATCCTGAACAATCATGTTTTATAACATATTTTCCCACATGATCGGAGTACCCGAACCTATACAGTCGGCATAGAAACGTGTAAATGGCAACCCGTCGTAACCGTCAGGGTCGTCGATATAGTCCTTTACAAACAGAGCCAAATGGGTATCGTCGGGAATCGATGATTTCAAATAGTCGGCCTTACCCATATTGGCGACAAATACATGGTCGTACCCTTTGGCCTTTTCCAACTTCACGCCCGCCTGTGTCAAGATGACCTCCACGTCTTCTTTCGAAAGGGCTTTTATCTCCTCCTTCTTTCCGGTGGCCTTGTTTTCGGCCTTCATTCTGGAAACCGCCCACTCACACATGTTCTTGGAGAAGTGCCAGCCGTATCGGGAAAGGTACTCCGTCATGCCGGAGGGGAAAATATCATAAATGTCTAATCGTTGGTTCATAACACTGCTTTTTTATGTTTTTGAAAAGAGAGGGGATTTCTCCCCTCCCGATTAATAGAACTCGCCGTTGGCCCGTCTGCGTCTGCGTTCCCCCATTTCGTCATAGTACGAAGGAGGATAACCGGGAGCATAACGGTTGTTCATTCCACCGGAAGAACCTCCGCCATAATTCCCGCCGCCGTAACTGCCGCCATTATTGCCACGGAAGCCCATATCGCCGCCCTGCATTTCCCGCATGGCAGCTTCATAGCCTTTCTTGTAGCCGTGCTCGCAACCTTCCTTGTAGGCCATTTCGAGCTCTCTACCGCCGCGTTCATTGAATCCTTCATATCCACGGCCTTCTTCTAATATTGACCACATTCCCATATTACTTTTTGTTTTTAGTTTCAGCAACACCGAGCTGTTCCATCAGTTTTTTGTTCATGGCCATTAGGTCGGCCATGCTTCTGCTCATTTCGGACATCTGCCCTTTGAGGGTGGCAATCTCCTGCTCCTGCCTTTGCTTCTCCGCAAATTCGGGATTCAAAACTGTCAATATCTTGTCGCACCCGGCAATCACGTTCTCGTGGTAATTACGCCGGTTCAGTTCGTCCAAGCTCTTTTGCCGGATAGCCGACACTTCCGAGTTCATGGCCTCTCTGGAACAAGATATGACGATGTTGCCGTTTTGCCCGAAGTCAGCGATGTCCGCCCCTGCCGGCAAGTTCTGGAACGTCGTGTTCTGCCCGTTCACGCAGACCACCACGTCCACCACCATTTCCATCTGGGGTATCTGACCGATAGGTGTCGGCATGGGGTATTTGGGCTTCGCAGCCGAAACGCTGACGACGGAGCCTATATCCACTAAGGGATTTTCGTCCTTATGAAGGATAAATAACTGGTTGTTTGCTCGAAGATTCTGAAACATAGTTTTTTTGATTTAATGGGACTGCCCGATAAAAGGCAGCCCCGTGTTAATTATTTGCTTTTGGCAGCGATGTTGGTTGCCGCCGTCGCCGTAGTAGGTCTGTACCCACCGTTGACAAGGTACACTTCGTTGGTGTACTTGTTGTAATGGATTTCATAGATCCCCGTACCGGCGATATTCTCTACCGTCACCGGCTCGTTGTTGTAAGCCAGCAGAGGTCTCGTGTCCCCGTTCGTCCCGATGAGAATGGGAAGCGTTGCGGTCGTTCCGGCGGGTATCGCCTGACGGAGATTGATATAGAATCCTCCCACATAGTCCCTGTTACGGAACGCATGGTTTGGAAGTTCCAAAGTAACGTTCTCCGTGCCGACCGTCACCGCCACCGTGGGCAGCGTGTTGAAATTCGCCCTGCCCAGCGTCGGGAACGGAAAGGGAAACCCTGTAAAAAAGTTAGGCCACATATATACCTCCTTTCTTACTGGAATTAACCCCAGTAGTTGTTGCAACCGCATCCGTAACCGCTGCGTCCGTATGCGACATCGCCCGCATAAGCACCATAAGCGGCAGCCCGGCACAAGTCCGTGTTTACAGCCTGAATGTTCGGATATACCACGGGAACGGTATTGGGCAATTTACACTTGATGCCGTCCACATCGCTTTGGAGAGCCTGCAAACCGGCAGCTAGGGGAGCAATCTGTTGCCCTACCGCATTGAGAATGGTCGCATTCTGGTTCCGTTGGGAGATTTCAGCCGCCAAAGTAGCCTTCTCTGCCGTCAAAGCGGTGATCTTGTCCTGTAAAGCCTGAGTTTGGATAGAATCCAGCTTCGCCAAAATGGCACGAGTGTTCTCATTGCCGCTGTCCACGAGGGAGTGGGTTTGTTCCGAGGTGGCGATACGGGTTTCATATCCCTGTCTCTCGATTGCGTTTTGCGTCTTGCAGCAGCAATCTGCGATTTGAGTCGCCAGCGTACAATTACTCGATTGAATGCTGTTGATGATCTGTTGTGCGGACATGCCCACTTGGTTGCCGACACCTTGAATCAAGCCCTGAATGTTGCACAAGGCTGATTGTAACTGTTGGGTAGAGCAGTTCAAGGACGAAGCGAGTTGGTTGATGGCATTACCGTTCCCTTGAATGGCAGACATCAGGTATTCACGTCCGACATCGCCGTTCAACTCGGCAGGAAGCCCGCCCCGGTTGCCAAAACCTCCGAATCCGTTACCGCCCCAGCAGAACCACAGCAGGATAATCCAAATCCACCACATGCCTCCGCCCCAAGCGTCCTGATTGTTCCTTCCCTGATTGAGAAGGGCCAAGAGTCCGGGATCGACCCCTTTACCACCCATCAGGTTGGGCAATAAAGCCATGATGTCGAACTTGCTTCCGCCACCATTGGGATCTTGATTGAAAACATACGTTCTTTCCATATAGATATAATTGATGGTTACGGCCAATATCGGCCGCATACAAACGTATGGCTATTGCCGTTGCTATCCTCGGATTTCGGTGGCTATCCTGTTGCTGACCCGTTGATTTGTCGTTGTCAGAATAAAACTTCCCGAACACCGCTGTTTCAGGCTGTTTTTCAATTTGTTCACTCCCTGTCGGGTCATGGAAAGATAAGCGGCGGTGTTCTCCTCGGAGAAGCCGAGCGATACCAACGCACAGATGAGCAGGCAACGTGCGTCTACCGCATTTTTGTTCGCACCGTTGATCAATTCGCCGTAACACAGCTCACATTCCTCGCAAACGATTTGCAAGACGTGTTCAAAGATTTCATTGGTTTTCATATCTCTTGCATTTTTAAATATTTGTTAAATTATAGATTGTTGACACAATAAAAAACATCACGTTCCTGTTTAAAGGCTGTGAAAGCCTCGTAACATTCCCAGTGATGTTGTCTCTTGTTCGTTTTGGAAGAGCAGCAAGAGATTGAGGCTTTCCTCTTTATACTCCGAAGCCCCGGAAGGAGTCGTAAATCAAATTATATCAAGAAACCCAGTCCTTTCAATTTTGTTATCCATTTCACGATGTAAGGGACAAGCAGCAAGAGGGTGCCACCGAGTGTCCACCAGCACCATCGGGGAGTCTTGTACTTTACTACCTCGACGGGGTAGGGTACTTGTATGCTGTCCATCTTCTCCTTTTTCAATTCTTCATATTTCCGTTTAAGCTCGTTAAAATCTCTTTCAAGGCTTCTATATCGCTCCGTTTCACGATAGTACTTTTCCTTGATTACATTCCCCTCATTATCCTGTACAATGACAGTTGAATCCTTGATAAATATCGAATCTATCGTTCTTGTTTCATAGCGTAGAATCAGAGAATCGATTATATTTACAGAATCTTTTATATCTGATTTCGAAGGAATAGGCACATACTTCACCGAACGGCAAGACCATATTGCGGACATTAGCAAAATAGTAATGATGAAAAGAGGTACATGTCTCATAAGCTCAGTATTTGTTTCCGGTTCTTCGATTTCGACACATAAGACACGTGCACCCAACTGTAATCGCTCTCATTCAAAAGCTGGTCGAAGGGAAGGTTATCCCGTATAAGCTCGAACAGTTTCTTATTCTCCGTCTTGCTCCCTACCGTTATATCCGCCGCCTCGCCCCTCATGTGCTGGCTGTTTTTCGCACCACCCACGGCGGCATTGAGTTTGGGACAACGGTAGCCCGAATTGACGGTTATCGCCTTTCCGTACATCTCCCGCAAAGGGTCTAAAACATGGGTGACAAGGTTCGACAACTGGGCCGACGCTTCGGTCGTCGGGGTATTGTCTATACCCAGTTTATCGGCCGTTGAGCTCTTTGTGAGTTCTTTCATCGTGAAGTATTTCATATCTCGAAGATTAAGTTTTCCATGTTGTTAATTCTGTCCGGCTCAGATACGAGCAAATCCTCTTCCGGAAATTTTTCTTGAAATTCTTTCCATAACAGATACTCCATTTCCATGTATTCTTCACTGCCTCTTCTTATGCTTTCAGGAGAGACCTCCACGATATGGAAGTTGGTCTGTATGTCGTAGGCATACCTGATACTTATTCCCGGTATTTTCGAGGCAATCGATTGAATCGTTTCGATGACAAAATCCTGTACATTCTTATTCATGTCTTTCTTCATTTTGGCAACAAAAAAAGCGGTGACTTTTTTAGAATCACCGCTTGTAACGAATGTATGTAACTATTAATCTCTGTTTTCAGGAAGGGTCTTTTTATTTCCTTTTTCTTTTTGATAATACATAGGTATACTTTTCAATCCATCTATATGCTCATATAAGTTCGGTTCTATATGTTCTGAGTGCATAGGATCAAGAACAAAATCAATTCCTTCGCGCCTTGCTAGCTTTGCTGCTGGTACAAAATCAGAATCCCCAGATATAAGGACTATCTTATCGACAAATCTTTTTAATGAAAGAGAAGCAATATCAACGCCGATTTTCATGTCTATACCTTTTTGCTTTAATTCGTAATAAACATCGGTTTCTTTAATTTCTTCTATTGATATTTCTTTTCTTAACAAGGATTTCATTACATTGTCAAACAATTTCCATTGTTTGCAATCCTTTATATATCCAAGTCTCAATGCAACCTTCCGTTTTTTCTTTAATTCATTTATCAATGCATTACGGCGTATGGACTCTTCTGTTTTAGAGAAGTCAATACATTTTTTTGATATTGGATTATGGATTTTTTTGTTGAAAGGAATACAATCATAATAAAATATTCTATATAGATAGTTATTCTTTCCTACATGTGAATGTGAAATCGTATATAAATCGTTAGCTATTGTTTCTGGTTCTTTTTTACCGGATTTATTATAAAGTATGTTATATCGTTTTATGAAATATCCACCATCAATTAAAATAGCTACTCTTATCGGTGTTTCTGTGTAAGATGTTCCTCTATGATTTACCATTATCCTAAATTAAAAAAAATGGCCTTTGGTAAAGCTTATCCGTTATTAAGAAGGGACAAACGTAGGCCAAAGGCATAATTATGTTGCTGCAAACATAATGATAAAAATTTCTTTTTGCAAATAAAATTTCTTTTTTGCCCAATATTTAACATTAAAACGGTGATTCCAAGAAGTCAAAGAACGCTTTCCCGTCGCCGGGTTATAAAAATTCATTTTTTTCGTCAGGCAATCCAAACCTCGATTTGAATCACCAGCCCGCCCAGTATGGTAGCCAGCAGGTCGGCATACGACCAAGCCCCCGGCTTCCTCCACTCGTCGACAGCCTCCTTGATACAGCCCGCTATGGCAGAGAACAGCACACAATATTCCGCCGTCGCACCTATCACGATGGCGAAGAAAGAGGCGATGACACCTCCTGCGATAAAATGCAGCAGCTTGTCGTGGGGAATAGACAATAACAACCCTTTGATTCTTTCCAAAATTTCCTTCATATTATTCGTTATTTAATCGGTGATAAAAATCGAGCTTGATACGGTCATAGACAGAAAATACATTGGTTTTAGCCCTGTCATCGTTCACCGTATGGGCATATATCTCGTTCTCGACAACCTCTGCCACCCAGTCTATCCATTCAGGATTGGTATAACATGAAAGACGTTTACCCCGATAGGTAAAGTAGTCGAAACGGCTGTTCCTGTCCTCGTACTGATTCGTGAGATTTCCGATAATTTTTTCATGCGTCCTATTCCTGTCGGATATATGGTTTTCCTTCCTAACTTGTTCGATAATTTCCAAAACCCGTCTGGCGGAGAGGTTGAAAAATTCACTCGTCATGTTCTTTATCCGAAGCTGCGTTTCCGGTCTAAGACCTTCCGATATGTCGGACAACATATTATTCTGGTCGTTCGTTTTTTCAATAAGCTCTTTCAGGGATTCTCCGTAATCCTCCATACTCTTGGTGATAATCGATTTGAACCACTTGAAGCAGGCCACCATCATCATGGCCGACAACACCAAGAAGAATGCTGCGGTCATCACCAAGAACCCCTGTTCGCTTATCCCTCTGGCTACCTCCGTAGCCTCGTTTATCCCTCCCATATCAATGTTTCTGTTTTTCGATTAACAATCTAGCTTCTCCTTTGCAGGATTCAGCATAGGCGTTATAAGCCTCGAACTCATCGGGCTTCGTGTCCCGCTGTCGCAGTATGGCCAGTTCATCGTCTACGCTGTATCTTTCCCGAATCTTTGCTACTACTTGCTCTTCATATGTCATCTCGGGAATAGGCTGTTCCTCTTCTATTGGTATCTCTGGGATAGGTTCATACTCATAGACTATCGCCCCGTTCCGGTAATACATCACGGGTATTTTTCCGGGTATCTCTTCGGGAGATGGGATAGATTCTACCTCTATACATCTCTCCTTTTTATATTTTCCATAATAGATGGTTTCGACTTTTACACCGTCTAATTTAATATGTATCATATCTGCTTACGTCTTCAATTATTAAAACATTACCTTTTGTGGTGCTATAAACAAAGTTTTTATAATTTGTTTGACGCCATATATTGTTTTGCGAAACTATATATGCATCTACCCCTCTAAAAGTTGAATTTAATATTCCATAAGGGTATCTGAAAACATACTTTCCATTATGTGTAAATGCTACTGTTAATCTGTCATCTACATTTATACAATACCCATATTCCTGCACATTGCCTATATCCCCAAAATTATAACTTGTTGTATTATTTTTATTTGATATATTACTCGTATTGCAAATCATATTGCCATTTGAAAAAACGTATAGTAAGTTTATATTTCCTCCCAAATTTGGAAATGTAAGTTTTTCAAAAGTTAAATCTTCAAGATTTACTTTATACCCATCTTTTGTAAAGGCTATACCATCTGTTATTTTTATGTACTTATAATCATAGGCTTTATTTGTAACTAAATTCCCATCAGCATCATACACATATATATGTGGTTTATCATATCTATGAAAGTAATATACTTTATTATCATAAGCATATACAGCCCCATAATGTTGAAGTCCTTCGGGGTTGTCAAGATATTTACCTTCACTTGTTTCTTCATCATACATATAGACAGGCTTTGCAAACCAACAAGTTGCAAAAAATATTTTATTGCCTATTTTACAAAGCACATTTCTCATTACACCAGACTCCACCCTGTTAGATGTATTAGAAATGTTTACAGTGTATATCTTTTTGAAATATAAATCTGTCTTTGTGAAATTATTTGTAGTTATAATATAATACCCAGTATCATCAAATCTATAAACTCCTGTAACACTTGGTCCAAATTCTGACAAATCAATACATCTTTGAATTGATATTGTACCATCTTCTTGACCGCTAAAAGGCACAAACTCCCCATTCTTATACACATAAGAGTGCAAAGTCTCGCCGTCAATGTATATTTTATTCGGGTTGGTCTCGCCACTTGCTTCAATAGCATCGTAGTTTTCATAGACCTCTGATGCCTTTCCTTCGAGAGCTGTCACACGACCATCTACATTTTGAGCCGCTTGATTCGCTTTATCGGCGGCCTCATTAGCGAGAGTTGCCGAGTTGTTCGCTTCCGTTGCGGCATTCTCCGCATTTCCCGCCGCCGTGTTAGCGTTCGATGTGGCTGTGCGGGTATCAGTAATAAGCCCTTCGAGCGTAGTTTGCATTTGGGAAAAACTCGTCTCTCTTAGAACTTCCGCTTCGGCTCTCTCACTCTCCGCCGAGGCACGGCCGCTTTCAGCAGATTCCCGTTTCGCTTCTTCTGCCGTCAACCTGTCGCTGAGAACCTTTATATCCGAGGTTGCTTTATTGGCATTTTCAGCCGCTTGATTGGCGACTGCCGCCGCCTCTGTCGCAGGGCGTTGAAGCTCGGCGATTTGCTCAGGCGTAAAATCGTCGTAGGTAAAAGGGTCTCCCTTGTCTCCTTTTTCACCGGGCAAGGCAACCATTTCCTCCACCACGGCGGCATCGGGCACTACCACCTGCTCATGAACGATTATGCAATCACTATCTGCCATATCACTTGATGATTATATTGGTTTTGTAAACATCGCCATAGTCCCATTTGCCGTCATCGAAATCGGCATCCTCTATCCAGTAGTGCCTCTCGACCGTGAGCAAGCCATAGCGGAAAGTCCCGGAATTGAATATGCCGTACAGCACGCCGTCACGGAACACACAGTTCTTACGTGTCTTCCCGTCGTAGCTCACTTCGCAACAACAACCGGCCTCGTCCTTGTAGATGAACTTAAACTTCTTCGTCTCGGCATCGATCGGGCTCCCGTTCTTGTCATCAAAGCCAATGGTAAACTTAATATCCTCCCACGAGTATTTCTCTTCGTACTTTTTGTCACTCATCGCTGCCATCGGATAATGCATTGAACATTTTTTCCACCAGAGCTTTCGTTTCCTCGACCGTGGAGGTCATGGAATAGACATTCATGTTAAAACTGCCTTGCCCGACAGTGACATGGCCTTTTTCCACACCGTTTTCCACAATTCGGTAATTGACCGCTTGCAGGGTTTCCACAGTCTCTTTTCCGTTGAACGAACGGCTGATGTTTTCGCTGATTTTTACTAACTCAATCATAATGTTTTGTATTTATGGTTAAATGATAATCCCGCTGTCGGGAATGTCGAATGTCACGTTTTTGGATAGGGAGTCGAGTTGGACTCCGGCCTCGCCCGACGAGGAGACCCCATACACGGAACAGGTCAAGTAATAGGTATGGGTTCCCGGTGGAAGGTCCGGATGTGTCGTCCCCAAAGGGATATTCAAAATGAGAATCCCAGTTCCCTTGTATTCGTAATCATATATCGCGAGGAATCCGGACCCCGAAATGCGGAAGGTGTATTTCTCACCCACCGGAGGATTCCCGTTCGGAAAACTGATACGCACCTGAAAGTAACTCGAAAGGAAAGTGAAATCCACGATTTTAATCGGGGTATATGTGCTGTTTATCTCGGCTGTCATGGCTATCGATGTGGGTATGGGGAAATAATCCGCCACGGTGATCTGTTTGTCGACCCCTGTCCAGTATTCGAACGACTTCTTATCGATAAGGAACAATGTCACCTTCAAATTTGCCCCTACCGAATCCTCCCCCGGAAATGTGTCGCTCTGTCCGACAGGAAGTATCGGCGGAGTAGTACCGTCACTGAAAAACTTCACCTTGAAAGCAGAGTACCACACATTGCCCACCCGCAAGGTGGTTACGGTGTTTGTAGAGGTATTTGTCAGCAATCGGGCAAAACTGCTTCCATTTCCATCGGTTACCAAAATAGCCGGATAATAATCACCGATACTCTTGTCGGAGGCAAGTGCCAGCCATGATTCGACGGGTACGCCGGTAGGATTCACCGAAGTATCGTAATAGTTAATATCGACAAAAAGATACGGCACGTCCGCACTGATTTTGTCAATTTTACTTCCGATAAGATTAGGTTCCGCATTGTGGTCGTAGCCGTCGAAATCGCTCAGGCGGCAAAAATCCGTCCCCGGGTGAGGATAGGCGACATAATCGAAAGAGGTATCATGGATAGCGACGATATTCGTGCCGTGCGGTATCGTAGCTTTCAAGCCATAGCGTATGCCTTGATTCTTATCCGTTTCGCTTCCTTCCCATTGATCGATGTATGTCGTGACCCCGCCGGATTGCTGAGGATAGTTGTCGGATAGCGGTGCAGCCTGCGGATAGCGCACGGGTTTATGACGACTCCATTTGTTGATACGTCCCGGACGGCCACCCTGCAACAGGGGGCGTTCGAGGGCAACGATGTCGGCCACGTCCCATACCCCGTTTGAAGGATAAATCCCCAGCAGGTTATAGGGGTCGGTTATCGCTACCGGGGCTGCTATCTTGTTTTTATCGATGGCCATACGCTCACTTTCCTCCTTTCCCTTTTAATTCGGACAATTCCTTTTTCAATCGTTCTATATCTCCTATAAGGGCTTTAACCAGACGGGCTGTCTCCTGCGTTGCTCCGGCAATCGTGTTGATATAGTCGGGCGAGAGGTAGTTCAAAGCTCCGTGACCGTCCTCCGTCTTGTATGCCATCGATGGCAACACCTCTTTCACCTTTTGATAGATCAGCCCCGTATGGGCTTCCCCGTCCACGCCGCCCTTGTTACGCTTCCGTGCTTTTTCGGTGTATCGGAAATCGCATACCCTGCCCATCGCCAAGAGTCTGTCGGTATAGCTGATGGTATAGTCGAAATCTCGCTTCAAACGTTTGTCCGAAGTCGTTAGAGCGGTGACCGAGCCTTGTGCCGAGATATTGCCTTGCGACGATATATCCCCTCCGGCCGTGATGTTACCGTCCGATGTGACACTCTCCTTTGACCTTATGTTATTCGTCGCCACAATCCTTCCGTCGGAGATGGAGACAGACTTACTCCCGGTCGAAAGGTTTATACTCTTAGCCCTGATTACATTCGCTCCATCGATGTCTCCCTCCATCGTTATATCCCGGACTCCCGACAGACTTCCGGACACATCGTTCGATCCGTCAAACGGATTTCCCCAAATCGTCCGGATATTTTTAAGCCTGTCGGCGGCGATGGAATCGTTATCCGTCAAGGCGACAGACGGGGTCACCACGGTCAGCTTGCTCACGCCGACTGCCGGCATGGGAGACAACGATATACTATCCACACAGTTCTCGCAAGTCCCGTTCAAAGCCCCGTATGTGTTATAGACGAATATGGAGCAGGTCTGGTAATCCGTCTTGGCCGAAACCCAAAAACACACGTGTCCCCCGTACAAGAACACCTTCACGTCACCCAAATCGTCACCGAAATGCGTACCGGCCGTAGCCGTAAACTCGACATCGTTCGGGGCATAATTATACGCCTGTACGATCGTATTGATAATTCGTCGGCTATAATATCCATTTCCGATCAGATGCAACGTCAACATAGCCGCCTCGGCCTCTTCGACTTTCGTGTGAATCAACCACCCGTTTCCGGTGGCTGTCTCATACATGCCGCCCCTCTTATACAGGAAAGCCCCGTTGTCAAGTCCGTTCAACTTTTTCGCATTGTCCGATTCGACCGCACGTCCGACTGTCAGCCCCGTATATGTACCGCTCACGTTGTTTATCTCCGAGAGCGAATAAGTTGGCTTGTTCGGCTGCTGCACCCAATCGTACAGGGTGATGCCTTTGGTGACAACGATACCGAGGGCTGTCTTGCTGACCGCCGTCACCACATTGCCTGTACCTATCGTAGATGCGCCGGCGTTGGCGAGTTTCCAAATCTCGTTGATGGTGTAGGCGTTGAAAGTCTCCGTCATCGTGGTGTTGTCGAACACCCCGCCCAGATCGTCGAACCCATGAACGAGCTTGATAAGCCCTCCTCCGCCACCGCCACCCCCTTCCCCACGCCATACACCAAGAGCGGATATTCCACCCTGTGAATACACATTAAATTTCGAGTATATCGTATTTTCCAACTCTGTGTCGAATTTCCACATATCGTTAATACGGGCAAATCCTTCCTGCATTTGTTTTACAGTCCGTTGATACGATTGTTGCAGGGAAGCCGTCATATCATTGATGGCAGAAATCAAGTCGATATTCTTATTGGCAGATGCAACCTCTTCTTTCAGTTCTTGCGTATTCCCTTTTATTAGGTTGTTCCCGATGGTAATAGTCTGTTTGCAAGGATAGTCGAGTTTGGTTGTAAGGCTTATAACACGAGTAACATATGAATATCCTGCGTTTATGTATTCGACTTTTCTTCCTATGGATAAATCAGGATTGATTTCATCGAACACCACAGGATTAGATGAAAACTGGTAGTTGTTTTGGTCGGAAGAAAGCCGTTCTATTTCTTCGTTCATAGCTGTTTCCAGCCGTATGTACGCCGAATCTGTATATTCTTCCGGCATTTTGACGTTGAATAGGATAATATCGTCATTTTCCGACGGTATAAGTCCCGTAATAGCAGGGATAATATAGTTACCTTCTTCCTCTTTATATTTAATCTCGAAATCTCCTTTTTTGACTTCGAAGCTTATGCCATCATCACTCGTTATTGTTTTACTCTCATCATGGTATATAAGCTCAAATTCCATACCTTGCAAAGCCCCCGATTGGAAATGTACCGAAGGTTCCTTATTTGGTATACGCATACCATTCGGATTTTTTTCTTCGTCATAAGGGGAATTGTCGAAGTTAAATTCCGGTATTTGAAAATACCATATCGCATATTGGTCGTATATAGGGTCTCCATTTTCATCTGTGCCTATCTGTATTTTATCATTCGTTTCCGAGTCTATACGCCACATAAGGCGGAATCTGACATCTGATATGGAGAGTTCCGATGAAGGGTATATATCATCGAACAGTAGGATTTTGCTAAATATCTCTCCCTGTTGAAGGTTTGGCCTTATATCTTTATATCCGTTCGGATATTTTTTAGGGTCAAGAGTCAGCCGTTTGTTGACCAAATTGTTGACATTAGCACCTTTGTATTCCTGTACGATATTTCGAGTTGACCCGAATGCGTAAAATCGGGTATAATACCCATCTTTTCCCTCCGTAACCGAAGGTGTATTGATGTTTTCACCAACTTCGAGAGAAACAACAGCTCCATGTTCGGATTTCGACAGATGAATAATCATGGAATCTTTCTCAACCCACCATTCTGTCTCAAACGCAGAGGCTATACTGTTCAAGGCAGACAATATGTCGATTGATTGGAAAGACAAAGAAGTGGAAGCGTTAAGAGAAGAATCGACGGCGTAAGTCCATGTATCCCCGGTTTCGTTCTCGATAGCCTTGCAAATAACACTCATGAAATTGGCTGGGTTATCGGTAAGAGACCAATCCGGCTCCCGATTCGTTATCTCGTTATTCTCATCGTAAGAATACATGAAAAAAGGCACTTTACCCCATGATATAAATTTCGAATGAAATTGTGGTTTGTATTGAAATTCGGCCTCGTTCTTTTGTTTTGGATTATATGGCTCCAAAAGAGAATATTTCTCACCATCGAGTATGATATAAGCCCCTACCGGAATCTCTTCATTTTGGTCCGAGTTCCACGACAATTCTACATAATCGGATTTCATCAATTCCTCTACATGAACACACTCTTCTGTTATAGGAACTGATAAAATAGTCTCTCCTTGTATGTTTTTAATGTATATCATGATGGTTTCGTATATCTTCATACGATTTCAGTCAAAGATAATAAAAGTGTATGAAAAACATGCACTTTTTTTATGAATTTCTATCTGCTGGATTATATTCGACAAGTTTTAGAGAAAATCGTGCTATTCCTCTCATGAATTGCGTAAATTGATTGCATGAAATATAGATTGTTTTGTAAGTAATATTTGGTTGATACTTTGTTTTTATATTTATTATGCCTGTTGCCAATTCTTCACAAAAGCTGTTGTATCTTGAAAAGAATTCTTCTTCCGTTTTTGCCGTCAGGTTAAAAGTTAAAGTGATATTTCGTTCATCGATTTTAGGATTAGAGGACAGGACTCGTTTGCCATGTTCTAATCGAGACTTGTTTTCGATGAACTCTTTTAAAGGTGACGGTGTCATTAAGGAGGAAAGAGATGATGTATCCATACTTATACCCCAAGTTGTATAGCAGTCTTTCCCATTTATGTAAAACTCTCCCGATGCCATTTTATTTAAGTATAACTGAAGTTTTGTCTTTATTGATTTCTACAGGACAATTTCGTATGTTTATAAGTCTAATAACTGCGTAATTACGGGCAACTATTATAGCTCTGGCTCCATGCATGAGTATAACTTTGTGAACTCTAGTATTATCGTCAAATACTAGTTCCGCATTGGTATTGCCTATTAAAGCAATATTGGTATCATTACTTCTTTTTACATTTTTAGTGTCAACAAACACGCAATAATTAGCAATATCATTACTCATCTCACGGAACGTTTCAATAGGAGGGAAGTTGTTCTTCTCACAAAACTCTATGCCTTGTGGTGTAAAGAACAACCATACTAGAGTTTTCCAGTCACTAACACCATAAGACTTATCGCAAGCTCCTTTTTGTAAAGCAGCCATCATTATTTCTTTTACTGTATTCATATCTATAAATCTTTAGTATTCCTATTGACTTGTGCTATATCGGATTTTATATCAATTAATAATTTCGTATATTTTGCAATGTCTTCTAAGTAGCTATTCGTAATCACATGTTGATTAAGAATGTTATTTAGTATAGAATTGCTATTAGTTGATACAGATAAAAGAGAATTTAGAGAGATTACGGCTGAAATCATTTGATTTTTGATTTCTTCACCAGAAAGCTGCAACGCTGTAAACCGGCCGTTTAATTCCGTTGCTGTATCTTGTGACATGGTTTCAAAACCTCCGGCTTTCGACTTTTGTTCGGTGGTAGAACTTTCTCCCATGAGACTATCAGCCCAACCGAATTGAGCATCTATTTCTTGTTGAAGCTGTTCAGCCATGTTGTTGATGTAATCTTGTTCCCATTGAGAAAGCACGTTGTCGGCATAAAATTGTTGCAACTTAGTGCGTATTTCCTCCATTTTATTTGAGGATTTAATTGCTGCCTTAATGCTCTCTGTTACCATTTGTTGCATCATCTGCTTTACAACATCTTTTGCAGATTTAGCCCTATTCTCGCCAGAAGCCCATGCATCTGCATAAGCTTCTGCAAAGTTGTCAATAGCACTTTTTAGGTCTTCACCAAATATGACATTGATAGCTTTTTCTTTGTTATCAGAAATGAGATTGTTTATTTCGTCAATTTGATTTTCCCATTCTTTTATTCTGTCGCTATCTGTATTCTTTTTATCTTGTTCTTCTTTAATTTGATTTTGAATAAGTACTTTTTGTTGTTCTAGCAATTTATTTTGGTCTTCAATCAAGCTGGAAGCACTCTTTCCGTAAGCAGTTTCAATGGACTTGCCTAACTTTTCATACGAACGGTCAAGTGTATCTACCTGATCTTGTAATTTCTGAATCCGTTTTTCATTTTTTGCGTCGTGGATTTTTGCGATAGAGGAAGCAAGAGAGGAGACAAGACCGATGGCAGCACCAGCAGCAGAACCTATCGGTCCAAATATAGCACCTGCCTCTGCTCCTTGCATAGCTGAATTGAGGCCGTCCATAGCCACATTGATACCTTCGACAATGCCTGACAGTGTATCAGATCCGAAAGCCTCTCCGAGATTTGAAAATGTGTCGGAAAGGAATTGGGCTACACTTAATACCTCACTTAATCCACTTCTTATTTCTTCAAGTCCATCTTGCGATTTTTTTGTATTTGAACCGGCATCGAATACTTTTTTAAGACCATTAGCTAGTTTGTTAAACCCCGTTTCAGATTGATCTGCGGAATTACGGACATTATCTATACCTTTTCTAATTCGTTCTAATTCTTCGGGAGATTTACGCAATGTGTCGAAGGTCTCTTTTGTCATACCAAATTCAAGACCTTTGTTTTCGTCCCATTCGCCTGATTGCAAGAATTGGAATGCCCGTTCAGCTTCATTAGCAATGAGACGCATATCTGCAACTGTGTGTTGACGCATATCGTCAAACAATTTACTTATGGCAGACGTAGATTTATTCGCCTCTATATCCAAATCAGATAGTGCCCTTTTTGTTTCTTCGTCAATAGACTTCTGTTCCCATTCGTTTTTGCCTACCTTACGAGATTCGCCTTGCTCAATAATAGCATTACGCTTTTCATAATAGTTCCCGTAAGCGGCAAGATAATCGTTCATTGCGTTAATTTCATCATCGAGAATTTCTTTGGTCTGTTTATTCTTATTCTTTTCATTTAACCTATTTGCGGTATCAATATTTTCCTGTTGTTCAGTTGTTAGTCCATTCTCATTAAGCTTGGAGGGTTCAATCTTAGCTACTTTGTTTAACTCGGCCAGCTCTTTCTCTTTCTTTTTAATTTCTTTTTTCTGTTCTTCATAATAGTAGTTAATTTGCTTCAATTTCTTATCTTTACCTTCTTCCCAGAGGGAGATTTCTTTCTCTTGATTTTTTTTACGAAGCTCAAGAAGTTCATCAACAAGTTTCTGCTCGGCCTCTTTTTGCTCTTTTGCTTGCTTATCTTCAGCCGCTTTATCAGATTTGGTTTTAGGCAGCTTTGCACGGAGTGCGTCAATTCGTGATTGTAACGCATTGTATTCCTTGCTTCCGCTTACAGTTTCTCCCTGCTCTTTCTCTAATTTTGAGATTTGTGTTTTGACTTCATTGATTACTCTCAAATCTTTCTCACGTTCAAGTATAGTGTCTTGAAGCGACTTGATATAAGCCTCTTGTTGATCCACTGCTTCTTTTGTTCCGCTGCCGTCTGCAAGGGCCTTTTTTAATGATGCAAGTGAGGTTTCAGCCTTCTTGATTTCTTCTTCAAGTTGGGAGATGGATTTACCTTCTGTTGTAAAAATATTTTCAGTAGGTGAATCAAATGAGGGTTCGGGAATGAAATATTTGTTTCTGTATTCTTCTAAATTTTTATTTCTTATTTCAGCTTGTCGCCTTATTTCAAATAGAAGTGTATTTGCACTTTCTCCCCATCCAGTAGATACATCATTAAAAATCCTTTGAATTTCTGTCGGTATATCTCGACCGCTATCCAGCCAGTTTAACCAATTTCGGTAGACTTTTAATCCAGACTCATCTCCATATTTTTTTGTAAATGCATCATATACTTTTGTTAAGTTTTTTTCTCTGACGCTATTGTATATATCTTCTTCTTGTTTGGCAAAATTGGTATAATTTTGTGCGGCCATAGATTTACGTATGGCTTTTTCTAATTTTTCATATTGTCCAGCAAGAGACCCTGTTTTATCAATTTCTTCATCAATGCCAGAAAGATACTTTGAATAGCCATTTACTATTTTTTCTTTTATAGCATACCATTCGTCAGACCATTTTTTAGCCTCCGTAAGTTGCCTATTAAGTTCCCTTAATGTGGACATTTCATTTAATGCAGCCACTTCGGTTTTACCAAATTCATCGTTCAGCCTTTCCTGTGCCTTTTCTGCTTCTGTTTGATAAGTGACTAATTTATAAATACCTAAACCTAGTGCTGTTACTGCCGCTGCTACTGCGACATATGGGTTGGCAAGTAAAGTCTTGTTGAGTAGGGATTGAGCTTTTTGTGTAAGCACCAGCCAACTATAATGTATTGCCTCTTTAGCTGTCAATGCAGTAATACCAGCAGCTTGAAGGTTATGTAATGCAGTAATAGCCATAAGCGCAGTTCTGTATGCTCCGTATGTACCGACCAATTCAATTAGTATTTTTCCTACTTTTTCATAGTTTTCTATCAAATAAGAGACGCTGGATAATGCATCATTGATAATACCTTCATTCGCTTTGCCGATCTCGTTCAACATCATCGAGAAACTATCTCCTATGTTAGAAATCTGTCCGGTAATGGTTTTGCTTTGTTCTTGCATTAAGTTAAAGAACATACCACCCTCGTTGGTAAGGTTCTGTATGACTTTCTGAACCTCTGGAAACCCTATCATACCAGCTTCTACCATTCCTTTGATTTCACTTTCAGCTACTCCAAATTCTTTGGCAAGTTCTTTTATCATTGGAATACCTCGTCCAGTGAATTGGTTTAGGTCCTGTGTATAAAGTCGACCTTGTGTCATAGTTGTACCATAGAGATATACTAAGTCTCCCAAAGGTTGTGAAAGTCCGGCTGCAATGTTCCCTAATCGTATAAGAGTCTCGTTAACATCTTCAGCAGAAGTACCGTAAGCCAGTAATTGACGAGCTCCATTGGCAACACCTTGTAGATCGAATGGAGTTTTGGCGGCTGTTTCTGTGAGCTGAGCCATAAGGACGTTTGCCTTTTCACTACTTCCAAGCATAGTGGTAAAGGCGACCTCTAATTGTTGAAATTCACCTCTTACTTGTATAATATTTTGGATAAGTTCTTTTGCTGTAAAGCCAGCCCCAAAAGCTGCAGCTGCTTTCGTCATTTTGTTGAACATATCTTCTATGCCCAATCCATTTTTTTCTATTTCCTTAGAAGTATTGGTTACTCCGGTTTCTACTTCTCGTAGTTTACGAAGAAAATTAGAATTGTCGCCTGTTATATCAAAATGAAGTCCGGCCATGAGTCTTTTCGATTAAAAGGGGTAGATGTAACATCACATCATTTGCAAATATACAAAAGTGTATGAAATTCATATACTTTTGATAAAATAGAATAGAGTTAATAAAGTTTAACTAATGTGTGAGTATAAATATTTTAATAAATGATTATTGTATTATACTTTTGACGAAACAATCTAAACAGCATAAGATATGGATTTCAAAGATACAATTCAACAGATTGTAGAGAAAATTGCTAAACAGAAGGATAGCATAGCAACGGAAGAAGCGACAAAAAACTCTTTTGTAATGCCTGTGATAGCAGCATTGGGATATGATGTATTCAATCCCTTTGAGGTTGTACCGGAAATGGATTGTGACTTAGTTAAGAGGAAAGGCGAAAAAATAGACTATGCCATAATGAAGGACGAAAATCCTATACTACTTATAGAATGCAAGCATTGTAAACAAAACTTGAATTTACATGACACTCAATTACAAAGATATTTTGTCGCTTCAAAGGCTAGGTTTGGGGTCTTGACGAATGGAATAGAATATCGCTTTTATACAGATTTAGAAAAGGTGAACATAATGGACGAAAAGCCGTTCCTTGTGGTGAATATGCTCGATTTATCGGACAACGATATTGAGCAACTAAAAAAGTTTCATAAGTCTTATTATAATGAGCAAGATATATTGAGCACGGCACAAGAGTTACAAATCACGATACAAGTAAAAGAAATGCTTAATCGTAATTTCCAAATGCCGGACGATGAATTTACACGTTATTTTGTCCGTAATCTTAATGATGGGAAATATACGGCAAAACTTGTGGATCAATATAGACCTATTGTTAAGAAATCCATTGCTTTGGTGATTAACGATATTATATCCGACCGTTTAAATGTGGCTATGAAGAATGAGAATAAGGAGGAAAAACAGATACCACAGGAGGTTGAGAATGAAAATCAACAGCCGAACGAAATGAATGAAGAAAAACTTCCCGATGGTGTAGTATTTCAAGACCGAGAAAAAGGTATAGTTACTACACAAGAGGAGATAGATGCCTATAACATCGTGCGTAGTATATTGAGGCAGTATGTAGATGTATCTCGTATTCAATATAACGACTACAAGACTTATTTTTCCGTGAACATAGATGGTAGTACATGGTGGTGGATTTGCCGCATTTATATAGGGAAACGGAGTAAAAAAATATGCTTGCCAAAGGATAACTACAAGACGAATGAATGGATTGACATTGAGACTATCGATGATATTTTTAATTATGCCGATGGTCTTAAAGAGGGTCTTGATTTGGCATTGAAAGAGGCGAATTATTGGCTTGCAAAGAAAAATGAATTAGAAAAATGACAAACGTAACTAATACAAATTTTAGAATTATGAGAAAGTTTTTGCTAATCATAGTTTGTGCTTTATCCATTACATCTTGCTCAGATAATGATCCTGAGATATTATCAGTAATGATTAATGTAAAATGTGATAATAAAATTGCATCTCCTTCTTTGGTTCGCTTATATGAATATGAAACAGCAAGAGACTTTGATGACAGCTATATGTCTACAATGGAGTACGGCGATTCTCAAGTTTTAAGAGATAAGTTGGGTAATGAGTTGACTCCCGCATATACATCTGACACGTTTTCTGGAATAAATATTTTTGAGGATATAAAAACAGGGGTATATTTGGCTGTAATACTTTATAAACCTGACGGCTTTACATGGCCTATGTTTTATTTTTATGGATATAAAGTAATTAATGTTGACGAGGATAATAACGCACTTTTACATAATATATGTTTTTCTTATAGTGAATACGACCGAGGTAAATTCATTGAGTTTTAGTCCCACTTCATGCCTTTTATTTTATCCATATTTTTAGGATCGTCCCCGTTTATAAATGTTCGGTCCGTAGATATATGATATTTCTTTATCTCGTCGTCTGTAAGGTATATAGATGTTATGTAATCATTAAGTAACATATGCAGGTTGGCATAACTAATACCCCATACAACATAGTCAATAGTCCAGCCATAGCGTTCGCAGGCTATATCTATCAAAGTTCCATAAATACTTTTACCTCCAAAGGTTATAGTGTTACACTTCTTTTTCTTGATTCTTGATATTTTTTCTTGTTCTTTTTTCTCAATATCAATCTTAAAGTGTTGAATAAACTGGTCAATGTTATCCTTTGATAACACTATTATGAATAGTTGAGCAAGTTCTTCATTCGATAGGTTGTCTTCAAATAGCTTTCGTCTTTCATTTATTAGGTGGCTATTGAATAATTCTTCCTTTTTATCGAATGTATGGTAAGACAATATTTTGCATATAATATCTCTTTTGGAATCGCATAATCGTAATGCTTCCATATATGGATTTATAGAAAGGAAGTCTTTATTTATTTCTAAATTTTCGGTAAGACGTGATAAAAGGTATATTTTACCCAATGTGGCAGGGTATAAGTAGAATTGCATTTCTCCTATATGGAACTCATAAGGTCTTTCCATGATAGTATCTGCAATATCCATTTCTATTATTTTCCCTTCTTTGTCCATGCAAAATAAATTATATTGAGCGCAACTGTGGGGTCGAACCACAACTTTATACATGGAGTGTATATGTGCTACCGTTACACTAAATACGCAGAACACGTGGGTACGAAGCCCCCACGTTTGGCTCTATCTACAACCTATTGAATTATCCACCAACACTTGGATTAGGAGCTACTTCGAATTTATCACCGTCTCCAGACTCATCTTCAGGATCGCATTCAATTTTACTGATGTTTCCACCGGATTCCGTCACGATGATTTTACCCCACTGAATTTGTTTTTTATCGGCGGCTGCTTTCAACGCATCAAAAGTGTATGCCCAAACACCACCGTCAGCAGAAGTAAAAGTGTCTTCAACGGAAACTGTCGTTTTCTCCATGCAGAAACCTTGAACTTCTGGGTCTTCCGGTTGAACAACAACAGCATAATTGTGTGCAACAACACCATCGCTATCACTTACAGGACGCTTACGTCCTTTTGCGGCACGAATGTTCAATGCCAAAGCATAGGTATTCTTTCCATACTTTACATCCTCATTTTCGCCTCCTTCGATTTTTGCTTCTTGTTTATCTCCTTTTGTTGTTGTCAACTGTGTAGAATCTTCCACAGGGGTAGGTAATTCCTCCCATTTAGGAGCAGAAGCATCCAAATCTTTTATAAATACACGGGGCTTACCCCATCCTATTACTGCCATGATATACCTAATTTATATTAAAAATTTATTCGTTATTTATCTCTATGTACAGTTTGTTATTAATGAAATGCTCTGTATGTCCGTCTTCAAATGAAACTCCTGTTGAATCAGTTTTTTGACTGCATTGTGATGGAACCGTATGATATTCGTCTTTTCGTATAGAGAATAAAAACTTCGATAGTTCGCATAATTCACGAATTCGGATTGAATCTTTTTCCCATGTTTTGGTTTCAGAGTCCCATAAGTCTTTGACATATATATTGACATTCACATAGGCTCGTTGTATTTGCCCGCAACCTTCATTTGCAAGAACAGATATGACTATATCTTCTTTATCAGATTTGTTGGGCCTTCCTCTGTCACTCAATTTACCGGAGACATTACGTTCGAGTTCTGTACCTTTAATTTTGTGATAAACGAACTTAGCTATTTCAATATCGGATTTCATTATTTCGCAATCTGTCTTTTAAGTTTTTCAAGCATCAATGGAACTTGTTCTCTTGCCCAAAGTTCGGTTGATGCAAGTACGTCTTTATTATCCATCGCTTCTACAAATTCAGCATAGTTCATTCCGGCGACTACGATAAGTACATAGTTATTAGAATATCTTTTAGCAAGTTCTTTCGCTAAGTCTTTACCTGTTTTTACACCTTCTGAACCTTGATTCACTTGGTTGAAAGTTGAGTATTGAATGATGTTCTTATTATGAGCAATCACATATCCAACCGAACTACGCAAGTTGCCTGTTTGGTCGTACCAACTTTTATCACCTGCTCTATCACGAATTTTTGTAACGCATTGTTCGCCAAGTTTGGATAAAGCACGAATAGTAAGACGATCGACACGCTCTGCTTCTCTCATGAGCATGTCATGCACTTCGCTTAGCTTGGTGGTCATTCTTATACCCATAGTTTACATTGTTTCTGGTAGCGATGGAAACCTTTCACACTAAACTCCCTTTCAATTCCTTCAAGCAGATGTATCTTAATCCTGTCACCGATCATGAATGTTCGACAATTTGCACGTAGATAAACTGTATATGAATAGCTTCTTACAATACCATCGTCAAACTCTTTTTCAGAGGCTTTACCAGCAGGAACTGCGTCGCATTCAATACAGCCTTCCCAGTTAGTTTCTCCTTCATGATAATCACCATTGCTATCCTCGTAACCATCTTTTGATACGAGGTACTGCAATCTGTGTGGATATAGTCTTATTACTGGCATATTACAAAAGGCAGTCACCTATATATACCATTGGCTTTGCCTCCAACTCTACCGAAGGTTCACCAATGGCATTATAGATTGAGTTAACACGTAACAGAATACGTTCTTTGTCTTTATCTGATAAAGAACCGAAAGACTTGTCTGCTTCAGAAAAATTGATAGCCTGAACTAAAGACCAAAGACAATCAGCCAAAGCTCCCATATACTCCTTTGAGTTCATTGTATCTGAATCGCAATCACCAACTGGATTGAGTTTGCGTTTTATCATCACATTCTCTACAAAACCTTCTGGAATAGGGTAATGTATTTCGTCTATAAGAGCTTGCTGAATTGTCTTCATGGCTTAACTATCTCCATTTGTTGTTTTATATGATTCAACAGCTTTTTTGAGCTTAGCTTCATCGGCATCATTCAATTTGTTTACAGCAGCAATTAACTTATCGTCTGGAATAGTCGTCGATAAGTTTTTACCGGTTATTTTATTGAACTCTGCGACGAAGTTTGCTTTTATGTAAGCTTGTCCCCAAATGGTGATGTTCTTATCGGTAGAATCTTTTCCCTCTTCGGTAGTGTCAACGGCTTGTGCTTCTGAAACGTCAAGAATGTAAATTTGGTCTACATCCTCGATGATGGGAGCGACAAAAGCCTGTCCGGAGGTAATTTCACGCAACGGGTTCACAAGTGAATACTTGGAAATCAGTTTGAACGTGTCCACCAACTGATAGTTTACATTTTTCACTGGATTGGACTGCTCGGCCAAACGACCGTAAACCAGTGTGCCGACAACCTCGTTGCAAATGAATACAAGGCGGTTGGCATTCCACGGTTTCATGGCACGCTTTTTACTGTCCTGCTCAAAAATAACGGAGCGGTCTATCACCTTAAAGGCAATGCCGTTGTTATCATCGGCAAAAGCCTCGTTGAACTTCGTTGCCGTAGGAGTCGGTAGGATGGTTTCAGCCGTAAATGATTGCCCATTGTAATTTGCAACCAATTCTTTCGCACCCTGAGTCTGACGGAGCTTATCATACATTGACTTTGCAATACAGATTTGGATAATCGTGTTGCCGTCCGCATCCGCTTTTGCAATCACACGCTTGATGTCTTCAAGCGAAATCTCATTTTTGACTGTCGCCCCAAACGTGTTCTTGGGGAAATAATTGAAGTTTAAACGCAACAACGCATCCGGAGTGTCTTCGTCTTTGATTGCTACATATCCATTGGACAATGCAAACAAGAAGTTGTACTCGTTGCGCTCATCTATGCCGACAGAACATGCAACGGAATCGTCCGATAGTTTCTTGGCGATAAGCTGGGCGTTGCCTCCCTGTGCCTCCATGACATTGATATTGTTGATGTCGGATTCCTTCAGGATTTTCGACATTCCGATTTTGGGCAGCTTCCCGTTGGCGGAAGCGATGCTGTCGCGGGACTTGATTGGCAGTTCCGAATCCACCGCAACGAAATCCGCTGCGACATAAGTTGTGTTCACGGATGTACTTTCCCATTTGTTGTCCGGTGAAAACTCTGTACGAAGCATAGCGTTCTCACCTTTATGCAGGTAAGTGAGCTTTTTGTTTCTCTTACCGTTCACCTTTTCAATAAGCCGCTGCAACTTCGGGAAGAACTTGGCGACATATTTTGCAAATAATGATTCATTCATAAATTACCTCCTTTTTTAATCATGTTCAAAAACAAGGGTTGGAACAGCCGCTTTCAAGGCAGTTTTGATGGTATCAAGCGGATAAGGGCTTGCCATATCATTCACAACTCCGGTGTGCATAATCGACACAAAGGGTTCTTTCACAGATTTAGTTGCGACACATACGCCAACATATTCATGGTTGCTCGGTAAGGCGTCATAAGCATTACCAGCAGAATTCAAAGGCATAGGCTTATATGTGTCATTTTCTGTGTCGTGAATGATTACGTGTCCGGCACGCACATATTCGTCTTTGAAATTACTTACATCCAATACTTTGCCACCTTTAATTCCGGCAATGTATTTGCGAATAACTATCGGATCGTTACCGAACCCGAAAGATTCAATTGTACCTACATCTACTACACTCATTTTAAAAACAATTTTTAGTTTTATAAATCAGCCAAAGCGTCTATTTCTTCGTCGCTGAATGGCTCGTCTTTTTTACCCGAAACTTTACTTCCGGCAGCAGGAGGGGTTGCCAATGTTGCCAAACCTGCATCTGCACGCTCTTGATTGTAATTTTTCAGGTCTTCCTCAACATCTGAATAGAACTCCTCGAAATCGTCGTCACTTTCAAAGCTCATCTTAGAGAAGCTTTTCAATGTACGTGAACCGAATGTTCCAGTGTCTTTCAGCAGGGTTTCAAGTTTGGCCTTACGCAAGTTGGAAACTTTTTCACCTTCCAATGCGGCAAAACGGGCTTCCTGTTGCTCTCTGAAAGACTTAAACCATGCGGGTTCTTCGTCTTGTTCATTTCCTTTGTTGTTGGGATTTTTCTTGTTTGAACCAGCTGGACGAGAGCCGCCTTTTGACGTGTCATCGTCAACGTCGTCATCATCATCTTCTTCTGATTCGGGGTGTTTTTTCTTCCATTCGTCAAGCAAACGGTTGGCTTGCGACTGGCCGAAAGTGAGGTAGGGGAGAACCGCTTCTATCTGCTCGTCGATTTCTGCGTTTACATCCTCTTCTGAGGCATCTTCTGCGGATTTCAGGTTATCGGCAATATTGGCGGCGATACCCTTCAATTCCTTTGCGTTGAACCCTAACGCCTTCGCTTTAAGTTTCAACCTTACGAAAACTTGCTGTTGTCTGTTCATTTCATTTAGGTTTAAACAAAAAAATAGTCTGCGTAGCAATGTAGCCAGCAGACTATTCGCATCTTCTTTCAGATGTGCCTCCGCCTAAACGGACAAACAGGTGTTTACGACAAGTCGGGTGGCGTACATCTTCATACGCTTTTTGCAAATATACAGTAAAGTATATGAATTTCATACACTTTTCAATAAAATATTGATCGAGTTTTATTTTTTTTAAGAAAAGAGGATAATAAAGAATAAGACAAAGCAAGACAAAAACAAGATGGCTGGGAATGAGAGATTTATCATCAAGTAACCAAAGGCAAGTGGAAGTGAATTTGCGTTATTATCCAGTTATTCTATTGAGAATGGCAAAGATTGTTTCGTCAGTGAATCTGAAAATTGCGTGTGAGGTTGCAGCTGAGATACTATATAAGGCATTCATCGTTCATTGAAAGATAATCATTTTCAGTTAGAATAATACTGTCTAATAATTTTATATCAAATATATCTAATAGATTTTTAAGGGAGTGAGTCATTTTTATATCCTCATTACTAGGGTTTTTGTTACCGCTTGGGTGATTATGAACGAATATGACATTAGTAGAGAGGGTATCAATAGCATATTTGGCAATCAATCTTTTGTCAGCTAATGCGCTGCATATTCCTCCTTGAGAGATTTTAGCATACCCGGTTATATTGCAGGCTTTGTTCATCAATATAATGAATGCACTTTCGTAAATAAGAATATCTTCATGATAGAACTTTCTTGAGAAATTAGCAGAGTCTATAGAAGAATAAACTTTGACAACTTCAAAATCTTGTTTTTTTGCTGTTATGCTGTATTCTACTGCTTTCTTTTTCATTGCTCTTATGTATTTAGTTATGCTATTTCGAATTTGCGATTAGGATTGTATTTTTCTAGTCTTTTGAGTATATCTTCTGCACTATTTTCTAAACCGACAAAAGTGTAGAATGTAGGTTGGGCATATCTTTCGCCATTCTTCTTGATTGAATAAATAAATGCTCCTTTAGATAAACCTTTCGAATTTGTGTACTTTGTTGCTTTCATCGTTTTTGTCTTTTAATTGTTAGTAATGTTGGTTTGTTTTAGTATTGTAAAGATACTCATTATCAGCGAGTTATCCAAATATTTGCAGCGTTATTTTGCTCATAATCAAGAGTTTAACTTTTGGTAACTTGGATATTGTAATATCAAAAACGCCGACTTTCACAAGCCGGCGTACATAAGAGCAATGAAAACTGCAATTATTAATAAATAATAAGACAGTCTTCGATACAAAGATAGAGGTTTATAGCGATCATAAAAAGTCTTTTAGTAATTCTTCGTCACTAATAAAATCATAGTCAAGTGGATAAAATGTATTAGCAAGTGCATCCATATAGTCAGGCGAACGTTTGATACGTTTCTTGATTTCTTCTTTCGGTTCAATTATAATCCGTCCATCGCTTTGGAACTTCCAGTGTGTCTCGGTTGCTTCCTCCATGAGTTTATCACAAGGGGGAATAGCCGCCCCAAAACCGTTCTTCGGATTAAGCCAATCACGTAAAGACCAATAGCAGTAAGCTCGCATATTGGCAAATTCATATTGTCCGGTAAGGTCATGCAAGCCTCTTGCACTCTCGGAATACTTGCAAGAATAAACATTCCTATATCCAAGTTCTTCCAGTCGAGAATATACTCCAGCTCCTTCACCTATTGTATCGATGTACGCTTTGGATTTTTTGTCAGAAAGATATATGATGTGCATTCCTGCGACATGCATGTGATCCGCTTTTCCAGCAGATTGGTGAACTTCAAATTTAGGGACATAGTTTCCGTATCGAGGGCAAAGTACACTTTCATCTCGACCCATACCAGCAACATCAGAACCAATCTTACATGATTTAGACGGTGTAAAACCTTCTTCTTGTAAACGATTCCAATTATCATTTGCAAGCTCTATCCATTCATACGGAATAAGTACATCTTCGGAGACTTTTGGAAACATACCAAGTACCTTGACACGAAAAAGGTCATTAGGTCGGTATAGACCACCTTCCCACTTAAAATCACCTTCTCCTTCATTAAAATCTGCCTTCTGAATGGGAGAACACCAATTTATCACTTTATCTTTTACCCATTCATAATCTACTTGACCGGGAATGACTAATTTCCTTTTGACTACATTCTCTGCATTGAGTGAGTTTAACCGGAATTTCGCAAATCGATTGGATTTCATGGCTCGTGCGGCATAACCCGTAGTTATGTTAGGATTAAACACGATGAGTAAACGGGAATTTCCCTGTAAGTTACCTTCAATAGCATTATATGTTGCTTCTGAAATACCCGATGCTTCAGTAACGACGAACATTGTATTCACAGCGTGGAACCCAGACCATGCTTCAGTATTGTCATCACCAGCCTTAAACCCCGTTAAAAACCATTCTTCATAATCAGTCTTTATACCCGAAGACAACAATCTTCCCGGAAGAAAAACTGCATTTCTGTACAAGCGTGAGATTTCCGGGATCATAATATTCTGTACCTGCCTTGCTGTTGGTGCAGTCATGGCAATTTTTGTATTCTTGGATAATTTGCCATCTTTCCAACGTGGAGTGAGGTACATAAAACACATAGCAGCACATGCTGCAACGAAGTCCTTACCACGAGCTGTACCTGATGCAACAGCTGTCATAGGATTGTGCTGGACAGAGGATATGATAGATTGCTGCTCGCTGTCTAAACGAACCTTCAAAACATCACGGCAAAACCTATTCCAGTCTTCTATCCATGACTTTAAGTAGCGTATGTCCTTGCGTACATGGCTCATTCCTCATCATCAGGCAATTCTTGCATCAGTTTCTCAAATGGATTGACAGTAACCTCCTGTTCCAGCCTCTCAACATATCCTCTCTCTCGCATTTTGGTCTTACTAAGCCAAATGAGCATTGTGTTGTCTTGTTTTGTCAAAGCCTTTGAGAACATAACAGTTTCTAATTTATCTTTGAACGCTTCTTCTACTTCCTCCCATTGCTTCCTAAACTCTTCATCTTTCTCTTTCCACTTGTATGCAATGGAACGAGATATTCCGGCTGCCTCACACGCTTTCGTAACGTTAAGCAGTCTTGCATCAAGTGCATTCAGAAAAATCTCTTTCTTTTTCTTTACAGAAATCCTAAACTTCTGTCCCATCTTTATTTACCTCCAATACGTTATTTACTATTTCCAACATCTTACAAATGCTTAATGCCTGAGCCTTGATTTTATATTTCGCTTGGACTTTTGCACTGATTTCATTTAAATGGTGCATGGTTTCCATATCTACAAGAGTAAGATTTCCCAACTCTTTTTCCGAATAACACTCTAGCGTTTCCATGAGTTTGTCGAATGATGCTTTCTGCGTGTCTATGAACATCAGCGTTACAGGAACAATTTCGTTATTCGGCATTTCTACTGTGTAATTAATATCCTTTACACTTTCCAATACTTCGTTACTGATGTGTGCGTATTCTTTTAAGGCAACATCAGTTATTTCATCAAGTAGCTGTTTTAATACCTCCGCATCGTCTTGACCAACAATACTGTTGTGACTGAGTTGTGTCGCTAATAGCCAATCGTTGGAAGTGTTATTCTCATCAATATACATTACGTGAATAGAAGTAAGACCTGCCATCTTTGCTGCCTGTGTTCTATGATTACCACTGACAACTGTATATGTACCATCATTATGCTTTACACAAAATGGAACAGATGAAAGCTGCCCATCTCTACGGATATTATTAACAAGTGCATTAAATGTGTCATTGCTCATAAAATGAGCATTCTTCTTGACAAATTTAATGTCAGAGAGTTGAACTTCCTCAATTTTAAATTTTTTCATATTACTCCTTTCTAGGTTCGTTACCATATTTCTGTACAAATGCTTTTAAAATCTCATCTAAATTTCCACGAATACCTGAATCTTGAATATAGTGAAGTTTACCAACGCATCTTTCATGTAACTTGAATACTCCCCGATACTTCATACTTACGGGCTTATCAGTAAACACAGAAGTGGCAATTATACCACATTCATGCTTGTATCTTATATTCAATTCCTCTTTAAATTCAGTTGAAAGCACACCTGTAATAAGTAATCTGCTTAGCTTTGGTATAGTATGGTCTATCACAAAATCTGACTTCATCCAAACTGCATCCATGCCGTATTTGCTGACTTTTAAGAAATCAAACATACAAGCTCCAAATACGTAATTATCTAAGAACCATAAATAGCAGAATGGAGCCGAGCCTAATACTATACCTTTCTTCAAATATATCATACGTAGATAATCTATCTCTGACATAGAAGCACGCATAAAACGAAATTTGCTATTTTCAGAAATGGAATAATCATCTGGTAAACGTTTGTACTTTAATGGAGTAATAGCACGTTTATTAAAACTGCTATCACCAGTACTACTTACATTGGAATAAATATAAGTTCTCTGGTCTTTGAATACCTCTCTGCGTCCCATGAAACCATGTTGCGACAATGCCATGTAATTCACCTGCTCTTCATCTATCTCAGAATATTTTGTACGGATTCTTTCTTGATAACCGAAATCATTCAACAAGAAGCGTTGTAAAGCATTGCTTGTAGCTTTCATACCGGAATGAAACTCATTCTGATAAATCAAAATATCATTTTCATTGCAATTAAGTATAGCATCCGAAATATCAGCACAATACAGAACTTCAATGTTCTTTGATTTCAGATTATCAACGAGTTTCTGATAACGTTCTGTGTATTTCTTCTTGTAGTAATCTAAACGGGACACGAAGTCATCATATAGTGACTTATGGTAAATATCCTGTGAGTTCTTATGCTTTTTTATGGCATTGAAAAGATGAATAACAGCTACCATTTCGGAAGGATTGTCCGACTGTAAATCCATGAAACTATACTCGTCGTTGAAACGTAGCTCTTTTATCTCTCCCTTAATAGCTTTATACATAAGATAGATAAAATACTCTTTCGTATATACCTTTATCTCACGGTTAGTAAGCACTTGTTCTATATCCATGTAGTATGAGTTTACCACATGGGCGACATCAAATCTTGAAGCCTCTTTTTTGATGAAAGAAAGCATCCGGTTTGACTTCTTGAACATAGAGCCTACTACCGTAACATTATCCGAGTGTTCTGCCGCCCAAAGTAGCGGTTTATGTCTTTGGGGAACTTTGGAATAGTCAATATGAAACACCTCAAGACACTTATCAATTGTGGAGAGTTGCTTATACTCTTCTATATTTTCATGCAGGTAGGCATACTCTACAAATGAATACATGAATTTGATTGTCTCCAATACTTTATCAAAGTTCCATGAACTGTTGAAGATTCTGAACTCTGCCGTGCCAATCTTGGCAATGGAACATAAATTGAGCCAATACCTGATATGTCCCCTGTCTGAACCATTGTTGAATACTTTTAGTAGGTTGTCGATATTATCAGCTTCTAGCACACGTTTCACCACATCATATGGAGGGCTTGGCACGAGGTATTTTGTTTCCCACCACTCGGCTATATCGAATATCCGCTTGATTGGATATGCTGTATAGTAGGAAAGGACAAACATACGCTTGATAACATTCAAATCCATATCTTTGATATACAGATGTGCGTCAAAGCCTTCATTCCACATGAGGTAACTTCCTGCATCTTTCATTGTTTTGATGAAGCCTTTCAACTCCTGTAAGTCTTCCACACAATAATGGTATGGACGAGTGTTTATCTCGCCACCAAATTGACCGTGGTGTGTGACAGCCGAACCGTCCGAGTTATTCATCATGGTTAGCTTGTTGTCCGTCCATTTATAACCGACTGGAAGGGAAATGCATTGTTTGTCTCCATCGGCAAACTCCAATTCCATGCCAAACGTGCGGTTGGCAATGTAATCAATCCACGGCTTATCTATATTCATGTTCTGCATACCTCAACTTAACTAAGGATTTATAATTGGGAATGAATGTAACAATGTCTCCGATACAATAATCAGAACTGTCACCGTATACTTTCATTATCGTGTATTCGCTTGAGCTGTTAGAAAAGTCCAAATGGTTATCAAGGCAACGACATTCCCCCATATCAGCCATTGAATAACCGCAATCAAGTAGTATTTGATTCCGCTCAGGGTAAATGCCGATAACTTCTGTATGCAACTCGATACCATTTAACCCTAACTTTTCATCATCGCTGTTATATGGGATTGTGCCAAATAGCATATATTCTCCAATGCGCACGTCGCTTATGAATTTAGGTAGATCTTCATTCTGTCCTAACCAAAAACTACCACCTAAACTGATAGATTCAATGTAACTATTCAGCTTAGACCATATTTCACACAATCGTTGCATATTCGGCCTGTTTCCATTTAGGCAACCGGAAGTAATCATACCATAAGCGTGAGAATTATCATCGCATTTACGAACCGTATTAGCAATCTGTCTTGCTTCAAATAGGCTTACTCCCTCTCTGTTGTCGAAAGCATTGATGGGAATATATATTTTTTTAATACCCTTATTTACTACACAATCCATTGCTTCATACGCAGTAACAGTTACTGTCCCTTTCTGATTATGAATTGCTTTTCCAATAGAGTAGCACACGCTATCTTCAAAGTGAAGCGAGAAAATGTCATTATCAACCCTATAATGGATATGTCTCCAAATATCCTCATAGAAGTCTTTGAACATGAGAGAGACAGGGACATTCACAAGCGTTTCCGCTTTCTTGATGTTCTTTATAACATTATCAGTATATATGATTACTTTCATAGCTCCCATTTTAAAATGATACGTTCAGCTCCTTTGTATTTCGTATCTCGTTTGAATGAGAACCCGACATTGGTGAAACTTTTTATGCTTGCTTCATTTTTAGGAGAGGTCATTGCAAATATCTCTTGTGCACCATTAGAAACCAATTTTGCGATATTCGCATTGAGAAGGAGGTACTGGAATCCATTTCCTCTGTAACCAGAACAGACAAAACATTTGTCGACGTATGCCGTACCGTATTCCGTAAAATAAGCAAGCGAGTAGGCTACAAGAGAACCGTCTAGCAATAAGCCATAACTGCAACCGGATTGCAAACATTTAGTTATATCCTGTGGTTCTGATGCAAAGCAGGTTTCAGGATTCGAGAGCATGGTTTGTTCCATTGCTTCAATTTCAGAAATGTCAGACATGGACAGCGTTTTGATTTCCATCTTACACTCAATGCTTCCTATATCAGTGGGAAACAAAGGATCATATCTGTCTATCCATGCTTTAGATAGGAATACATCAATATCTGTTTGAGGTAGTAATTTTCTTCTGTAATTTTCAAAAATACCTAATACAAACTCTTTATGCTTAGTTAGTTGTTCATTCTTCAAAGGGCACTTACCACTACGAAAAACAAAGCCTTTATTCACTGATTTTATCCACAATGGATAGGTACGACACATGATAGGTTTATAGCCGTTATCACATGATTTGCAGTTTTTAGCGATACATTTTACCTTTTTACCGCCAAAATAATCATTATCTATAATTTGTAAATGGGATATTTCCTGTTCGTGTCCAGCAAATTCATGGGGTAGAATAACAATATGTCCGTCCGATCCGAACGAACAACATTTCCAACCGCAACCGGAGTTTTCGCATGCTCTTATTAGTCCTTTATCGTACATATTCTTGGGTTGTATATAACTTCATATACATTTTGTGTTAAATCTGCCGAGCGTATTCCCGGCAGACTTAAACACAAATTCAATCATTCTTCAAGCTACTTACAAGAACACTTATGCAATTCTTCGGCTTCTTTCAGTCGTTTCAGATAGCAATTTCTATCACCCCGTAAACTGCACAAGCTTTAATGTTCTTGCTTTTGCTTATCGCTACTATAAGGGTTGAGCGGAAACAGGGAATCGAACCCCACTCTTTGGTTGGAATGCCAACGCTCTGCCGATGAGCTATTTCCGCAATATGGGCAGCCTGCAAACCGTTTATCAGAATTTCCACTGCCCTTCCTTGTACTTCGGTCGTTATTTCTTATCTCTGAGGTTGAAGTGGGATTCAAACCCACGAATAACGGTTTTGCAGACCGTTGCGTTAATCACTTCGCCATTCAACCAAACCAATGCTGTCAAACCACCGCTTGCTTGGCAAATCTGACAGCATCCCATCAAACGCTATTGATGGTTGGCATTATTTTCAAAACAAACTCGCTTGTTCATAATTGGGCTCTTTCTTCTCAACAACTCCAAATTCTGTGATTTCAATACCAGTATTTTCTGTGATCCATTTTGCCAAAATATGGCGATGGCAGAAATCACCCGGTTTTTCGTAGCAACAAAGAGCAACGTCTTTTCCTCCGCTTAACATTTCAATTTGTTTCACGACTTGGTTCGCATCTTGGCTTGCCAATATTCTGTCGTAAAGTTTTAGGTATTCATCGTGGGAACAAGGTCCACTTACCATATAACGAGTCGGGCAAACATTCAGCATTTGTGGAATACCAGCTATAAATCTGGGTTTTCCGATTGCTACGCAAATCATATTAACTTCCGCCTCTTTCAGTTTTCGGATATTACCGAAATACGATGTAAAAATCTTCATTTTTTTGTTCTTTTTACGGTGTAAATATATAAAAAGTATATGAAATTCATGCACTTTTAGTGCTAAAATTGTCTAAACTACCACGTTTTTATTATTTCTATGACTTTTTCATATTCTCCAGCGTGTAACAATGACGCTTCGGTATGGAAATTTATATCAGTTAATCGATATTCTATAAGTAAACAGGTATATTCATCACCAATTTTGCGATGGTTTTGATGTTTCTTGGCAAGTGATTCCAATTCTTTGCAAGATAGACAGTAGTGATTCTTGCGATTAAGATTCCGCATCTTATTAACATCTTCTTCTTTCAAATCTTCGTATGTCATGGCTTAATCCTCCTCAAATTCGTCTTCATATACAAAAATATGTTTACCACTTCCACAAATCTCGACTTCCCATTTATGTATGTTCGGCCAATATTCGATTAGAATTATGTTTCTATAGCCTTTATATGGCTCTTTCAATGTTGCTGTTCTCATTGCTCATGATTTATGTGATTTGATACTCGTTTCTTTTAGCTTAGCGAAATAATCAATCCGATCTTTGTCTTCATATCGCAATCGCTAGGAACATCTTTCTATGCTGTCTCTCTGTTTTTTACTAAGCATATCTGCATGTTTAGCCCATTCGATTGAACCGGCAGGAAGAAACTCAAACTTAGGGAAAAATTTTGTTTCATATGAAAACCTCACTATTCTAGCATATTCCCTCAAATCGTTTGTTTCTGGGTCTGTGGAATTAGGGGTCTCTATTGATTCACATACAATTACCATACAGGGCTGGTATAGAAACACAATTTTATTTGCTTTCATTGCTTTTAATGCTAAAAATGTGGATCTATATAGTGATTTTGATAATGCAACATAAGCAGAACTCCATCTTTGTAATGCTGCCCTTCTGCTACCCAATATCCATTCCTTCTTTTGGTGAACACTTTTGGTGCTCCTTCCAATTTTGGTAGGACTTCATATTCGCTGGCATAATAGTCTATACATTTGGTTTGATTGAAAGTAACTTCAATCTTGCATGGAGAAATAATTTTAGTAACTGTTGCCGCTCGTTTATCCGAGTAATAGCAGACCGTACAGCCAAGTCCAACTTCGGGTACGAGATTTTTGATTGCGTCCAACTTCGCTTTTCCCTTTTGCTCTTGCCAATCTGAGAATTTTATACCGCCGGGATATTTGCGACTTTCTATTTCGTGTAGAATAGCAAAACTCTCCTTGCTTGTTAATTTCTTTGATATTTCCATTGCTCTGTATTTTATCCGTTATACGTTGATGTTATTTCTTCTGCACGGAGTTCTTTTCTTAACTCACCGTTCTTATATATTCTTACGGCTACTATTCTAACCGTATCGGATAGGAAACGCCCGCAGTCATTAGCTAGCTTAACTTGTAATTGAATAGCTTTTGCTAAATTTTTAGTGCGCTTTCTTATGGTTTTCTTGAATCCGAAAACATAATCTTCGGTATCGATTTCGAACTGGTAGGTGTCAGAGTGTAATATCTGGTTAAGTTCGGATGTCATTTGTTCTATCTTTTCCATTGCTATTTTGTTATTATTAGAAAAACAAATTAATTATCTCTTCTTTTGTATGGTAATTAAGCCAGTTATTTGCATTCTCTGTTGCTTTCTCAACACTTCTATACTTTAATCCAGATGATGCAATATATAAGCAAATCGTACGTTTGTGCATTTTCAACGCTTGTTCCTTTTTAGGCTTAGTTATAGTTACTTGATTAGTACGTTTATTAAACTTACAAAACCGATTATTTAAAGTTTCTTCTTTTGTAATAGCCTTCATTGCTCTTATTGTTTAAGTGGTTATTTTGGATATATAAAGATACAAATAATATATTGAATACCAATGAGTTATATCTTTTATTTCATGCGCTTAAACTTTGTTTAACTTTTTTGATTTACAGGTATTTAGCAATCAAAATTGACTTGCTTTTCTCCACCTCTGCGCTGGTATCAATTCCGAGTTGTCGATAAAACCCGGCATTGCCTGAAAGACATTCATGTGCTATCTTCAATGTTCTACGTTCTTCTTTGGAGAAACCAACTCGAAAAGTAGAGAATATAGCTAATGCTTCTTTCAAATAGCCGGAGTGGAGTAGGGATATAGCTTTACTTGTTTTGGTTTCCATAAGGGTAAATTTCGATGTCTTCAAAATCATCGTCAGTAAGGGCGATTTCTTCTGTGTTTATCATTTCTTCTACTTTCTCATGAGCGGAATCCATGTTTTCTGCTTCTACCTCCACTACCTTCGAGTAGGTTTCGATTATTCTGAATTTGTATTTCATTCTATATTCCCTTTATTTAGTTTTGAATTTTTCAATCCTGCATGATACCCATCAATCCATATCAACAATTCTGTGGGGTTCAGATACCCGCTTATCCTGTGACATGGAATGCTCCCTTCTATTACTCTATCCCCGGTAAATGATTCGTCGTGTATTACGAACGCATAATACCCATAAGAGAATGACGAGGCGGTTAGATGCATTCGATTAGCATGACAGTACTTTTCTAATTGTTTTAATGCTTCTTTTTGTGTCATAACTGATGATTTATAGATTTTCGTTGATTTTCTTTTCTGTCCGTTTAATGAATCGTTTAATCATATCTTCTAACTCATTCCTTAAATCGTCCTTGTCAAGATATGAGCGGAAAGTTTTCGATTGTAAAATATCAATGATAGCATACGATTTTTATCCGTTAGATTTAACAATGATTATTCGTCACTTATTACCCCCATAATTTTACTGCAAGATCATAATTCTTTTGAGCTTCATTTACTGCTTTTTTGGCATAAGTAAGAGTGTAGGAGTGTTCACGTGGATATTTGCCTGACTTTACACCTTCATGATATTCTTTGGCTTCTTCCAGCTTGTGCGCATAAAAGTCAATACTTTCCGGCATAGATAGGTTGATGGTTGTAGCACGCTTGTCCCAGTATTCGGCTTCTCTTTCATGTTCTGTTGCTTTGTCGCTAAATTCAACGCTTTTACCCATGTTTCTCCAAGCATCCGCTATTGCTTTTCTGTGTCGTCTTTCGCTATGATGTCCTATTTTAATAGGTTCTCCAAGTGAAAGAAAATCTCTGTCCTTATTTGACTTTTCGAAATATTCATGACTTTTTTTATTTGCTGATACAGACCATTCACGTCTACGTTCGGCTCTACGTTTTGCCCATTCTTGTACGTTGAATCCGTCAGCCCTTACGATGGAGTAATAATAGAATCCGTCACGCTCAAATATCAGATTAAAAACGATACTTTCATTCTCTTTTCCATACTTGGTTGTAACTAGAATTTCCTCACCTCTTTCGTGCTTTTCTTCGCACTTTGCCAAAAATACGTTTGGCGCAAACTTGTAATATGTGTTCATTGCTCTTATGTATTAAATTGCTAACTTTAATTTTTCTATATCTCGAATAAGCCTATTAGCTCTCTGCCTTTCATTGCTTGCAAAGTCCTCATTACAGATACTTTCATAGAATGCTGCATTTTCTTCTGCCTCTTTTAACGAAATCTCTTTGCGTTCTATCAAAGACTTTATTGCATCAATATCATTGCTATTAATGACTTCTTCTAAAGCTGTCCTTTTTGTTAATTCGATTGTCGCTTTCATTGCTCTTTGTCTTTTAATTGTTAGTAATGTTGTTGTTTTAGTATTGTAAAGATACTCATTATCAGCGAGTTAACCAAATATTTACAGCGTTATTTTGCTCATAATCAAGAGTTTAACTTTTGGTAACTTGAAATGAAATATGAATGAAATGGAGTATCACGGACAATAGGTTTAATCTATTGGTTTTTATTAAAGTGACCCGGCTTTTGTTTCCACAGTGATATAGCCGGGCCACCGCTCTTGTTGTTTTGGAAGAGCACGTGTATTTGGTGTATTAATCTCCACAATAACGCCCGCTTTGGTTTCTGTAATACTCTATTATACCTCTTTCCATTGTTGCGTCGAATACAACCGATTCGGGCTTTTGTTCGGATTCCGACTTTCTCATTAACCGGCGGGCTTCTTTTTCGGCTTTGCGGGCTTCCGCTTTCATCTTAAACCATGCGTTCCTCAAACAAGCACTGAATGACTGGCAGAACTCACGGCCGAGAACCGAGATAGAGCGTTTATACATTGACCATGCCATTTTGAAGAGTTGCGATTTGTTGATTTTCGTTTTCATATCTTTGTTTTAGTTTTATGATATAAAGATACAAGATATAACTTGTATATACAATAGTTTGAACAAGATTTATCTTGTATTTAACTTTATTTATACAAGATATAGCTTGTATATACTAATAAAAAAACGACTTTTGTAACAGAAATAACTTTTAGGGTATGAGAATAAGAGATATTATTGAGCAAAAAGGTATAACTACAAAAGAGTTAGCCGAAAGAATGGGAATTAGCCAAAGTGCATTGAACCAACATATATCAGGGAATCCTTCGATTAAAGTTCTTACTTCAATTGCTTCTAATTTAGGAGTTGATATATGGGAATTGTTTATATCACCAGAAGAAGTACGCCCCAATAGCGATACTACTATATTGACGTGTCCTAAATGTGGAGCGAAGTTAAAGGTAATTGAGTCAAAAGATTAAGCCATGAACGAGGAAATAACAAAGCTATTACTTCAATGCGACACGTTGAAAGCCCGTTTGTTGGGGCTGCGCCCATTACCACCGGATGCCCTGCAAAAGATAGAGAATGCGTTTGCCATTGAATACACCTATGAAAGCAACCGGATCGAGGGAAATACGCTCACACTGCAAGAAACGGAGTTAGTAGTGAACGAGGGGGTTACTATCGCCGGAAAGTCAATGCGGGAACACCTTGAAGCGATTAACCACGTTGAAGCGATAGACTACATAAAGGACTTTGCAAAGGGAGGTATGGAAATATCGGAGCGCACAATCAAGGAAATACACGCTATTGTGCTACATGGCATAGACAGAGAGAATGCCGGACGTTATCGGGGCGTGCCTGTTATGATTTCGGGAAGTACACATGTCCCTCCACAGCCGTATTTGATACAACCACAAATGGAGGCTTTTATGACAAGGTTTTCCGGAATGGAGGAGCAGGGCATTCACCCGGTGCTCATTGCGGCTTATCTTCATGATGAGTTGGTACGAATACACCCGTTTATAGACGGGAACGGGCGCACATCTCGGCTTCTGATGAATCTATACTTACTCCGCAACGGTTATACGCTGGTAAATCTCAAAGGCAGCAACGAGGACAAAATAAGCTATTACAAGGCACTGGAAGCCTCTCATACGGAGAACAATCCGGCAGAGTTCCAAAAGGTCGTTATACGGGCTGAAATAGAATCTTTAAGCCGGTATCTCTCAATTGTAGGATAGTATTGTCTGGATTTTAAAGATTATGAATGAAGCAATGATTTCATTTGTAACTCGTTTAAGTTTATTTATTACCTGACACGACCTAAATTTAAAGTATAAGGAGACAAAAAAAAGGAGGGCGTTTTGCGTCCTCCTCGTTATGGATCCTGCTTTATATACTTACCACAAAGCAACCTTTCCGCCTATTCCCAAATCAAGGGTGGCCGTTGTAATTCCCAAAGCCTTAAAAACTTTGCTCATAGTAGGAAGTGTTATTATACACTTACCGCTTTCAAGTTTGGATATTTGCGACTTCTTTACACCTACTTTAGCCCCTAACTCTTCCTGTGTGAGGTTCTGTTTGAGCCTTTCTGCCTTGATAGCCTCTCCAATGTAATAAGCCTGCAAATCATCTTTGAGTTGAGCTTCCATAGCGTCCCTTTCGGGAGTGCCTTTTTCTCCCCAAACCTCATCTACTACCACGCTAAGTGGAGTTAAGTTCATCTTTGCCATAGCTATTTGTTTTTATCGTTGAAGTATTCTATTCTCAATTTCTCCGCCTTTTCTATCTCCTTTTTAGGCGTTTTCTGTGTCTTTTTCACTATCCCGTGAGTGGCTACTACCAAAGCCTCTATTTCCGTGTCCCAAAAAGCAAACAGGCGATAACATACCCCGTTAAAGAGCGTCCGAAACTCCCATATATCGGAGTTCTCCAACTTCTTGAAGAGTTCCTTATCTATTTCCCCTCCCTCCACTTTAAGGAGATTATAGGTTATTTTCTTTTGCGCCTTTTCTGGTAAGGAAGAAACAAACTCCCTTGCTGCGTCCATAAATGCTATTTTTATTCTTCGTCCGCTCATAAGGTTCAAATTATTACTCTGCAAAGATATACAAAAGTTTCCATAAAAGCAAACTTTTGCGAGGATTTATTAGCTTGATAATTGGCTGACCCCTCCTACTTGTAAGCTCGGAGGGGAGATGTTCAGGAAATTGGGATCCGATATATTATAAACATCGGTATCTTTATATTAATGCTTAAAATATTACGTTTCATATCGCCTTAAAATCCAATCGGCCTAAATTGTCATTTATAGACTTAATGATACTTTCCTGTATCAAGGTTCCGCATTGGGTTGTTAGTTGTATAAAGTGATCTGTATCATTATCTGATACAATTCCGTACTTGTTCTTCCAGTTGCAAAAAGAGTTCTCTATATCTCGCAATCCTGCCAACATGATTAATAACTCCCTTGTCTGTCCACTGATGACTGCGTTACGCATGGTATCGACGCTACGATGTTCGATTACTTCTACTATCTGTTTATCTTGTTTTAATTCGTTCGTTTCCATATAACAAAAAAGTTTATTGTTTAACTATGTTTGAAATAGCGGGAATCCTCCCGGACACGTCCGCTACCGGTGGGATAGCTTACTTTCACAAGCGGCTGCCCCGTCTATAATTTAACAAACATATAAAAGCACCCTATTAGGGTAGGGTAACCCGGAGCGGATAAACCGCCCCTTTGGATTTATAATAACTTTATGGTTATAGCTGATATTATGCCGAGAGTTTGGTATTGAACAATTCAATGACAAACTTTCTACCTGATTCGGTCCAATACATGTGCTCTCTTGATTTCTGTACTCCGTTATCCATATAAGGGTAGGGGACATGTTTGGTAAATCCTTTACTGCGGTATTTGGCCGTGAGGAAGTAAACAGAAGATTGTCTGTATTGAACTCCCCATTCACAGAGTAGTTTGTTCAGTTTTATAGCCGATACACCTAAGAATGCCGCTATCATGTTTGTCGTCACAAGTCCTTCACTCGACATGATTTCATCGTAACATTTACCTTTGGGGGCGAGGACCTTTATAGTATCGTCCTTTATTGATATTTCCTCGTCTTTTCTCTCGATGATAATTTGTTTCTGGGCATTTTCAGCTTCGAGCTGCTTTAATCGTTCTTCTCTTTTGGCAAGAGTGGCTTGTGCAATGGTTAGCGCACGTGCCATGATTTCTTCTGGTGTGTCTTCTTGCTTGGTGGAGATGTAGCCGCCTGTGGTACGTACTTCGTGAAGGATTTGTTTGACCCCTTTCTTGAATTGTTTGGCTATTGGCTTGCGGCTTTGCATAAGGACTTCGTATAAACCACCTTCGGTTAGGAACCAAACTTGTTGGTTTCCACCGGGGGTCGGAATAATGTTCCGACCCTTTTCATCATCATCTACAGATGCAACCAATTTGTTAAGGCTTGTTTTGTCGTAATCGATGCATTCTGCAATCTCTCTTGCAAGGAACATGGGATTTTCTGCTGTTCCGTAAACTGTGAATTGGTGTCCAAGCAATTCTGTTTGTTTTAGGACTTGAATTTGGGCTGCCATAAACTTGTAGCATTAAGTTGTATGATAGGCAGCAAAAAGCGGCCGCCATATACGCTGCTACAAGTTAATGGACTTCACCTCGAAAGGCTAATCTTTACTTACGTATAGGAGGCCGCCAATATATAAAAGTATAGGCATAAAAAAAGCCCAACTTTCTATTGAGCAAATTAACCGCTTGCCCTGCGAGATGATTAAGTTCATCAACTTGTAGCATTACAAAAGTATTGAATTTTACGAGGTAATGCTAATTATTGGGCACAAAATTATAGCATGGAATCTTGAAAGTATATGAATTTCATACATAATTCAACATTATTAACCTTTGAGGGCTATTATACGATTTCCTAAATCAGTGAATCGTAAGGCAGTATTAAAAGATACGAAAAGTAAGCACATATGTAAATATTGGTAAGTATCTTGGTATCTATTGAAATTCATTTTATCTGAATCATAATAGAGCTAATGCTTGTGTTACAATCGGTGTTAGTTGATTTGCTGCTATTCCCGTAGCAATACCTTGTATAGCGTTCAATGCCAATTTTAAGGTTTTCTTACCCCAAGATGGTTTATTACACTCTTCTTTTATCGTATCAATTGCCATTTTTAGGTCTGAATTATCTATATCACTTGCTTTTTCTACAAGCTGAGAGATTACACTTTGTAGTTTTTCTTTTTGATCTTGGTCTGATATATATAATGTAAGATCACTGTCTGAAATATTTCCTGTATTGACATTACCATCTCCTGTATTAGCTACTACTGAATTAATATAATAATTATTCATAATATTACTTATCACTTTTTGTTCTTCAATTTTCGAAAAATCAATACCTGCATCAATTTTTTCGTCTAAATCTAGAAAAAATGATAACAGCTTTGACTTAAATTTATCAACAATACACACCAATGAAGACACTGAGAACTCCTGCCATACTTTTTCTACATTCCCAGAAACATATTTGTTTACTTCGGTATATGCCATTGATGGAGAATTAATAGATACATTGCCAGTTTTTTGGCTACTGCCTATATTTTCTATTTCGTTTAGTGAATGAACAATGCACACATGACTCATGCAATCATTTATGATAGCATTATCAAAAATACCTTGAGGAATTATGATGTTTTGATACATTCCCACAAATGGTTGTGAAACATTGGCCTTTACAATAGCATTGAGAATTCTATAATCTGGAAGGTTTTCTGCATCTGGATATCCATTTTGTTCGTTTCTTATCCACATTTCAAAGTCATTATTACCCAATTTGGATGCGACTATCTGAGCTTTCAATAATATACCTTTAATCGGCTTATCATCGCCTAAGTCTTGAATGATTTTGTTTATTATCTCTTTCATAAGCATTATTTCATTCGAAAAATATTCATAGGAATAACCTTCGGTTTACAGACAAACCAATTAATAAAATCAGCCTTATTAATGCGCATCACACTCATTAAATCCTCATCGGTATATCCTAATTCGTTTCGATACAAATTTAGTGTTTCTTCCCACATCGTAGGATGTTCTACAGGAAGAGGTATTGGTTCAATTCTACTATATCCTTTTTTGGAAAAGTATATTTGCAAATTACGATACTGCTGATATGTAATAGCGTCCAAGTCCCTAGCCCTTCTAACTAAAGCATGCATAGATACTCGCCATTTTCTTTTGAGTATACCTAATATTTGTACATTCAAATTTTGCAACATTGGAAAAATTTCCTCCTCTGGCATTAAAAATTCTGAAGCAAATTCATCCGCTTGACGTTCTGCATCATCAGAAGAACAAGGCGGATTTTCTAAATGCATCACCAAATGTCCTAACTCATGAGCCATTGAGAAGCGAATTCTGTCATTAGGCATTTGATTGTTAATAAACATTACTTTCTTATCGGAATCTGTTATTGTTGTTAATCCATCTATTTTATCGGTTCCAAAATCAAAACGAATAATAATAACACCGTTATTTTCAAGCAATGTTGATAAATTGGGAACTGCACCATTGAAAACTTTTAGTTTATATCGTATATTACGAGCAATTTCTTTAGCTGACAAATTTTCATTTGGGATATAATTACCTAAAGTGTATTCTGGCAATTCAACAGCAGACATTAATTCATCAATGATCGCTTTAAAAATCTTTACTTTGGCAACAAAAGAATCTATTATTTTATTTGTAACAGTAAGTTTCTTTCTATAATAGAGATGCCCTAGTGGAGAAATCCCTTCACTACGCATAAAAAATGTTTCGGGAAAATCGTAGTATTTACACAATTTTTCCATTATATCTCTTGGTAGCTCTTGAAGTCCGTGCTCGGCTTTCGATAAAGACGATTGAGATATTCCTACAGCCTCAGCAACTTCTTTTTGCGTTTTTTGCCTTAACAATCGAACTGTTTCAAGTAATGAGAAATTTATATTATTCATACAGCCTCTTTATTGTGGTTCGTTTTCTTAAATCTGGGTTTCTGTGCAACAATTTCTTTGTTTTCACTTTCTATTTCTACAACATCTACTATTTGTTGTGTCGGAATAGAATATTTCCATAAAGTGGTTTGTCCTTTAATATATTGCAGACTTAGCGTATTTATATTTTCCCTAAATGTATCTAATGTATATACTATGGAAATGACATGGCATCCTAATTCTTGATTTCGAATTTTATCCTCCTGCTTAGTCCTATTTCGAGTGCTATCTGCCAATTTTATGATAAAAACATAACCTTGATATTCAAAAAATAATCGTTCATTTCCAGATATATTTGAAGTAAAAACAAAATGTTCTGAGGTCATCTGAGCAGAAAGTTCATTTTTTATTGCATTATATATATCTTCATGAAGACAATGAGATATTACGCTCATCGAGTTGAGCCCTTCGCGAAATTTTTCCTGTGTTTTACTTAAACCTGTTGTAACTCCAATTCTTAAACATTCTTCAAATTTATCGGTCAATACGGATGCTTTAAATTTATCCGAATTGAATTCATGTTCAGCAGGAAACACTGAGCATTGTATAATTTCTTTTGTCATAAATTCATTTTTTACTATTCATGACAACAAATATATAAAAAATATTCCATTTTCCGACAACATTCTATATTAAAATATTCTATCGATGAAAAAACATCTTGTTTTATAGACATATATGACACATCTATAGTAAAAAGGCTATGTAGATTGTGAGTGTACACCGATGTTTATGAAAACGCATGGTTGGAAATAGCCTAATTACTAAGAGAAATTCAGTTTTAAAAGAAATCCCCATATCTTCACAAATAATGAAGTGCCCCCAAAAAGTTGTAACAGAAAAGGTGAAAAGAAAGCGATGAAAAATTAATCTCACCGCTTTTTATATGCCTCAAAATAGACGTGTGTAAACAAATGCCAAATTAGAGTTGTACAAACATCAATTCTTTAAATCAAAGGAATTATCCGTATTTTATCGAGCAAGCCACAAACAAGGCCATAGCGCCGAATATGGCACTTGCTACTGCGATGATGGTAGTTATAATCCATTTCCAGTCTATGGGATTGCGCAAGTTAGGATTGGTGGCAAGATAAATTTTTCCATATTTCGTTATGCGGACATCTTCAAGTTCATGCCCCTCGTTCCATAGACCTTTGACAAGACCTAATCTTTCCAGCGAGTCTACGCACGAAATGAATATATGGTGCGGATAAGTGTTTGGGCAGACAATCCCGCTGCTGATTAAACGCAACACTTGCTTCTCCTGTTTTGATAGCTTGATTTGCTTCATGACCGTTTCTCTACAATGACAGCAAAAACTTATACGCTTTAAGATACTTGTTCAATCTCGGTAAGTCTTCCTCTATTATTTGAGGTAAACGGGTTACGTCCAAATTGTCCTCCAAGTCGTGCAGCTTTACTTGTCTTCCAATAGGATTCAATCTACACCGTTTTATGAAATCGTCATAGATCTCATCATCGTTACGAGTGACAGAAAGTATAGCATCCACAATATTATGAGGAAAGCCTTCCATTAGTAAATATTCAGCAGTAACTTCGGTATCTTCTATCGTGTCATGCAATAAAGCTACTATGCGCTCCTCATCTGTTTTGCATCGGTTTGCCACACGGATAGGGTGGAAGATGTAGGCTGCTCCAGCTTTATCGGTTTGTCCGCTATGGGCTTTGACGGCGATTTGAAGGGCTTTTTCTAATAGTGAATTTTTAGTACATGTCATATTCTGATTTGGGTATTTCTATACCTCCTAATATTATCTCGCAAACGGTTTCATTTGACTGTGATATTTCCTTTTCATTGCGTCTTCCTTTGTGCTTAATGAAAGCATTTGTCTTTCCATTTTCAAGAACAAGACGTATTGCAGATTCTTCAAAATCGTCTAAAATATAGACTTCTTCACCCGCTTGTAATTTTTTTTGTAGGATATTTGGGTTCATATTTATATGTAAAGATAATTATTTTTATCGGAAATGACTATAATATTCAATAGATTTTTCTACTATTTTTAGTGCTTCATTACTTGATTTATCGAGTATGCGCCATTGCTCATAATATTTATGTCCGAGACCACCTTCCATTCCTGTCTCATTATGTATTTCTTCCCAACGTTTTTTCCCAAGAATACGTTTCGCATCTTCCGGACTTTCTTTTGCAAAAATCATACGTTCCGTATTAACTTGTATTTCCGCAGTAAGACCATTTGTGGTTCTTATGTTTACGATGTTTCCACTATATACCATGAATGATTCTGGTTTTTGCCTTTTAAGGCGTAAGAAGCCTTCCGTTTTGTACAGTTCTTCTAACACATCTTCTATTCGGGACTTCGGAACGATTATGGTTGTTCTTACAGCATCTTTAATATCGTATGGAGTTATACCTTCTGTGATGACTTTTCTTGTGATAGAAGTTGTACTCTTGAAATTAATAGGCGTAACATAACCACCATTTTTTATTGCGATCCGTTCTGCTATGGACTGTACTTCATCTCCCACTGATGATGCTCGTTTTACAATTTCCGAAATGGAACTTTCAACTGTTATTTTCTGATAAACGGATTTATTATCACGCAAAAAGTATGGTAAAGTATTACGTTTTTTTGCTGTGCTGATGCGCTCTTGATTATCTAATACCCACTTTTTGAAAGCGTCCGGTACGTCTTTAACTTCGTTCACGCTTGCTGTCGTGGCTTCATTCCGACCGTCCCATTCCCAAAATTCTTCTTCGGTTTTTAGAATGGGTATCTTGTAACACCGGCAAAGGGGATGCCAACTGGTCCATTGGAAGTCTTTCGGGTACTTCCCGGCTAGTATATCGCAAATGTCTTGGAAAGGCTTTCCGTTGCAAGTATGGTTGTTGCTCAACTTGATTTCATATCCCACCACGAAGTCCATCTGTTGCCAGCGTAGGTTTTCTGCTTGGCGGTATGCCATATTGATTTCGGAAGCAACCAAACGGATAGAACGATACTCGCAATCCATTGCCCGTGAAGCTTTTCCGAACCTTTCCTTGTAATCTTTTTGTAGTTGCGGGAAGTCAAGCAGATATTTGGAGATTTGCTTACTTAATATAATTGCACTCGTACCTTTCTGAATGGCACATGATATGGCTTCTTCAAGTTCTTGCTTATACAGAGTCGATTGATTCCACAACTTATCTGATATAGTAAATCCTTTATCCTTACGTTGCTGAAACGCTTTCAATGCATCATTATTGGGCTGGTATAGGATTTCGTATTTCTCCTTTCCTATGGTTGCGCCATAAGTTTGCAATACTTTGTTGGCAAGAAGATCTTGAACTTCGTTGCTGTTTTTCCATTCTTCAGAAGTGCCACTATATATTACAGCTCCGATGTCCTCAACGAACCTTTCTTGTAAGTCTCTTATCCGTTTTCTTGTTTGGGGATAATCCGACCACATAAACGGCCTATCAATGGTAAAATCGGTAATTCCGACTATTTTAGCCGCCTCTAAATTCAAATCCTCGTATATGGATTCCACAAGCATGACGTATTTGGCGAGCCGTTTATTCAGCTCGCCGTACTTGCGTTTCTGATTTGGAGTTTTGGGCTTTGCCATTGCGTATTATTTATTTTCAACCCTGTCAGGTGCTGGCATTTCCAATAAACGAATAGCTTTAATTGTTTCTTTACCCTCTAGTATTGCTTTACATAAGCGGTGGTATCCATCGGCGATTTGTCCTACATCATCAAGAATAATAGGATATTCAAGAGAACATTGATTCACCCGTTTGCACTGAAATATAAAACTATGAAGTTGATTACACTCAAACGGCTCTGCTGTCAAGTCAATATTCCATAAGGGCATATCAAGTATAGGGTATTCTTTTACTTTTGCAAAGTCATAGAGTGTTTGGGCTGTCCAAATTTTATCTCCACGGTGGTATTCACTTTCAGCGAAAGTCATATTATCAACTGGAACTTTCATTTTACTGTTCTTTCTTGATGTACACTTTGATTTCACCTCTCACATGGATCTCGTCCCCAACCTTGCAGACTGTATATTCAATCAAATCTTTTTGATTGATGGAGTTGATGATTGACTTGCGTATCTCATTCTTGGTTTCACAGACAAGCATTTCAACAGCCTTACGGTTGGACCACCCTTCGTCAACTTTATTCTTCTTTCGGTAATCCTTGATTTCTTTTTTAGTCAGGACAAGGCAGACGCCAAGCTTCCTTGCTTCGTAGTTATCAACACTTTCAATATTGCTCAATCTTTCTTGTGGATTGATTTTATAAGATAACTTAATGAGCCACATTGATATTCTTTTTCTCATAATGTTTCAGTATTTAAATTGCTGACTATCCGAATATATTGTCGACCCTGCTTTGTGAAGTGATAGTCTCCTCTTGCCGTATCTGTTCCAATGTAGCCTGCGCGTCATTGCTATAACCTGCCTGTTGGATAGATTCAAGCTGAGACATGACTGGTTTTCCGCCATTAAGTTTCAATAAGCGATCTGCTGTGGCATCTTCATCTTGTTGTATAAAGGGGGTAATGATATGTTCAATCTCTATATTATCAATTTCGCTTGCCCATGATGTGTTCATGTGCTTCAAAAATTCTTTGATGACACTTGCCTCACGTTCGAAAAGCTCAATCCATGAGCCGCTTTCGTCTCCAACCTTTAAGTGGGCGTCAGTCAAAAGCATTTGTCTGGCATCGTAACCTATGTTCCCCAAAGACTTCATGTTGTCAAAAGAAACGTCCGGCATCTGCGATTGCATCCAATAGAGTTTAAGCAGGGTTTCCACGTGATACTTCAATGCTTCGATAGATTGCGACCATGATACATACGATACGTCTCCATTATATTCCACACGGTAAACTCTACGGCTTTCTCCTTTATCTTCTCCACCTTTTATACCACCGGCTATTTTCAAAATTGGTGCTGAATTATAGGCAATCACGTCGGAGTTACGAGAAAGTGTATATTCCAATTCTTTGCGAATACGAGTTAATCCGTGGTATATAGGTACAGGTCTAAATGCGTATGCACCGGGTATTTTCATTAATCGTATTTGTTCAACAGTACCGACAGGTTCCCAACCTTTACCATTTTGTTTCCATTTATAATGTTTGTCCGATGTGTATGTCTCAAAATAAGTAATTACTTCGTCCTTTACCTTTTTGGTGTATTCAAAGGACATTGCAAGCATATCGTCAAGCTCGTCGATCAATGGATATAGTTTTACTCCCTCCATTGGCGAGTATGTCTTGCATTTTAGCTTATACTTACTATTAAAACCATATAATGTATTGGTCTTTTCTACTACGTACCAAATTGTGAAAATTTCGCATGAGGCGAAATACGCATTTGCACGTTTAATATTTTCTGTATCGATTCGGGCATACTTGTAAATTGCCTCTATAGCCTTTGCTATCTGTTGGCGGACTTCAAATCCTTCTGTGTTGTGGTAGATACGTTTTACAGGAATGGCAAACATGAACTCAGTCATACGCTTTGTAAGCAGCTTTTCAAGGCCAATGTAAATGCGTGATGCTTCTTCTTTTGTCCCGTCTTTGCGTATTTTATCTTTTCGTGTTATAGTATCTTTGGCTATTTCATGGAATGATGGTTCATACGCTTTAATAAGAAATTCCCATGAAGGAACACAAACGGATTTTCTTTTTAAGTCATTGATAATATTATCAACGGGTCGGGCACTGTTTAATATAGCGGTTATTTCGTCCATAGGCTTGTTTCGTATTACTTCATACGATTTTTTTTCAAAAATAGTAAAAGTGAATGAATTTCATATACTTTTAAACTATATTTCACACAGTATGTAGTCTACTGTATTTAGTCGCCGTATCTTATCTAAGTAATGGGATATGATACATCATCAGAAGAACAAGGCGGGTGAGAGCATTAGCTGTATCTTATCTAAGTAATGGGATATGATACATCATAGAGATGAAAAGAATGTTTAACTGTTTAGCTGTATCTTATCTAAGTAATGGGATATGATACATCTCTGATTGAACATGCCATGTCTGCTTCATTGCTGTATCTTATCTAAGTAATGGGATATGATACATCATAATCACTGTAAGTTCAACATATCCAATTTTATTAAGATAGTTCAGTAGTGGAAAATCCCTACCGTTAAGGGCGTACAGCCGCCCCGATGTTCAAGTTTATTATTCCTGCTTAATTAGATGAGCAAGCTCTATCTCCAAGCATTTGTTCATTACTCGTTGGGCATCGATGATGTTCTTGTGCCTGTTATTGAGTTGTTTTAGGACTTGGTTTTGCATCTCTACATTTTCTTTTTCCACTTCTCCTTTTTCAATCCGTTCCAGCAGGTCTGCTATGAAATCTTCCATATTCACATTCCCAATTTGCTGGAATACAACTTTCTGTTGCAATACATTCTCCATGATTTTATCATTTTATAGTTAGATTTATATTATTCATTTTGGCTTTATATTCTATCTTAGTTTTAAGCCCGTAGTATGACCAGTTACGCAAGACGAAAGGTATACCCTCTGTGTTTTCCTCTTTTGCATCTTTTTCACGTTGTATTTGGTTAAGTAGAATGATCTCATCGCAACGGTTGTTTACGGCGTAATTAACTAACATACGACTGTATGTGTGTAGTTTTGTGTCAACATAGTGTTTCTCTTTTTCGTGGAAGTGGTTGAGAGCCTGAACTTTTCGTTTGCGTCCCTTCCCTCCTGTGGTGTATTTGTTCTCGATCTGGCAACGTTTGAGGGATTCCTGTATTTGACGACGACGATAGTTAAATTCTTCTTTCGTGCCTATTTCATATAACTTCATTTTGTCGATGTCGTTGTTTACCTTATCGGAAACAAAACAACAGATTGGGTTGAATACTCCAAGAAAAGCATACAATTTTTTACCCTTTATAGGGCTATTTTCAGATTTGGGAATATCTACACATAATAGTAAGAATGTTTTTCCATCATTTATCTGTATGGAAGATGTTACCATCTTATATTCTCCTTTTAGTATACGTTCGACAATTACACGGTTGTTGCTTCTATCCCTACCGAATCGCATTTGAAACGGTATTCCAATGAGTGTAAAGAAACACCCGTTTCTCGTGATTCCATCTCTTGAGATGTATTCTTCAAAACGCATATTGGTAAATCTGTCGGCTTTGAAAGGGACAGGCATGTTGCTTTTATAGCTACGTAGTGACTTATCCCATGTTCCTCCATTTTTTTTGTCATCTTGATACATCTTTCTGACGTTTTGAATGACGCATGACACCATTCCCATATCAGCACTTCCTTTAAATGTTTGACTCGCTACAACATATGGTGCATTATTACGTGAAGATTTATCTCCTTTTACTCCGAGAAACGTAATAATTTCCTTATCTGTGTCGGATAGGTAGGGCATCGTATTATCTAGCGCAAAGAGATGAGAAGCGCACATGTTAGCTACTTTAACAGCTATATTGCGGTTATCGTATAGTTTTTTCAAATATAACTTCTTCAAATCTTTGTCACTTTCGCAAACAAATATTTCTATTTTTCTTGTTATTATCATAGATGATTACCTATTACTTACTGATTTCAAATATTTTTACATGATTTGGTTTGTAATACATTATCAGTAATTTTGTTACCTGTACTATCAAATACTTCTATAGTTGGTCTACCTCCGTTATCAATAGGAGAAATAGCCTCTGATGTTTCATATAAAGTTTCTCCGTCTGTAACCATTATCTGCTTGTCATCTTCAAAACAAAGTACATCTTCACCTTCCCATGATTTTATTATTTCTAACGCTTCTTTATAACTTTCTGCTTCGATAGAAAACTGGGTACGCTCCCAACATGTTACTTTGCGGTCCTGATAAAAATCAAATGTTTTCATTGCTCTTATGTAATATATCTTATTTTATTTCACTTATTGTAAGTTCTGGATATTCTGCGCCTCTTGCATTTTCCAAAAAAATCATTGTGTTGCAAAAATCAACTGCTTCTTCGTATGTTTCAAACTTAAATGTTACACTTGAACCTTTCTTTGATACTTGGTATTTCATCGTTCTTGTCTTTTAATTGTTAGTAATGTTGTTTGTTTTAGTATTGTAAAGATACTCATTATCAGTGAGTTAACCAAATATTTACAACGTTATTTTGCTCATAATTAATAGTTTAACTTTTGGTAACTTTGCAGTTCCCATTTATATCCTGCTTCGTCCCATTATAAAATCTCATCATGTTTATTCTTGTATTAATTTTTTGCTTAATATTTTTCTTTTTGAGTTGTTCACCCCACTGATAGGCTTCCTCAATGACACTCTTGCAATGTTTCTTCTCCCAATTCTCGCAGAAAGGATATGACTTGTATATACTCTCAATCATGTTTCAAATAATTTTTTATAACTCATATTTTACTCCTAATTTTCATCAAATATGCTTTCGATTTTTTCGTTCACCCTGTCACATGTATCTCCAAAGGAAATGGCAAAAGATTCGTCGCCTACACGGTCTATGATGGATCGCAGGTCACGGGCAATGTGGTTGAACGCTCTCAGTTCTTCCAGCATAGGAAGGGTAACAGTTCCGTCATATTTTTTCAGTAGTGAAAGTAAATCGACGGCGGAGGATTCTGCAATGTCCGCCAACACTGGGATTTTTCTCAGGAGGCGATTACATTTATCTTTGTCCTCTTTGCTCATGGTGTCGGTGATTGTTTTTGCCGTGACTTGCTCACGGGTTTGTAGTAGCCGGTCGTATTGCCTTCGTAAGTTGTCAAACAGAGCGAAGTCACCCCTTCTCAGAGCCTTCTCCATCTTCCGGCTGTACTCCTCTTTCAATATTTCAATGTCCATGATTTACTTGTCTTACACAATTATTTCAATATCAACTCTCTTGGTTCTTTATCTTCCCATTTTACTTCTGGGAATAAACTGTCACTTAATACAACAACAGTAGTATTTTTATCTTTAAATCCCCATGTATACTTACGTTTAAATGGTTTAGTTGAGTACATAAACAATTTTCCACTTTCGTCCCTTGCTATCCACATAACTTGCTATTTCTTAATAATTTCATCATTTATAATAAACTGACCTCTAATTTCTGTTGGCAAAATATTTGTGATATTCGCTCTATGTTCTTCACCATGCATAGATTTGAGCAACGGGTGTATTTCTTTTGGCATAGGAGCGGGACAATCTTTGCAATGTACTACCATTACAAAATGTTGTTTTTGTCCATTCTCGTCCTTACTACCACAGCATTCACAATGAATAGGATAATAGAAATAAGTCCTTTCTAATGGTGCTTCTTTGCCACAGATTTCACATTTACCAAATTCAATTTCTCCCATGATTATTCCAAAGTTTAACTAATTGTTTTTCTGTATATGGTTCTTTTATACCCATATTTGCATTCACATACCATATTCCTATGGAATCAATAAGTATGAATCTATTTACATCTACCCGGTATATCTCATTATCGGGGTATGCTTCCTTTACAGCAGTTGTACAGTCTCCATTTGTATAGCAGCTTGTTAGTATAATCGATACTAATAAAAGCAATAAAAATTTCTTCATATTTACTCCTCCCACTCGATTTTAATAGTTGTGATGTAATCTTTTTCTGTTTCTCCATCTTCAAGAGCTTCTTTTTCTGTTGGATAAACACAACAAACTGTATCCTCGAAATCTTTATAGATATTCAACCACCCCTCTTTCTTCCGGGTGAACATCATGAGGTCTCTGTTTTTCTCATTACCACCATTAGAGAAGATTCCGTTTTCTGTGTAGTATTCAATGTGTTCTGAATTTTCATTATCTTGTATTAAAGCAACAATAGGATAATTTCCTTTCTTATCCCAGCAAATAATCCTCGCCTTTCTTCCGTCTCTTGTGCAGACTGGCTTGCCAGCTTTGGCTGCTTCAAGGTCAAAGGGTTTAAGACTCAATTTCTTTTCTTCCATATCTTCTTTGTTTTGTTTGATTTCTATACTTATTATTTTTTCATGCCAATCATATAATACATAATCATCGCATATAGGTTTATGATTTTTAAAATCTTCATATACCATGAAGTTTTGAACATAAACTTTACCGCCTTTAAAAATTTTGTCGTATATAAAATGTGGCTCTCCGACCTTTTCAAGTTTCTTGAAGATTACAGATTTACTATCTTTTCTATAACATGATAAACATTCTCCTCTTATCTCAAATACATCACTACAATGAATATCACTCTTGGTAGCTAAATCACAATTCTCACATCCAAGAGATTTTGTATGAATACACTGATACCATTCTCCGTTGTACTCAAATATTTCTCCTACTTTTCTTTCCATATCTTACTGTATTTTAATCGTTCAAATTCAATTATCTCTTTATCCCATAGTTTGGCCGCAAAATGTTCTAACTGGCAGCCTTTGGATTTTTCCCAACCGGGGCAAAGGCATATCGCATCGCATTCCATAAGAGCCTTTATATCGTTTCCCAGAAGTTCATGATAGGGTTTGTCCAAATCGGGGTTCACGTCGAAGTCTATCGGTGTGACGACACGGTATCCTTTCATTTCGAGGACTCCCGAAACGTATAGTATTTCACTTTCCACTTCATCGAAGTCCCTGCCGGTAATAGGTAGGGAGATGTAGATTTTCTTTTTACTCATAATATAACAATGTTAACTAAACTATTAAAAGAGTTAATTTGATATTTGATAACTAAATATCGAAGTATATTTGCATCGAACTTGATTCGGAACATTAACACCTCCGATCCGGCGGACTGTCATTCGCCATCATCTTGTCCATTCTCGTGTGAGAAAGACATTAAGCCCAATGTCCTGTAACTTTGGGCTTTTTTTAGTTGCACTTGACAGGGTGCAACTTATAGCTTGTCGATACAGGTCGGCAGGCAGAACGGAAAGGAGGTGTTAATGTGAAAGATCAAGTCCAAAATCAAACTGTTTGTCATCGCTTACAACAGAAACACATAAACTTTTGTCGCAAAAATCAATATACGCTTTTGCCGTTTGATTGTTATCTGTAATAATTATCGTTTGTGATTGAATCGTGTTCATCATTTCTTTCATTTCGTTCCTTATCTCCTGTTTTGAAAGTTGAATTCCATGCCAATAGTAATGCTCGTTCATTGAAATCGTGCATCTCGGCTTTTTCAAACTCTCCTTTGTTATCACATTTTATCATCATTGAGCGCTCCTCGTCCATCAAGCGGGATATTTTCTTTCGCATCCTGCTTCCTGCATCGCGAAGCAGGGTATAATATTCATCTCTTGGAATAGTATTTATTGTTCTTCTCATTTATTCTCCTCCTTTCATAAGTTCTATTTCTCTCATATCTGTATGATTTTATAATTTATTGAAATAAACTGACTTGTATTCTTTTCAAGACCTTTTCATTTGCGTCGTTATAGAACTGTTTGTTGACCTCGAAGCCATATGCCTTTCTTCCCAATGAGGCTGCCGCATACAGGGTTGTGCCGCTTCCTGCGCACGGGTCGATGACAACATCTCCCTTGTCCGTGAATATCTCTATCAACCGTTTGAGGAGCGGGACAGGTTTCTGGCAAGGGTGGCATTTGGGCGTGGTGTTGTCCCTCACCCAGTCGAAGCAGTTGAAAATCATTCTCCCGTTGTTGTTGAATTTGGGCAACTTGTCCCGATAAAGGATAAGACCGTATTCGCAGTTGCCGACGACCTTCATGTTTGCTTTCAATACTTGCGCCGAGAAGTCCTTGCGGAAAACCAGCGGTATATAGTGATTTAACCCGTATTTGCGGCCTAACTCTATGAATTTGAACTGCTGTTCGTATTCGCAAAACAGTATCATGCAGGGGGATTTGCCGGCTTCTTTCGGCTCTTTCACGAGCATTTTTGAACAGAAGTGCATGAACTCTGCCGGACGAAACTCGCTGTCGGACGAAAAGAATTGCTTTCCTGCCTTGTCGCTCTCGCCGTTCTTGTTGTCTCCGTCGATATACCATGCGGGGTTGCTGGCGTAGGCGTTATTCGCCAAATTATACGGCACATCTGCTATAATCAGCTGCGCTTTTGGCAGCCCATAGACTTTATAATTCTGGAACGAATCGTTGTAAAGCTCTATGTCTTTCATACTTAACTTTCCTTTTTGCTGTATTTGTCGATAATTTCTTGAATCTGCACGGGTGTCGCTTTCTCCTTTTCACGCAGCTCTCTCTCCCGTTCCTTTTCCTCCTGCCGTTTCTTGTCCTCATAGAACCGCAATAGTTTCTCTCTGTCGGCTCTGAACTCTCGAAGAGACCTTGTTATCACCATAGGGTCGAAAACTCCGTAGAACGTCCCGTAAAGCCCCTGTTTGAACCGCTGGAAGAATACCATGAACTCGGTGAGCTTGAAATCACCATAGCCGGAGATGATGATACGGGCTATCTCCTCGTATTCCTTTTCCGTCATTCCGTCCTTGCGGACTCCCGAAAATTCGGCTAGGTCGAGAAGCTGTATTTCCAGCCACGACTCGGCGATGTGGCCCCCGAACGTCCTCGATACACGGGCTATGCTCGGAGCTTTGCCGATAAAGCATCGTTCGAGGCTCTGGCAATAGCGGCCTTGATTGTCGGGGCTAAAAAGGCAGAGCAGATTCTCCCCCGTCTTGTAGGTTGCCAGTATCTCCCGTTGCCAGCTTGGTGGCGATGGCTTTTGCAAACTCTTCAACTCGCTCCTGTTTAGTCTTTCCGGTAGCAGCTCTTCTATTTTTTTCATACTTTTTCTCGTTGTTTGCCCATGTGGCGAGCCGCTTGGAGAGCTCCCATGTGGGCTGTTTCTCGAATCTCATTTTCGTTTGGGAGGCGTTCATCTCCGACCAATAGTCGAAGAATGCCCGAAGCATTTCTTTCCCGTACTTGTCGGCATAAGGGATAAGGGAATGATAAAAGACTTCTTTCCTTTCGTGCGTGGCGGCGGACGCCGCTTTTTTCTTTATACTCTCGTTAGAGAGTATTTCTTTTTTTTCTTTTTCTTTTATTTTCTTTTGTGGTATTTTCTCAGAGTTTATTGGCATTTCTTCGGAAGAAATAGGCATTTCCTCGGAGGAAATATGTTTTTCCTCGGAAGAAATAAGGGAATATTCGACAAAATCGCATTTCCGATTGATCTGTTTGCAAATGTCCCTGTATCGTTCCTGTATTCCTTTCGATGACAGCACATGTTCCATTTCAAATAATTCTTTGGAAAATAACCCCAGTGCCAGACAGCTCTTAATCACTTCTGATATATATGCCTCTTCAAACCCGGTCTGTTCCGAAATAATGAAGGGCAACTCTTCGTCCCACATCATGTAGTACCCACCCTTGTAGATAAGACATAGCAGGAGAGCATATACCGTCATAGCTTTACCGCCTTGATACTTGATTAACTTTCGTATTCTTATATCTTGAAATGTGTCTATGTCAAAAGGAAAATAGTCCAATCCCATTTTTCTATTTCGTCCCATGTATATTTAGTTCCTATTTTCTTTTTATAAACTCATGAATTTTACTCATAATATGACAATTTCCACTGACGTGAAACGGTTGGGAAACTGTAAGATTGTGCTCATAATTGTTCTTATTTATTACATGGTAAATTTAATATATTATTTACTTTTTGACAAATATAAACATCTGTAAATCAAATGATTAAACATTTTTTTAATTTGTGGTTTCAGTGATTGAAAATGCCCACCCGTTCAGGGTCTTGTGCTTGTCAATCTCACCGGTTTTGCATAGCTCGTTTATCTCAGATTTGAGTGACCGTATAACCACCGACTGTATTTCGGTAAAGCTCGCTATGGAGGGCTCCTTGTTATTCTTTTTCTTTTCCTCGATAATGGAGGATATAACTTGCTTGGCTATAATCATGGCTATTCTTGTTTTAACAATTCTGGGTTATGAGAATACAGCCGGCAGATACTTGTGCCGGTAAACGTTTTTCAGATAGGTTATCATTTGGTCGTAGCTCTTGATAAAGCCCTCGTTGATAAGGTCGGCGACTTTTCTTTCCAGCTCGTACAATTCCCGCTGTTTCTTTTCTTCGCCGTATTGGTTGCGGATATTCCTTTCATGCTCGTTGAACACAATCCAGTTCAACGCTTCGCCTACTTTCTGCATGGCTTGGGGCATGAAGTCTTTCCGAACGATCTTTGAAACGGCCGAGCCTAGTTTGTTGTAGGCATCGCCGGCTTCGTTGCGATACTTTATCATCTCGTCATAGACGAATTTCAACACCTTAACCTTAAACGACGGGTTAATCCACATTGCAAAATCGATGAACAGTAAGGGTGACATCCAAACAGCCCCTGCCTCTTTGCTCCCGTCTTTGTTAGTTCTCGATTTATTGATTATAAGTATTTGATTTATAGGTTTTTCGGAATTCCGAATTTGATCGTCGTCATTTATAAGAGCTTTTATAAACTCTTTTGTCTTACTGTTTTCGAGATAGTGGTTAACATTTTTCTTATGGTTGTTGCCTTCATTCCACTGTTTCAACAATTCGGATGCACAGAAAAATCCGTCTTTTGTACGTTGGGTAACATCTATGTTACCCATTCGCCTTTTCATCAGTTGGTTGGTTTTCATAGCTTTTATTTTAGTTGTATGGAATATTTTAATATAAAATGTTGCCGGAAAACGGAATATTTTTTACGCATTTGTTGCCGGCAAGCGGTAGAGTTTATAAATTCTTCTGCTGTCATATCATTTGTTTATTTTAGATTCGACAACCTTGTATTTAATGGGCAATCCGGAGCAGATGATAGCGAGCAGGGCAGAGTCCCTTTCTTCTTGGTTGCTGCGGGGTCTGTTAAACTCTATCCCGCTCATCTGGCACAACCGCTTCAATTCTTCATGGGTGATCTTGCCGTCTTTCCCTTGCCAGCACTTGCGCAACGGGGATTGCTCCATGACTTGTATTCCGTAATGACTCAGCATTTCGACTATCTTGCGACCGGTCTCTTGGTTGCGACCTACATGCTCGCCTTTCTTGGCTGCGCTCGCCCGTGTGTCTTTCGGTGACAAATGCCAGTTGGATTTGTTCTTCCAACCTGCCTCGACATATACCGCCACTCGTTCATCGTTTTTCTTGCAGTGCTCATGAAGTTTTTTTATGCCCTCTACCAACAAGGGGAATGGGCAAACACTCATCTCCATTTTCATTTTCCTTGTGTCCAATACGGAGTAGCCGCTACGCTCCACGTCGGGGTCTATCCCTATCAATACATCGTATTTGAGTTTTCTGTTGTATGTGGCCTGTTCTTCCATTATATTTTGTCTTTTTATCAGAAAAGTTTCTTTTGTATAGATTCGCATGATTTGTCCGTGAACAGTTTTCGGAATATGTGGAAAAGGACATCTACGACGATACTGTTACCTGCCATCACATATTGCCTGCTGTCGCTTATTCCCGCATTTTGAATCTTGTTTATATCCGATTCGCTGACACCCATTAACCGGAAACATTCTCTCGGTGTCAGCCTTCTTATCTTTTCCAGACACAGAAAGTTATTTTCCTGCCACGAGTTGCTTGTTATCGCAGGGCGTATCGTGTATGTCCCTCCTTTGTTGAATCCTCTGCTGCGTTGTATTATCTCGGGTTCCGAATATTCCCCCACGATTATCGAATTGTCGGTCGGACTTAATGCTCCGTTAGCTCTCAGACAATTGGCTGTGCCATCACTTGTTTTAGGCAACCATAAAAAGCCTGTTCCTTTTTTTACGTGAGCGATGTTGTGTCTTATGAAACCTTTTATCATTTTCTCGCTCAAAAAATACTTTTCGTCCACGTCGCATTCGAGAATGTCCCTCAATCTCTTTTCAATGGGTAAGGGTTCCGGGAAATAATACGATTCCGAGTCTCGTATCGAAATCATGAATACTCTTTCCTTGTTATGGGGAATGCCGTAGTCTTTCGCATTCAGAACCTTCGTATGGTTCGTGTACCCTAATTGGGAAAGGTATTGTTCCCATGCCGATAAAAAACACTTGTATTTCCTTCCGGTAAGGGACTTTACATTTTCCATGAGCAGGTATTTCGGCATCTTGGTCTCTATCGCTTTCTCGCATTCCCATAACAGGCTGCTGCGTGTTCCGCTGCCTTTCTTCAATCCCGCCTGCTTTCCGGCCGTTGAAATGTCCGTGCAGGGGAAAGAATATGTGAACAGGTCGAAGTCGGGAACTTTTGCCCAGTCTATATGGCATATATCCCCGAAGTTCCTGTCTCGGTATTGAGGATATACGGCATTATGGGCTTGTATGGCGTACTTGTCGATTTCCGACCAGCCGACCAGATCGTAACCGATTCCGAGCCGGTCGAGTGCCATGCACTGGCTGTCATATCCGCTGAATGCTGTAAAGACTTTTAATTGCATATCTTTCTCTTTTTGTTCGGCAGGCGGGACTCGAACCCGCATGATAGGAGTTTTTCTAAGACTTTCACTTAGTAGTTTTAATTTGTGAGGTTGCGCTCACCGTGCGATACTTTCGTATGCCTAAACTCGGAGGAGAATTGTCAAGCGGTAATTTTTATTTTACGGCTACGCCTCTACAAGCTGTGCCATTGCCAACCTATCTATAAGAGCTACACTTTATCGTATACCAATTCCGACACTGCCGATACCACCTAAAACACTTATGGCTTATTTCTCCCCGCAGTTCCTTCCTCCGTATGGTGCTCGACCACGTACCCGGCTCGGCTTGCGGGAATGTCTAACATTATACTCCTATATCAGGTCCATGATTTTTGTTTTCACAATTCCGTCCAACCGCATATCGTTAAGGCCTTGTCTCATGTGTTCTTGCATGAGGCGGTTGGCTTCAGTGATGTCTTTGGCGCAAACGAGGTTGTAGTACTTCGTTTCCTTTTCATTGCCGTTGTCATCGATGAATATGTCTATCAACGTGGCTTTGTAGAAAGGCTTGTCTTCTTCCTTCTCGTTGACTATCTCGACGACATTCGAGCGGGTGATAGAGAATACATCGCAATTTCCGTTGTACTGTTCAAGTCCTTTGGCTTCGGCCTCGGCGAACAGTTCTACATCGGTAATGAAGCGTTCGATTACTTCTTTCATCTCTCCTTTGTCGTTCTCTTTATCGACTTTCAATTTGATTTCGTAAAACATAATGATTCGTATTTAATCTATATTGATTTTAGCATAATGATTCCGATACTATCGCTGTCTTTGCTTTTAACGAGCAAAGATTTATTGCCTTCCGAAAGCTGCATATATGCGTACTCAAAATTGAATAGAGCTTTTTCGATCTTGGAGAAGAACGAAGGATCTATCCGTAACTTTGTGATTCCTTCTGTGCTCTCTTTTAGATGTTCTGAAATTACATTCTCCATTTCAGGGTATTTATAGACTTCGGAGAATGGGTATATAACTTTTTGATTGTCATACAATATACATTCAAACCCCATGTCCGTAACTTGTACCATATCGTAAGAGAGGATAGACTTGTAGGCTTTTGAGCCTATAAACTTGCCATCGAGCTTTTCTATTTCTTCATCGGTGAATGTGGAACATTCGGATAGATTGTTTTTTACCAAGATATGTGTATCGCTTGCATAAGCGTAACCATCTTTAAAATGGATATATGAAAATACAGGTCTGAAATAGTCGTTTCTGCTGCATGCCAAGTCCATTCTTAGGCATCTGTTGAAATTATGTCTAGTCTTCATCGCTTTTATTTTTATCGGTTAAAACTTCTTTTAACTTGGGATTACATGCCGCATAACTGCGGACACACCAGTCGCTATCCTTTGCCAGCTCTGTGAGCACATCGACGGGAGTGTTGGGATTCCCTGCCACACTAATGCGGACATGCCAGTCGCTATCCTTTGCCAGTTCTGTGAGCACATCGGCGGGTGTGTTGGGATTCCCTGCCGCATAACGGCGGACATCACAGTCGCTATCCTTTGCCAGTTCTGTGAGCACATCGGCGGGCGTGGCGGGATTCCCTGCCGCAGAACGGCGGACACACCAGTCGCTATCCTTTGCCAGTTCTGTGAGCACATCGGCGGGCGTGGCGGGATTCCCTGCCGCAGAACGGCGGACATGCCAGTCGCTATCCTTTGCCAACTCCATGAGCACATCGACGGGTGTGTTGGGGTTTTCTGCCACACTAACGCGGACATCATAGTCGCTATCCTTTGCCAGTTCTGTGAGCACATCGGCGGGCTTGTTGGGATTCCCTGCCGCAGAACGGCGGACATGCCAGTCGCTATCCTTTGCCAGTTCTGTGAGCACATCGGCGGGTGTGGCGGGATTCCCTGCCGCATTACTGCGGACATGCCAGTCGCTATCCTTTGCCAGTTCTGTGAGCACATCGGCGGGTGTGGCGGGATTCCCTGCCGCATTACTGCGGACATGCCAGTCGCTATCCTTTGCCAGTTCTGTGAGCACATCGGCGGGTGTG
>ERZ827498.195-NODE-195-length-90698-cov-20.933530_pt1 | contig 90698 bp, 87 predicted proteins | sample MGYA00519865_ERZ827498 | MGnify/ENA primary metagenome ERZ827498 (study PRJEB31778, sample SAMEA3449328) | human gut metagenome | biome: human gut; feature: human-associated habitat; material: faeces | place: United Kingdom | collected 2010/2012 ...
TACCCGCGCCTATCGACATTTCGGGATAGTTCTTTACCGCGTATTCGATTGCCTCTTTGGCGCACGCCGTTCTGAAGGTTATTTCGGCACAGTTGATGCCGTCCGCTTTGAGCGCCGAAAGTATTTTATCCGTTTCGGACAGCTCTTTGATTACCACAACAGGTATATATTTTTCCAAAACAATCTGCTCCTTGCCGTTCTTTTCGCCGCATAGCGAAGTTTATAATCGTTTTTTCAAATTATACCATTCGGGCGCCCGTTTTTCAACAACTATCTGAAATTTTTGCATAGGGGCGTGTAATCACGCTCGTTTGTTTATATCTATAAGCTTTGTAGAGCCCTGACTGTAGCAGGCAGCGATAACATCCGCCAGCGCAAGCGCGGTATCTATGCTTGTCATGCAGGGAATCTGCAGATTCATCGCCTTGCGGTACAAAACGCGGAAATCTCCCACCGAGGAATCCATTACCGCCCCCGTATATACAATATAATTTACCGTTCCGCTTTCAAGCAGATTATTTATATCGTCGTTCTCCCACACATTGCGCGCGGTCGTTACATCCATTCCTCTTGAGCGGATAGCCTCGGCGGTATCGGGAGTGGCAAAGATTTTTATTCCCAAATCGGTGAATTTTTCAGCCAGCGCAATAGCATCGGAATAATCGTAATCCTCCACCGATATAAGAATTCCCTGAAGCGCCCTTTTCTTTATTTGCGCCACATCGATTCCGCTTGCCGCAAGCCCCTTATAAAGCGCCTCGGTTTTGGTTCGCCCGATTCCGAGCACCTCGCCGGTGGATTTCATTTCGGGACCCATTATGGTATTTGCGTCGGCTATTTTTTCAAAGCTGAAAACGGGAACCTTGACCGCATAATATTCGGACGCGGGCGCAAGACCGGTTTGATAGCCCATTTCCGAAAGCGATTCCCCAAGCATCGCCCTTGCGGCAAGGTCAACCATCGGAATGCCCGTAACCTTGCTTATATACGGTACCGTGCGGCTGGCTCGCGGATTTACCTCGATCACAAAAAGCTCGCCGTCCTGCACAAGATACTGAATATTTACGATTCCCTTTGTGCCGAGACCGCGCGCGATCTCAACCGAGGTCTTCACAACGGTATCGGTCATGACGCGGCTCAAATTATAAGGCGGGTAAACGGCAATGGAATCGCCCGAATGGATTCCCGCCCTTTCGACATGCTCCATAATTCCCGGAATCAGCACGGTCGTGCCGTCGGAAATGCAATCCACCTCAAGCTCTGTTCCGGGCATATATTTATCAATCAAAACCGAATTGCCGATATTGCCCGAGAGGATTATATTCATAAATTTGCGAACCTCGCCTGCCGAGCGGACAACGCTCATGCCCTGCCCGCCGATAACATAGGACGGGCGCAAAAGCACCGGGTAGCCGAGTATTTTAGCGGCGATAAGGGCTTCGTCAACCGTATTGACTGAAACCGCCTTAGGGCGCTTAATGCCGATTTTTTCAAGAAACGCGTCGAATTTCTCCCTGTCCTCCGCGGTATCTATTCCCTCTGCCGATGTGCCGAGTATGTTTATGCCGCTTTTCGACAGGAATTCCGTCAGCTTTATTGCTGTTTGCCCGCCGAAGGCAACCACAACGCCTATAGGCTTTTCAACCTTTATAACGCCCATAATGTCTTCCTCGGTGAGCGGCTCGAAATACAGGCGGTCGGCTGTGTCATAATCGGTCGAAACGGTTTCGGGGTTGTTGTTTACTATAACAACATCATAGCCCATGCTCCGCAGGGTGCGCACGCAATGCACGGAGCTGTAATCGAATTCGATTCCCTGGCCTATGCGTATCGGTCCCGAGCCCAGCACCATAATAACCGGATTTCCGCTTCTTTTAATACTTCTTGCCTCGCACGCTTTATCACATGATGAGTAAAAATACGGTGTGCAGGCGTTAAACTCCGCGGCGCAGGTGTCCACGGTTTTATAGCTGTAGCTGAATTCGGGCAGATCGCTTTTGCCGGTCAGCCGCTTTATAAACGAATCCGGGAAGCCGCTTTTTTTCGCCCTTAAATACAGTTCATTATCAAGGGGTGCTTCGCAAAGCTCCTTTTCAAGCTCCGCCGCCTGCTTCAGACACATAATAAAATAGCGGTCAATCTTTGTAATCTCATGTATCTTATCAACCGATATTCCGCTTTTCAGCGCCTCGTATACCGTGAAAAGCCGCACATCGTTCGGCTCTGACAAGCGGGTCAGAATATCGCCGTCGTTTATCGGCCCTGCGTTCAGCGAATCAAGCTTTATTTCCGCACCTCGCACCGCCTTCATAAGCGCCTCAACAAAGGACTGTCCCATAGCCATAACCTCGCCGGTCGCCTTCATCTGCGTGCCGAGCCTGCGGCTTGAGCCTATAAACTTATCAAACGGCCATTTCGGCAGCTTCACCGCAACGTAATCGAGAGCCGGCTCAAAGCAGGCGCAGGTTTTCCCGGTGATCTCGTTTTTGATTTCATCAAGATTGTATCCGAGGGAAATCAGCGTGGAAATTTTAGCAATCGGGTATCCCGTCGCCTTGCTTGCAAGCGCCGATGAACGCGAAACGCGGGGATTAACCTCGATGACCGCATACTCAAAGCTGTCGGGATTGAGCGCAAACTGGCAGTTGCAGCCGCCCACTATTCCGAGCGCCGAAATCATATCGAGCGAGGCGGAGCGCAGCATTTGATACTCCTTATCCGAAAGCGTAAGCGTAGGGGCCGCAACGACCGAATCGCCGGTGTGGATTCCTACCGGGTCAAAGTTTTCCATCGAGCACACGGCAATGGCGTTGCCGACCGAGTCGCGCATGGTTTCAAACTCTATCTCCTTCCAGCCCGAAATGCATTTCTCCACCAGAATCTGCGTTACGGGCGAAAGCTTTAAGCCGTTTTCCGCTATTTTTTCAAACGATTCCCTGTCCTCTGCTATTCCTCCGCCCGAGCCGCCGAGGGTATAAGCGGGGCGCACTATTACCGGATATCCGATTTTTTCCGCCGCGGAAACTGCGGCTTTAATATCCGTTGCAATCTCACTGGGCACGCACGGCTGCCCTATTTTAAGCATGGTCTCGCGGAAAAGCTCGCGATCCTCGGCCTTTTTTATGGCGTTTATATCGCTGCCCAAGAACCGCACGCCGTATTTTTCAAGTACGCCGCTGTCCGACAGCTGCATTGAAACGGTAAGCCCGGTCTGACCGCCGAGTCCCGCAAGCAAGCCGTCGGGGCGCTCCTTTTCTATTATTCGGGTCACGGTTTCTGCGGTAAGCGGCTCTAAATATATCTCGTCGGCAAACGCCTTATCGGTCATAATGGTGGCAGGGTTGGAGTTGACCAAAACAACATTTATGCCCTCTTTTTTAAGCACGCTGCATGCCTGTGTGCCGGCATAATCGAATTCCGCTGCCTGACCTATTACAATAGGCCCCGAGCCGATTACCAAAACCTTTTTTATTTCCTTGTTTTTAGGCATTTTTGTCCTCCTCCATCATACCGATAAAGCGGTCGAACAGAAGCTCGGTGTCATGCGGGCCGGAGCACGCCTCGGGGTGAAACTGCACCGTAAAGGCGTTATACTCGGGATATTCTATTCCCTCGCAGCTGCCGTCGTTCGCGTTTATAAAAATTTCCCGCCCTTTATTTTCAAGCGATTTGAAATCCACGGCGTATCCGTGATTCTGACTTGTAATGTATGTTCTGCTGCCGAAAAGCTCCTTTACGGGCTGATTCGCACCGTGATGGCCGTATTTAAGCTTCACGGTTTTGCCGCCCATTGCAAGCGCCGTCAGCTGATGCCCGAGGCATATGCCGAAAAGCGGCTTTTTGCCGATAAGCTTTTTTATCTGCTCTATGCAGAACACATTCTCCGCAGGGTCTCCCGGACCGTTTGACAGCATAATACCGTCGGGGGAGGCTTCAATTATTTTTTCGGCGGGCGTATCATACGGAAAGGTCTCAACCGTGCAGCCGCGCTTTTGCAGGCAGCGGACGATGTTCGCCTTTGCGCCGTAATCAATAAGCGCAACCTTAAATTTTTCCTCGGATTCCGCGGGATAAACGGCAGGAGCAGGGGAAGACACCTCCGCCACAACGCCCTTTACTCTGTAGTCCCGAATCTCATCAAGCGATTCGGGCGGTGTATCGCAAATTTTTCCGTTCATTACACCCTCGCTGCGAAGCATTATCGTAAGCGCGCGCGTATCTATTCCGCAAATACCGCATACATTTTCCCGCTTCAGGAATTCATCAAGCGTATATTCGCTGCGGAAATTCGAGGGATTCTTGCACAGCTCCCGCACAACATAACCGCGCACGGCGCATTTCCCCTCAAAATCGGCGGGAATCACCCCGTAATTGCCGATAAGCGGAAAGGTCTGCACCACTATCTGACCCGCATATGAGGGGTCGGTCAGCGTTTCAAGATAGCCGCACATACCGGTGGTAAATACCGTTTCGCCTATGCATTCGGTATCCGCGCCTATTTTGAAGCCCTCAAAAACCGCTCCGTTGCTTAAAATCAAATAAGCCTTTTTCATTCTGAACATTCCTTATTTCCGATTGTTTATACTAAGGTTGCCGCCATAACCGCCTTTATGGTGTGCATTCTGTTTTCCGCCTCGTCAAAAACAAGGGACGCCTTGCCCGAGAACACACTGTCGGTCACTTCCATATGCGTTAAGCCGTATTTTTCGTATATCTGCTTTCCGATTACGGTTTCGGTATCGTGAAACGCGGGCAGGCAGTGCATAAACACACACTGCTCCCCTGCGTTTTCAAGTAACTCGTCGGTCACGCGGTAGGGAGTAAGATCGCGGATGCGCTCCTCCCAAACGCTGTCGCTTTCGCCCATCGATACCCAAACATCGGTATATATAACATCGGCGTTTTTTGTCGCCTTGATCGGATCTTCGTCAAATTCAAGTTTCGCGCCGCTCTCCTCGGAAATTTTTTTGCAGGTGTTTATAAGCTTCTTATCCGGGAAATATTTTTCGGGCGCGCAGGCGGTAAAGCTCATGCCCGTTTTTGCGCAGCCGACCATGAGCGAATTGCCCATATTGTAACGGGCGTCCCCCATGTATACGAGCTTCTTTCCCTCAAGAGAGCCGAAATGCTCCTTGATCGTTAAAAAATCCGCAAGTATCTGCGTGGGGTGGAATTCGTTTGTAAGTCCGTTCCAGACCGGAACACCCGCACAGCTTGCCAGCGTTTCAACGATTTCCTGACCGTAGCCGCGGTACTCGATTCCGTCAAACATTCTTCCCAAAACCCTTGCGGTGTCGGCAATGCTCTCCTTTTTGCCTATCTGTGAAGCGGCAGGATCAAGATATGTGGCATTCATGCCCAGATCATGCGCCGCCACCTCAAAGGCACAGCGGGTTCTTGTGCTCGTCTTTTCAAAAATAAGGGCTATATTTTTCCCCACGCAAAGCTTATGCTCGATTCCGCTCTTTTTTTCCTTTTTAAGCTCGGCGGCATAATCTATTAAATACTCGATCTCTTCTCTTGAAAAATCAAGCAGCTTTAAAAAATTCCTTCCGGTCAATTTCATGGCATTATTCTCCTTTACAGGCGTTTTTTATTATTTCCGCAGCCCTTAAAAGCAGGCTGTCGGGCGTGTTGAGCGGCGGTAGAAGGCGCACCCTGTCCTTTGCGGAAAGGCACAAAACCCCGTCGTTTATGCATTGCTTTATAACATCAGCGGCGGCTCTTTTCGTTTTAAGCCCCAGCATCAGCCCCATACCCGTAATATCCTCAATTCCGGGTGAACCTGCCAGTGTGTCGGCAAGCATTTTCCCCTTTCGGGCAACCTCCGATAAAAATTCCTCATCCAATCGGCTTATAACATTGTACGCGCCCGCGCAGCAGACCGGGTTTCCGCCGAAGGTAGAGCCGTGGTCGCCGAATTCAAATATATTTTCGACCTTTTTCGACAGAAGCGTTGCCCCTATCGGGAGTCCGCCGCCGAGCCCCTTTGCGGTGGTTACAATATCGGGCGTGATTCCGTAATTCATATATGAATAAAGGCTGCCTGTTCTCCCGTTGCCGGTCTGAACCTCATCAATCATTAAAAGAATGCCGTTCTGCTCTGTGAATTCACGCAGAAATTTTACATAATCCTTTGAGAGCGGGATAACTCCGCCCTCGCCCTGAATGCACTCAAAAAGCACGGCGGCGATTTTTATCCGCCCCGCCAGCTCCTTTAATTCCTCGGGCTTTTCGGCGTTTACCGAAACAAAGCCCGGTGTCAGCGGTCGGTAAAGCTCGTGGTAATGCTCCTGCCCGGTTGCCGCAAGGGTTGTAAGCGTTCTTCCGTGGAAGCTGTTTTTTATCGTCACTATTGTGTAGCAGGCGTCTCCCTTTTCCCGTGCGGCGTACTTCCTTGCCGCCTTTACGGCGCACTCGTTTGCCTCCGCGCCCGAATTTGAAAAAAAGACCTTGCCCATGCCGGTTTTTTCACACAGCAGCTTTGCTAATTTCACGCATGGCTCGGTGTAATACAGATTCGAGGTGTGCTGAATTTTGCCTAGCTGCGCGCTTACCGCCGCCGCCCATTCGCCGTCGGCCGCACCGAATATATTTACGCCGATACCGCTGCCCATATCTATGTATTCCCTGCCGCGGGTGTCGGTTAAAACAGAGCCGCTTCCCGATACTATCTCCACCGGAAAGCGATTATATGTTCCCGCAATGTATTCGGCGTCCGTTTCCCTAATATTCATTCTATTTCTCCTTAAACAGAGTTCCCGCGCCCTCATCGGTAAGCAATTCCATCAAAATGGAATGGGGTACGCGGCCGTCCATAATAACCACATTTTTAACGCCCTTATGGATTGCCTCAACACAGCATTCCACCTTCGGTATCATTCCGCCGGAGATAATGCCGACCGAATGAAGCTTTTCGGTTTCGGCAATCGAAATTTCGTGAATTAAGGTAGACGGATCGTCCTTATCCCTTAAAATACCGTCTATATCCGTCATCATGATAAGGCGCTCGGCGTTCAGCGCACCGGCTATATGCGCGGCGGCGGTATCGCCGTTTATATTATAGGTATTTCCGGACGCGTCGCAGCCGATAGTCGAAATAACCGGGATATAACCGTTTGAAAGCAGATCCTCAATGGTCTTCGGATTAATTTTTGTAATTTCCCCGACGAATCCGAGCTTCTCGTTTTTTATCCTCGATTCTATGATTCTGCCGTCTATTCCGGAAAGTCCGACTGCCCTTCCGCCCTTCATTTCCAAAAGGTTTACAAGCGTTTTATTCACCTTGCCCGCCAAAACCATCTGAACTATTTCCATAGATTCCTTATCTGTAACCCGAAGCCCGTCAACAAAAACACTTTCCTTGCCGACCTTCTTCATAAGCTCGCTGATTTCGGGGCCGCCCCCGTGAATCAGCACTATTTTAACGCCTATAAGCCACAGCAGAACGATATCCTCCATAACCTGCTGCTTGAGCGTTTCGTTTATCATTGCGTTTCCGCCGTACTTCACAACCACCGTTTTACCGGTATATCTTTTAATGTACGGCAGCGCCTGGGTCAGCACCTCTGCCCTGTCCGCATTTGAAAACTCCATTTTTTCTGCCTCCGTTCAGGTGCGGTAATCACCGTTTATTTTAACATAATCATAAGTCAGATCGCAGCCCCAGGCGGTGGCGCCCCCGTTACCGTCGTTAAGGCTTATGAGAATTTCTATTTCCTTTTCGGAAAGCACGGTCTTTGCCTTTTCCTCCGAAAACTCTATTCCCGCGCCGTTTTTGCATACCTCAACCGTTCCCGCCTTACTTGCAAAAGCAACATCAATCTTGTTTACGTCAACCTCCGCTTTACTGTAGCCGACGGCGCAAAGCACACGCCCCCAGTTAGCGTCAGCCCCGAACATCGCCGCCTTTAAAAGACTTGAGCATATAACGCTTTTCGCAACCGCCTTTGCGTCATTTTCGCTTTTTGCGCCGCTCACCTTGCATTCGAGCAGCTTTGTGGCGCCTTCGCCGTCGGCGGCGATCATCCTGCACAGATGAACATTTACGGTGTTGAGCGCCGTCATAAATGTCTCATAATCTGCGTTTTCTTCGGTTATTTCCGCATTGCCCGCCATACCGTTGCAAAGCACGGACACCATATCGTTTGTGGAGGTGTCACCGTCAATACTTATCATGTTGAAGGTATTTTTTATGTCCGATGAAAGCGCCTTTTTAAGAAGCGCGGGCGAGATTGATACATCGCTCGTTATAAAAACAAGCATGGTCGCCATATTCGGATGAATCATACCGCTGCCCTTTGCGATGCCGCCTATATGACAGGTTTTTCCGCCGAGCTCAAACTCTACCGCAATTTCCTTTTTTACGGTGTCGGTGGTCATTATTCCCGCCGCAGCAGCCTCGCTGCCGTTTTCGTTCAGTCCCGCGGCAAGAGCCGGCAGCGCCGCCTTAATGGGAGCGGGATCGAGCGGCTGTCCTATAACTCCGGTGGAGGCTATAACAATATCCTCCGCCTTACAGCCGAGCACCTCCGCCGCGGCAAGGCATATCTCATTCGCGGTCTCAACGCCGCCCGCACAGCAGGTGTTCGCAATTCCGCTGTTGCAAATGCAAGCTTTGGCCTTTCCGTTTTCAAGGTGGCTCCTCGTTACGGTAATCGGCGCGCCGAACACCGCATTGGTGGTGTATACCGCCGCGCAGGACGCCGTAACTTCGCTTACAATAAGCGACAGATCCTTCTTAATTTTGTTTTTCCTTATTCCGCAGTGAACGCCGTTTGCCGAAAAGCCCTTTGCGGCGCAAACTCCTCCGTCTGAAATTTTCATTTTTAACGCTCCTTATTTATATTTAAGATTAAGTCCGTGGGTCTCCTCTGTCCCCAAGGCTATATTTATATTCTGAACGGCAGAGCCCGAGGCTCCCTTTCCGAGATTATCAAACCGCGATACAAGCAATATCCGTTCTTCGTTCCCGCAAACGGTTATCTGCATATCGTCAAAGCCCGAAAGCTCCGCGGCGGAAAGAAAGCTTTCACTGTTATCCTCAAAGTGAACCAGCCCTTTTTTATAATAATCGCGGTAGACCTCTTTTATCGCAGTGCTTCCGCCGTGCACACAATCGCCGAAAAGCGAAACCGTGACCTCCATGCCCGAATAATATGGTGCTACTATCGGGCAAAATATCGGAGCCGTCTTAAGTCCGCACACCTTTTTCATTTCGGGCAGATGCTTATGGCTCTGCGTAAGCCCGTACATCCGCGGTGCGTTAAGCAGCGGGTCTCTTCCGTCCGCTTGGTATTCCGCAATCATCTTTTTTCCGCCGCCCGAATAGCCCGTCAGCGAAAAGCAGGAAAGCGGCGTATCGGGCGCGATTATTTTATTTTCTGTAAGCGGTGCGATAAGCGAAATAAAGCCGCTTGCGTGGCAGCCGGGATTCGCAATTCTTTTGGCAGCGGCTATTCTTTGCCTGTTATCGGCAATTTCGGGAAAACCGTATATAAAATTCTCATCGGTGCGGTGAGCGGTAGAGGTGTCGATTATTACCGTGTCGGGATTCTCGGCAAACGCCGTCGCCTCGCGCGCCGCGTCATCGGGCAGGCACAAAACGGCGATATCCGCCGAATTCAAAGCGTCCCGTCTTGATGCTTCGTCCTTTCTTTTTTCCTCTGGCAGAATAATCAGCTCGATATCCTTCCTTAAAAGCAGCCGCTCCTTTATGCGAAGACCTGTCGTTCCGGCGCTGCCGTCGATAAATATTTTTTTCATAAGCGCTCTCCATAGTTGCATAAATATTCAATTCACGCTCATATTTTAGCATATTGTTTCGACCTTGTCAAGTGATTTAATATGAGTTTTCCGGTTTTTGGTGATGAACTTCCGCATCTGCCGCATAAACGCAAATATTATGCATAAAATATGCATACATTAAATCTCATTTTACATCTGAAACAAATCTGTCAAATTTATTAACGATAAATTCATATATTTGAATCACGCCTGTAATAATGGCGGTTTAGAATATAGTCAAACCAAAGGAGGAGCGTTTTTATGGACGATTATAATAATAAACAAAACGGCGAGCTTCGCGGCTTTGACGAAGCGACAAACGAAAACGGTTATACCGTAACACCGGACGGCGGTTTTTACACAAAGAGCCGCGAGGACATAATTCAGGACGAGGCATTTAAATCTCCCGAGCAGCCCGATAACGCAGCACGGGCAGAGGACACGCCTCAGGCAGAGCAGGAGGCTCGGCAGACATATGCCGATTCCGGCGCAAACTACATCCGCAATAATAATTACAATTACGGCGGAACCACCTTTTACGCAAGGCCGCCAAAGCAGAAAAAAAATAAAAAGAAGGGCGCCTTCGGCGCGGGCACTGTAATCGCGGCAGCACTTTTGGCGGCGGTCATAGGTGCGGGCAGCGGTATAGCGGCGGTAACGCTTTCATCAAAAAACGGCAGCAATACCTCCTCACCGATAACCTCAAGCGTTTCGGGCAGCAATGTTAATATAAACATTGACGAAACTGCGGAATCCGTTGTTGAGGCGGTTGCGAAAAAGGTAACGCCCAGCGTTGTGGGGATAAGAACCACCACCTCAGTGCGCAGCTTTTTCGGCAGCAGCAATGAATCAACAGGCGAAGGCAGCGGCGTTGTTTATTCCGCCGACGGATATATCATTACCAACTACCATGTTATTTCCGGTGCGGTGACAAACAAGAGCGGTTCAAAAATAGAGGTATTCACCGATACTCTCGATTCCGATTCGTATGAAGCAACCGTGGTGGGTTACAACATCTCCACCGATCTGGCAGTTATAAAAATCAACGCCAAAGGCTTAACACCTGCGGAATTTTCCGATTCCTCAAAGCTCAAGGTCGGTCAGTATGTTATAACCGTGGGCAACCCGGGCGGCCTTGAATTTATGGACAGCGTTACCTACGGCGTTATAAGCGGGCTCAACCGCGTGGTTTCCTCGGATTCCGATGTTAAGCTTATCCAGACCGACGCCGCAATCAATCCCGGAAATTCGGGCGGCGCGCTTGTAAACACAAAGGGACAGCTTGTAGGAATAAACAGCTCTAAGATTGTATCCGAGGAATTTGAGGGCATGGGCTTTGCCATCCCCTCGAATACCGTTGCGGAAATCTGCAAGAATATAATTGAAAAGCAAAACGACCCCGAGCCGTACCTCGGAATTTCGGTAAGTGAGAAATATAACTCGAGCGTACTGAAATATTACGGATATCCGTCGGGCGCGGTGGTTTCAAGTGTGGCCGACGGCAGTCCCGCCGATAATGCAGGACTTGCAAAGGGCGACATTATAACCGAATTCGGCGGCACCAAGATCACCGAATACAGCATGCTTGAATCCCTTTTGCAGAAATGTAAGCCGGGCGATCAGGTAAGCGTTAAAATCTACCGCAGCGGCAGATATTATTCAACAACCGTAACAATAGGTTCTAATAACGCTGTGGGATAATATCCTGCGGCAATAAAAGCTTAAAACCTCCCCATAAAGCAGAAATCAGTGCTTTATGGGGAGGTTTTTTACTGTGTCGAACAGATTACGGCATAGTACGGCTTAAATTTCAAAATCATATATTCCGAACAAGACTTTGCGTAAAATCGCGAGATCGGCGGCATCTGTTTTCTTGTCTCCGTTTATATCGGACTTTTCGCTGTTCGCAATATTCTTTTTCAGCCGAATCAAATCCTTAATGTCGGTTTCAAAATCGTTATTCAAGTCTATATCATGATACCTGTAAAACATTCTTCCGCTTTCATCGGCAGCCGTGAATTTAATACGCCATTCGGTTTCCGCCGTTCCGAAATACCGTAAATTACCTTTTTCGGTCACCAGCAGGCTGCCGTCGTCGGTGCCGGCTGCTGTTGCTGTTATTCCAAGGCTTAATATTACAAGCGCTGAAGCCGCAATTCTTTTAATATGATATTTCAATTTCATAGCTTTCCTCCTCAGTCAGCCGTCAGGATAAACGGCGAAGCACAGTAGCCGCTTTGACCGCCTGTTATGTTATAGAGATTTATAGAAGGGCGGTTTCTGTACCCCATACGAACGCCGGTAACTACATCTACTGCGGCGGTAACGGTAACGGTATTTTTATCGGGCACTGCCGCGGCCGATACCCAGTTGCCGCTGCGGTCACGCACCTCAAACTCTGTGGCAGATGCTCCGCTTGTAAGCATAAGTCCCTCGCCGGTATGACGGAATGTAACTACTGCGGTATTTCCGTTCGCCTTAAAGGAATCGGCTAACGGTCCGGAATACTCCTCGGCGGCGCCGCTGTAATCACCTGCGGGAATATAGCGGCACGCAATAGCCGCCTTTACAAGGGCTTCGGCAATGGGTGCTTTATCGGTCGGGTGAATATTCAGTCCGCCGTTCGGCAGGAGAGTATCCTCAAGCGAAAGCATGGTGCACACCGTAACATTCGGTATATTGAGCGCCGCCTTTCCCTGCGCTATGCGTATGTTATATTCGTCAACGGCATTACCGTTATTGTCAATGCTGTTGTCGGCACTGAAAAGCATTATTTGCACGGTGTAAAACGGCAGATCGGCTTTTCCGAAATAATTGCGCCAGCAATTAACCAAATTTTCAAATTTATCATAATATTTATATGCTTCGCCTATTCCTCGGTTGCTTTCGCCCTGATACCACAAAACGCCCGACAACGACATATCGGAAATCGGCTTTATGTATTTTTTGAACAGGTCGTGGTCGCCCTTATCATAGTAATAAGCGTCACTGTGGAGATTATCGGTATTCGGGTCGCAGGTGCAGTAATCATCGGCAGTCCAGTCCTCAATGCGTGAAGCTCCTACAGCGGTGGATATTATTCCGATCGGAATTTTATTTTCCAGACTTTCTGCGAGACCCTCGGCAAAAAGGGTTGAAACTGCCGAGAGATTCTGCACGCTCACATTGCTGAATTGAGCCCATTTCGAGGTGTTTATGTTTTTAAAGCGCAAAATTGCGTTTTCAAAATCCCCGTTATCCTTGTGTTCGGTATCGGCTATTGTAAGCTCCATATTGGACTGACCCGACGAAACGTAAACATCACCTATAAGAACATTGGAAAAAGAAATTTTTTTGCCGGATAGCTCCGCCGTGAATTTTACGGGGGTCAGGGAAGCCTCAAGCGGAGAAAAATAAACCTTCCAATAGCCGGTTTTTGATGCTATATCCTTCGTTTCATTACCAAGCGTAACGGTTCCGTCTCCGTAACCGATGCCATAAATGCAGATTTCAGAGCCGCGCTGCAAAACCATATTATCGCCGAATTCTTCTGCAAGCTTCAGCGGTGAATACTGCTTTCTTAAAGCGTATATATCGGGATAAACCGCTTTTTCGTTTCTGCCGGCGCCCACAGTGAAACGGTAAGCCTGCTTTTCCGATACCGACATAACATTAAAGCAAGCCTCGGTGTCTCCGCCGAGCTCTCTTTTGTAAAAACGCCGGGGAAGGCCGCTGTTTGTTACGCCTGGGTCAGCCTGCTGCCCGTCGGTCTGTATATCGGTTTCGCCCGCATTGGCAGCGGAGGTGCCGAATAGGAACAAATCTATATCATCACTGTAAAGTGTAAGCTCTGTATGCCGATGACCGAACTGATAGCTGAGAGCCTTACCGGATTTTTCGGCAAAATCGACTCTTACCGTTACAGAGACGCCCCAAACATCCGTAATACCGGCAGAATATGACGCTTTGGCGTTATAGGCCTTTATAATATCGCGTATTTTGCTGCCGTTCATAACAGCGGACGAATCGGAGCTTGTGTCGCTGTCTATACCCATATGCGAAACAAAAATAACATTGTAATCCGCAGGGAGCTTGCCCAAAGCCTCCTCCGCCAGCCATTTCACCTGTTTTGCGCCATAGCCGCGCCAAGAAGTGCCGGTCCAATATTTGCTCCTGTCTGTGCCGGCGGAATTTTTAATTCTGGCGGGCATACCGTCGTATAAGGCGTCACCGTCATTATCGGCGGTTATAACATAACCGTTTTCATCGTATTTGGCTTCGTAATCAAGCGAATCAAGGCATATAACGCGCGTTTTCTTAGCCGTTAAATCGTAGTAATAATATTTTGAATTATCGGCGTTTTTGTCCTGAACCGCGTCGGGAGAATACACATCTATCATATTTTTTTGCCAGTCAAGATTTGTGATGATTGCGTTTGTGTTAAGCACCGTGTCAGAGCTGTCGGAACTAAGCAGATGATACGAGTTATCGTCATGATCGCCCATAAGTACAAATACCGGCTTATTGCAATTTTTAAGCGGCGATAAGGCTTTATCGACATCCGCCCAATATGTCTGCTTGTCAGGGTAGGCACCGTCTGTGTTATCGCCGCCTATAACAACAAAATCTATTGAGCTGTCACGGTTCGCCATATCGGTTACAAGCTTTATTTGGTTTATTAAAGCGGATTTTTGTGGGTCGCTTAAATCCGAGCCGTAGTGAATATCCGTAATAAATATATAGTTTACTGATTTCCTGCCCACACTGTTTATTTTTCTTGAAACAACGGCAGAGTTAAGACCAAGGTATAAAGCCTCTTTAGTGCCCGAATGCACCTGATATTCAAGCTCGTCGGGGATTTTCACCGTATTTCTATCCGGGTAATCGCTGAAAATCACATAAGAGCCGTATTTCAGGGTGTTGTTTTCAATGGCATTTGCATCCTTTTTAAACAGTGCGTTATACGCCGTTACCGAATAACCGGTGTTTTTGCCGAATACGGTGCCCTCGGGTAAATATACATAACAGTCGCCGGGTTCTGAACTGTCGGGAACAAGTACACCGGTTTCCTTTATATCAGCGGCGCACGCCGTAACGGTATCGGAATAAAACACATCTCCGTTTGAAAGCTTTATATACCCTCTGGCACTTACGTTGTAGCCGTCTTCTTTATCAAAACCGTCTATATACGCCGAGTAAACTGTATCGCCGGTGACGGAATTATGGCTCCAATTATCTGCCGTGTTTTCACAGCGCAGGCAAAAAATCCCATTCAAATTCTTGTTATCGAGCGTAAGTTCTGCCTTGACTTCTTCGGATTTAACAAGTATTCCGCGCTCGGCAACCGCATATTCCGTGCCGCTTATTTTAACAGTGCTTTTGCTTTTCTCACCGTAAACCGCCGTAAAACGCAGCGCGGCGCCGTTTTTGGTGACTTCTTTTTTAACGCCGACCGATTTTGTGACCGAGGAAACAACAAAGGTATCGGTTAAAATTTCCGCATCGGCATCGGAAGAAATTTTGCACGAAAGCACGCACCCGGCGGTAGCCGTATCGGCAGTGAAAACAATACTTGCCTGGGCCCAAGCGTCCGTTTTTTGAAGCTTTACGCTGTTAAGCGGTATAAATTCGCCTATTGCACTGCCGCGGTTCAACCCCGCCGAAAGCTCTGAAGCAACGCTTGCTTTATAGAAAAAGTCCAGCTTGTAGGTCTTGCCCTCAATCACATCAAAAGTGTAATCGTTTTTAAGCTCAAATGCCGCCGAAGTGCCGGCAGAAAGCGATGCCTTGAGTGAGACTTCGCCCGTGTAAGCGTCTTCGTTTGTCAGCTTTATTGTATCCGAGCCGAGTCCCGCCGTTCGCTCGGTATAGGTATCAAAACCTACAAACAGCTCCTGATTTTCGGTGTCTGCATCGCTTTCGGAGCTTACATCGTCGCAATACAATGCCGTATCGAAATTTCCGTATTTTAAAACCGACGCTTCTGTACATTCGGCGTTTGCATACCATTTACCGAATTTAAGCTTTCCGGCGCAGCCGGTAGGACCGTCGTTTGAATAGCTTTCTCCGTAGTACCCGTCTGGCAGGTCAAGCTCCGTACCGGGAAGCCCGCGCAGCGTGTCGAACAGCACATATTTGCCGCCTTGCTTTATGTACAGCTCCGTGCTTGTAACCTTTTCGAGCGTCAGCGTATCCAGGTCGTAGTCCACCTTTACGCGGGGCAGGGAAATACCCAATATAAAACGGTTTGCAACTCCGTTTTTAACGGTTGCGTAGCTCGCGGGAGTTGTAAAACAGCTTTCAATTTCAACCCATTTTCCGTCTGTTTCGGTTATTTCGGAATTTATTATTTCATATCCCGCGCAGTTTGTGCCGTTTTCAAATGCGGCAGAGCTGTTGCCTGTACCGTAAAGAATAAATAAATCAGCTTTGCCGCCGTCAAGATTATTGACCCTGATTTTCATTTTCACTCTGTAAGCAGAGCCGGTATCCAAAACGGTGCAGTTGGAGGCACTCTTTACAGCGCTTGAGGTGCCGTCCTCGGTCGGGGTGAGTGTCCAGTTAGGGTACCACCAGCTTGAAGCGGAATGATTGTAATAATGAAGGATTTTATCTCCTTCCTCGTCGGGGTCGTCAATAACCTTAAAGTACGGAACACCCGAGTATTCCCCCAATTCTGTACCGGTGGGAATAAAGGTATTGTGCGAGCCAACAACATATTTATCAAATTCAATAACTCTTTTAAAAGCATTGTATTTTCCGTCAGCCGGGTGAAGAACGGATTCGGAATTGTCCTCCGCATAATATTCGGGGTATTTATCGGTCGTTTGCCATATGCTCCAGTCAAGGTCAGGCATAGCAAAAACCGCTTTATCCCCGTTTATCGAATCGGAATTGCTTATAAGGTAAGAATTTGAAATTGAGCCTCTGAGGGTAACGCCCTGCCATTTTTTGCAAAGGGCAAAACTGTTGCTCACGGTAAGCCAGTTTTCTGCGTACCATGTAAAATTAACGGCAGACATTGCAAATTCAATGAGTTCTCCGTTTACGCCGGCTGCAAGACAGGCGGTATCGGTTATTTTTATAAGCGTTTTATTGCTGCCTTCGGCAACCTGAGAAAATCCTACAAGACCGCCTATATATTTAGTACCGGAGGATGTGCTGCCCACGATGACCGAGTTCTTGATATAGCAGCGGCTTATATTTATTTCTTTGTTGCTGTTGCCGTATGCTCTGCCGAAAAGCACACCTGCGAAAACTCCGGAGGAAGCGTTCGGCACTATATAAGAATCCGCGAGAGTCAGATTTTTAATTGAAACACTGTTATAATATGAGTTGACTATAGGAATTAACCCGCCGTACTCTATATTTCCTGTTTGGTAAACTCCGTAAACGGTATGACCGTCTCCGTCAAGACTTCCCGCAAAACGAACGGAATTATTCGGGAATGTATACCAGGCGTTGGGGCTGTCGCCTTTCCAGCCTTCACGGCTTGTATCGTTAAGGTAAATATCGGCAATAAGCTTATAATACTTTCCTTTAGAGGCATCGGCTGTATCTATGGTATCGTTTTTAATCATTCGCGCCAGCTGCTCTGCCGTAGCTATCAGATAAGGGTTATCGGCAGTGCCTGTGCCGCCGGCATAGCCTGCCGCCGCGCTGCCGTTCCAAACCTTGACGGTGAATTTATAAAACACCGCGTTTACGGGATACGAGTTTTCCGCAGTAAACCACACGGAATCCCACGAGAGACCGGGCATAGCGGTTTTTGCTTTTGCACCGTAAATTTCCCCCGCCTCTATGTTTTCATAAACCGCCGAGGCGCTGTCTGCCGAGCCGGAGGCTATGGCCGGAAAGCCTACGGAAAAAGAATTGCTTATATTAAGCCTCTTTGTGCCCTTTGCATAGTAGCCTGTTAATCCGCCGTTGTTTTTGCCGGTGAGCACCGCATAGGATGCGCACCCGGCTATAGCGGTTTCGGAATTGCTCCACGCAGCCAAACCGCTTGCATAGCCTGCAGAGCATATGCTCACCGTACTGTCAATAATACAGTCGGTGTAGCTGTAGCCGCCGGTATAGTTATATTCAAATCCGGTAATAGCCGCTGCGTAGTTTCCGGTTGTTGTAATTTCGGAATCGGCTATTCTTATATTGGAAATGTTTACCTTATTATAAAAATCGCTTATTCGGGAAAAAAGCCCGACATATGCATAGTCTCCGCTGTAATAGAGACCGTAAACCGTATGCCCGCCGCCGTTAAGACTTCCCCCAAAGCATACCCCTCCGTTATCGGAGTAGGTGTACCAGCTTCTGGCGGCAGTCTTCCAGTTTGTCCGCGTTGTATTATTAAGGTAAATATCGGCAGTGAGTCTGTAATATTTTTTATATGTGGCACTGTCGCAAACAAGTAGGGCTAACTGCTCGGGTGTGGAAATTAGGTAGGGGTCTTCGGCTGTTCCGCTTCCTCCGGCATAGCTTTCGGCTCTTGTACCGTCCCAAGCGTCAATACCGGCAGCGAAAACCGCCGTGCCCGATATAGCGGCAGATACCGTTACTGCCACACACAGAATTACGGAAAGCAATCGTTTAAACTTTCTTTTCATGGGTTTCTTCCTTTCGTTGGTATTGACAGCTTTAGTTTTAAAGCCGAGCGGCAAATCGGCATAATGTGTATTGACACAGCATAAAGCTTCATATATAATTATAATATAATTTCGTGCCTAATAAATATATTTTTAGTGCAATAATATCTGATTATCGTTCAGTGTAGGTGATATTGTGGATATTGATGAAACGCTCCGTTATAAAGAAAGCGTGTATCTTAAATGCGTAGGATACAGAGAGAATGATAAATATGCCAACGAATACAGGTACGGACCCGGCTCAAGAGGTATTTATATTATTCATTATGTAATAAAGGGGAGCGGCTTTTTACATACAAACGGGAAAAAGTATCATATTCACAAGGGTGAAAGCTTTATAATATATCCCAATACGGTGGTATATTATTATCCTGATAAAGCCGATCCGTGGGAGTATACATGGGTCGATTTTGTCGGCTCAGAGGCGAAAAAGCTGCTCAGTCTTACTGCCTTCAGCCCGTCTGAGCCGATTTTACCGGCTGTTAATGAGTCGCCGCGGAGTATTTTTGAAATGCTTTCATGCGATGACGCAAAACCCGCCCACAGCTTAAAAAGCCTTGACTATTGGTTTTGCATAAAAAGCGGATACCTCCACCTGATATTAGCCTATTATATACGGAATTATCCTGCTGACGAATATTTTAATTCAACCGCTAAATTTACAGAGCAGATTGCGGAATATATTGACGAAAACATACACCTTGCCTCAATGTCGGTTGATTTGCTTACAAAAAAATTCAACACAAGCCGCTCTACGCTTTACAGAGAGTTTAAAAATGTGTTTAATCTTTCACCAAAGGAATATATCAATAAAATCAAGCTTGAAAAAGCTAAAAAAATGCTTAAAGAAAAAACATATTCAATAAAAATAATTGCCTATTCCTTAGGCTATGAGAATCCTATGTACTTTTCAACGGTGTTCAAAAAAAATACGGGGCTGTCGCCATCGGAATATCGCCGCTCATCAGACGATAGGTAAGCGTTAAAATCTACCGCAGCGGCAGATATTATTCAACAACCGTAACAATAGGCTCAAACAACGCAGTGAGCTGATTCTGAAAGCAAAGTATAAAAGCGTCGGTTCTCCGGCGCTTTTTTTGCTTCGGATTTTATTGATTGACTCTTCCGCAAATCGGTGTTATAATCGGCATATAAATTAATTTCGGAGGTTGGATCTATGAAAACTTCAACTCAAATAGAGGAAGCATCCCTTATCCTCGGTGAAGAAAAAGCGGTGGAATATGTCGCAAAGGCAGGCTTTGACGGCTGGGATTTTTCCATGTTCGCAATGTGCAAATACGATTGGCAATCGGGCAAGCTGCTTGAAAATAACCATCCGCTTGCGGGAAAGGATTATCTTGCATTCGCAAGAAGACTCAAAAAAATCGGACTTGATAACGGAATCGTATGCAATCAGTCGCACGCGCCGTTTCCGTCCTCCTGCCCCGAAATACGCTCTTATTTAAAGCGCGCGATAGAATGCACCGCAGAAGCAGGCGGGGAAATATGCGTTATCCACCCCGACAACAATAAATCTGCCGAGGAAAACGCCGAAATGTATCTTGAGCTGCTGCCCTTTGCAAGGGAGCATAATGTTAAGATTGCAACCGAGAATATGTGGAATTGGGACAGCGAAAAGGACGAAGCCTGCTTTGCCGCCTGTGCTACGCCCGAAAGCTTTGTAAAGCATGTTGATGCGGTAAACGACGATTTTTTAGTCGCCTGCCTTGATATAGGTCACGCCGAAATGCGCGGTGCGGGTCAGGGCGCCGCAAACACGGCTCGCGCATTGGGTCACCGCCTGCAGGCGCTGCATATCCATGATAACGACAAATGGCACGATTCACACCAAATACCCTTTTCAATGTCTATTGATTTTGCCGCCGTTGTAAGGGCGCTTAAGGATATAGGCTATAAGGGCTGGTTTACGCTTGAAGCGGACAATTATTTAAAAAGCTTTCGCAAGGACAATATTATTGACGGCATGAAGGATCTATACTCCGCGGTAAGGCGGCTTGCCGATATGTTTGAGAAAATGTAAAGCGCAAAAAAATCATCCTCCGTTACTTAATTTCGGAGGATGATTTTTTTAATATCCCAGGCTTTCCGCGCAGATTATAACATTTATTCTGTCCTTAACCCTTTGCATTGCCGAAATCAGATAATCGCAGCAAATGCGGGTGCTGCCGCAGCAGCCGTCGGTCATTTTCGGGCTTTCGCTCTTTTCAAGGGATATGCAGTGACCCAGCTTTTTGCAGGGGGCGTCAACACTCAGCCGTGCCGTATTCATAGGCGCGGCTATTTTCTTTACGCGCAGAATCCCTTCATCTACATTCTTTACAATTTTATTTGCGCCTATCACCATAACTACCTTTTTAGGACCGAAGCAGATTGAGGACACGCGGTTTGCATTTCCGTCAACATTTATAAGCTCGCCGTTTTCCGTAACGGCATTTGACGAGCAGAAAAAGAAATCACACCCTATTGCCGCGCGGAAAATTTCAAGCCTTTCCTCCTCAGAAATTCCGGGCTTTAATCTATTAAAAAACTTATATTCGGGGTCGCTTATAATATCCCACACGCCGCTCTCGTTTAAGCTCACAGAGCCGCCCGCGGTTATAACCGCACCGGGGAAAAGCATACCCTTTACTATTTCGCAGACCTGCGCCTTGTTTTCTGCGTAATATGCCTTCATATTGTTGCGCTCAAGGCTTTTCATTGTTTTTTCAATTACAGCGTTCATCAGTTCCACCCTTTCACTATTGTTCCGCCGCCCACTACCGCGTCGCCATCGTAAAACACTGCCGCCTGCCCGGGGCTGGGCGCGCGCTGCGGTTCGTCAAATTCAATCATAACCTTATCGCCGTCCGGCTTTATAACGGCGGGCTGCGCCAAGTGTCGGTAGCGCAGCTTTGCGGTTACCCGCATCTCGCCTTCAAGCGTATCAAACGGGATAAAATTAAGCCTGTCTACCAGTACCTTTCGGCAGAAAAGCCGTTCCTCATCACCTAAAATCACCGTGTTGTTTTCGGCGTTTTTTTCAATTACAAAGCGGGGCTTACCGAGCGCAATGCCAAGCCCCTTGCGCTGACCTATTGTATACCTTATTATTCCCTTGTGCTCACCAAGGCGATTTCCGTTTTCGTCGGTAAAATCCCCCGCAGCGGCAGTTTTACCCGTAGCCCTCTCAATAAAGCCTGCATAATCACCGTCGGGCACAAAGCAAATATCCTGGCTGTCGGGCTTCGCCGCGTTTACAAAACCGTGCTTTTCGGCTATTTCACGCACCTGCGGCTTTGTAAGGTCGCCTAAGGGGAACAGAGTTTTTGAAAGCTCCTCCTGCGTCATTGAGTAAAGCACATAGGTTTGGTCCTTGTTAATATCCGTCGGGCGGCAAAGCAAATATCTGCCGTTTTCCGCCCTTTTAACACGCGCGTAATGCCCCGTGGCGATTTTATCGTACCCCAGCGTTTCGGCGCGGCGCAGCATTTTATCAAACTTTATTTTGCGGTTGCACTCAATGCAGGGGTTGGGGGTTCTGCCGTTTATATATTTGTTTATAAAATCGGATATGACCTCTTTTTCAAAGCTTTCCTTAAAATTAAAGGCATAGTGCGGAATACCGAGCCGCACACAAACCGCGCGTGCGTCTTCCACGTCCGATAAAGAGCAGCAGGTTTTGGTAAGCCCGGCGTTGTAATCCTCGCCGTCATAAAGGCGCAGGGTGACTCCCGAGACATTATAGCCCGCCTCTTTCAGCAGCGCAGCGCAAACAGAGGAGTCTACTCCCCCGCTCATTCCTACCATTACCTTTTCTCCGCTCACCTTTAAACCTCCGATAAAATAAAATTCAGCCCGAAGAACCAAGAGTTCCCCGGGCAGTAAAATCAGATAGAAGTAATATGCGCGATTTCGTACATATCGTTATCAAACGGCTTTTTCATATTGAGCGCCTCGTAAATATCGAAATCCACAATCTCGCCCTTCTGCATACCTATAACGCGGTTGCCCTTGCCCTCTCTTAAAAGCTCTACCGCGGCAAAGCCCATCTGGGTTGCAACAACGCGGTCGCGAACGGTCGGGTTGCCGCCGCGCTGAACGTGACCCAACACGGTAGCTCTTGACTCTATTCCGGTTATTTCCTCAATTTTTTGGGCTATCTGCTCAACGCCGCCAACGCCCTCGGCCACAACCACAATAAAGTGCTTTTTGCCGGTTTTCTGGGTTTCCCTTATCTTCGCTATAACGTCCTCTACCGTGTGCTCAACCTCGGGCACCAAAATAGCGGTGGCTCCCACGGCAATGCCGCTTTGCAGCGCAAGGTAGCCCGCGCGCCTGCCCATAACCTCAACAACCGAGCAGCGGTCGTGCGATTGGGCGGTGTCTCTTATTTTATCAACCATTTCCATGGCGGTATTCATAGCCGTATCAAAGCCTATGGTGTATTCGGTTGAGGAAATATCGTTATCAATAGTTCCCGGAACGCCTACGCAGGGTATTCCGCGCAAGGATAAATCGCGCGCGCCGCGGTAAGAGCCGTCGCCGCCTATTACAACTATACCCTCAATGCCGTGCTTTTTGCAGTTTGCAATTGCCTCCTGCATGCCTTCTTCGGTTTTAAAGCGCGGGCTTCTTGCGGTGTAAAGCACCGTTCCGCCGCGGTGGATTATATCCGATACCGAGCGAACGTCCAAATCAATAATATCTCCCTCAATAAGTCCGTTATATCCGCGGCGTATGCCCTTAACGGTCATACCCCTTGCTATTGCTGTTCTCACAACCGCACGAACGGCTGCGTTCATTCCCGGCGCGTCTCCGCCGCTTGTAAGCACACCTATTGTTTTCATCTTTACCATCTCCATATACATCTTCAAATTAGAGTTTAACACATTCAAAAATTTTTTTCAACAATATTTTTCTTTTATTTAATAAATTTAACATTTTCCGCCCCGAGCAGTCTTTCAAGGGCGTTAAAAAGCGTTTCCGAGGGCGTTATGCGCAAGCTCGGCGGCACCGCAAGCTTTTTGCCCGTATCGGTGCAGAGAATTATGACCTCGGTGCTGCCGCCGTGTAATGACAGCTGCCGCCTTATCTCCTCAAATTCTCTGCCCGACTGAGATTTCACCTTTAAATAAAGCCCTCTTTTATATTTTTCAGACGCTTTTCCCTTTGCGGTCTCGGGTATTTTTTCCACCCGCTCCACCACAAGCTCGGGGTCTCTGTCCTCCCGCTCGGACACTCTGCCGCTCACCGTTACGGGCTCGCCCGAAATTAAAAGATTGCGGAACTGCGAATATGCCGCGGCGAAAATTGTAAGTCCTACAGAGCCGCTCATATCCTCAAGAAAAGCCGTAGCCATAATGCTGTTATTTTTAAGCTGACGCACTTTAAGTCCGTCCGCTATGCCCGCCAGCGTCAGCCGCTTTGAATCGGGGTAGCGGTGCGCCGCAATATCCGCCGCTCGCGCAAAGCCGGATTTTTCGGTAAATGCTGTGTATTCCTCCATCGGGTGCCCCGAAAGATACAGCCCCGTAGCCTCCTTTTCAAGCGCCAAAAGGGTCTCCCGCGGCATTTCCTCTGCTTTTATCGGCTTAAAGGAAACGTCCGCCCCCATTTCGTCGAAAAGGTTCATTTGCCCCTTTGCGGAGTACTTTTTCTCATCCTCCGCAGCGGCAAGCACACCGTCTATATTATAAAGCATTTGCCGCCGGTTATCCTCAAGTCCGTCCATAGCGCCGCTTTTAATAAGCCCCTCAAGCGCTTTTCTGTTAAATTCGCGTGAGTAATTGCGCAGGCAAAAATCGTACATTGAGGTATACGCGCCGTTTTCCTCGCGCTCGGCTATAAGCCTGTTTATAACCCCCGTGCCGAGGTTTTTAACCGCTAAAAGCCCAAAGCGTATGGCGTTTCCGTCGGGTGTAAACCCCGCGCCCGATGAATTGACCGAGGGCGGCAGCACCCGTATTCCGTTTTTGCGGCAGTCGGCAGTATAAAGCGCAACCTTTGCGGGGCTGTCCATCATACTTGTCATAAGGCTTGAAAAATATTCCGCAGGGTAGTGGCATTTAAGGTATGCCGTTCTGTAAGCCACAAAGGAATATGCCGCCGCGTGCGCCTTGTTAAAAGCGTAAGAGCTGAAGCTCTGCATATCGTCAAAAATCTTGTTTGCCGTTTGCTCGTCTACGCCGTTTGCAACCGCGCCTTTACATAAAATATTGCCGTTTTCATCCTTTTCGCCGTGAATAAAGAATTGCCGCTCCCGCTCCATAACATCATGCTTTTTCTTTGCCATTGCGCGGCGCACAATGTCCGCCCTGCCGAGGGTATATCCCGCAAGCGTGCGGAAGACCTGCATTACCTGCTCCTGGTACACAATGCACCCGTAGGTGACCGAAAGTATCGGTTTTAACAGCGGCGTCGGGTAGGTGACATCCTCGGGGTGGTGGCGGTTGTGAATATATTTCGGTATTGAGTCCATAGGTCCCGGGCGGTAGAGAGAGAGTATTGCGGTCAGGTCCTCAATGCTTTCGGGGCCGAACTGCCGCAGCACGTTTTTCATACCTTCGGATTCAAACTGAAAAACGCCGTCGGTCAGCCCCGCGCCCATCATTTTATAGGTTTCCTTATCGTCAAGAGGTATTTTTTCAATATCAAAATCGGGCTGCTTTTTTCTTATATATTTTTCCGTATCGGCAATAACGGTAAGGTTGCGCAGCCCCAGAAAGTCCATTTTCAAAAGCCCCAGCTCGTCAAGCGCCGTCATTGTGTACTGGGTCACCACCGCCTCGTCGTTTACGGCAAGGGGGACATACTCGGCTATCGGCTTATCGGATATTACCACCCCCGCTGCGTGAGTAGAGGCGTGCCGCGGCATACCCTCAAGCTCTATTGCCGTGTCTATAAGCCCGTGCACCTGAGCATCGTTATCATAAAGCGTTTTAAGCTCCGTAGAGCCTGAAAGCGCCCGCTCAATAGTCATATTAAGCGACTGCGGAATAAGCTTTGCGATTTTATCGCACACGGCATACGGCACATCAAGCGCCCTGCCCACATCCCGCACCGCGCCGCGCGCCGCCATAGTACCGAAGGTGACTATTTGCGAGACCCTGTCCGACCCGTATTTTTCTATGACGTAATCTATTACCCTTTGGCGGTTCACATAGCAAAAGTCAATATCAAAATCGGGCATTGAAACGCGCTCGGGGTTTAAAAACCGCTCAAAATAAAGGTCGTATTTGAGGGGGTCTATTCCCGTTATTCCAATGCAGTAAGCCGCAAGGCTTGCCGCGCCAGAGCCGCGCCCGGGGCCTACGGGTATATTGTGGCTTTTAGCGTAATTCACAAAATCGGCTACTATCAAATAATAGTCAACATACCCCATTCGGTTTATAACGCCCAGCTCATAGTCAAGGCGGTCGGTAACCTCTTTTTTCGGGCTTTCGCCGTAAATTCGGTACAAGCCTTCAAGGCATTTATTGCGGAAATATTCAAAATGATCTCTGTCGCCTATATCAAACCGCGGCAGCTTTATTTTGCCGAATTCAAATGTAACACGGCATTTTTCGGCTATTTTCACCGTGTTTTCTATAGCCTCGGGCGCTTCGGGGAAAAGTGCCGCCATTTCCTCAGCGGATTTTAAATAAAATTCGTTCGTTTTAAATTCAATCGGGTTTTCTTCGTTAATTTTAGTGCCCGTTTGTATGCAAAGCAGCACCTTGTGCAGGCGCGCGTCCTCTTTTTTAATATAATGAACATCGTTTGTGGCGGCAAGCGGTATTCCCGTTTCCCGCGAAATTCTTACAAGCTGCGGGTTTATTCTTCGCTGCTCCTCAATTCCGTGATCCTGAAGCTCCAAATAATAATTGCCCCTGCCGAAAAGCGAATCAAACCAAAGCGCTGTTTCCTTTGCCTTTTCATATTCGCCCGAGCTTAAAAGCCGCGGAATTTCCCCCGCAAGGCAGGCGGAAAGGGCAATAAGCCCGCCGCTGTATTTTTCAAGCAGCTCCTTATCTATTCTCGGCTTTGAATAAAAGCCCTCTGTAAAGCCGGCGGAAACCAGCTTTATAAGATTGCGGTAGCCCTCGTTATTTCGGCACAAAAGCACAAGGTGAGTGTACCGCGAGTCCACTCCCTTTACCTTTTCAAAGCGGCTGCGCGGCGCAACATATACCTCGCAGCCTATTATGGGGTTTATTCCCTTTGAAACGGCGTATTTATAAAAATCAATAACGCCGTACATCACGCCGTGGTCGGTTATTGCAAGGCTTTTCTGCCCGAGCGCCGCCGCTCGGTCTATAAGCGCCTTTATGCGGCAGCAGCCGTCAAGCAGGCTGTACTCGGTATGCACGTGCAAATGAGCGAAATCCATATGCTTCTACCCCCTGTGCGCCTTTGTTTCCATATAAATTCGGGTGATTTTCTGCAGCCTGTGGTTAAGCCCTGAAACGGTCAGCGGCTCGTCCGACAGTTTACATAACTCCTTAAGGGTCAAATCGGGGTTATCCCGCCGCAGCCTTGCCGCGCTTACAAGCTCGGGCGGCAGGCTTTCAAGCAGCCCCGCCTTTTCAAGATATTCTATTGCCGCGCGCTGCCTGACGGACGCTTCAACCGTTTTTGAAATATTGCCGCTGTCGCAATTGCTGCGGCGGTTGCTCACGTTTTTAATGCTTTTAATTATTTTGGTATCCATAATATCAAGCGTTCGGTGCGGCAGCCCCATAATCGTCAGTAAATCTTCTATACTGCCGCTCTCCTTTGTGTATAGCACAAAGGCAGTGCCGCGCGCGGTTTTTTTCATATGAATATCAAATTCGGCTAACAAAAGTAAAAATTCGTCCGCCAGTTTTTCGTTTTTAACCGCAAACTCCGCGCGGTATTCCTTTTCAGGGTCGTTAATATTGCCGCATGCCAAAAAAGTCCCCCTTATAAAGCTTTGGCGGCAGCAGTCGCGGGCAAGTAAACCGCGGTCTATTAAATTTTCATTTATTCCGAAATCAAACGCCGCCAAAATTTTAAGCCTGTCCGTATCGGATGTAACCTCGGCTTTATAGGTCGGGCGTTTTGTGCCGCCGCAGGTTATTTCCGCCGCGGCGCCGAATGTGCTTTTTATAAGCTCCGCATACGCCTTTGCCACACATTCGTTGCCCGTTTGCATTGAAATGCGTTTAAGCGAAAACGCGCGGCTGAAAAGCATAAAGCCGTAAACAAGCGGTAAACAGCAGCAGGAATGTGTTTTGAGCGAAATCAGCTCGTTTTTAATCTCACTGCAAAAGGACATAAAGCCCGTCAGTGCTTGTAAATATCCCTGTGGTTTATGGAGCAGTTGTAATTTTCATTGCGCAAATGCTCGCCTATCAGCTCCGCAAAGGTGACCGAGCGGTGCTTTCCGCCCGTGCAGCCTATGGATATTACAAGCTGACTTTTCCCCTCCTTCGCATACATAGGTACGGCGCAATCTATAAACGCCAAAAGGCGGTCGAGAAACCTTTTGCTGTCCTCGCTTGCCATAACGTAATCGCGCACTTCCTTATCAAGCCCTGTTTTTTCCTTTAATTCCTCAACATAAAACGGATTGGGCAGACATCTTACATCCACCACCAAATCCGCCTCTGTATCCGAGCCGTATTTAAACCCGAAAGATTTGCACTGAATTTTTAAAACGTTGCTCACGCTGCCGAAGAAAATATTTGAAAGCTGAACCTTTAGCTGCGCTATTGAAATGCGGCTTGTATCCACCACATAATCCGCCGAAAAGCGGATTTTTTTAAGCATTTCCCGTTCTTTCGCAATTGCCGCAGCTACCGACATATCGTTGCCGTCCGCCAGCGGGTGCTTGCGCCTGTTTTCCTTATAGCGGCGTATAAGCACATCGTCAGCCGCGTCCAGAAACAGTATTTTATACTCAACATTATTCTTTTTAAGGTTGCCGAGTACCCCATCAATCTCCGAAAAAAGCGCTCCGCCGCGCATATCGGTCACAATCGCCATTTTATTGAGCAAATCGCCGCTGCGCGCCGAAAGCTCCACAAACGAGGGTATTATTGCCGGCGGAATGTTATCAACGCAATAAAAGCCTATATCCTCAAGCGCGTTTGCCGCCTGCGATTTTCCCGCGCCCGACATTCCCGTTACTATTAACAATTCCATTTTTTCAGTCTCCGTTCCGCCCCGTAAAAATAACCTCGGGCTCCAGCATTACTCCGTCGTTTTCAAAAACCTTTTTTTGTATTTTTCCTATAAGCGCCTTTACGTCGGCAGCCGTAGCGCCCCCGCGGTTGATAACAAACCCCGCGTGCTTTTCACTTACCTGCGCGCCGCCGACGGTTAAACCCTTTAAGCCGTTTTTTTCAATGAGCGCCCCCGCAAAATACCCTTCGGGCCGCTTAAAGGTGCTGCCTGCGCTGGGGTACTCAAGCGGCTGCTTTTGCTTGCGGCGGTTAAGCAATTCGTCCATTTCAGCCTTAATTTCCGCCTTATCGCCCTTCTTTAAGGCAAGGGTCAGGGAAATTATTATAAGTCCGCCCTTTTTAAATACGCTGCTGCGGTAGCCGAGCTGCATATTTTCCTTTTTAAGGGTTTTTATTTCTCCCGAGGCGGTCAGGCACTCGGCGCTTTCGATTACATCCGCCATTTGCCCGCCGTAAGCGCCCGCGTTCATATAAAGCGCGCCGCCCGCCGTTCCGGGTATTCCGTAGGCAAATTCAAGCCCCGTAAGTGATAATGACAGGGCTTTCAGGCAGACAGAGGAAAGCATAGCCCCCGCGCCGCAGGTGATTTTTTCACCGTCAGATGAAATACCGTTTATTCCCGCAAGGCTTATAACCGCGCCCTCTATTCCGCCGTCGGACACCAAAAGATTGCTGCCGTTGCCCAAAATAAAATACGGAATTTCAAGTTCATTGCACTTTTTCACTGCATAAATAAGCGCAGCGGGAGAGGCGGGAATTATAAAAATATCCGCCTCTCCGCCGATTTTAAAGGTAGTGTGCGCCCGCATAGGCTCGTTTTGCCTGTATTCGATATTCTCGTTTTCAAGAAAATCCGCCAATGCTTCCGCGTTCATAAAGCCACTCCCAAGGTTTAATTATTTGTAAAGGTCGCAAAGGTATGCCGCACCGATGATTCCCGCGTCGTTTCCGAGAGCCGCCGCCTTTATCTGCGTTTTCTTTGCGATGTGACGGGCATAGTTTTCGCCCTCAACATAAGCCACAATCGGATCGATAAGGGTGCTGCCCTCTTTAGAAATGCCGCCGCCCACACACAGAACATCCGGCTGGAAAATATTGATATTGTTGGAAATACCTATTGCAACATATTCAATATATCTGTCAACCACGCGTTTTGCGGTATCGTCGCCCGCGCGCATGGCATCAAATGAGGTTCTGCCGCTGACCTTGCTTATATCTCCGCCGCATATCTCCCACATTTTGGATTTCGGGTATCTTATCATAGCCTGCTTTGTCTGGCGGATGAGCGCCGTAGCAGATGCGTATGCCTCCCAGCAGCCCTGTCTGCCGCAGGTGCATATCTCACCGTCGAGGTTGATTACAACATGACCGAGCTCCGCGCCCGCATAGTTTGAGCCGGAGTATATTTTGCCGTCGATTATAACGCCGCCGCCAACGCCGGTGCCGAGGGTGATTGCTATAAAATCGTTCGCTCCCTTACCCGCTCCCGCGATATACTCGCCGTATGCCGCAGCGTTAGCGTCGTTTTCAATGTAAAAATCAACGCCTAATTTTTCTTTAAGCATAGCCGCCATGGGCACATCATGGAAATCAAGGTTATTGGCATAGCAAACCACACCGTGAACAGGGTCGATTGCTCCCGGTGTTCCTACACCCATAGCCTCAATATCCGAAAGCTTAAGTCCGGCGTTTTCAACCGCCCGCTGTGCGGCTGCAGCCATATCCGCCACTATTTCCTCTGCGGGGCGGGGGCAATTTGTTTTAACCTGCGCGGTTGCGACTATCTTATAATTATCGTCTACAACTCCCGCAACAATATTCGTTCCTCCGAGGTCAATTCCCAATTTGTACATTTTTGTTTACACTCCTGTTTTAATTTAAGATTATCAGAACGGGTTAACCGTTTCGTTTGTATTTGTATCCTCCGGCTCATCGGTCATACCGAGGCGTTTGAGAAGATCCTTCGCCGCGTTGTAGCCGAGTTTTTTCTGTCTGCTGTTCATTGCGGCAACCTCAATTATAACCGCCAGATTGCGCCCCGGCTTTACCGGAATGGTGAGCGACGGTATTTCAAGCCCCAAAATTTCCGTCGTCTGATTATCAAGCCCCATTCGGTCGTAGACCTTGTTTACATCCCATATTTCCAGGTTTATTATAAGGTCTATCTTCTCGGTAAGCTTAACTGCGCCCGCGCCGAAAATACGGCTCGCGTTAATAATACCTATTCCGCGCAGCTCTATAAAATGCCTTATATTATCGGGCGCCGTGCCGACAAGCGATTTGTTCGATACACGTCTGATTTCCACCGCGTCGTCCGCTATAAGGCGGTGACCGCGCTTTATAAGCTCGATTGCGGTTTCGCTTTTACCCACTCCGCTTTCACCCAGCAGCAGTATTCCCTCACCGTAAACCTCCACCAAAACGCCGTGGCGCGTAACGCGCGGCGCAAGGCTCAGGTTCAAAAACGCTATTAAGGCCGATGTGAAATCGGAGGTCGTTTCGGCGGTGCGCAAAAGCGGCACTCCGTATTCAGCAGCGATTTTGGCATACACCTCATCTACCTGCATATTGCGGCATATAACCACCGCCGACGGCTTATGGGAAAAAAATTCTCTGAGCCGCTTTTCGGCTTTTTCGGTCGTAAACCGCAGTAAAAAGCTTTCCTCGCTCTTGCCTATTATCTGTATCCGTTTCTCATCGAAAAATTCAAAATAGCCCGCCATGTGAAGTCCGGGTCGGTTGACCTCGGTTGTGGTTATCTGAATTTTTTCGGGATCGGACGGCATATTAAGGGTCTCAAGAGAAAACTCCGAAATAATTTCAGAAAGGGATATTGTATAATTAGTCCGCATCTTTCAGCGCCCCCTTAAAGCAATATACAGTTATTATAATATAATTTTTTCCAAAACGCAAAGGTTTTTATAATAAAACGCGGCTTTTTTTACCGCAGAGCAAAAAGAGACGCCGCGGAAGCGGTAATTGTGAGTCGTCACCCATCAAAAACCGCAAGATCCGCAGCGTCCGATAAAGCTGTAGTTAATGCCCTTTACTCTTCAAAGCAATTGTATTTTGTGAGAATAAATCTGCCTATATCATAAAGAATAGATTCGTATTTTCTGCGGAATTCCACAGGCAGCTGCAGGCATCTTGTATCCTCCTCGAATTTACGGCGCCTTGAAGCGGAGGCGGGCATATTGTCGGCCTCAAAGGTGAAATAGCCCTTATAATTTATATCCTGCAGTCCGTGCATTATCGAATCAAAATTCAGCGTTCCCGTAAACGGGAAGGTGTGGTGATCGTCATTCCCCATGTTGTCCTGTATATGCAAAGCGCGTACCTTGTCGCCCAACATTTTCAGCGCCTCATGCTGCGGCAGCTCCTGCAGGTTTCCGTGACCCACATCCCAGCACGCCTTAAGCAGCGGATGATCTATATATTCAATCAATTCCGACAGATCCTCCGCAGAATCCACCCAGTAATAATGCTCGTCAAACATCTTATTGAAATTTTCGGTCAGGACCGTAATGCCGTGCTTTTCTGCGACCTTGAGAATATCCTCATAAAAAAGCTTGTTTTGCTTAAAGGTCTCGGCCTTGGGCATATCCTTTGCATAGCCCGAATGCACAACGATATTCGGTATTCCGAGGTAAGCGGCGGCTGTAATGCTTTGCTTTGTGAGACGAACGAACTCCTCATGCTCATCATCGAAAACAAGCGGTCTGCCGAGCGGCGAATGCGCCTGAACAAGTTTAAGTCCGCGTTCGTCCGCCAAAGCAAGCAGCCTTTCGGCGCAGCTCTGCCACTCGTTTCCGAGCAGCCCGGTCTTGCCGTGAAAATCATAGCCGAAGCCGTAATCTATGTATTTAAAGCCCGCGTCCGCAACGGCGCCTACGCTCTCCTCCCCATTTAATCCGAAGCACATAAAATCACTTGTGGTGGTGGCAAGCTTCATAACGAATCCTCCGATACACATATAATATATTGTTTCCAAAGCAATTATACCATGCGGCAATACCGTTGGCAATGCGTAAAATTGACCATAAGATGTAAAAAAGTAATTTTTTGTGCCGATTGGAATAATATTTTACTTGCTTTTTGGGTCGAATATTGTTACAATAAGTAAAACAGGCTATGGAGGTGTTTGTGATGGCTTATGTTATTTCCGATTCTTGCATCAGCTGCGGAGCTTGCGCTGCCGGATGTCCCTGCGACGCTATTTCCGAGGGTGCGGAGCATTACGAGATAGACGCTGACAAGTGCTGCAGCTGCGGAGCTTGCGCTGCCGGATGTCCCGTAGAGGCAATTGCCGAGGACTGATAAATGTCAGAACATAGCGAACGCCTGCAGAGCCTTTCCGCAGACGTTCGTTTTTTTCGACAATATTCACTTGAAACACGCCTGCGTCTGTGCTATACTGAATTTCACGGGAGGTGCGCCGATGGAAAACACAAAAACAATAACCACCAACAAAAAAGCTTTTCATGAATATTTTGTGCTCGAAAGCCTTGAATGCGGCATTGAGCTTTCCGGGACGGAAATAAAGTCGATCCGTCAGGGCGGCGCTAATCTTAAAGACGCCTGGTGCAGTGTGGACGGCGGTGAAATGATAATAAAGCAGCTGCACATAAGTCCCTATGAGCATGGAAACATCTTTAATAAAGACCCTTCAAGAAACAGGCGCCTGCTGCTTCACAAGCGCGAAATAATGCGGCTTTTGGGAGCAGTAAAGCAGGAGGGGCTGGCGCTCGTTCCCCTGTCTATGTATTTCAAGGGCTCACTTGTTAAGGTTCAATTGGGACTTTGCAGGGGTAAAAAGCTGCACGATAAGCGTGAAACGGCGGCAAAACGCGATGCCGCAAGAGCAATTGACAGAGCAATGAAGGAACAAAACAGATAATACCGCAGCTTTGCGTATTATATATTCGGGGGCGTAAAGGTTTCGACAGGGATCTTGAAGTATCGGAAGCGAGCAGCGGTGCGGAACCGCTATAAAATCCGTAAAAAAAATTAACTAACAACAATAAAGTTGCTTTAGCAGCCTAATTTAGGCTGCTCATCCGACCCGAGAGTACCGCGGCTCGGCAAGGGTGTCATTTCAGCGGTGAAAGTGAACAGGGAAGTGCTCCTGTCCCTGTCACGGATTCGGAGCTACCGAACACATGAGTTTGACATTTAACGCCTGTGTTAGGGAATTTAAAGAAATGTCTGCGCTCGGAGATGCCGATACGGATTGATTTTTGGACATGGGTTCGACTCCCATCGCCTCCACCATTCGGGCCGTACTCGAACACGTGAGTGCGGGCCCTTTTCTCGGATATTGTAAAATATCAGCGCCTCATCGTTGCGGAGCTCGACTCGGGCGATGAACGTGTCAACCAACCGAGCGCGGAAGTCGTCATCCGTGACGTCTCCGACTCGGAAGGAGCGCAGCCAGGCCTCGACCACCTCATGGGTGAGTCGGGGCCTTTTTATTTCTGCCCGCTGGATCTCCAGCACCAGCTGCTCCTCCTCTTCCTCCAGGGCAGCCAAACGAGAGACCAGGCCACGGGCCCCGCCTTCTTCTATCGCGTCCAGCAAGTTCCGCTGGCGCTTTTTATTTGAATCAAGACGCCGACGCAATCCCACCACGGGATCGTCGGCGTTTTCCTGTTCCTGGACTTCCAGGATCCGGACGGTCAGCTTCTCGATCATCTCATCGGTCAGCATATCGTTCACCGTGGCCAGGATGATCGCATCCTCCAGGTGGTCCTTCGGGAACGGCTTCAGCTCGCACTTCTTCCCGCGCTTTTTGTCCCCGCACTTGTAATATCGGTATACTTTCCCCAGCTTCCCGGTGCCAGCCTCTGCGCTGATCATCGAGCCGCAATACCCGCAGAACATTTTACAGCTCAGCAAATAGTTCACCTTCGCCCTCCCTGCCGCATTGTTGCGGCTCGTCTTAAAGTGCTGGGCAGCTTCCAGGAAGGTCGCCTGGTCGATGATCGGCTCCACGTTCAGCTTCACGTCCTGGATGTAGAACTCGCCCAGGTACTTCTCATTCCGCAGCATACGATAGACGACCGCATTGGAGACCGGCTTTCCGCGCCGGCCCATGACCCCACGGTCAGCGAACAGCTGGACGATGTCCCGGAGCTGGGCGCCTGCTATGTGCATTTTGAACGCCTCACGGACAGCAGCAGCCTCCCGCTCGTCAATGACGACGTGGCGCTGGGAGTCCACCTTGTAACCGATGGGCAGAGGCTGGCCGCAATACTGACCCTTCTTCGCGGTCTCCTTCATGCCTCTGATGACCTTCTGCCGCAGGTCGGCGGAGTAATACTCGGCCAGGCCCTCCAGCACGCTCTCCAGGATGATCCCCTCCGGGCCCTCCGGAACGCTCTCCCGGGCGTACATCAGCTTGACACCTGCCCGCTTCAAGGCCATTTTTCCCATAGCAATGTCCTGGCGATCCCGGCCGAAGCGGTCGATCTTCCACACCAGGACGCAGTCGAAGCGGCCCTTCTCCGCGTCTCGCAGCATCCGCTGGAGCTCGTCACGGCCGACGACGCTCTTGCCGGAGACGTGCCGGTCTGCATATATTTCTATGATGTCAATGCCGTGCTCCTCAGCATACTGCTGGCAGTCGGCAACCTGGCCCTCGATGGACTGCTCCGTCTGGTGCGGGCCTGGTGAATATCTCGCATAAATGACGCCACGCATGGCACCGTCCTCCCTTCCCGGGGTTCTCCCGTTAAATGTGCAGGATCGCTCTGATCGCTGCCTGGGTCTCAGCTCCGGCGTGCCGGTATGCTTCGATCAGGTCGATCTCGGCCAGAGTTACGGCCAGAAACTTATTGGTGGCGGGGTCCGTTTCATCGCCTGCCGGCTTCTCAATCTTATCAGTATATCCCAGCAGGTAGTTCATATCGACATGGAAGATCTCGGCCAGGGCCTCGATCACCTCGAAGCTCGGCTTGCGCTTTCCGTTCTCATACTGGGAAATGGTCATTTTATTCAATCCAGCGCGGTCGGCCACCTCCTGCTGGGACCAGCCACGCTCTAATCTTAAAGATTTCACAATCTGAGAAAACTCCATAATTCTGTCCCCCTAAAAAATGTTTATTTTCCTCTTGACAATTATAAACTAAGAGTTTATTATAGTCAATGTAAACTATTAGTTTACATCAATGAGAACGACGGTAAACAGTACCGGCAAGGAGGGCACACAATGAACACCTACAAGATTATTTTTACCCGCGAAAACGGGACCCAGGGCACCGACCACTTCACCGCCATCAACGAGCGCCAGGCCCGCAAAGACTTCGGCGAGTGCTACCGTCACAGCACGGCCACCATCATCAGCATAGAGCTGGCCAGCACCAATGCCCCGGCCACCAAACAACAGGAGCGCGACACCCTGGAGAAGATCCGGAAGATGGTCGAGCAGCTGGGTCCGGACTCCTACCTGGCCACCGCCTTCGAGGGCTGCTTCGACCTGGCCGCTGAGAACATCGACAACGACTGGGCCTGCTCCATGGCTGACCGCGCCCGCAGCGCTGAGAAGCGCGTCGCAGAACTGGAGGACAAGCTGTCCGAGGCCGTGAAGGACTACGAGGCCGCCCATGCTGCCGCCCATGCAGTCGCCGAGGAAAAGGACGCCGAGATCGCAAAGCTGAAGGATCAGCTGAAGCAGACCCAGGAGACCGCCCGCTGGAATGGCCAGAGATGCGACGAGGAAGCGACCGCCGCTGGAGAGGCCCAGCACCGTGCTGAGGCCGCCGAGGCCGAAGTTATCCAACTGAAGGCTAAGCTCTACGACCTGCTGGTCGCCGGGAAGTAAAGGAGGACACACAACAATGACCCGTTTCAAGTATTATTCCAATTATCTCGCCTGTCTGCTGGGCACTTTGATCACCTTCGAGCTCTGCTGGATCGGCGCCAAGTACGTCATCGAGGGCGAGGTGGTCCACACCTGCCTCGACCACTTCATCGCCGTGTGCGGATCGTTTTATATCACCCGTGACACCATGAAGATCTGGTTGAAGCTCCAGACCAAGAGCCAGAAGGTGCAGCACTAAGGAGGCCGCCATGAGGAAGGACATCCCGCTGCACCAATACCCGAAGGACGTGCAGATCGCGACCCACATGATCAGCTTGAACTACAAGCGCCCCTACATCCGGCACGGCCGGCGATACTACAAACCCTACCGTAACTGCTTCTGTTCGGCGCTATCCGGCCCCGACTATGAGACGCTGCGGAAGATGGAGAAAAAGGGCTACGTCGTGAGCGGCAAGCCCTGCGAGAGGAGCATCTATTTCTGGATGACCCGCGAGGGGCTGGACTGGCTGGGCGAAAAGATCCGGATCCAGATCCACGACCCCAGAGACTAAACCGAGGAAGGAGGCAAAGCATGGCCACAGTAAAGACTATTGACGCTCAGACCATCGGGGAGAGACTTCGCACTCTGCGCGGATCTCGCACCCAGAAGGAAGTCGGCGACGCCATCGGCGTGACCGCCATGGCGATCTCTTTCTACGAGCGCGGCGAGCGAGTGCCGGCTGATGACATCAAGGTGGCGCTGGCCCGTTATTTCAACAGCACCGTGGAAGCTATTTTTTTTACATTCTAAGTAAACTCTAAGCTTACTTTTCCAAAGGAGGACACACATGGGAAGAAAGAACAGACAACGCAAGCCGGAGCCCTTCAAGTGCTGCGAGACCTGCGCCAATATGCAGCCGATAGGCGAAGGCGATCACATCTGTGACGCCTGCTGCAGCCACGATGGCAGCCCGACCGCTCTCGTCCTGGAGAGTTACATCCCGGCCGACGACTACTTCATCTGCGAAGGAAGCAGGTGGACACCACAATGAGCGCCACAAACCGAGGCTGCGAGCGCAAGGCTTACGACTTCTATGCCACCCCGCCGGAAACCGTCCGGGCCTTCCTGGCCAACTTCGACGGCATCAGCTCCGGCGACCGCATCCTGGAGCCTTCTGCCGGCAACGGCCAGATCGTCAAAGTGCTGAGGGAAGGCGGATACGACAACCGGATCGACGCCGTGGAGCTGCGACCGGAGGAGCGGGGCACCCTGGAAGCTCTGGCTGACAACGTCACAATCGGCAGCTTCTTCGACTACGAGCCCGACTGCGGCTACGACGTCATCATAGGCAACCCGCCCTACAGTCTGGCCCTGGACTTCATCAACAAGAGCCTGGAGCTGCTGCACCCTGGTGGCCTGCTGATCTTCCTGCTCCGGACGAACTTCCTGGAGAGCGAGAAGCGCTTCAAGTGGTGGCAGGAGCACCCGCTCAGCGGTCTCTACACCCTGCACAAGCGCCCCAGCTTCACCGGCCGAGGCACCGACGCCACCAGCTACTCCTGGTTTGTGTGCGAGCGGGGGGGGGACCGGCTGCATAGGTCATCAGACCATCAAAACCATCTAAGGAGGACAAGCGCATGGAAGACATTGACCTGACAATGCTGGCCCGCTCGGCCTACCGGGCGATCCTGAGAAGCGTGGAAACCGCAGAGGCTGAGGAGCCTGAGACTGTGAAGGAGGTGGTGCCTATGGCCGCACAAAAAGATTGAGCCCCGGAGCTAATGCCTCGGAGCCCAATAGAACACAGTCCCAGTATAACACAAACAAGGAGGAAATAAAAGCATGAAGATCACCGTCGAATTTGCAAACCTGAACGAGTTCAAGCAGTACATGGGCGTCGAGTCCCCGAACCTGCTCGCCCAGGCGTCCAAGGAAACAGAGGACGCTCCTGCACCCGCTGAGGCCGTCCAGGAGCCCCAGAAAGCACCGGAGGACCCTGCCCCTAAGAAGAACACCAAGAAGGTCGAAAAGACCGCCCCTGCGGAAGCTGAGCCCACTCCTGAGTCTGCTGACGATGCTGCACCCGCTGCGCCCACAGAAGTGACCGAGGACTTCCGCATCACCGTCCGCAAGCAGCTCGCGGCCCTCAACAAGAAGCGCGGCTACAACCGTGCGGCGGAACTCATCAACGAGCAGACCGGCAAGGGCAAGCTCACCGAGGTCGCACTTGCCGACCTGCCGAAGCTCATGGAAGCAGCAAAGGAGGAAACCAATGCCGACTAAGCACGCCCGCTGCTCCGCATCGGCCGCATACCGCTGGATCAACTGCCCCGGATCCGTCGCCCTGTCTGATCAGTGTCCGGATCCCGGCTCCAGCAGCTACGCCGACGAGGGAACAGTCGCCCACAGCCTGGCCGAGCTGAAGCTCCGCCACGTCCTGCATGAGATCACCGACGCCCAGTACAAGAAGCGCCTGGCCAAGATCCAGCAGGACGACTACTACAACGGCGAGATGGACGAGGCCACCAACTTCTATGTCGAGACCGTCCTGGAGGAGTTCGCCGCAGCCGGCGAAGGCGCCGAGCTGATGATCGAGCAGCGCCTCGATCTTTCCCAATGGATCCCGGAGGGCTTCGGCACTTCCGACGCCGTGATCATCGGCGGCAGCATGATCCAGGTCATCGACCTGAAGTACGGCAAAGGTATCAAGGTCGAGGCCAAGAACAACCCCCAGTTCCGCCTCTACGGCCTGGGCGCCGTCTCTCTGTTCGGCGATCTCTACGACTTCGACACCGTGAAGACCACCGTCATCCAGCCCCGCCTCGATCACGTTGACAGCGAGGTCGTCATCCTGAAGGAGCTGCTGCTCTGGGGCGAGGAGGAAGTCGCGCCCCGCGCCATCATGGCCATGGAGGGCTCCGACTACTTTGTGGCCGGCGACTGGTGCCGCTTCTGCCCGGCGAAGGCTCGCTGCCGCAAGCGTGCCGAGTTCAACCTGGAGCTGGCCCGTCTGGAGTTCCAGAAGCCCCCGCTGCTCTCCAACGAAGAGATCGGCGAAGTGCTGGCCAAGGCCGAGCACCTGAAGAAGTGGGCCGAGGAAGTCAGCGCCTACGCTCTGGAGCAGGCCCTGGCCGGTGAGCACTACGACGGCTGGAAGCTGGTCGAAGGCCGCAGCAATCGCAAGTACGCAGACGAGATCCAGGTGGCCGACAAGCTGAAGGCTGCCGGCTTCGACGAGGCAATGCTCTACCAGCGCAAGCTCTACGGCATCACCGAGATGGAGAAGCTCGTCGGCAAGAAGAAGCTGGCCGCCACTCTGGGCGACCTGCTGATCAAACCCGCGGGCAAGCCGGTCCTCGTGCCGGAGTCTGATAAACGCGAAGCTATCAACACAACCGAAGCGGCTCAGGCCGACTTCACCACCGGCGACGACGAGGTCGCGCCGTTCTAAATTAAGGAGGATTATAAAATGTCTACTACCAAAGTTATCACCGGAAAAGTTCGTTTCAGCTATGTGAACATCTTCAAGAGCCGCGCCTTCCAGGCTGGCCAGGACGCCAAGTACAGCGTGTGCCTGCTGATCCCTAAAGAGGACAAGGCCACCATCAAGAAGATCAAGGCAGCCATCGACGCAGCTGTCCAGGACGGCATCAGCTCCAAGTGGGGCGGCAAGAAGCCCGCTAACCTGAAGCAGCCTCTGCGCGACGGCGACGCCGAGCGTGCCGATGAGGCTCCTGAGTACGAGGGTATGTACTTCCTCAACTGCAACAGCACCCAGAAGCCTGGCATCGTGGACAAGGATCTGAACGAGATCCTGGACCCCGACGAGGTCTACTCCGGCTGCTGGGGCCGCGCCTCCATCAACTTCTTCCCCTTCAACACCAACGGCAACAAGGGCGTCGGCGTCGGCCTGAATAACATCCAGAAGCTGAAGGACGACGACCGCCTGGGCGCTGCCCGTGCTTCTGCCGAGTCCGACTTCGGCGGCGACGACTTCGAGGACGACGAGGACTTCTAAGGAGGACATACAGATGCACCGAGTTATGGGCGTGGATATAGAAACCTATAGCTCCGTGGACCTGGCCGAGGCGGGCGTCTACGCCTACGTGGAGGCGCCCGACTTCGACATCCTGCTCATCTCGTACATCTTCGACGACTGGGGCGAGGACAACGTCAAGACCATCGACTGCTTCGATGCTGATCCTGACATGATGGCCGAGTTCTGCGAGGCCCTCCTCGATCCCCAGATCGTCAAGACCGCCTTCAACGCGAACTTCGAGCGCACCTGTCTGGCCAAGTGGCTCCAGAAGCCCATGCCGCCGGAGGAGTGGCGCTGCACGATGGTCAAGGCGCTGACGCTGGGCCTGCCGGGCAATCTGGCAGGCGCCGGCGAGGCGCTGGGCCTTCCTCCTGAGAAGCTGAAGGACCCCCAGGGCAAAGCTCTGATCCAGTTCTTCTCGAAGCCGTGCAAGCCGACCCGGACCAACGGCCAGAGGACGCGCAACCTCCCACAGCATGACCCGGCCAAGTGGCAACTCTACAAGAGCTACAACCGGCAGGACGTTGTGACCGAGCAGGAGATCCTACGGAAGCTATCCATCTACAAGACACCGGAGTCAGAGCAGGAGCTCTGGGCTCTGGACCAACACATGAACGACAACGGCGTGGCGCTCGACATCCCCATGGTCGAGAAAATCGTCGAATATGACACCCGGCGCCGGCAGGAGCTCCAGGAAGAAGCCCAGGAGCTCACCGGGCTGAAAAACCCAAACAGCCTGGCCCAGCTGAAGCGCTGGCTCGCAGAGCAGGGCGTGGAGATGACCAGCGTCACCAAGGACACCATCACCGAAGCGCTGCGAGATCCGGATCTCCCGGACGTCGTCCGGAGAGTGCTGGAGATCCGCACCGCCCTGGGCAAGACCAGCGTGGCCAAGTACAGCACGATGCTGGTGGCGCACTGCCAGGATCACCGGCTGCGAGGCATCCTTCAGTTCTACGGCGCCAACCGCTCCGGACGATGGGCCGGCCGTCTGGTGCAGACGCACAACCTGGCCAAGAACACGCTGCCGGATCTGGCCCTGGCCCGCGAGCTGGCAGCCGAGGGAGACTTCGAGACCATGGGCACGCTGTTCGGAGAGACGGCCTTCGTCTTCTCTGAGCTGATCCGGACGGCCTTCATCCCATCAGAGGGCTGCCGCTTCGTCGTCTCTGACTTCTCGGCCATCGAGGCCCGCGTGCTGGCGTGGATCGCCGGCGAGGAATGGACCCTGGAAGCTTTCCGGCAGGGCAAGGACATCTATTGCGAGACCGCCTCCATGATGTACCACGTGCCCGTGGAAAAGCACGGAGCCAACAGCCACCTCCGCCAAAAAGGAAAGGTCGCAGTTCTGGCCTGCGGCTACCAAGGCGGCGTCGGCGCCATGAAGCGCATGGACAAAGGCGGCACCATCCCGGAGGACGAGCTCCAGAGCGTCGTGGACCAGTGGCGGGGGGCCAACCCCAGCGTGGTGAAGCTCTGGCGCAACTGCGAGATGGCGGCCAGGACAGTCATCGAAGAACACCGCACCGTCCGGCTGAAGAACGGCATCGCCTTCGGCTACGTCAACGGCAACCTGTTCATCAAGCTGCCCAGCGGCCGGAAGCTCTGCTACTGGAACACCCACCTGAAGATGGACCCGAGGGACGGCCGCGAGCACATCGTCTACATGGGAGTCAATCAGGAAACCAAGCAATGGGGAGAGACTGAGACCTACGGCGGCAAGCTGGTCGAGAACATCACCCAAGCCATCGCCAGAGACTGCCTGGCCATATCCATGCAGAGGGTCGCAGCTCTGGGCTATAACATCGTGATGCACGTCCATGACGAGATGATCGTTGACGTGCCAATTGAAGACACCGACGCGCTGGAGCGGATCAACGCCTGCATGGGTGAGGCGATCCCCTGGGCGCCCGGTTTACCACTACGGGGTGACGGCTACGAGACCCCGTTCTACATGAAAGACTAAGGAGGACACACAAATGAAAATTAACCGCACCATGACCATCGAAACCAACGAGATCCAGATCGGCGACCGCATCCAGGTCGGCCACTATACCGCCACCTGCCAGGCTCTGCCTGGCAAAGGCCTGGCTCTTTTTCTTCTGGACCAGTATCTCGACAAGGCCATGCAGATGAACGAGAAGAACACCAACAAGGGCGGCTACCAGGAGAGCGATCTCCGCGAGGAGCTCAACAGCGAGAAGATTCTGAAGGACTTCACTGGTCTGGAGCTGGCGCCCTTCGACAACGGCGATCTGCTCCGTCTGCCGTTCTACGGCGAGATGTTCGGGCACGATGACTGGTACAACTCCGGCGCCGTGGAGCCTGACGACTGCGAGCAGTGGCCTCTGATGAAGGAACGCGCCAACCGCGTCGCCGAACGCAAGGGCGAGAGCTACGAGTGGGGATGGCTCCAGAACAAGTACGTCCAGTCGGCGCCGACTTTCTGCTATGTCGCCAACGGCGGTAGTGCCGACCACTGGGACGCCTCGGTCTCCCTCGGCGTCCGCCCGGCTTTCCTGATCAAGTTATCGTAAATCCCGGGGGCCTCGTGCCCCCGACATAAACCATCTACAAGCAAGGAGGACAGCGATGGAGCCTATCACTATACGCTGGGAGACCGGCTACATGACCATCAACCCGGACGCCTTTTTCCCAACAAGCACAGCCAGGATCCGGAAGCTCCTCCGGGTGGTCACCCTGGACTTTGAGCATCAGGACGTCATCCGGATGCAGCTGGCCGGGGCCTGCGAGAGCCGAGCCCAGAAGATCCTGGACGGCCGCAAGAGCCTCGCCAACGAGGCAGTAAACCACCACCAAAAAGCAGCGGACCTGGAGCCGCAGATCGAGACGGCCAAGCGCCGGATCACCGCCCTCCGGGCCTGCATCAAAGAGCAGCCAAAGAGGGCCCGCCAGCTGGGATACCCTGAACGGCTGCACGAGGAACGGGAACAGCTGAAGAAGCTGACCGCCGAGCGCTCCGGAGCCCTCTCAGCCTTCCGGAAGAAAAAGCGCGAGTTCGAGGCCGCTGAGGCCACGGCTGAAAAATTAAGACAGAACGCGGAGGTGCTGAGACCATGACCAACACAGCGGAAAAACTCACCCTGCCCCTGTTCATGGTCAAGTATAACGGCGACCTCCTGATCTCGACCGGCCGCAGCCGCTTCGAGACCTCCTGGAAGAATAAGACCATGAGCTGGGCGGCTCTCCTGAATAAGCTCTCCCGCTCCATGGAGACCACAGAGACCCACGCCGAGTACATGAAGATGAGCAAGGAGCAGCAGGACAAGATCAAGGACATCGGCGGCTTCGTCGGCGGTCATCTGAGGGATGGCCGCCGCAAGACCGGCTACGTCACGGCCCGCCAGCTGCTCACCCTCGACCTGGACTTCCCTCCAGCCGAGTTCTGGGACAATATCATCGACAACCTGGAGATCGACAACGCCCTGGCGGTCTACTCCACACATAAGCACACCAAGGCGAAGCCCCGCTACCGTCTGATCATGCCTCTTGACAGAGAGGTCACGCCGGACGAGTACGAGGCCATCGCCCGCAAGATCGCCGAGAAGATCGGCATCGACTACTTCGACGACTCCACCTTCCAGCCGACCCGTCTGATGTACTGGCCGAGCCATAGCGTGGACGTCGAGCCCTTCTTCCAATACTACGACGCCCCCTTCCTGGCGGCTGACGCCATCCTGGCAGAGTACCCGGACTGGACCGACACCAGCTACTGGCCGGAGTCGTCCCGTATGGTGGGCATCAGAAAGAGGGACGCCGACCGGCAGGGCGATCCGCTGGAGAAGAAGGGCCCCCTGGGCGCCTTCTGCCGCACCTACAGCATCACCGAGGCCATCGCCAAGTTCCTGCCGGACGTCTACACTCCGACGGCCAAAGAGGACCGCTACACCTACGCAGCCGGCTCAACTGCTGCCGGCCTCGTGATCTATGACGGCGACGTCTTCGCCTACTCCAACCACAGCACCGACCCAGCGGGGGGCCGGCTCTGCAATGCCTTCGACCTGGTCCGCATCCACAAGTTCGGACATCTGGATGAGGGCAAGGAGGACATAGCGGTCAGTCAGCTCCCGAGCCAGAAGGCCATGTATGCGTTCGCGAACGAAGACCCGGGCGTCAGCCTGACGCTCGCGAACGACCGCCAGAGCCAATCGGTTTTGGACTTCGAGGGCGTGCCGCTCCCGGATGACATCGACGACAGCTGGAAGACGAAACTGGTCCGAGGCGAGAATGGCGACGTCAAGCCGCTGATCACCAACGCCGTGCTGATCCTGGAAAACGAGCCCGCCCTTCAGGGGATCCGCTACAACGAGCTGAGCAACGGCATCGAGGTCAAGGGCAAACTGCCCTGGCCGCGCCCAAACAAATACTGGAGAGACGTGGACGACGCCCATCTCTACACCTGGGTGGCGGACACCTACGGCGTCCAGTTCCCGGAGAGCCGCTTCAGCAAGGCGCTCTCCACGGTCGCAGACAAGCGACGCTTCAACCCTCTGCGGGAATACCTCCAGCAGCTCCCCGAGTGGGACAACGTGCCGAGAGTGGACACGCTGCTGGTCGATTACCTGGGCGCCAAGGACTCAGCCTACACCCGGGCCGTCACCCGCAAGACTCTGATCGGAGCCGTCCAGCGCGTGCTGCAGCCTGGCTGCAAGTTCGACACCGTCCTCGTCCTGGACGGCAAGCCCGGCATCGGCAAGAGCACCCTGCTCCGGAAGCTGGGCGGGAAATGGTTCAGCGACTCCCTCAGCCTGGCCGACACCAGGGACAAGACCGCAGCCGAGAAGCTCCAGGGCGTCTGGATCATGGAAATCGGCGAGATGCAGGGCACCCGCAAGGCCGACGTCGATGTGATGAAGGGCTTCATCAGCCGCCAGGTGGACGAGTACCGCGCAGCTTATGGCCGCGTCGTGGAGCGCCACCCGAGGACGGCCATCATCTGCGGCACCACCAACAGCACCGGCGGCTTCCTGAGAGACACCACCGGCAACCGGCGCTTCTGGCCCGTCACCGTCAACGGAGGCGGCCCCCTCAGCGTCTGGGGGATGACCGAGGAGACCCGCGCCCAGATCTGGGCTGAGGCCATGGTCTACGTGGCCGAGGGCGAGACGTCCTACCTGGACGCCGCGATGGAGCTGGAAGCGACCAAGGCCCAGCAGGCAGCGCTCATGTACGACGAGCGCGAGGGCGACGTCATCGACTACCTGGAGACCCTGCTGCCGGCAGACTGGGAGGACTGGGATCTGATGCAGCGCGTGGACTACTTCCAGCAGCGTGATGTCCTGGACGCCACAAAGCAGACGGGCACCGTGCAGAGGACCAAGGTCAGCGTGATGGAGATCTTCTGCGAGTGCTTCGGAAGGGCCAAGCACTACTGGACCCGCAAGGACGGCGACGAGATCGTGGCCATCATGGCGAGGATCCCGGGCTGGGAAAGGCCCGCAAATGCCACCATGCGAAGCAAAGCATACGGCAAGCAGCGCGTGTTCGTCCGGAGTGGTAACGAGTAACGAAGGCCCCTGGCAGCCGTTGTTCCTCGTTACCATTCGGACGACGGGCAGAGGGTAACGGGCGGACGTTGTTCCGCCGTCTGTTCCCTCAATCGTTACCACCTAAAACCCAGCAACCGCAAGGGAGAACGGGCAAAGGGTAACGAGGTAACAAGCTTTTTATATAGATTATTAAAAATAACCCCTACACACATGAAAACAGGCCCCCGCGAGGACACATACGCGCATTATAGGAAAAATTCGGGGCCTCGTTCCAATAGGAGGACCCTCATGGAAAAACGAGAACGAGATATTGAAAGCGGCCTGCGGAGGCAGGTCGAGAAAATGGGCGGCAAGTTTATGAAGTTCACAAGCCCCGGGAACGACGGCGTGCCCGACCGGATCGCTATCCTACCGGGTGGCCGGGTATGGTTTGTAGAGCTGAAGCGCGAAGGCGAAAAGCCCACAGCCGTCCAGAAGTGGCAGCTGGAGCAGCTGCGGAAGATGGGCTGCAATGTGGCACTGATCACCGGCAAGCAGGAGGCGCGGGCCTGGATCCGGGAGGTGATCGGATAATGCCAGTATATGGAAATTGCGACCACTGCGGCGCTCCCATAAGTATGCCGCCGAGCCAATGGGCCAGATCCCAGGAGCATTTCTGCAGTCGCCAGTGCCACATGGCAAAGATGAACGCAGAACTCAACCCGACCCGGATGACCAAAGAGGTCCGGCAGAAGCTGGCGCTGAGCCGTCTGAACACCGGCCAGACCGACAGCTACCGGAAAACCAACGGCAGGCACACGCACCGGATCGTGGCCGAGCAGATCCTGGGCCGCCCGCTGCTCCCCGGTGAAGTCGTCCACCACATCAACGGCGACAAAAGAGACAACAGACCTGAAAACCTTCGCGTGTTCAGCAGCCAAGCCGATCACGCCAGGTGGCACAAAGAAAACGACAAGGAGGTGGTGCCCGATGAAGTTCATCCCACACGAATATCAGCAGAAGGCGATAGACAGGATCGTCAACAATAAGCGCTTCGGCCTGTTCCTGGAGATGGGCCTCGGTTAGCAAGACCGTCATCACCATGACCGCCATCGACATCCTGATCAACGAGATGTTCGAGGTGGATCGCGTCCTGGTCATCGCGCCGAAGCGAGTGGCCGAGGACACCTGGACACGAGAGCACGCCAAGTGGGACCACCTCCGTCACCTTCGCGTCAGCAAGGTGCTGGGATCACCGGAGCAGCGGTGCCGGGCGCTGACCACGGACGCCGACATCTACGTCATCGGCCGCGACAACGTGGTCTGGCTGGTGGATCTCTACCAGAAGCTGAAGACCGGCTGGCCCTTCGACATGATCGTGATCGACGAGCTCTCCAGCTTCAAAAACCCCCAGGCCAAACGCTTCCGGGCTCTCCGGAAGGTCATGCCGAGGGTGGGCAGGGTCGTCGGTCTGACCGGCACTCCTTCGGCCAACGGTCTCATGGACCTCTGGGCTGAGATCTACCTGCTGGACCGTGGCGAACGCCTGGGCCAGACGCTGGGCGCCTACCGCGAGAAATACTTCCGGCCGGGAGCCCGGAACGGTTACATCGTCTTCAAGTGGGAGCCCCTTCGGGGAGCCAGGGAGAAGATCGAGGCCGCCATCAGCGACATCTGCATCAGCATGAGCGCGGCCGACTACCTGAAGCTGCCGAAGCGGATCGACAACCGGATCCCGGTCAAGCTGAGCCCCCAGGAGATGAAGCAGTACAAGACCATGGAGGCCGAGCAGCTGCTTCACATCGACGACGAGGACGTGGTCGCCCTGAACGCGGCCGCCGTGATGACCAAGCTCCTACAGATTGCCAACGGCAGCGTCTACTCCCACGAGGGCAATGTCGTCCGGCTGCATAATGCAAAGCTGGAGGCGCTGCTGGAGATTATCGACACCACCGACAGCCCTGTCCTGGTATTTTACAGCTACAAGCACGACCTGGACGCTATCCGGGCAGCGATCCCCGAGGCCCGGACTTTGGACGGCCCGGAGGACATCGCAGAGTGGAACGCTGGCGAGGTCCAGGTGCTCCTGGCGCATCCGGCCAGTGTGGGCTACGGCCTCAATCTCCAGGAGGGCGGCCATGTGATCGTGTGGTACGGCCTCACCTGGAGCCTGGAACTCTACCAGCAGGCCAACGCCCGCCTCTATCGGCAGGGCCAGGAGAAGCCGGTGATCATCCACCACCTGATCGCAGAGGGCACCGTGGACGAGCAGGTCATGGATGCCCTGGAGGCAAAGGACACCAGTCAGGCGGCCTTGATGGCAGCACTGAAAGAAAGGAGAAATAAATGAGCGACCCGAGGAGAAACGCGGAGGGCTATCTCGATGTGACAGCCTATCTCGGCACCAAAAACGTCATACAGGAAGAAAACGAGGCCGAGCGAAAGAACAAGGACCTGATCCACACCTTCCGCCTTTTGGCTGACATGGCTGGCTTTGAAATAGTCGGCCGCATCACGATAAAACACAAAAAGACAGGGAGGATTTTCAGATGATCGGATATTTAAGCGGTCCCATTACGGGCCATAAAGACTACCGGCGTCAGTTTGCGAAGGCTGCCGCCGCGCTGAAGGAGATGGGCTACAATGTCATTAACCCTGCGGCGATTGATGACGCCATTCCCGTCGAGTGCATGAGCTACGAGGAAATTATGCGGATCGACCTGGAGCTCCTGTCCACTGCTGACTACCTGGTGCAGCTTCCCGGCTGGGAGCGATCCATCGGCGCCAGTCGCGAGCTGGGCTTCGCCCTGGGCACCGACAAGATCATCGTCAGCCTGGAGCAGCTTCTCACGAAGGAGGTGACGCCGTCATGACTTTAGACGAGACCTATGACTTCCTGATGCAGATCCGCCGCAAGGAGATCATCATCAGACGGAAAGAGACCCAGCGGGACGAACTGAGAGCTTGCCTGCTGCCCGGCGCCATCCGCTATGACCGCGACAGGGTCCAGAGCACTCCGACCGATAAGATGGCCGACGTCATCGTCAGAGTGGACGAGCTGGACCGAGAGATCGAGCAGCTCCGGCGTGAGAAGGCCTCCCTGGTCATCGAGATCAGCGACGCCATTGAGACGTTGGAGGACGACTACGAGAGAACCGTGCTGACCGAGTTCTACATAGCACGGGCACCGATGACCGAGGTGGCTGACGCCATCAACTACAGCGTCCGCAGGGCGTATCATTTCAGGAAGATGGGCGTCACCCATCTGGGGGAGGTTTTAGGATGATACGACTCCTGCATGGCGACTGTCTGGCAATGCTGAAAGAAGTGGAGCCTGGCAGCGTGGACCTGATCCTCTGTGATCCTCCCTACTCCTCCGGCGGAACTCATGCCGGCGACCGCAAGGCCAGCACGACGGCCAAGTACACCGACAACGACTTCAACGGGGCCTCCAGGCTCCCAGCCTTCTCCGGCGATAACATGGACCAGCGGAGCTTCACGGCCTTCATGCGATGGGTGTGCAGCGAGCTGAGGCAAAAGACCAGGGAGGGGGGGATCCTGGAGATGTTCGTGGACTGGAGAAACCTCCCGGCGATGACGGACGCCGTGCAGATGGCCGGCTGGGTGTGGAGGGGCGTCGTCGTATGGGACAAAGGCATCAGCAGAAACCAGCCGGGGCGCTTCCGGAACGACTGCGAGTTCGTGGTCTGGTGCTCCAACGGCGACCTGCCTATTGACTGGAAGGCTGCCAAAGGCACCAAGGCCATGCCGGGCGTCTACCACGTCCCCATAGTGGCACCGAAGCAGCGTTTCCATCAGACCGAGAAGCCCGTGGAGCTACTGGAGAGTCTTCTGGCCATCTGTACCCCCGGCGGAACTGTTCTGGACGCCTTCATGGGGTCCGGCAGCACCGGCGTCGCGGCCGTTAAAACCGGCAGGAGCTTCATCGGGATGGAACTGTCCGACCAATACTTCGACACGGCCACCAAGCGCATCCAGGAGGCCGAGGACGAACTACTGAACGACTTTTAGAAAGTCGGCGAACATTGCAAACCAGAACGTGTTATACTGGTAAAGTGGACGAATGAGAGCAGGACCGAAAGGGCCTGCTCTTTTCCGTTTATCGAAACGACGAATAGGAGGCGGCGAGACCATGCCAAAAGCAAGGAACTCGAAAGTGGACGAGGCCCTTGCATTGTATCGGCAGGGCCTTAAACTCATAGAAATCTCCCGGAAGCTGGACATCCCGGAGGGGACTGTCCGCCGATGGAAATGCACCTATAAATGGGACGCCCCCGAAGAAACCGAGCGCTCGCAACCTAAAAAACCGAACGCTCGCAAACGAGGAGGGCAGCCTGGTAACAAGAACGCCACTGGGCCACCCGGTAACAAGAACGCCGAGAAGTTCGGCTTCCTGTCCAAGTATCTCCCAGAGGAGACACTGGAACTGCTGCACTTGACAGCGGGCTCCTCCCCTCTGGATCTTCTCTGGACCCAGATCCAGCTGGCCTACGCTGCCATCATCCGGGCCCAGAAGATCGCCTATGTCAAAGACGCTGAGGACAAGACCATCGAGAAGATCGAGGACCGCAGCGGCGCCGAGTCATGGGGCGAGAAATGGGAAGTCCAGCAGGCCTGGGACAAGCAGGCCAACTTTATGAAAGCACAGGCACGCGCTCAGAGTGAGCTCCGTGGTCTGATTAAGCAATACGACGAGATGCTGCACAAGGACTGGGACGCAGCCACAGAGGAGCAGAAAGCTCGCCTTCATCTGCTGAAGGCTAAGCTGAACGACGGCTCCGATGACGCCGGGAAGGTGGTGATCATCAATGACACGCACGACCCGCATCAGTGACCTGATCATCCCGAAGTTCTGGCCGGCCTTCAATGATCGAGAGCACACGCACAAGATCCTGACCTCTGGGCGAGCCGGCACCAAGTCCTCAGAGGCTGCCATCGAGGTCGTGTATAAGATCGTCAGCGAGGAAGACTGCTCCGCCGTGGTCATCCGGAAGCGCCATAACAAGCTCCGGAAAACGGTCTATAAAGAGATCAAGCGAGCCATCAAGCGCCTGGGGCTGCCGGAGAGCCTGTTCAAGATCACGGTCAGCCCCATGGAAATCACATACAAGCCAAACGGCAACACCATCTACTTCACCGGATCCGACAGCATTGACGACACCAAGGGCATCATCGACGAGAGCAAGCCCATCAAGATCGTGCTGCTGGATGAGGTCAGCGAGTTCTTCACAGACGGCGAAGGCGAGGACGAGCTCCAGAACATCGAGGCGACCTTCATCAGAGGCAACGCCGAAGGCTTCCAGATGCTCTACCTCTACAACCCGCCGAAGAACCCCAACGCCCCCGTGGTGGTCTGGTGCCGGAAGATGGAGAAGCGCCCGGACTGCATCCACGTCCATGTGGACTACCGGGACGTGCCTCCTGAGTGGCTGGGCGCCAAGCTGATCGAGGCAGCTGAGATCCTCCACGAAGTGGATGAGCGCCAGTGGAGATGGCTCTGGCTCGGCCTCAGCATCGGCGTGGACGAGCTTATCTACTATATGTTCGGTGATGCTGCCATCCAGCGCCCGAGCCGCGACCACTACCGGATCATCGGCATCGGCGTGGACTATGGCCAGCAGAACGCCACAACATACCAGGCGGCCGGCCTGAATGAGTACGAGCACAAGCTGGACGGCCTGGCGGAATACTACCACAGCGGCCGGGAGACCGGAACGCAGAAAAGTCCCAGCGAGTACGCCGGGGACTTCGTCAAGTTTTTAAACCTGCTGCATGAAACCTACTCATGCAGCTATTTTTATACCTTCATCGACCCCTCGGCCCGTGGCCTGATGGAGGAGATCAAGCGGGCCACCAGGGGCATCGGTTACAACGTGCTGATCCGCGACGCCGAGAACGACGTGGCGCTGGGAATCTCCCGAGTGCAGAAGCTCCTGACCTTCAAGATGATGACCGTGTCGCCAGACCAGGAGAACGCCGTCCGGGAGTTCGGTCTCTATGAGTACGACAAGAAAAGCATCGAGAGGGGCCGCGAGGAGCCCGTGAAGCAGGACGACCATGGCATGGACGCCATCCGCTACCTGGTCATGGGAATGTGGTCGAAAATCAAGAACTACCTGCCCGTTAGGGATAAAGAGGAGGAGCCGGAAGGAGCCATAAAATGAACATTTTCGAGTATTTCAAAAAGAAGGGCATCGACACCATCGACAGCTCCTTCTACAGCAAGATCGCCATGTGGGACAGCTGGTACAGGGCGAACGTCAAGCGCTTCCACCAGTACCGTGTCTACCATGGCACCGGGCAGTATGAGCGCTGCCATCGCAAGAGCCTGGGCATGGCGAAGAAGATCTGCGAGGACATCAGCGACCTGCTGCTGAACGAGCGCGTCACCATCACCATCAAGGACGAGACCACGGCCAAGTTCGTCCGCAGCGTTCTCGATGCTGCGAACTTCACCGTGCAGGGCAACGAGTACCAGGAGCGCAAGGCTGCCTGTGGCACCGTGGCTTATGTCCCGTATCTGACCAACATGGAAGTGGCCGAAGACGGCAGCGTCCTGAGTGCTGACATCAAGCTGGACTATGTGGTGGCCAAGAACATCTACCCCACAGCCTGGGAGAACTCCAGGATCACCGAGGTCATCTTCGCATTTCCGAAGACCTACAAGCGCAAGAAGTACGTCCAGCTCCAACACCATAAGCTGGAGCCCTGGCAGGACAAGGATGGCAACGATCTCGGCTATCAGTACGTCATCGAGAACAGCGTCGTGGAGTGTTCCTCCGGCGCTGGTCGAGATCTGACGCCTGCCGAGTGGAACGCGATCCCGTACTTCGAGGGCCTGGCTGCCAGAGTCGAGACCGGCTCCAATCAGCCCCAGTTCATCATCGACAAGCTGAACATCGCAAACAATGTGGACGAGGACGACACCAACCCGATGGGCGTGGCGCTTTTCGCCAACAGCATCGACGTCCTGGCCAAGATCGACCTGGAGTACGACAGCTACGCCAACGAGTTCACCCTCGGTCGCAAGCGCATTTTCGTGGCGCCTGAGTTGCTGACCGACGCCAACGGCTCCCAGGTATTCGATCCCGACGACAGTGTATTCTATACGCTGCCGGAGGACTACTTCAAGAACACCAAGGAGGCGCTGCACGAGGTCAACATGGAGCTGAGGACCGAGCAGCACGAGCAGGCCATCAACAACGATCTGAATCTGCTCTCCTTCAAGTGCGGCTTCGGCACCCAATACTACCGCTTCGAGCGTGGCACGGTCGCGACGGCCACCCAGGTCATCAGCGAAAACTCCGATATGTACCGCACGATCCGCAAGCATGAGATCATCCTCCAGGACGTTCTCACCGACCTGATCCGCACGATCATCCGCCTGGGTAAGACTGCCAACGTGTCCGGCCTGGCGGAGAACACCGACATTGTGATCGACTTCGACGACTCCATCATCGAAGACAAGCAGACGGAAAGAGCCGAGGACCGCAAGGACGTCGCCATGGGCGCCATGGGCCTGCCGGAGTACCGCGCGAAATGGTACGGCGAGACGGAGGAAGTCGCAGCCGGTAAGCTGCCTGACCAGTCCGCCGGCGTTCTGATGTAATGGATCAGAGCTACCACGACCTACTGGCTGCCGGCGTCGAGAAGCGCTTCCGGGACCTGGAGATGGCGATCATGGACGACATCATCCGCCGGATCCGGAAGGCCGGCACAATAACCGACTCGGCCGACTGGCAGATCCAGCGCCTCATCATCCTGGGCAACAGCACCCAGGACATTGAGGACCTGATCCGGAAGGCCGTGGACGGAAACGAGGAGGAAGTCCGCCGGCTCTACGCTGAGGTCATCGAGCGGGAATATACCCGCGACCGCAGCCTCTACGAGCAGATCGGCAAGGAGTTCATCCCCTACGAGCAAAACCCCGAGCTCCAGCAGCTGACCGACGCCCTGGTGCATCAGTCCAGTGAGGAGCTCTACAACATCACCAGGAGCACCGGCTTCATGCTGGACAACGGCCACGGCGGGAAAGTCTTCACGCCCCTGGCTGACGTCTACAATGGCTACCTGGACGACGCCATCACCGGCATGACCAACGGCGCCTACGACTACAACACGCTGGTCCGCCGCATGGTCAGCCAGATGACAGCCTCCGGGCTCCGGACCGACCACCCCTTCAGCGATGGCGGCAGCGACTACGGCGTGGACTACGCCAGCGGCTGGCACAATCGCGTGGACGTGGCCGCCCGCCGTGCTCTGCTCACTGGCTTCGGCCAGCTCACCGGTCACGTCACGGATCTGAACGCCCAGCGGCTGGGGACCGACTACTTCGAGGTCACATGGCACGCCGGAGCTCGTCCGGATCACGCTGCATGGCAGGGCAAGGTCTACACCAAGGAGCAGCTGACAACCAAGTGCGGCCTGGGCACCGGCCCGGGCCTGCTGGGCTGGAACTGCCGCCACACCTACTATCCCTTCATCCCCGGAGTGAGCGAGCGGCTCTACACCGACGAATGGCTGGAGGAGCAGAACGCCAGGGAAAACACTCCGCGCCGCTTCCGTGGCAAGGAGTACACCACCTACGAGGCCACTCAGAAGCAGAGGCAGATGGAAACAGCTATGCGGGCCCGGCGTGAGCAGGTGCAGCTCCTTCGTGCTGGAGGGGCTGACAAGGAAGACATCACCATCGCCCGGTGCAAGTACCAGGCCCAGCTGGAGCAGTACCGCAGCTTCTCGAAGGCGATGGGCCTGGAGGAGCAGACGGAGCGCATCTACACGGGACGCACCCCGGGCAGGATTTCACCGAGCCCGCGGGTCTACGCGCAATGGCAGGCCGAGCAGGCAGCCAAAGCGGCCAACCGTGCGAAAGAACGCGCCGAGAAGCAACGCAGAGTGGCCCAGGACGCAGCTCAGAAGGGAGCAAGCACATGATCCGAATAAACGTCAAGGACACCGGGATCACCGTCTCAGGGCACGCACAGCGGCTCCCTGGGGCGTCTCCCGGGCACAACATTATTTGCGCCGGCGTCTCGGCGCTGACCCTTACACTGATCGAGGGGCTGCGCGAGGTGGCGGGCATCGAGATCCAGGAGAGCGTCAGACCGGGCAGCACTATCATCAGCTGGCCGGATCTGAATGAGATCGGCCGGGCGCTGGTTCGCACTTATGTCCTGGGCCTGGAAGGCATCCGGGACAGCTATGGAGAAATAACGATAATTTGAGCGCCGCGAGGCGCTTTTATTATGAGCAGACGCCGGGCTCTGAGCCGGCGGGAATGTTCACGACACATTATAAAAACGGAGGAATGACCCAATGAAAAAGTATTTTAACCTTCAGCTCTTTGACAACGGCGGCGAGGGCGGCTCTGGCGGAGGCCAGGGTGGAAACGCTGGGGACGGCAACGGCAGCCAGGGAAATGCCGGGAATAATGGAGGCACCGGAGGCTACAGCTTCCAGCAGGCCGAGGAGATCGCCCAGGCTCGTGCAGAACGCGCCGAGAAGGCCGCTCTCAGCTCCTACTTCAAGCAGCAGGGCATGAGCGAGGAGGAAATCAACCAGGCGATCAAGGACTTCAAGGCCAACCGAGAGAAGCAGCGCCCCAATGTGGACGCCATCACGAGAGAGCGCGATGACGCGCTCGCAGAACTGGCTCAGATGAAGAACAGCCAGACTCTCGCCCAGAAGGGCGTCCGCGCCGAGGACACTGACTACGTCATGTTCAAGATCGCGGCCCTGATGAAAGAGGACAGCAAGCTCGACTTCGAGAAGGCCGCCACCAAGTTCCTGAAAGAAAACCCCCGCTTTGCTACCAGCGGCAGCGGGTCCTACCGCGTGAAGACCGGCACGGAAAGTTCCGGTGCGGGCAGCTCTGGAAACCAGAACAGCAACGACTTCATCAACGCTGCCATCCGCAGAAAAGCGGGCCGCAACTAACAAAATTATGGAGGAATAACCACATGAAAAAGTATTTTAATCTTCAGCTTTTTGAGACCGACGCCCAGATCATTGACAGATCTGGCGCCGAGTCTCTGATCCCCGAGGACCGTGCTGCGGAAATCATCCAGGGCGCCATCGCTCAGTCCGCTGTCCTCTCCATGGGCCGCCGTCTGGCCAATATGACTGCAGCCCAGACCCGTCTCCCTGTTCTGGATGCTCTGCCTATCGCCTACTTCGTGAACGGCGACACCGGTCAGAAGAAGACCACCAGACAGGCATGGGACAAGAAGACCATCATCGCCGAGGAGATCGCGGTCATCGTTCCCATCCCCGAGGCAGTTCTGGACGACGCTGACTACGACATCTGGGGCGAGGTCCGTCCTCGTATCCAGGAGGCTTTTGGCCAGGTCATCGACGCCGCCATCCTGTTCGGCACTGACAAGCCTGCAACCTGGCGTGAGGGTCTGGTGCCTTCCGCTACTACTGCTGGCGCGGTGAAGCAGATCTCCGCTGATCTTTACACTGACCTGCTCGGCGAGGGCGGCATCATCTCCAAGGTGGAGGAGTCCGGCTACTTCGTGTCCGGCCATGTGGCCGACATCGGTATGCGTGCTAAGCTGCGCGGCCTGAAGGACGGCAACGAGCGTCCTCTGTTCCTGAACTCCATGCAGCAGGCTGGCAATTATACCCTGGACGGCTCCGCCATCCAGTTCCCTCGCAATGGCGCCTTCGACAAGACCAAGGCCCACATGATCTCCGGCGACTTCTCTCAGCTGGTGTACTCCATCCGCCAGGACATCACCTTCAAGCTGTTCACTGAGGGCGTCGTGCAGAACACTGACGGCACCATCGCCTACAACCTGATGCAGAACGACATGGTGGCCCTTCGTGCTGTCATGCGTCTGGGCTGGGAGATCCCGAACCCTGTCAACGCCATGGCCAAGGAAAAGGCGAAGCGTTTCCCGTTCGCCGTGCTGACCCCCACCAACGTCTAAGTAAAGGAGGTGCAGCCTGATGTACGTCTCCTATGATTTTTACAAGCAGACCTTCGGGGACACGATCCCCGAGGCTGACTTCTCCAAAGTCGAGGCCAAGGCGGAGGCGGTCATCGGCTACCTGACCTATATCAACGGGGACATCTTCGCCAAAGAGGACAACCGCGTGAAGCTCGCGGTCTGCGCTGCGGCGGAGGTCGTCCATTATCACAACAACCAGGCCAGCGCAAACGGCAACCAGGCTGCAGGTGTGAAAAGCGAAACCAACGACGGCTACTCCGTGACCTACATCACAGAGGGCCAGGACGGCCAGACCGCTGAGGAGCTGCTCCGCAAGAAGATCCTCGAAGCGGCCCGCGTCTACCTGCTGCCGACCGGATGGCTGAGCCGATCCCTGAAGGGAGGCTGCCGCCATGTATGTGCAGACTGCGATAACAGTCTTTAATAAACGCCTGGGCGCTGATCGGCGCGAGGTCTACTTCCCGACCTGCATCCGCAGCGCGTCCTTCCTGGAGAACAAGAGCTCCGGCCACTCTACGGACGGAGCTCACTCCCAGAGCCTCGCCTACAAGTTGAGGATCCCGCTGGGAGCGAAGATCCAGGACGGCCGGAGCTATGTCCCGGCGGATAAGTTCCGCCAGCTGGACGAGGATGCAGCTGCCAAGGCGTGGACGCTCCAGACCGGCGACTATGTGCTGCCTATGGCGACCGAGCTGACGGCTCCGGTCGATCAGAAGCAGATGGAGGCGCTCGGCCATCTGATCTACGTCAAGGAGTACGCGGACAACACCATCAGAGGCTCGGCCGCCGTGAAGCACTGGCGGATCGGAGGCGAATAATGGCGTTTAAACCCATCACTAACCCCAGGGGCGCCATCATCCGGGGAAAGAACGGCAAGGCCGAGCTGATCTGGAACGCCGGCTGCGCCCCGAGAATGAACGAAATGCTCAGCAAGAAGCAGGAGATCATCGACAGTGAAGTGCTCAGGCTCTGCGCTCCGATGGTTCCCAAACGCACTGGCGCCCTGGAGCGATCCGGCACGCTGGGCACCGTCATCGGCTCCGGCGAGGTGCAGTACATCGCACCATACGCCCGCCGGCAGTATTACAACACCAGCCCGACCCGCAGCTACGACTCCAGGCGTGGCGGTATGTGGTTTGAGCGAATGAAAACCGCACACAGGACGCAGATCCTGAAGCTGGTCAACAAGTAAAGGAGGTCCGACATGGTCAAGTCAATCATCGAGGGCGTCGCTGACTTCTTCAAGGACTGCCCTCTCCTCAATGCCGGAGTGTTCCGCGTGGACGCCCTGGGAGACGAGCCGCAGGAGTACACCATCGAGACGGGGATCTTCAACCCGATCATCGAGACATACATCGACGGCAGCTCTGACCGGCGCTACCAGTTCAACTTCGGCAGCCGGGAGTATTACAACATGGACCGGCTCCAGAACATCGCCAACAGCACCTTCTACGAGGACTTCGCCAACTGGGTCGAAGCTCAGGAAGCTGCAGGCAATTTTCCGGAGCTGCCGGAAGGTATGCACCCGGAACAGCTCAGCGTGCTCTCGTCTGGCTATATGTTCGACGAGTCCATGAGGAATGCACGCTACCAGATCCAGTTAGAACTCATCTATCACAAGGAGGCATAAGCACATGAAAAAGATCAACCTTCAGCTCTTTGACGAGAGCCGTGCTGCCCTGCTCCGCAATGCCATCGCGGACTATGCCGAGATCGACGGCACCTACGAGCTCATGGGCACCGGCTTCACCACTCTGGACGAGAGCCCCAACGCACAGACCGACAGCGAAACCTACATCAACGAGAGTACCGCGTCCACCGACATCACCGGCTACGAGACGGAGTTCTCCTATGAGTCCCGTCTGATCCCTTCCCAGAAGGCGATCTACAAGCTCTGGAAGATGGGCCGCGACCATGCGACCGGCACTGACGCCCAGCTGAAGTACGTCCGCGTCGAACTGTTCAACCCCATCGGCGAAGCTACTGAGGCCGCTGCCGAGTTCACCGCCCGCCTGTTCACTGTGGCCAATGAGGTCAGCGACAACTCCGGAGCAGGCGGCGAGAAGATCAGCGTCTCCGGCACGCTTCACGCGGTCGGCGATCCTATCCAGGGCAAGTTTGACACCGTGAGCAAGAAGTTCACGGCGGGCACTTTCGCCGGTAAGTACGACACCCCCGTCGCGTAAACAGGTAAACACTGGCTCCGTACTACTGGCCCAGCGAGGGCAGTGAGCGACCAGGCACCAGCAGGCGCAACGGTGCAGCCTGCTGGCGCTCTTTTCATAGCACCGACCAGAGGAGGACAACAGAATAATGGAATTGATTATTAACGACGTGAAACTCGAAGGCGATCTGATGGACGCGGACTTCATGGAGAAGTTCGAGCAGTCCATGATCAAAATGCGCGACACGGCTCAGGCCAAAAAGCGCGAGAACTTCCCGACCGCTGCGGCCAACTACCGCGCCCAGTGTGAGGTGGTCAATGTGTGCTTTGACGAGATTTTCGGCGCCGGGACGGCCGACAGGCTCTTCCACGGCAAGATGAACGTCATGGAGCACCTGAAGGCCATCGAGAAGGTCAGCGAGTGGGCTGCCAGTGAGCGGAAGACGCTCAACGACTTCACCAACCGCTACACCCAGCGCCAGCAGGCTGCCACCCGGCAGATGCAGACCGCGCAGTTCGTCTCCCAGCAGCACGGTCACGGCAAGGGTAAAAGACACTGAACCTTCTGATCGACGGCCTGCCTGAGGAGGTCGAGATCGCGGGCCAGCTGGTCCCGATCACCACGGACTTCCGCACGGGGATCCTGTTCGAGGAAGTCCTGCAAGACGGCCAGCTCGATGACCTGGAGAAACTCAGGACCGCGCTGGATCTCTACTTCCCGGGCGTCGTCTTCGATGGCGACGTGCTCGACGAGGCGATCAGCAAAATGATCTGGTTTTATCGCTGCGGCACGGATCCCGCTGAGACGACGGAAGAAGACGCCACGGACAGCAGCGACAAGGATCCGCCTTTTTCCTACGAGTACGACGCCGACTATATTTACTCCGCGTTTATGCAGGCCTACGGCCTGGATCTGGCGCGGCATCCCCTCCACTGGTGGCAGTTTCGAGCGCTTTTTCGATCGCTCCCTGAAGAGACTCAGTTGGTCAAAATCATCGGCTACCGCACGATGAAGATCCCGGCCAAGGCGTCCAAGGAGCAACGGCAGCATTATGAGCACCTGAAGCGCGTCTATGCGCTCCCTCAGTCGGCTGACCGGCAGCAGCTTGAAAGTGACCTGAACTCTCTACTCATGAACGGCGGCAACCCTGCCGTCCTTTTGACAGGAGGAGAAGGTCATGGCATCAGACGGGACTCTGAAATTTGATACAAGCCTGGACACTGGCGGCCTACAGTCCGGCATGGGCAAGGTCGCGAGCGTCGCTCAGCAAGCGCTGGGCGTATTCACCGGCCAGATGATGACCAGAGCAGTTGATGCTCTGGCCAATCTCGGCAAGTCAGCTCTCGACAGTGTGGGGCAACTGGAGCAGAACGTCGGAGGCGTGGAGACGCTCTTCGGCGATGCAGCTGACGCGGTCATCGCGTCGGCAGATCGGGCCTACCAGACGGCGGGCATGTCTGCCAATGACTACATGAGCACGGTCACGAGCTTCTCGGCGTCCCTGCTCCAGTCCCTCGGCGGAAATACCGAGGAAGCGGCCAAAGTGGCCGACATGGCCATCATCGACATGGCCGACAACGCGAACAAGATGGGCACGTCCATGGATATGATCCAGAACGCGTACCAGGGCTTCGCAAAACAGAACTACACCATGCTGGACAACCTGAAGCTGGGCTACGGCGGCACTAAGACCGAGATGGAGCGCCTCCTGGCTGATGCTGAAAAGCTGACCGGCGTCAAGTATGACATCAACAACCTGAACGACGTCTACCAGGCGATCCACGCGGTTCAGGAGGAAATGGGGATCACCGGCACCACGGCCAAAGAGGCCGCGAGTACGCTGGAGGGATCCATGGCTTCGGCCAAGGCTGCCTGGGACAACTTCATGAACGGATCCGGCGACGCGGACCAGCTGGCGGACGCCTTCGCCACGGCAGCGGACAATATCGTCAAGAACCTCGCCGAGATCATTCCGCGCTTCGCTGAGACGCTTCCAGCGCTCGGCGGCGCTATTATTGCACAGATTCCGGGTCTGGTGGCTGCCATCGTTCCGGCCGTGCTCTCAGCAGGCCAGAGCGTCCTGAAGCAGCTCCAGGACGCGGTCCTGGACTTCGACTTCGCCGGAACATCTGACAAGGTCGTCCAGATGATCACGGGCTTCATCGAAGGCGACGGACTGGGCTCTCTCCTGGACACTCTTGTCACAATTTTCACCGGCATCGTGAATGGCATCAGCTCCATGCTGCCGTCGCTTCTGCCTGCGCTGATCGAGCTGATCAGCTACGTTGTGACCTCACTCCTGGACCAACTGCCCGCAATCCTCGACTGCGCGCTGGAGCTGATCCTCGGTCTGGCTCAGGGCATCCTTGCGGCGCTTCCCGTACTGATCGAAGCACTGCCGGAGGTCATCAGCTCCATCGTGGAGTTCCTGATCTCAGCCGTCCCGCAAATCATTGACGCCGGCATCGAGCTCCTGATGGCACTGGTGGACGCCCTGCCTGTCATCATCGACGCGCTGGTGGACGCCCTGCCTCAGATCATCGAGGCCACCGTGACGGCTCTGATCGCCGCAGCACCCCAGATCGCGAAGGCTGGCATCAAGCTCCTGGGGGCCCTGATCGAAGCCATCCCAGTCATCGTGGTCGAGCTGGCGAAGGCCGTGCCGGACATCGTCGCGGCCATCATCGACGTGCTGGCCGAGCTTCCCGGTCTGATCGGCGAAGTCTTCGCCGAGATCGTGACGGACCTCGTCGAGTGGGGCCAGCAGATGCTCAGCAATGCCTCCACGGCCATGAGCAATATGCTCAGCCAGGTCAACAGCATCATCCAGGAACTCCCTGGCAAGATCTGGACGCACCTGGTCAATGCGGTGAACAAGATCATCGCCTGGGGCCAGCAGATGCTCAGCAATGCTTCGACCGCCATGAGCAATATGCTCAGCCAGGTCAGCAGCATCATCCAGGAGCTGCCCGGAAAGATCTGGACGCACCTGGTCAACGCTGTCAATAAAGTGGTGGCCTGGGGCCAGCAGATGGTCTCCAACGCTTCGACCGCAGCGAGCAATATGCTCAGCAAGGTCTCCAGCACGCTCCAGCAGCTCCCGGGCAAGGTCTGGGACTATCTGAGCCAGGCGGCCCAGAAGGTCGTCACCTGGGGCACACAGCTGGCCCAGAAGGGCGCCGCAGCGGCGACCCAGCTGTTCAACTCCATCGTCAACGGGCTCAGCAGCCTGCCGAGCAAGATGGCGGAGATCGGCAGCAACATCGTCAGCGGCATCTGGAACGGCATCAGCTCTGGCTGGAACTGGCTGACGAATAAGGTCAGCAACCTGGCCAACAGTCTGCTGGACGCCGCGAAAGACGCCCTCGGCATCAACTCCCCGTCCAAAGAGTTCGCGGACGAGGTCGGCCGCTGGATCATGCCCGGCGTGGGCAAGGGCCTGGACAAGTCCATGCCTGCAACGCTGAAGGACATGAAGGCCAAGGCCGGCGAGCTCGTCAGTGCCATGCGGGCCGAGATGTCGGCAAGCGTCGGCCAGCTCTCCGTCGGAGCTTCGCACGCTGCGGGGCTGAGAATGGCGGGCGCCGGCACTACCGTCTACAATGACAATCGCATGGAGCAGAGCAACACCTACAACGTGCCCGTGGCTACTCCTTCCGAGGTGGCCAAGAAGCAGCGCGAGGCTCTGCGTAACATGGTCGGAGGTGTGAAATGACAGTAAACACATTAACCATCAAGCTGACCTGCAACGGCAAGACCCTCAAAATGGGACCGGGCCAGGACATTGACATCACTGCCGTGTCCGGCCTGGAGTCCTCTGAGGTGGAGATCAGCACATCAGACAACGCCCTGGTGGACGGGGCATCCGTCGATGGCAAGAAGATCAAACCGAGGCCGATCCACATCGAGGCCAGCTTCAGAAGCAGCAAGAACAACCCGGAAAACCGGGCCAAAGTAATCAAGTTTTTCAACCCGAAGTACACCGGCAAGGCGCTCATCACCAACATGGGCGTCAGCCGCAACATCGAGTACGAGCTGGAGGGCTGGACCTTCGCAGCATCGAAGAACATGGACAGCAAGCTGAAGATCCTGGTGGATCTGATCTGTCCGGACCCGTATATGCTCAATGTGGACAACTTCGGCAAGAACATGGCGAACATCACGCCGCTGTTCTCTTTCCCCTGGATCTCCCTCCGCAAGAGGATGGAGACGGGCAAGCTGGACTACAAGCCGGAAGCCCGCGGCCTTCTCCTGGGCGGCAACACTGCCGGCTACAGAACGCTGAAGAAGGAGGTCGTGCTGAGCAACGACGGAGACGTCCCGACCGGTGTCCAGATCCAGTTCATCGCGACCAGGGGCACCGTGGTCAACCCTAAGATCACGAACACCGGCACGGGCCAGTTCATGCGCGTGAGTGTCACGATGCAGACCGGCGACGTGCTTCTCATCGACACCAACGACCGGCACCAGGTCATCACTCTGAACGGCGTCAACTACTACCAGCGCATCGACCGCCGAAGTGAGCCCTTCAAGCTGGAAGTGGGTGACAACTATCTGGAGTACGACGCGGATGGGAACTACACCAACCTGGACGTCAATCTGTTCTACACTCCGAAGTATCTGGGGGTGTAGCACATGAATTTGATCATCCTCGACCAGAACTTCGACACGCTGGGCGTCGTCAGCGTGTTCAATACGCTCATCTGGGACCGGCGGTACTACGCCTCCGGTCTGTTCGAGCTGCACACTCCCGCCGAGTTTTTCACGCTGATGAACACCGGCCGCTACCTCTACCGGAACGACCGGGACGAGCTGGGCGTGATCCGCGAGGTCAACTTCGCGAGAGACGCCAAAGGCACCCGGACAGCCTACTGCAAGGGCTACTTCTCTGAGGAACTCCTGAACGGCCGCGTGCTCAACACGCAGATCAGCCTCACCGGCACGCCGGAGGTCATCGGCCGGAAGATGGTGGACCGCTACGTGATCAACCCAACCGATGCCGGCCGGAAGATCTCCCAGGTCAAACTGGGCGAGCTGAAGGGCATCGGCGCGAGTGTCACGGTTACGGCTACCGGCGACAACCTGGGCGACAAGCTCTATGAAATCGAGAAGACCCAGGAGCTCAGCCACCGGCTGCGCTACGACTACCTGAACAACGACCTCATCTTCGAGGTGTGGAAAGGCAAGGACAGAACGGATGACCAGACTGAGAACAGCTGGGCCATCTTCTCGGACAGCTTCTACAACGTCAAGAACGCCGTCTACGACCGGGATGAGTCCGAGTATAAGAACTTCGCCTACGTCGCCGGTGAGGGAGAAGGCTCCGCCCGTGTCATCGTGGAGGTGGATCTCCGCAGCAGTGCGGACGAGGAGCGCCGGGAGGTCTACGTGGACGCCCGGGATCTCCAGAGCACCTACCAGGACGACGCCGGCGACGAGCACACATACGCGGCCGACCAGTACAGGGCGCTGCTTCGTCAGCGTGGCCTGGAGAAGCTGGCCGAGTATCAGAAGATCGAGACCGTCAACGGCGACGTGGATCCCAACGCCAACCTGACCTACGGCGTGGACTTCGACCTGGGCGACCTCTGCACCTACCGCTACGCAGACGTCGGCATCGAGACCACCAAGCGGATCACCGAGATCCAGGAGGTCTACGAGGGTAGCAAGCAGACCCTCTCCGTCGTCTTCGGCAATGACCAGATGACCAGCATCACGAAAATCATCCAAAGGGAGGTATTTTAACATGGCCATGAGATACGGCTATTTTGACTCGGAGATCACCGGCGTGGACTCCGAGGGTATGCCTATTTTTGACAGAGCAGAGACGTCGGAACTGTTCCGCCTGCTCTTTTCCAAACTGCTGACCAATGGCGTTCTGGCCAAGCCTGCCGACTGCTTCAAAGTGCTGGCAGGCGACACTGGCCTGAGCGTCACGGTCCGCCCTGGCTTCGGCCTGATCAACGGCGCCTTCGCCTATGATCCCGCTCCTGCCACTTTCCAGCTGGCCGCAGCTCCAACGAGCTACAGCCGCATCGACCGTGTCGTGCTGCGCTGCAACTACCTGGAGCGCCTCTGCGAGATCATCGTGAAGACCGGCACGGCAGCGGCAACGCCCCAGGCTCCGGAGCTCATCCAACCCGTCAGCGGCGACTACTACGAGCTGGGCCTGGCAAACGTAACGGTCAGCGCCAACCAGACCGTCATCACTCAGAGCTCCATCAGCGACACCCGCCCCAACAGCGCAGTCTGCGGCTATATCACCCAGTTCATCGACAGCATCGACACCGAGGCCTTCTATGACCAGTTCAATGCCTTCTATGATGAGTTTGTGGCCAAGTCCAACGCCAGCTACTCCCAGTTCGAGCAGATGGCCAAGGCAGCCTATGACGGCTTCACGGCTGCCATCGACGAATACATCGAGGCGCTGGAGACCAAGGGCAACACAGATCTGACCGCCGTCACGGAGGCCATGAAAGAGTTCCAGCGCACCAGCCAGAACGCTTTCAACGAGTGGTTTGCCACCGTGCAGGGCCTTCTGGACGAGGACGTCGCCGGCAGGCTCATCAACAAGACGAGCGATCTGGACGAGCGCCTGACCGCTCTGGAATACATGATCATCCACAACGATCTGTTCACTCACGTCGTTGACGATGACGGCAACCCGATCCTGGACGACGATGGCAACGCGATCATCGGCGACTGGAAATATAAAACCGCATAAGGAGGAACATTATGCAGATTGACGTAACAAACGGCAAACGCTTCACAGAGTACGACGCGCTGGCTGCCGTAGCCAGCGGGGAGGACGTTCTCCTGGTACGACTCGCAGACGGCACAGGCGTCAAGAGGATCCCTATCAGCGCCATCAAGGCCTTCATCAACGGAGACCTGGACACGCTGGAGACTGAGGACAAGACCAGCCTGATCGCCGCCATCAACGAAGTCTTCGGCCTGGTAGACACCAACGCCCAAGACATCAAAGCCCTGAAGGAGCTGACCACAATGCTCGGCCAGACCGGTGCGTCCAGGGCCAACTCCTTCATCTATGAGCACGATCTCGGCGCCAGCTTCACCGCTGAGCAGTCCGCTGACATTCGTGCTGGCAAGTTCGAGAAGGTCCGCACCGGCGGCTACTGGACCATCAACAGCCGAAAATACTGGGCCGCCCATGCTGACTATCGTCTGCACTGTGGGGACACAGAGCTGACTACCCATCATATGCTGGTCATCCCCGACAAGTCCTTCTATAACGGCGTGATGAATGACACTAACGCCACGACCGGCTCCTACTACGGCAGCAAGATGAAGACCTCCGGCCTGGCCAACGCTCTGGCCACTGTCAAGGCTGACTTCGGCGCAGACCACATCCTGACTCACAGGATCCTCTTGCCTAACGCTGTCAGCAATGGCGCCAGCTCCGGCTGGGCATGGTACGACAGCCAGATCGACCTGATGAACGAGCACATGGTCTACGGATCCTACGCATGGGGCGGCGGAGTGCAGAACGGCTACGACACGGGCATCGACAAGAGTCAGCTGGCTCTGTTCCAGGCACGCCCGGATCTGATCACGAACAGAGAAAACTGGTGGCTGAGAGACGTCCCGTCGGCGGCGGATTTCTGCCATGTCGCCGACAACGGTCCTGCCAACGGCTGGGACGCCTCGAACTCCCTCGGCGTCCGCCCGGCTTTCCTGATCTATTGATCAAAAATCCCGGCCCCTCGTGGGCCGGGTAAATCTAATCAAGGAGATAAGATAGCGTGTCAGACATCCCCAAAAGTAAAAGAGCATATTCCAACCTGGAAGCGCACCACAAGGCACTGGACATCCGCAGAATGATCGCGGCGGAGCTCCTGGCCAGCTGCGCCTATAGCGAGAAAAAGCTGGAGGCAGCCATCCAGAAGCAGACCAAGCACATCCAGGACCCAGAGCGCAAGGCAGAGGTGGCGCAGGCCATCCGGAGCCTGGAGGAAGACTTCGCCTGCTGGTTTATCAAACGCCACCGCGACCGAGTGGACGACCTCTGCTGCGACATCGCGCAGCACCTCAGAGGTGCCAACACCATCTGGCCCACCTACCACTTCGAGTACAAGGACAGACGCGGCGAGTTAAACCAGGCGCTGAAGTGCTGCAACAAGCTCCAGGACGAGCTCCAGTACATCGCCGAGTCGCTGCCAGCAGACAAGAACAAGTATATGGACATCGTGCTGGAAGTCGAGGCCCTGTTCAACATGATCAAGGCACTGCGGCAGTCTGACAACCGTTTCCTGAAGCATCTGAAAGACTAAGAATATAGGGTGTCCTCTGTACGGACCGTCCAGTCGGCGACGAATTTCTGCAATGTCAACAACAACGGTAATGCCAACAACTGGAACGCCTCGAACTCCATCGGCGTCCGCCCGGATTTCACAACTGCACAAAGTCATCGGGCAAGTTCCCGCGTGCAGCAATGGGAAAGGAGAGGCCATCCTTCCAGCGGAAGCTGGTAAATGCTAACCAGGACGCTCCCGGTCACGACCGATGGGGCTATCGCGTGGTTTTTATATGACTGTATATTTTGATGCTAATAACATTTATGACGCCGGGACCAAGGCGATGCAAAGCAGCAAGTTCAAACGCGGCACCCAGCTGTTCGAGATGAACCACCTGCTGACCACTGCCCACATCCGGCAGGACTTTATCACCGGCGACTACAAGCCGGATCCGGGCAACAAGTTCCCGATCAATGAGCGCGGGCATCCGCGCTACATAACCAGTAACACGATGGTGGACAAGACGGTCAACCATCTGCTCTGCGACGAGGTGCTGACGCCGTCCATCAGCAAGTACCTGATCTATGACAACGGCGCCTCGCAGAAGGGCAAGGGCGTGGCTTTCCATCGTCGCCGCTTCGAGGCTCGACTGCATCAGTATTTCATGCAAAACGGCACCAACGAGGGATACATCCTCCTGGTGGACTTCTCCGGCTATTATGCCAACATCCCGCACGACAAGTGCCTGGAGGTGCTCCAGACGTTCCTGGAGCGCGAAGTCGAAGATCCGGAGACGCTGGCCATCACTGAGATGCTGCTGCCGCTCATCTTCAAGACCTTCGAGCAGGACGTCTCTCGTTTCACTGACAAGGAGATCGAGGCGATGATGGCCGGAAAAATCGACCCGATGCTGAACTACGGCGTGGATCCAGCGCTCCTGACCGGCGAGAAAATGCTCCGGAAGGGTGTGGACATCGGCTCCCAGCCTTCGCAGAACATCGGCATCGTCTACCCCTACCGGCTGGACAATTATGCCAAGATCGTCAAGGCGGTCAAAGGATACGGCCGTTATACCGATGACTCCTACGCAATCGCCCGGACCCGGGAGGAGCTGCTGGAACTTCTGGACGGTCTGGAGAAGGAGGCGAAAGAGTATGGGCTGATAATTAACCGCAAGAAAACCAGGATCGTGAAATTGTCCTCGGAGTTCCGGCACCTGCAGGTGTGCTACTCCTTAACGGAGACCGGCAGAATTATCCGGAAGATCAACCCGAAGAACATCACAAGGGAGCGGCGCAAGCTGAAGGCCTACAAGCGCCTGCTCGATAGCGGCCGCATCGACTACGCGACGGTCGAGAACGCCTTCAAGTCCTGGCTGGGAAGTAACTGGAAGTATATGTCGCATGATCAAGTTTATAACATGAGCAGCCTCTACTATGAGCTGTTCGGAAGGAGACCAAAATGGAAAAAAGGACATGGAAGATTACACTGGCTGATGGCACATCCCTCGACGGCCTCGATCTCAACGGGAACAACTACATCAGCTCCGCCGTCGTCGCCGAGGCCACCTTCGCCGGTAAGCTCTCCAGCGTGACCATCGAGGGGCCTGACGGCACCCAGACCTATCAGGACATGAAGCTGGTCCAGATCAGCAAGGTCGGCAAGAGCTACTGGTTTATCCTGGCCGAGAAGACGGCTGAGGAAAAGCAGAAGGAACTCGCCACAGCTGCTCTGGCCACCAACGCCAACAGCATCACCGACCTTCAGCTCGCTCTGGCTGAGGTCTATGAAATGATTATCGGAGGTAAATAACTATGGCTAAAGTTTACGCAGCTCTCATCAAGAAGGGGCTCAAAACCATCGACGACGTGCCCGAAAATCTGCGCGACGAAGTCCGCGCGCTCCTGGAGGAGTAAGATGATCCGGCGCTTCAGATCCTGGCTCAGAAAGGAGGTGAACAACATGGCAGTCATTTACGTCGCCCTGATCGTCAAGGGCAAGCGTACCTACGACAGCGTCCCTGACCTGATCAAGCCCCAGGTCAAGGAGATGCTGATCGACCTGGAACTGGCAGAGCTCGTCACTGAGTAAAGCCCACAATGCCCCCACGAATATCTCCGTGGGGGCATAATTCTAAGCAAATAAAAAGAAGGAAGGTACACAACATGAAAACTGGAATTTGCACAGCAGTGGGAGTCGTGGGCGGCTTCATCGCCAGCCTTTTCGGAGGCTGGGACGCAGCTCTGACCACGCTCCTGATCTTCATGGGCGTGGACTACGTCACCGGCCTCATCGTTGCCGGCGTGTTTCACAGATCCCAGAAGTCCACAGACGGCGCCCTGGAGAGTCGCGCCGGCTGGAAGGGTCTCTGCCGTAAGGGCACGACTCTCCTGGTGGTGCTGGTGGCCTGCCGCCTCGATCTGGTCACGGGCTCCACATTCATCAGAGACACGGCGATCATCGCCTTCATCGCCAACGAGACAATCAGCATTATCGAGAACGCCGGACTGATGGGAGTGCCTATCCCTGCCGTCGTGGCGAAGGCCATCGACATCCTGAAACAGAAGGCAGAGGGCGACGCTAACACCAGCCCCGGCAAGGAGTAAGCCGTGAAGGCGACAGGGTCCTCCACCGAGAGGACCATCTGGAACTACTTCTGCTGCAAAGGTTTCAGCCCGGCCGGTGTGGCCGGGCTGATGGGCAACCTCTACGCCGAGAGCGGGCTCAATCCGATAAACCTCCAGAACACCTACGAGAAGCGCCTGGGCCTCACGGACGCCGAGTACACGGCCGCCGTGGACTCCGGGAGCTACTCCAACTTCGTCCGCGACAGCGCCGGCTACGGCCTCGCGCAGTGGACATACTGGAGCCGCAAGGAGGCCATGCTCAACTATGCCCGGAAGACCGGCGCGTCCATCGGCGACCTGATGATGCAGCTCGACTTCATGTTCCAGGAGCTGAAGGGCCACGTGGCCGTCTTCCAGGTACTCCGGACAGCCCGGACCGTGAAGGAGGCGTCCGACATCGTGCTGACCAGGTACGAGCGCCCGGCCGACATGAGCAACGCCGTCAAGGTAAAGCGGGCCGGCTTCGGCCAGGCATACTACGACGCCTACGCAAACACTACAACAACCCCAGAGAAGGAGGAGATCACCGTGAGCAACAGCCCTCTGGTAACGTACACCAACATCACCAAGAACAAGACCAGCCCCCGCAACCACGCCATCGACACCATTACGATCCACTGCATCGTGGGCCAGTGGACGGCGAAGCAGGGCTGCGATTTTTTTGCCGCCACTGACCGCGAGTGCAGCGCCAACTACATCGTCGGCAAGGATGGCTCCATCGGCCTGTCCGTCGATGAGGCGGATCGCTCCTGGTGCACTTCCAGCCGTGAGAACGACAACCGCGCCATCACCATCGAAGTCGCCAGCGACACCGAGCACCCCTACGCCGTGACCGATGCAGCCTACGCCGCACTGATCAAGCTGATAGCCGACATTTGCAAGCGCAACGGCATCAAGAAGCTGATCTGGTCCACCAACAAGGCCGACCGCGTCAACCACGCCAACGGCTGCAACATGACCGTGCACCGCGACTATGCCAACAAGGCCTGCCCGGGCCAGTACCTCTACGACCGCCACGGCGCCATCGCTGCGGCCGTCAATGAGCTCCTGGGCTCTGGCACTACCCAGCCACCCGAGGCGGCTCCGGGGGCCGTCCAGGGCTTCCCTGCGACGCCCTTCACTGTCCGCGTCATTATCCCGGATCTGAACTACCGCAAGGGCCCCGGCATGAGCTACGCGGTCAGAGGCCAGACCGGCAAGGGCGTCTTTACCATCACCGAGGTGCAGGACGGCTGGGGCAAGCTGAAAAGCGGCGCCGGCTGGATCTACCTCGAAAACCCTGACTACTGCACCATCCAGGGCGTCGCAGCGAAGCCGGCTGAGCCGGATCCTGCTGACGTGCTGGCGCAGGAGATCGCCGGCAAAGTGAAGAGCTCCGGCCTGGATCCTGCTGACGTTCTGAACAGGGTCGAGAAGATCCTGGGCGTGGCATGATGGCGCTGCCAACAAATACATGATAAAGCAAAAGAACCCCGGCACCCGCCGGGGTTCTTTTGCTTTATACGGCAATTCTGAGGACGACATAGTCCCGCAGCACGATGATCTTCGGGGTTCGAGTACCGTCGCGCGGGCTCCACCAAACACTTAAAGACCCGCTATTTCAGCGGGTCTAGGTTTTATGTGTACGAATGATGTACGAATTTATGCTTCAATATGCAAGCGAGCCCCTGCAGGCAAAAACCTACAGGGGCGATTTTGATTTTTACTCCTCCGTAACCTCCGGCAGGCCGGCAAAGCTGTTAAGGACAGACAGCACCCCCGCAAGTAAGGAGGCGGAAAGCACCACCCTCCAATCAACAGAGGAAAGCACCGCCGACGTGCCTATTGTGGCGACGGCGGTCTGACACACCGTTTTAAGTGAACGGATTCCCGCCGCCTTAAACCATTGCTTTGTAAATATTTTTTTCATAATTAATTTTCCTTTCCGTTATCTTCTATTATTGTGATGCCGTATTCGGCAGCGCATTTATGTTCTATTCGGCATCCCCTTGCCGATTCCCAACCTTTCTGCCATCATACAGAATTCGATATGTCTCGCTGTCGGGTGCATCAATGCTTTGCTCGATCGTCCCGCAGCCCGAATTCTTCAATCGCACCATACTTGAAAGACTCCTGATTATCAAGAATGAACTGCTCGCGGTCGCCCGCTTCCAGCGGGGCAAGGGTTACTTTTGTGTTCTTCATAATTCCCTCCGAAAAATAAAAATACCCGGTCATTACAAAGTAATAACCGAGCGCACTCGACACCTAATCCGGTATGCGGCCTGCAAGGCTTGCGCCTTACGATCCCCGAGCGTTACGACGCTCTACCTCCGGTGACATAAATATGAATCAGCCGGATCCCGGAATAACCGGGATCCGGCTGACTGTTTGGCGGAGACGGAGGGATTCGAACCCTCGTCCCTCAAGGGGCATCATGATTTCGAGTCAAGTGCTGAAAACCGAACTTGGCGGAATTTAACGGAAGATAAAAGCAGGTAAGAGAACCCTGAAAATGCCGTGTTTTCAAGGCTTTCCGCACCTCTTTGCATCGAAAACACAGTGAAAATCCGAGTCCGAAAGTCTCCTCCGATTTTGCCGGGTTCTAACGGATTTTCGGAAAAGCCTATTAGAATTTTTGATAGAACCGAGCGATTTTTCGTCCCAAAATCACGCTTTTGTCAGTTCGTGAAAAGCCCCGGTTATGCCGGACAACACCCAAAATCGTGTAGGTTAATTCGTTTCAAAAAGTGAATTTTCACAGAGTTTTCACTTTTTCGCTCTTGAAAGTGAAAATTCATTTTAAACACTGATAACACATATCCTCGACTAAAATAGAAGATTTATTCATTTTAACTGGGGGGTTCCATCTCTTTACTTTGAAATGTCATAAAATTTACCGCTATAATATATTGAAATGTCATTTCTATTGTGCTATAATTCATTTGAAAAGTTTTGACGGAGGAATTTTTATGCTATATCGTAAGATAGAATCTCTCATTGAAGAGCATTTAAAATCTGATTCTAAAAAGATTCTTTTAATCGACGGTGCCCGTCAGATTGGCAAAACCTACATCATTAACCATGTAGGTAAAAAACTTTTTGAAAACTATATAGAAATCAATATGATTGCCGATTCTTTGGGCGACCGCCTTTTTGAAAATACTAAAACCGTAGAAGATTTTTATCTGCAAGTCAGTATGCTTGCAGGAAATAAAATGAAGAATAAAGAAAACACTCTGATTTTTATTGATGAAATTCAGGCTTATCCTCATTTACTCACTCTGCTCAAATTTTTGTCGCAGGATAATAAGTTCACTTATATTGCAAGCGGATCGCTTTTAGGTGTTACGCTGTCGCAAACCACATCAATCCCAATGGGCAGCATTCGAAAGGTTAGAATGTTCCCGCTGGATTTTGAGGAATTTCTTTATGCTAACGGAATGAACGAACTTGCGATTTCCTCAATGCGCAAAAAGTTTGAACGATTTGAAGCATTAGATGAGTCCATGCACAATAAAATGCTGGATTTATTCCGCAAATTCTTGCTTGTAGGCGGATTACCCGATGCGGTTAATGCCTATCTTGAAACAAAAAACATTCAGGCAGTCAGAGATATACAAAATGAAATTCATGATTACTATGCTGCAGATGCATCCAAATATGATGATGAAATGAAATTGAAGATTCGTAGAATTTATGACCTTATACCCTCTAATATGGAGAATAAGAAAAAAAGAATTGTTGTGCAAAGCATTGAGAACAAGAGGGGTAAGACATTCAATAATTATGCCGATGAATTTGATTATCTTATAAGTGCAGGTATCGCTCTGAATGTTCAGGCGATTTCTAATCCGACCTTCCCCCTGATCGAATCTACCGGAAAGAATCTGCTTAAACTCTATCTGAATGATGTCGGTATTCTTACGGGTATTCTTTACGGAAATAACATCAGAGCTGTGCTGAATGATGAGAGAAGTATCAATCTGGGATCTGTTTATGAAACAGTTGTTGCCAGCGAATTAATCGCTCACGGTCATAAACTCTTTTATTATGACAATCGAAGCAAGGGTGAGGTTGATTATCTTATTGATGATTATGATAGCCTTTCTGCCGTGCCAATTGAAGTTAAGTCAGGTAAGGACTATACCGTGCATAGCGCATTGAACACATTTGTTCAAAACGAAGATTATCATATCAAAAAAGCATTCGTTGTATCGAACGAAAGAAATGTCACACACAACGGCAAAATAACTTATATACCAATCTACTACATTATGTTTTTTAACGCTGATTGGGGCAATAAGAATTTGCAGTTCTAAAATGAAAGTGTTATCGGTAAATCGCCTTTGGTGCTCGGCACATCCGCCGTGCTCTGTATGAGCGACCGTCTCTCTGCCTTTGACAGAGATAACCTCATCGTCCCGATTTGGATGATATAAAGGAGAAAGAATAATGACAACGATTACAAAAACAAACTTCAAAAATGTTTTGAAAATTCTCGGTTTTATAGAAAACGGAAGTGCTTTTGAAAAGAAATTTTCTGCGTTTAATTGTTCGTTGGGTGTTGATTTTGCAAACGAAAAACTGATATATCCAGTTGAAATAAAAGGGCGTGAGCGCAACGATGATTTTAAGCAACCCGAAAACTTTGTTGTGTTCGAGTGTGTGAATCGTTTGCTGGAAAAGGGATACCGCCCCGAACATATTGAACTTGAAAAAGAGTGGCACTTAGGTCACGATGCAAAAGGTGGTCGAGCCGATATATGTGTTTCTTCTCCTGACGGTTCCATGTTATTTATTGTTGAATGCAAGACTGCAGGTAGAGAATTTGACAAAGCATATAAAGATACTTGCGTGGATGGCGGCCAGTTGTTTTCTTATTGGCAACAGGAAAGAGCTACAAAGTGGCTTGTATTGTATGCGTCAGGCATCGATGGTGATACAATCACTTACAAAGCACCGACTATCAATTGTACAGATGATCCCAATATCGTTATAGGAGCGAAAAAAGATAGTACAATTAAACTTTATACCTCTGCTTATACTGCAGAAGAAAAGCATCTTGTATGGAGAGATACCTATGCAAGTTCTTGGTTTGACGACCTTGTTTTTTCTACTGACAGCCGTGCATATGAAATCGGGATTAAGCCGCTTTTTAAAAAGGATTTACGAGATTTCACTCCCGATGACAAGATTGTAAATAAGTTTGAAGAAATTCTTCGTCACAACAATGTTAGCGATAAGGAAAATGCGTTTAACCGTCTTGTTGCGCTCTTCATCTGCAAATTAGTAGATGAGATACAGAAATCTGATGCCGATGAGGTTGAATTCCAATATAAGCAGGGTACAGATACATATGAAACACTGCAAGACCGTTTGCAGCGTCTGCATAAGGAAGGTATGGAAACCTTTATGCGCGAAGAAATTTTCTATGTTTCTGCCGACTACCCGGAATGGCTTTTCAGTAATTATACAGGACATCAGCGTAAAAAGGCCATTGAAGACTTGAAAGATAAAATCCGTATTCTGAAATTCTTTTCTAATAATGATTTTTCTTTCAAAGATGTTCATAATGAAGAACTCTTCTATCAGAACGGTAAAATTCTGGTAGAGGTTGTTCAGCTATTTGAAAAATATAGAATTGTTTATCCTTCCAAGCATCAATTTTTGGGTGATTTGTTTGAACAACTGTTAAATAAAGGATTCAAGCAGAACGAAGGCCAATTCTTTACTCCAATGCCTATTACAAGATTTATTTGGGATTGTCTTCCCGTTGAGCAAATTACACATTCTGAAAAAGGCACCATTTATCCCAAGATTATTGACTATGCTTGTGGTGCAGGACACTTTTTGACCGAAGCAGTAGAAGCCATCAATGCATTTGTAGAATCTGATGGAGATAACTCCTGGGTTAGAGATCACATTTTCGGTATTGAAAAAGATTATCGACTTGCCCGTGTTGCGAAAATATCACTTTATATGAACGGTGCAGGCGAAGGCAATATTATTTTTGGCGATGGACTGGAAAATCTTCCCGAAAGACAGATTGAAAACGGCACTTTTGACATTCTTGTGGCTAATCCGCCATATTCTGTAAAAGACTTTAAGCAACATTTAAAACTCAAAAATAATTCGTTTGAGTTGCTTGAAAGAATCGGCGATAACGGAAGTGAGATTGAAACGCTGTTTGTTGAAAGAATAGCGCAGCTTTTGAAGCCAAAAGGAATTGCCGCTGTGGTTCTTCCGTCGAGTATTTTGAGTAATGATTCTGCAAGTTATACAGGAGCAAGAGAGCATATAATGCAGAATTTCTTAATTCGTGCTATTGTTCAATTGGGTAGCGTAACATTTGGCGAAACAGGGACGAATACTGTTGTTTTATTTCTTGAAAAATATAATGAACCGCCAAAACGCAAAGATATGGTTTGCGATAGTGTTACTGCTATTCTTTCTGGGGCTGATTTGGAAGACTGGCAAGACAAAGAGATATTTGAAGGCTATGTTGCTAAAATTGATGTAGACGAAGATGTTTATAAATCATTCTCTAAGCAGGAACTGAAATTTGAAGATATTGCTGAGATTGAGTATTTTAAAATGTACTTAGATGCTTTTGAAGCAGATAGTAATACAACAAAGTATAAAGGGACAAAAGCATTCAAAAATCTCTCCGATGATAAAAAAACAGAACAGCTTGGGATTAGATTTTATCAGTATGCAAAAAATATCGAGTTTGAAAAACTGTTTTATTTCGCTTTAACCTATATGCAAAGCACGGTTATAATTTCCGCTCCTAATGAGGATAAAAAGCAAAAAGAATTCCTTGGTTACAAATGGAGTGGGCGCAAAGGAAGTGAAGGAATAAAAATTATTAAACGTGGAGGGAAAATGTACGTAGATGAAGATCGACGAGCTTCTGGTACGTTGGCAAGTGCCGTGAGGAATTCTTTTATCGATGGAGAATTAGATTTGTCAGAAGATAATCGTCTATATGCAGGAATTGTAACAACATCTGGAATGCTTGATTTTTCACGAGTGACATTTAACAAATCTATAAGGACAAGTATAAAAGCAAAGAAACACTTGCAAAGCAAATATCCCTTGCACAAATTGGGCAAAAAGTGTCATGTGCTCATTGGCGGAACACCTTCCAGAGAAAATTATGAGTATTTTACGGGCTCGAATTTGTGGGTTTCGATAGCAGAAATGCAAGGACAAATTATTACTGATACAAAAGAAAAAATCACCGATGATGCTATTGCTAATTCTAATGTCAAATTAATTCCTGCTGGAACTACTCTCCTTAGTTTTAAGCTGAGTATAGGCAAAACCGCAATTGCAGGAGTTGATTTGTATACAAATGAGGCTATTGCAGGATTAATTCCGATTGATCGCGATGAATTGTTGGATGCGTATTTGTTTGTTCTATTTAGTAGTAAATTGATTGATCTTGATAATGTTGGGGATAAGGCTTTTGGAAAAAGTTTAAATAGCACATATCTCAAAGAAGAAGTATATATTCCTATCCCACCTATTCCCGTTCAAAAAGAAATCATAGCAATGTGTGCAAAAATTGATGAAGAATACAACTCCACACGTATGAGCATCGAAGAATATCGAAAGAAAATCGAAACCCTTTTTGATGAATTGGAAGTAATTACCAAAAATTCGGGGGGGGTACAAACTAACCCTATCGGATAAAACAAGCTTTGCCGTTTCTATCGGCAAGCGCGTTCTTAATTCCGAGTTGGTGCCAGAGGGAACTATTCCTGTGTTCAGCGCAAATGTCTTTGAGCCTTTTGGGTATGTAAACAAGTTACTTATTGAGGATTTCTCTATGGATTCAGTTCTTTGGGGAATTGACGGTGATTGGATGGTAAACTTCTATCCCAAGGATAATCAATTCTATCCTACTGATCATTGTGGTGTGTTGAGGATTTTAACCGACAAGGTACATCCTCGATATATGGCGAGAATACTTGAAACCGAAGGAAAAAAGATGAATTTTTCGCGTACTTATCGTGCGTCAATCGATAGAGTCGAGGGTATCTCTTTTAGTGTTCCGTCTTTTGAAGTTCAGGAAAAAGCTATGAAACAGGTTGTGGAATTAGAAGCAAAAATCTCCGAATTGGAAAGCGGTTTAGCATCTCTTGATAGTAAAAAAGCAGAAATTTTAGCATCGTTTCTTAATTAAAAATATAAACTTGGAGTCACATTATGAAAAAAGCAACTGGAGTTATTTATGTTTTAACAAATCCGTCATTTAAGGAATATGTAAAAATCGGTTATGCAGATAATGTGGAATCGAGGTTATAACAATTAAATAATAGCGAGTGCATTCCGTTTGCCTTCCGCATTTATGCTACATATGAAGTCGAGGAAAGACTAACGGATCTGAAGCTTCACGCGCTGATTGATCAACTCAATCCGAATCTGCGTTCGATTGATAATGTTGACGGAAAAAAACGAATTCGTGAGTTCTATGCTATGTCGCCCGAACTCCGCAAAGCACATCAGGAAAACGATAAAGCAGTTATGTGTGCCTACGGTTTCTAGGGCAAACTTAATACCGAATCCGAATGCGTCGCAGAGCTTATGAAGATGTATCAAAAACTGGTCGGTGGTTGATATGAAAATTGAAGATATTAATTTCACACTCCCAACCGCCGAAATATTTGAGAACAAGATTTGCACGATTTTTGCTCGGTTTGGCAAAAATTAACCAACACGAAACAGGAAAGACATATCAGTTCGTTCCTGTGCAAGATTTCTCAATAGCGTGGACTGATGCAGAACTGTATGTCAAATACGGACTGACAGAGGAAGAAATTGCATTTATCGAATCTATGATTAAGCCGATGGAGTAATATATTTATATAAACGGAAGGGGGTGTGCTTGATGGAAGATACTCGTATCAAGCAAATTCTTCATTTGATTTCCCTTAAACAAGAAGGAGCATATTGGGATTTTAAAAAGGAATGGCATAGTCAAAAATCAGACTTGTTACACGATATAATGTGCTTTGCAAATAATTTAGTTAATTCGGATTGCTATATAATTATCGGTGTAGATGAAGAAAATGACTATGCTGTCTGTGATATCAAAGCGGATCCTAATCGTAAAAACACCCAAAAACTCGTTGATTTTCTAAAAGATAAAAAGTTTGCAGGCGGAGTAAGACCCATTGCTTTGGTTGAAAGTTGCGATATTGACGGAAAAACCATTGATGTTATTATCATTAAAAACAGTTTTGATACCCCGTATTATCTTACAGAATCTTATCAGGATGTATATAAAAACAATATATACGCAAGAGTAATGGATACCAACACTCCGAAACCAAATTCTGCTGATGTCAATTACGTGGAATATCTTTGGAAAAAACGATTTCGGTTGTTGGAAACTCCGTTGGAACGATTCTATTATTTTTTGCATTTCCCAATTGATTGGAGCGATTCTCCGTTCGAATACACTGAAACCAAATTTTATAAATACGCTCCCGAATATAGAATTGTTTCTACTGAAGATGAAAGTCGAGATGGGTATGAATATTATTTATTTTCACAATCCGATCCTAGACCGCATTGGTATAATACAAGTTTATTTTATCATCAAACAGTTATAGGAGCATTTTTGGAGATGGCAATGGACGGAGGGCGTTGGAGTGCGATTGCTCCGGAACGATCAGCAATTTATAAAGATGGTAATCGTTTTTCTGAAATTAAGTCATATTACGGTTATTATATTAAAGATTCACTACGATACACTCTCCATACTTTTTTAGGCGGTGAACATAAAGCACCATATGATTATCAGCAATACATGGAGGTTATATTATTATTTTCAAATGTCGATGAAAAGAACAAGTTTGAATCCTATGTGATTGATAATATGGATGAATTTGATCAGTTGTTTTCTGAACAAAAAGCGCCTTATATGGAACCCGTTTCAAATTACGTAATGAGTGCATTTGAAAAGGACTACAAAGCATCATTGGCGTTACAAATAATGCTTTCTAAATTTAGAGAAGCACAATAATAGGATGAGGTGAGCAAATAATGTATATATCTAAAGTTTGTGTTCGTAATTTCAGGGTTTTTGATGATGTGGGTATTTCTGCAACTTTTAATAAAGGTGTTAATGCAATTATCGGAGAAAATAATACTGGAAAATCTGCATTTGTTGATGCGTTGAGAATTGCTTTTTCTACAACACTATATAAGAAGGATATATATTTTAATACCTCTGATTTTCATGTTGATAATACAGGTATACGCAGTGAAACAGCCAGTTTTGATGTCTTTTTTGATGAAGTTCCCGCCGATTTGTTTGAAATTTGGGATCCCGAAAACAATCAAAAGGGAGAAATACATATTTGCTATTTCATTGTTCCATCTCGGGACGGAAAAGAAAAAATACGTTATAAAATATGGGGAGGTCCTGTGGAGGGAAATAACCTTTCATCTGAAACTCTTGAGGTGATTCAAACGGTATATTTGGGTGCACTTCGAGATGCAGATAGTGAACTAAGGCCGACTAAGACCGGAAAATTAGCCAGTTTATTTAGTTCAATTGTTGATTCCAAAGACGCACGCGATGAGGTTCTTTCAGCAGTTAGAAAAGCGAATTCAGATATAACAAATCAAGATTATGTAAATCAGCTTAGTGATGTAATTAACTCTAATTTGTCGGTTATTGAACAGGATATACTCCGGCAAAAAGTAGGTATCGGATTAGTTGAGCCGAAATTCGAATCAATAGCAGCTTCGCTTAGAGCATGGTTAAAACCACGGTGGATATTTATAAAAAATGATAATCCTATACTTGATGAAGTAAAAGGTTTATATTCGGATGAGGAATGGGCAAAATCTTCAAATGTGCATGACAATGGTATTTATGTAGATGTTTGGACATTAGAAAGGAAAAATATATCAGAAAATATTAAGATTGCGTTATCATCTGAACTGGACAAGAAATTTGAAATTATTCAAAACGGGCTAGGTTATAACAACCTTCTGTTTATGGCTACAGTATTAGGAGATATTGATGCCACTACAGCAAAAACAACATTTAACTTATTGTTAGTTGAAGAACCTGAGGCACATTTACATCCTCAACTTCAAGAATTAGTACATAGTTTTTTTGATAAAAACTCAAACAAGGAAAATGTTCAGGTTATATACACTTCACATTCGCCTACACTTGTTTCAAGAATTGGTATTGATAAAATTGCTTTGTTGTATGAAAACAATCATAGAATTTTGTTTATCTTTTTCCGAGAGTAATCTTGAAGGCAAAGACAAATATTATTTGGAACGCTATCTTGATGTAACCAAGTCACAAATGTTATTCGCAAAGGGGATTTTATTTGTCGAAGGGATTTCGGAAGCACTTATTCTACCTTGCTTAGCCAAGCAAATTGATAGACAGTTTGATAAATATGCCGTTACATTGGTGAATATAGACGGTGTAGCATTTGAACCCTTTTCAAAATTATTGTGTTTTGCAAATGACCCTCAAAAGCAAACGATTAAAGCAACAATAATAACCGATGATGACAGATGTAGTGATAAATCTGATGAAACTTTATATATATCTAAAGAATTAGATTTTGATTGTTCAGAAGCTGAGTTAATCAATGTAGTGACAAAGTTGGCAAACGGTACGTCTTGCGATAGATGCAATAAAATTGTGGAACTTTGTTCTGATGCACATATAAATATTTTTACCGCGCCCAAAACTTTAGAATATGCACTTTCTTTTTGTGAGACAAATATTCCGTATATTCTTGGAGCTATAATTGATGTGTATCCGCGTCTTGGAAAAACATTGTTTGAAAAAGTTGAGCAAATCAATGAAATTGATAAAAAAGCTGCCTGTATTTGGTTGTTTATGCGGGAAAGATCTCAGCAAAAAGCTACTGTAGCTCAAGCTCTTACGAGAAGAATTAGTGATAGGAGTATTGTAATGAAAAACAGCGATGATAACTTAGAGGACTGCGCTACAGAGATAGCATTTAAGTTACCGGAATACTTAGAAAAAGCAATTTATACAGTTACTGAAGAGAGAAGCGATGTCGATGCTGACTAATGAACAAAGCCAATTCTTAGATGCTGAAGGAAAGATTGTTCTTTGCGCATGCCCTGGAAGTGGAAAAACATTTGTAGTAGGCAAAAAAGTAGTAAAATATTTGGAGAACTGGGCTTATGATTATAGAGGCATGGCTGTATTATCATTTACCAATGTAGCGAGCGAAGAAATTATAAAACAAGTAAATGAAATTTCCAAAGTTAATTTTAGTAATTTTGGGTTTCCGCATTACATAGGAACTCTTGACAGTTTTATTGATAACTATATTTTTCTTCGGTTCGGTTATTTAATGTACGGCCAAAACAGAAAACGGCCTAAAATAATTCACGATAATATTGGCAGCTTACCATATGCGAAAAAAGAATGCTATGACAAGGGCTGTACCCGTAATACAGATATCTTCCATTGGGGCGAAGGAGGATTGTTAAAAAACGGTCATCCAATTGATTGTAATGTAACACAAAAACCTTGCCAAAAATTTAAAAAGTCAATGTTTAAAAACGGATATGTAACACAGCGGGAAGTTGCAACTTTCTCGCTGAGAATATTAAAAAGATTTCCGAATATAGCTCAAGAAATAGCCTATAGATTCCCTGTTATTATAATTGATGAAGCTCAAGATACATCAAAAGAACAAATGGAAATCATAGAGTTAATAGCCAATAGCGGGACAACCACCGTTGCGATAGTGGGAGATCCGGATCAAGCCATTTATGAATGGAGAGATGCAACGCCTGAATATTTCACTGCCAAATTAAACGATGATAATTGGCAGCATCTTTATTTGACAGCCAATTTTAGAAGTTCACAATATATTTGTAATGCTACATCAAAGTTTTCCTCAGTTTTAGAAAATAAAAAATCACTTCAGGCAATGGGTGATTATTGCCAATATCCTAAAAAACCAATATTATTGCAAGTATCTTCTCAAAAGAAAAAAGAAGATATAATTGAATGGTTTAAAGCAGAATGCCTCGAAAATGGAATTGATCCAGCTGTTGATAGAGTATCGGTATTAACACGTGGCAAGATACATAATGAGACAGACATACCTGACCTGTGGCAAACAGCGGAAACAGAATTGTTGGCATATTCTACATATTTATGGAATTGTTCTTCAAAAAAAGATGCTTTTTTGAAATGTGAAAAGGCTTTATATGGAATAATGATCGGAGACTCAAGAGGACTATCACTTGAAGAAATGCACGAGAGCATAGAAAAGGTTTGTGATTATTCCGAATGGAAAAAAACAGTGATTCTTTTGCTGTCTTTATTACCCAAGGCCGATACCTCAATAAAAGAGTGGAAGAAAGTGATAACCAATACACTTGAAGATTTGATTCAAAAAAGCATTATCAATATAGCTGGAAATCGCAAACTTACAGATATTATAAAAACTAAGTCGCGCATCAAGATCGGAGAATTTTATAGCACTGAATTTTTGAACTTGCAACTTTTCAAATTTTTTGAAAAGAAAACGACAGAAGAAATAATTTATTCTTCCGTTCATGGAGTAAAAGGGGAAACTTTTGATGCTACATTATTGGTCGTTGACAGCGTGCGAGGAAATACTGTTACGCCTTCTCTTTTAACAAGAGGAGATCTTAATAATGAACTAATGCGTATAGCGTATGTAGCTATGACAAGGCCACGAAAACTGCTTGTTGTATCAATACCGAAACAAAAGTCTTCTGTTGCATTGAATAGATTCCCATTTGAACTATGGGATTATAAAGAGTTATGAAAATTAAAGAGGTCGATTTATGCCACTACAAATTATTAGACAAGATATAACAAAAATGAAGGTGGATGCCATTGTCAATGCTGCCAATGAATCGCTTTTGGGCGGTGGCGGTGTAGATGGCTGTATTCATCGTGCCGCAGGGCCGAAGTTACTTGCTGAGTGCAAAACTCTCGGCGGTTGCAAGACAGGTAAGGCTAAAATAACGGGAGGGTACAATCTACCTGCCAAATATGTAATACATACCGTCGGCCCGGTTTATAGAGACGGTAAGCACGGTGAAAAGGCTTTGCTCGAATCATGCTATCGTGAGTCCTTGACTTTGGCGAAAGAACACAACTGTGAAACGGTGGCTTTTCCTCTTATCTCTTCGGGTGTGTACGGCTATCCGAAGGATCAGGCGTTAAAGGTAGCTATTGATGTAATCAGCGATTTTCTGCTTGAAAACGATATGACCGTCTATATCGTTATTTTTGATAAGACAGCGTATCAAATCAGCGAGAAACTGTTCATCGACATTGCCGAATACATAGACGATAATTATGTGGACGAGCATACCGATTACCGACGCGAAAGTATGCGGCTCAATATGCCGATGCGGTCAATTATGGCGGAGGATATGTGCGAATGCAAGGCACTCTTGGCGGAAGATGACCTTGACTCAAAGCTCAAACAGATTGATGAGAGTTTTTCGCAGATGCTTCTCCGCAAGATTGACGAAAAGGGTATGACCGATGCGGAGTGTTATAAAAAGGCAAACATCGACCGCAAGCTGTTCTCCAAAATCCGCAGTGATGTACATTATAAGCCGAGCAAGCCTACCGCAATAGCTTTTGCGATTTCGTTGGAGCTTTCTCTCGAAGAAACCGAAGATATGCTTAAAAAGGCGGGCTTTGCACTATCGCACAGTAATAAGTTCGATATTATAATTGAATATTTTATAAGCAAAGGCAATTATAACATTTTTGAAATCAATGAGGCGCTGTTTGCCTTTGACCAAAGTTTACTGGGAGCGTGACGAGATGTTAAAATTTATTTGTTACCCAAAATGTAACACTTGCCAAAGAGCAAAGAAGTGGTTGGATGATAATAAAATTGAATATGAGCTCAGAGATATTAAACTCGACAATCCTACACTTGAAGAGTTGACTGAATGGTATAACAAAAGTGGATTACCAATAAAAAAGTTATTTAACACAAGCGGTCTGCTTTATCAATCATTAGACCTTAAAAACAAACTTCCTGAAATGAGCTATGATGAAATGCTGAAACTCCTCGCAACCGACGGTATGCTTGTGAAAAGACCTTTGCTTATAGGTGACGATTTCGTGCTTATTGGGTTTAAGGAAGCTGAGTGGGAAGAAAATCTAATCTCTTAAAACTACTAAAGAATTACAGGTTGTATTGATTCAAATAATCGTATATGTTAGAATAGTGTATGCCAAAAGCATACGCTATTTTTATGCTTTGAAAATGTATGGATTTTATGTATATAAATCAATGATATACACAAATGTATGTTTGGTATAAAATATGTTTGCAAGATTTGGAGGTAGATATAGTGTTTATAGTTAAAACAAACGAGGAAATAGGAAATTATATTGAGAAGTTAATTGCAAAGAAATTTCCTTCGAAGAGAAAGTTTTGTCAGGCATATTTAAAATTGCAAGGAATTAGCACAAATGACGACGAAACAAGAAAAATGGCCAATCGGATTTCACAAATAACCAATGGTAAAAACAGCATTCAAACGACAGATTTTCCGTATTTTACAGAATTGTTAGGCGTAACATGCGAGCAAATTTTAAGTTGTGGCTCACATCTTGTTCCAAGAGAAAACAGACCGACCAATTACTTGATTGCCTTTTCAAAAAACAGAAAAGAGTGGGAGCAGTTTCTTGAGCGTGATGACAAGTTGATACTTAATGAAGATGAATATTGTAAAACTGCTATTGATTACGCAATTGAATTTGGTAATTATGATTTTTTAAAGTTTCTTATTGAAAAAGGATATATTTGGTTTGATAGTAGAAACGATAAGGAATATTATAAAACCTTTGGAGCTGGAACGAGAATAGAACGTAGGCGAAATTACAGAATTGATAATTATTTGCAAGATGAGTTGTTAAATGAGGATTACATTCGCTTGGAAATAATCTCGCTTGCTTTAAAAAATGATGATTTTAGTATGCTTGATAAATTAAGAGCAAGAGAAATTCCTGAAATGTATTACCATACACATTATTCTGGAGTTAGTCCAGAATACGAAAAGTATTATAATAACGATTTGGTAAGCCAAATTGCAAAATCAAGCAATAATGTTGTAGAGTATTTTACTGAGGAGTTTGAAATAAATAATAAGTTTATGCACAAGGATGATGATCGCGTAAATACCTTTATGTATCCATATATTTCAGAGTTGCTCGATAAACTAATTCAGAACAACCACCCTTATATGGAGTTTGCGTTAAAAAATGCAATAAATCACAGCCAAAAGACTTTAGATTTTATTAAGGATTCAATTACTGATTCAATAGAGTCTACGGCAGAGATTTACAAAGCAACATACCAAGAGGATCAGTTATCGCAATTAAAAATATCATTTATAGATAAGGCAACTGAGGATTTGACTCTGTATGATAATTGTCATGCAATTAAGTATTTTGACTTGTTTGGCAGAACCGGGAAAGGAATAACAACAACGATTGCGTGTGTTTCTGCTAAATCCAATGACGCATTGATTAACAGATTGATTAATGAGCTTAACAGCTTATACGATAGAATTAAAAATATTAAGAACGAATTTATAAAGGAAAGTTAGTTATGGGAAAACCAATTTTTGATTATGATGATGGTGATTTTATATTTAATACATCAAGTAATATAGCATTTGATTCTGATGGAAATATGATGATGAGAATGTCTGAAAATATGGCCATGGATATGGATTCTGGTGAACTGCATTTTACATCTAATTGGTCAGACGAAGAAGACGATTAAAAATTTGTCGCTTTCTATGCGACCTAACCTCTCTTTTGCTGATGTACAATTTAGACATCAAATGAAAGAGAGGTTTTCTATTATGAAAAACAACATTACTGAACTTGTATTTATTCTCGATCGAAGTGGATCTATGTCAGGACTCGAAGGAGATACCATCGGCGGTTTTAATTCAATGATTGAAAAGCAGAAGAAACAGGACGGCGGTTGCTATGTTTCGACTGTTCTCTTTGATGATGAAAGTGAAGTCTTGCACGATAGAGTGAAACTTACCGATATTCCGAAAATGACAGACGAAGATTACACCGTTCGTGGTTGCACGGCGCTTATTGATGCTATTGGAGGTGCGATTCATCACATTGGTAACATCCATAAGTATGCCCGTCCCGAAGATGTACCGGAGCATACGATGTTTATTATTACGACCGACGGTCAGGAAAACGCAAGTCATCGTTACAGCAGTGAGCAGGTTAAAAAGATGATTGAGCGACAGAAAGAAAAATACGGTTGGGAATTCCTTTTTATCGGCGCAAATATCGATGCGGTTGAAACGGCGGCTCGTTATGGAATTGATAAAGACCGAGCCGTAAATTACAATGCGGATGGACATGGTACTCACATTCTGTATGAGTCGGTTGCAAAAGCTGTTTGCAATGTCAGAGCAAGTGCTCCGCTCGGTGCTGACTGGAGCGAAGAAATTAACGCCGATTACCAGCGCCGTGGTAAAAAGAATAAGAAATAAGTTTGCAAAAAACTGAACTTGTCGCCTCCTTTGTGGTATGTGTTTGTACTGCAAAGGAGGCAATTTTTATGACAACACTTGAAGATTTATATTACGGCAACATCAGTCCGCACGAAAGGTATATAAAGCGAGGAACGAAAGTGGATAAGCTTGTTAAGCTGATATGCAAAAACGAGGAAGAACTCAACTCCGGTCTCACTGAAAAGCAGAAAGAAACTTTTGAAAAATTTAAGGACTGCACAAGCGAACTGTCCTGTATCACCGAGCGTGAAGCGTTCAGTTCGGGATTTATCCTCGCAACACGCATAATGGTCGAAGTAATGGAAGGCTTAGGAACGGTGGAAGAAATATAAAAATACCCACTGGAAGCGGCGGTCAGGCACTGAACTTTGCCACAATATCCGGTGGGAAATTCTTTGTTTTGCCTTTGTAGGCGTTTGTTTCATCTGAAACGGCCTACGGGTCGATAAAACTATTCCTGTTCGATTGTACGGGGCTCTTTATAAAACGGTAGCTTGGGTTTAGCGTTATGCTTATTCACTTTGGATAGTTCCTCCAAGGGAATAGCATAAAACTTTTCTTTGATATAGGTGCCGTTCATATAACTGATAATTTTTGTAACTTGTTCAGCGTAAGCACCGGTCACATCAAATTCCGCAAGGCGAACGATCTGAAAGCGATGCTTTCTTGCGGCGGTATACAGAATCTCGCCGGCTTTTCCGTCACCGTAAGGCGTATAGGCGTATATGGCTGACTGCACTGTTTTCTTGTCTTTTTCTTTTATAACCGTTATAGCCGTTTGCTTTAAGAAAACGCCGTCGCAAAAGCCCATGTCGCAAAGTTTCTTTGCAAAATTTTCAATTGCCGCTTTGCGTTTTTTCTCAATGCTCTTTTCGCCCGACGCGCCTTGCCGCAATGCGATTTCCGCATAGGAGCTGGGCTTAAAAATGCCGAAACAGACAAAACACACACCGAGAGAAAGAGATAAAATCTGCTTATCCTTCGGAGAAATTTTGTCGGCGGCATCGCGGAAATAGGTCCGGTAAATACTTCGCAGCACTTCATCAAACAGAGATACGGACGGGTCTTCGATAATTTCGTCCGCAACGGTGCCGTCCGCCGCGTTTCCGTTTTCTTCTGTCGGGATAATGCCGACGGGATATTCGCAAGCCTTGCCGACAGCGACAAGTTCGGTAGCTTTTTTCTCGGCAAAGCCCGTCTCTTTTACGGCAAGCGCAATGCGCGCATCGGCGGAAAGCTCGGGAGCGCTGTTATAAATGCGCATAACCTTACGCAGCTCGGCATACCCGTTTTGCGTCGGCACGGTGCAGGCGTTTTTTGTTGTGCGGATATAATCCAGCTGCCGCATTACCGCCGCTTTCTTCACATACTGCAAAAGCGGAATGGGGTCGGCGGCATCGTAGCCGAGAAAGGCAAACCACAGGGTCTCCAAAAAAATCTGCTTAATATCTTCGGTGTCGTCCGCGGAGAGATTATAATGTGAAACGAAACGCTCGGCGCGGCTTTGCAGTACCGGCTCATAAGCGCGGATGAATGCTTCAAAATATCCTTTATCTTGGCTCTTGATTGCCTCAACAAAATATGTGTTCAAATCATCGAACCGCACGCCGCTTTTATCGCTTTCGGTAAAGGCAGATGCGCGTTCGTTTTTTTCTTTGCAGAAATATTTGATACGCAGAATTTCATCGTTAATTTCCCAAAGCCGTAAATTACCGGAACGGACAGAGGAAAGAATATCGTTCCATATTGTCGGCTCGTGCAGCCGCTTATCCGTTATGCCGCAAAGCAGTTTTTCGGTTGCCTTTTTGTATTCGGCGTTCATACGCGCACCCCCTTCCCAAAGAAAAATGAATTTATTTTTTGCCCAGTGCCGCTTTTGCCTCGCTGATCAGGTTCCGTAAAATCATATCCTGCTCATACCGATTTTGCGCGTAATCAAAATCAATCTGCGCTTCCTCGTAATGCCGTTTGGCAAGTTCAATTGCCTTATCGCACACATCCACATCATATTTGGCGGACGGCAGATTTTTATTGGTTTTGTGCTTTTCGTTGCGCAGAGAATCGTATCTCTTTTTCCAAATCGCATAGCCGAAACCGTCCTTTTTCTTTTGCTTTGGCATATTCAGTTTATTTTTTGCAACATAGGCGCAGGGAACGCCGTACTCCGGATTGACGGTGCTGCAATACAACTGCTTATGCGCAGTTTCCATAAAGAAAAATCGGTGGCAGATTCCGCATTGCCATGAATAATGTCCGGCGGCGAGTCCTTCGAATAGATCGGTAACATAAAAATTGAGCATACGGTTAAACACCATGCGTCTGCCGAGGACGCTGCCGCTTTCGGTTTCTATGATTACTGGAGCGACTTCTGCGGTCGGGTGCAGGGTGAAATTGTTGAAAGCGCCTGTATGGTTGCTTTGCATTATTTTTTCGGTGATTTCGGGATCACCGAACACTGTCCGCGCAAACTCCGCCAGTTCCGATTTGGTTCGTTTATCGTTTTCCGTGAGATTGACAAAGAACATATTTGCCACGCTTAAAAAATTGAGTGTGTCTCCGGTGAGATAGATATAAGACGAAATGATCCAGGAAAACGCCGTCATATGGGCGCGCAGCTTATTTTCATACGGCAGCTGCTCATAAAAGAAGGTGCCGTGTTTTCGAAAATCCTCTTCGTAGTGTTGCAACGCATCTTGATAGAAAAAATTGTTCAGCGCCGTATACTCTCCGTCTATGTCAAAATAGCAAAACGGCGGAACAGCCTTGATGTAGTCCAAGATATCAAAAAGGCAGTTTTTTATTTCGGAAAACAACTCCGTGGAATATCCCTCATCGGTCCAGCGGCAGCAAAGCGCATATAAGGCATCACCCTTGTAAAAAAGTGCTTTTACCCATTCGGGAGAAAGGCAAAGAACATCATGTGTGACCTTGCCGGTGGGATATTGCTTTCCGTTAAGCCGAATATCAGCGTCGCCGAAATCAACGGCAAAATGGCTCAAATGTGTTTCGCCTACGGGTTTTGTTTCAATCAGATTCATGCGGCACCTCGTTTCTGTAATCAGTATATCATAAAACCGTTTTGCTGTCACCGGAAATTACAAAAAAATTCAGAAACGAATTTTTGCGCTCACAGCATTTTATGTGATTTTTCTGTTTTCAGCCATTAGATAGATAGGAGAG